>JGI24702J35022_10001998_pt1 | contig 12575 bp, 11 predicted proteins | sample TergutTh196P4_FD_35022 | JGI IMG/M metagenome (IMG submission 35022)
ATTTAATTGTCTATAGTGTTCTAAAACGTTATGCAAAAGACTATTTTATAATCTGTTAGTCAATACTTGTCTTTGTTTATCAGGAGTAATCATGCCCGATTATGCATAAAATCAGGCCGCTATCGCATCCGGGGCTGTTTCCTTATGTTATGACCATTATGCAGCGTTGGACGCAATGGCGGGCTTCTATTGCGCTATACGGGGTTGTTTTGCAGGCTTAAGGAGGATTGCATGTCTTCGCCAAAAAGAAAACTGTATGTCGACGGTTTTATTTGTGAGGGTCTGGCAGCGGCAGCCGCAAAAATAAAATGTCCTACAACAAGTCTTTTTAATTTATTAAAACGTGGATGCGGGACATGTTTTTTCCACGGACATACAATTGAAAACGTTATCATAGACCATTATGAAACAGCCGTGTCATCGGAAGATTTTGGAAAGCTTATACCGGTCTACCGCGCGCCGCCCCGGATTCACAGGAAAGGCGAACCGCTTCTTGTATATCCGTTAGATGAAAGTCCTGTTTCGCGCGGCATTTTTGTTTATCACTGAAAAAATTATGCAAATTCGAGTTACAGAAAAAGTGTCGGAAAAATAAAGATAAATAAAGATAAATGTTGACAAATAAAGACTACTAAAATATGCTATTTAATAGAAGCTTATAGCGCATAACGTGTGTTCGAGTCCCGTATCTCTCATGAACAACAAATTTAACAAAAGAAGAAGTAGCAGCGACTTTTTCAGTTCATTAAATAAAAAGATTTATAGGGACTCGAAGGGTTCGGCCCGCCGACCACGCCAAAAAATGCCCGCGAAACAATTTCAGCGGTGGCTGCACCGGTTTACAGGAAGGCGAATTCATTATTAAATATAATGAAATGCTTTGCGAGTTGCCATCCGGGAGTTACTATAATGGACATTCATAAACTGGTGAAAATAAAGCCTTCCCAGCGCCAACTGGCGTGGCAGAAGCTGGAGTTTACCGCTTTTTTTTATTATGGCAGCGGAAAACCTTATGATGATTTCTTCTCCGGTCAGCTTGAAGAACTGTTCACCCGTTATGGGAAACTGTATTCCCTGTGGTTTGACGGCGCCTTCGAAGAAAGGCCCGGCGGAAAAAAGCAGATTTACGCCTGGGAACTTTACTATGGCCTCATTCGCCGCTGCCGGAACGATGCCATAATAGCAATCTCCGGGCCTAGTGTGTGCTGGATCGGCAATGAAGCCGGAGAGGTCAGGGATTCGGAATGGAGCGTTGTTTCTTCACGCATGAAAGATACCGGAAAAATCTCCAGGGACTTGCAACAAAAAGACGACTCCTCTTTTCGCGAAAAGCCCATCAAGTTTGCCGGAGCCTATTGCGATCCCGATTCCAAAAAAGGGGCTTAAATGTTTAAATCGCTAAAAAGTGCTGACATAATTACAAATTACAGATCCATGGTCGAGACAGCCAAAGCCTTCAGTGATGATGAAACAGACCTTATCGCCCTATTGGCCAACCTTTCGGCTCTGATCAAGGTCTATGTTGACAACATTAACTGGGCCGGATTTTACCTCCTTAAAGGCAAAGATCTGGTATTAGGTCCTTTCCAGGGCAGACCTGCCTGTGTTCGCATAGGTGAGGGAAAAGGAGTCTGCGGCCGGGCGGTACTGGAAAGAAAACCAGTTAATGTTCCGGATATAAGCCAATTCCCCGGACATATCGCCTGTGATTCGGATTCAGCATCGGAACTGGTAATTCCCCTATTCAAAAAAGGTGAAGTTTTCGGCGTACTTGACCTGGACAGCCCCCTTATAGGGCGGTTCACCTCTCTTGAACTGGACAGCCTGGGTGAACTCTCCGGCTTAATATCCAACTATCTTGATCAAAATTGAGGCAAAACATGGAGGAATTGAATGGAATCTAAATGGATAGTTCTCGTAATCGTCATTCTCATGTATGGCTTCGTCATTGGATTCCCCGGAAAAAAAGCATGGATTACCCTGGCTGCAGCGGCTTTGGTTATGATCCTCGGAATTGTTCCTCCGGTGAATGCTTTTTTTCTGGTTAATTGGAGTGTTCTTCTTATCTATATAGGAAGTCTTATACTTGCAGAACTGTTTATCTATTCAAGGGTACCTTCCAGGATTGCTGACAATATAGTCCAGAAAACTCCCAATGCGGGAATTGCAATTGTAATGCTGCTTATTATCACAGGATTAATATCAGCCTTTGTTGAAAATGTTGCTACAGTTCTTGTTATGGCACCGGTTGCTCTTGCCCTGTGCGCGAAACTCAGGATTAACCCAACACGTTTCATGATCGGCCTTGCAGTAATGGCCAATCTGCAGGGAACCGCCACCCTTGTCGGGGACCCGCCGTCAATGATATTTGCAAGTTATGCAAATTACGGGTTCAATGATTTTTTTGTTTATGGCGGAAAGCCGTCCATATTCTTTGTGGTCCAGACAGGCATGATAGCCGGTGCAGTCTATTTCCTCTATTTCTTCGCCAGGGAAAATAAAATAAAAATCAATGTTGAAAAAGAACCGATTTTATCACAGATTCCTACGGTACTGCTTATCCTTATGATTATTGGCCTTGCGGCGATCTCGTTTTTTCACACGGGTATTTCGCTGGTCTCGGGCATAATGGTTATGGGGATCGGGATTGCCGGCCTATTCTGGTATACATTCATAATAAAAAAAGGCATTTCCTCCGCAGCCACCCTGATCAAAAAGCTGGACTGGGAAACCATTGTCTTTCTGATTGGCATATTCATTGTAATCGGCGCTTTATCGGAAACAGGACTCCTGGATGATCTGGTTGATCTTATGGGCGCACTGATTGGCGGTAACGTGGCAATGGGTTTTATTATGATCCTTGTAATATCAATAATCATTTCGGGCTTCGTTGATAATGTTCCCTATATAATTGCCATGCTCCCCGTAATAACAGGGCTTACCAACCGTCTTAATCTGAAGCCGGAACTGTATATATTCGCCCTGCTAATAGGTTCCTGCCTGGGCGGGAACCTGACTCCCTTCGGAGCCTCCGCGAATATTGCCGCCATAGGGATTCTAAAAAAAGAGGGAATTATTCTGGATTTTAGGGGATGGTTGAAGATAGGCTTGCCCTTTACCGTTATTACTACTGCTGCGGCTTCGCTTTTCCTTTGGGTAGTCTGGCGCTGATCCTTGCCGCAGAATGCCTTTCCAGGATTGTACAGGGCAGGTATATACGTTTCTTTCCGGTACGGCGGCGTTTTATCTCACTTAAAACTATCTCCGCCGAGCGCCGCCCTATTTTGTTAAGCGGCGGTTCCACAGTAGAAAGTGCAGGGAAATATCCCAGACTAATGTCCCGGTTATCAAAACCGAAAAGAGAAATATCCTTGCCTATTTCCAGTCCGCGCTCGGCGGCGCACTCATAGACTCCGGAGGCCATTAAGTCGTTGAAAGAAAAAATCGCTGTTACTTCCCTGTCCAAAAGGGATGCGGCAAGATGATAGCCGGAAGGTCTTTCCCAGTCTCCGTAAACAACCAGTTCCTTTTCAAAACCGATTCTGTGTTCCGCAAGAGCCGAAATGAATCCCTTTAACCTTGCCTGGGAATGGTAGCTTTCCATGGGACCGGAAATAACTCCGATACGCCTGTGACCTTTGGAGATGAGCAATTCCGTCACATCTTTTGCGGCTTTCTCGTCGTCATACATAACCGACGGATAGATGGCCTCTTTGGGGTAACAATAAGCGTATACAAAGGGAACCTGCACCAGTGAGGGCAGAAACGCTATTTCCCGGCAATGATAGCCCACATATACAATACCTTCCACCTGTTTTGCGATCATGTTTTGAAGCATGGAATCCAAAAGTACATGATGTTTTGGTGTATCTGTAAAATCATTGTTATAGCGCTTAAAGAGACGCATGTTCTCAAGGATAATTTCATAGCCGTTTTCCTCGCAGCAGGCGTCTATTCCGTCAACAATTTCCGGCGCGTTGAACACCGTAAGGTCTTCTGTAATTATGCCGATGGTATTGGTCTTTTGTTTCCTTAAACTTCTGGCAAGGGTATTTGGGAGATAATGGAGATCCCTGGCTATCCCGATTATTTCCCTGGCCTTTGCCTCGCCGGCAGCGCCGCTCTTGCCGTTAAGCACATTTGAGACTGTGGCAACCGAAACCCTGGTTAATTTGGCTATTTCCTTAATCGTTATCATGTTAATCGTTTAGGTTATTGTATATTACCGTTTTGTTTTTATCAAGATAAAAACCCAAAAAAATTGTATAAAACTTGCTTGACATTACCCTAAAATGGGTATAATATTAGACAAATAACGGAGCAAAGCTCCGTTAATAAAAACCATCATACCTAAACGTTTAGGTAACATACCATTCAGGAGGATGAAAATGAAAAGAATCGTAGGTTTATGCCTGGTTCTGCTTCTGGCAACGGGCTTTTTAGCCTTTGCAGCAGGTAACAGGCAAGGAAGCCAGCCAGGCGGAAGAGTGGAAATTTCCTACACTTTCTGGGGAAGCCCGCAGGAATTAATTGACACGACAAATACTGCGATCCGGTTCAACAACTCACAAGACAGGATTACCGTAAAAGTTGAGCAGATTCCGTGGGAAGTATACGAAACCGTACTCCGTACCAGAGCTACAGCCGGTTTAATGCCTGATGCCGGTATGTTACTGGAAGGAAGTGTTGCATCTTTCGCCAAAGCCAATTTACTCGCAAATGCCGCAACCATGTATGCCTCAAATGACATGCCTTTGGACAGCGTCACCTTCAGGGACACAAGTGGAAATCCGGTAGCTTATTCCAGCTCTAACGAAATCCTTATGCTCTTCTACAACAAGGATATGTTTGACCAAGCCGGTGTACCCTATCCGCCGGCTGATGTTGCCAATGCCTGGAACTGGGATCAGTTTGTTGATGTGGCCAAAAAGCTAACATTTGATACCTCGGGCAGAAATCCCGGACAGGCAGGGTTTGATCGCAATAATATCAGGCAGTACGGCGTTTTGGTAGAAAACCTTGCATGGCAGCTCGAAGTTTGGGCCTTAAGTAACGGCGGCGGCTTCTACAATGCCAATGGAACAGAAGTGGTTATTGACAGCCCCCAAGCCATTGAAGCCATTCAGAAAGTTGCAGACCTTAACCTGGTTCACAATGTTTCTCCTTTCTCCCCCGGACTTACTGATGACGGTATTCAGCGCTCAATGCTCGCCGGGAATGTAGCCATGGCCACAAACGGTCAGTGGAACGTTGGAACAGCATTCCCGGGATCGGGAATCAATTACGGCGTTGCCCCGCTTCCCTATATGAAAGAAAAACTTACCATTAATACCTCAGGCGCCGCAGTAGTATTCAATACCGGTAATGCCCAAAGAACAGCAGCCGCAATGGAATTCATCAAGTTTATGACCGACGTAGAATCTGTATGGGATACATTGGTTGCTTCTGGCATTTGGATGCCCAACAAAATGAAGTACTATACCGACCCTGCATTAACAGCAAGATGGATAAATAACCCGAACTTCCCGGCCAACTATAAAGTAGCCGTCGTTGACTATACCCTGTCACATGCTAAACCTGCCGCCTGGTATTACACACCCAATACCGGTGAATTTAATACCCTTCTGCAGTCAATTCTGGGCGATGTTTGGACAGGTGCAAGGACCGCACAGCAGGCAATCACAGCCAATATTGCAGCTCTGAAAAGAATTCACGCTCAATAATATTCTGAGTCTGTGCTTAATGCAGCTCAATAATATTCTGAGTCTGTATATAACGCAGCTCAATAATTAGGGTGGGATTTTTTATTATGAAGCGGGGGCATGGAAAATCCCCCGCTTCATTGCAATAATTTTTTACTATTAAGTGATGTTATCTTTCCGCCATTGGAGGTACCAATAGCATGAATGACCTAAAAGTCCCGATAACATACACAATTTGGGGTACCCCTTATGAAGCGGCGGAAGTTCAGAAACTTGTCAATATTTTCAATAGACAGCAGGACAGAATTCAGGTAAAAGTAATGAATATTCCCCATGACGCATATATTGAAACTTTGAATTCTCTTATCGATACCGCCCAGATGCCCGACTGTGCAATAATGAGCGAAGAAGCTGTTCTGCAATATGCCGCCAAGGGTTACCTTGCTGATGTCTCAGGCATGTATGCTGTCAATGAATCAAAACCCCTGGATAGTCTGGCTTTCAGGGGGCCGGGCGGCAAAATTGTAGCCTACTCAGTTGCGAATCAAATTCTACTGCTTTATTACAACAAGGATATGTTCGACAGAGCCGGGATTCCATATCCGCCGTTTTCTGTTGACAATGCATGGACATGGGACGAGTTTGTGGCTGCAGCAAAAAAATTAACATTTGATGCCGCCGGTAAACACCCGGGGGATGAAAATTTTGATCGTAACAACATAGTCCAGTACGGCGCCATGGTGGACAATCTTACCTGGCAGCTTGAAGTCTGGGCATTGAGCAATGGCGGCGGTTTTTACAGCCCGGACGGAAAGCAAGTAATAATTGATCAGGATGAGGCAATAGAAGCCATTCAAAAAGTGGCGGCCCTCCATTTGGAAGATAATGTAGCGCCTCTTTCATTTGGACTTACCGACAACGGAATCCAGCGTTCCATAATTGCACGGAATGTGGCAATGGCCACAGGCGGCCAATGGAATATAGGGACATGCCTTGCTGCAGCCCGTAACAATAACCATCTAAATTACGATGTCGCGGTTTTGCCCTACATGAAAAAAAAGGTTACGATTAATACCGGCGGTCCGAATGTTGTTTTCAGCCAATCCAGGAATCAAAAAGAAGCCATTGAATTTCTAAAATGGTATGCCAATGAAGAGAATAACTGGTTTATGGTTGAAAGCGGTATATGGATGCCGCCCCTTGAAAAATGGTATACGGATGAAACATTTATTTCGGCCGTGATGGAATATGCTTTAAAGTCCGCCAGACCTGCTTCATGGTATTATGTGAATAATACCGTCGATTTCAATAATATTCTCGGCACCGTTCTGCAGGATGTCTGGACCGGGACCAAAACAGCTGGCCAAGCTATAGCCGCAAATATAGCAACCCTAAAAAGAATACATGCCGGAAATTGAAGGTGAAAATATGACGGAGAAGGAAAAACGTAAATTTAATTTTGGTATGTCAAAAAAAACAGCCAACGAGGCCTGTGCTGCGTATCTCTTTCTTATACCGGCATTTGTAGGCCTTACAGTGCTTACCTACGGGCCGCTTATTGCGGTTTTTTCCTTGAGTTTTTTCAACACGGGAGGACTTTCTTTCCAGCCTTCATTTACAGGATTTCTTAATTATATACGCCTCTTTACAGAGGATCCCTACTTTATTGATTCAATAAAAGTAACAGCTTATTTTTCATTGATAGCTGTAGCGGGCTGTATGGTTTACTCTCTGGGGGTGGCAATGCTGCTAAACCGCAATGTCCCCGCAAGAAGCTTTTTTCGTGCACTCTTCTATTTGCCCTATATACTGCCTGCCGTAGCGACATTTGTTGGATGGTCCTGGCTTTACGATACAAATTACGGTTTTTTTAACTATCTTATTACCCTGATTGGTATCGAAAAAATCGGATTCCTTTCGGATTCAAGGGTGGTTATGCCCTCTTTGGCATTGATTGCAGTGTGGCAGTCCGGAAACCTTATTATAATTTTCCTGGCAGGCCTGCAAAGTGTCCCCAAAGACTACCATGAAGCCGCCGAAATAGATGGTGCAAATTTTTGGCTGCGTTTTCGCCATATAACCATTCCATGCATGACACCGATTATTTTTTATAATTTATTGATGGCCCTTATTACCAATTTACAGGTTGTTACACCTGCCATGGTACTGACACAGGGCGGCCCGGGTAATTCATCAAGATTTTTAACTTACATAATGTACCAATATGGTTTTATTCAAAGCCACCTTGGTTATGCGAGTGCAATATCATTTATATTTTTCATTTTAGTTGCCATTCTTACCGGCATTCTTTTTGCAACATCCAAAGAATGGGTGTTTTATACGGGGGACAAATGAAGACAACGCAACAATTACAGAAGACGCTTCGATTTCGTTCATTGAAGATACAAAAAAAGCGTGAACATACGATGGACCAAATTGCCGGTATCTGTTTAATCGCCCTGTCTGTCATTGCAATGTTCCCCATCTATTGGATCATTCGCTCCAGCCTTATGACCAATCCCCAATTATTCAGATGGCCGCCCCATTTTGTCCCGCCGGACTGGCTTTTCTCCAATTATCCCGCCGCATCAAAACAATTCCCGTTCTGGCGGTACTTTATCAATACAATGACAATAATTGTTCCTGATGTAACTTTCGGAACAGTTACTGCTACTTTGTGTGCTTTTGCCTTTGCCCGCCTCAAGTTTCCGGGGAAAAAATTTATTTTTGGTCTTTGTGTCGGCTCCATGCTGCTTCCCGGCATGGTTACACTGATTCCACTCTATATCATGTGGGCAAGATTCTTTCACCTGACAAATTCCTACTTGCCGCTTATACTGCCTTTTCTTTGCGGCGGCGGCGCTTTTAACATATTTCTTATCCGGCAGTTTATCCGCACCATTCCAATGGAACTTGATGAAGCTGCCATTATTGACGGCGCTGGTTACTTTAAAATTTTAACAAGGATCATCGTGCCGCTAATAAAACCTGCGATGATTGTTGTGGCTTTGTTAATTTTTATACTTCTGTGGAACGATCTGTTGCAGCAGACCCTTTATATTCAGTCTTCCGATAAATGGACCATAGCAATAGGTTTGGTTAATTTTAAGGGAGCTTTAAGGCAGGATTGGTCAATGCTGATGTGTGCTACTGTCATGTGCTTTATTCCCGGTATTGTTTTCTATCTTTTGGGGCAAAGGTACTTTGTTGAAGGTATCGCATTAACAGGTATGCAAAGTTCCTAGAAACATGAAAGTTCATGAAAGCAAAAATAAGCTTATGGCCGGGGGCGGAGATTGCCGGCTTTTGGAACATGAGCCTTATTGAACGGGGTATAACATGGAAAATTACGAAATTATATTTATTGGTCATATGTGTTATGACGAGGTCACTCCCTTTGGCGGAACGCCCATCATAGCGCCAGGCAGTGCAGTGTTATGCAGTGCCATGGTTACAGCCAGGGTCGGTGTAAAGACTGCCGCAGTTGTCAAAATGTCCCTTGACGAAGAGCCAATCAACCAGCCCATGAAAGATCTTGGCGTTGATGTCTTTGTAATTCCCGCCGGCTGCACCACCTATTCACGCGTACTGCATGAATCTCCAAACGTTGACGAGCGGAAGATTACACTTGTAAGGACTGCCGGCCTGATAAAGATCGATGATGTCCCGGAGTTACAGTCCAGGTTTGTTCATTTGGGGGGTATTTCGGATTCGGAATTCGACATGGCCCTTATTGACGGCCTTAAAGGACGCGGTTACAGCCTCTCCACAGATATGCAGAGTTTTGTACGTCAGATAACGCCAATTACCCATGAGATCAATTTTGGCGATGTAAAAGACAAAAAAGAGATCGTTTCCAAAATGGATCGGGTAAAGCTGGACGTTGTTGAAGCCAGGGTACTCACAGGTACAGACGATCTTGAGAAGGCCGCCATTATCGTGGAATCATGGGGCTGCCCGGAAATAGTCATCACTCACTCCGGGGGCGTTCTGGCAAGGGTTGACGGCGTCAGTCATTATGAGAAGTTCTCCAACAATAGCGTAATAGGACGCACAGGCCGGGGCGACACCACCTTTGCAGCCTATCTGGCCTGGAGGCTAAAACACGATGTCGCAGAATCGCTGAAATTTGCTGCAGCCCTGGTCTCAATTAAGATGGAGACCTATGGTCCCTTCCAGGGCACACTGGAAGACGTTTTCACCCGAATCAAAGAAAAACATCAATAGAGTTGTTCGGAAACTTCAGTTTCTGAACAACTTCCTTATGAAAAAAGCACTTTTTAGGGCTGTAGCCCTAAAAAATGCAGGACTTGTGAGACAACCAACCGGGTTGTCGAACAAGTCTAATGATTTAAGGCAATTGCATATTGGAGAGAATCATGTATATTGATCAATTTGTTATCGACCCTGCATGGTGCGTTATTGAAGACAGTTTTGACATTGCCCGCGTACGGCATAACGAATCGGTTATGGCCCTTGGCACGGGCTTTTTAACCATTCGTTCCGGCTTTGACGAAGGTTTCTCTCTTGATGATCAGAATATCAGCTATAACCGAATGGCGATGAATGTTTCGCTGGAGGTTGTCCCTGCCAAAAAGAGCCGTTGGGGTTCCTTTATTCCGCTTGTGCAGGGCAAACATCCCTTCTGGAACGTTGGCGTCATTAACCTTCCATACGTGCTGGGCTTTGAGATTCGGGCAGATGGTGAAAAGCTGGATATGGAAACCGGGAAAATCTCCGGCTACAGGCGCTGGCTGGACATGAGTACTGCCACCCTATACCGGACCTTTGTTTGGGAAACAAGCACCGGGAAAAAACTAAACCTATTGTTCACGCGCTATATGAACCCCGACGACAGGTTTGTATGCGTTCAGGAACTAAAAATAAAAGCTCTCTCAGGAGATGCCGATATAACTGCCGCGAGCTATGTTGACAACGATGTACGCACCAACGGCTTTGACAAGTTTACAAGCCGCGCCGTGGCTTTCGCGGGAGAGCAGCTTATCTATTCAGACATTACCGGAAATTTGGGTGACAGGGTTGTATCGGCAAGCCGTATGGTATGCGACAAAACCAGTACACATGCCATCAATCGGGAAGAACGCCGCATCACAGCAAAACTTTCCTTTAAATTGAAAAATAACGAAGAGGCCCTTGTACGCAAGGTATCATCGCATGCGGCAAGTGTCTATTTTGAAAGTGAATCCCTGCTGGACGAAAGCATCAAAATGATCAATGCCGCGCTTGAAAAAAGCACCGAAGCCCTCCATGCTGCCCATAAAGAGCGATGGGCCAAAAACTGGGAAATCTCCGATGTGCAGATTAAGGCGAATGATCCGAAGGGCTATAACAGCCAGCGCGCCATCCGCCAAGCCATATACCATCTTTTCCGCGCCCGTTCTACTGACCCCCGTGCGCTCAACTGCGCCAAGGGCAGCACCAGCGAGATGTACCTGGGCTCGGTCTGCTGGGACATGGAAGTGTTCTTTCAGCCCTTCTATATCTATACCCAGCCTAACCTTGCCGGAATGACGGGCCTTTACCGCTACAACATTCTGGACGGCGCCAGAAGAAGCGCAAAATCCATGAATTATAAAGGTGCACGTTATCCCTGGCAGACCGACCGTTACGGTAATGAAGTCTGCTCCCTGTTTGAATACGCGGACCACGAGATACATATATCAGCCGACATTGTGGTCGGACTGTGGCACTATTACCTTAATACTCTTGACAAAGACTTCCTTTACAATAAAGGCCTTGAAATCATCATCGAGACCTCCCGTTACTGGACAACACGCGCCAGCAAAATTAACGGCAGACCCGGCTGGCACATCCTTGGCGTCATGGGTCCGGACGAGTATAAGCCAATAACCAACAATAACGCCTACACAAACTTTGTCGTAAGGGAAAACCTGGCCCTTGTGGAAAAGGTAACACAGATGTGCAAAAATGATGCACCGGATATATACAAAAAGTTATGCGCTAAAATAGCTTTTGATGAAAGGGAAATAGCCCTGTTCAACGAGATTGCCGGGAGCTTACCCATCCCCAGGGATGAAAACCGCCATATAATCTGGCAATGCGACGATTTTGACACAGCCTTCTGCGAAATAGACATTGAAGGTCTCTGGAAAGACAGGGAAAAGCTGTTTGGCTTCTATGCCACCCAGGAACTGCGATACCGCTCCAAGTGCCTTAAACAGTCGGACGTTATCGCCCTTATGGGAATGTATACCGAAGCATTTTCTAAAGAGGAAATGTCTTCTTCCTTCGATTACTATACCCCCTATACCATCCACGACTCATCCAACTCCATATGCCACAACGCAATTGTAGCAGCCTGCATTGGCCGCCCGGAAACAGCCTACGAGAACTGGAAAAAATCCATGGACATTGACTTTGGCCTCCGGCCTCGCTCCTCTGAGGGCGTCCATTTCGCCAATGTGGGCGGAATGTGGCAGGAGATAGTCCTGGGTTTCGGCGGTTTGGTCAACGCCCTGAGCGCGGACACATTGACATTCAAGCCGTGCATGCCCAAAGAGATTGAATCAATTTCCTTTCAGATCATCTGGAAGGGCCAAAGGGTTGCCGTTACGGTAACGGGCAGAAATCTGGTTTTAAAGAACTTATCCGGCAGGGAATTATCCTTTACGGTCCATGGGAAAACTGTACTTGCCGGCCCTGGAGCCGAAGCAAGCGCAGATTTTTAAAGTGGGATTGCTGCTTTTACATAAATCCTCCGGAAATGGATCCTGATGTAGCAGTTCTCCAATTAAAATGACGGCCTGGACAGTTTTTCTAAAGCTTTTTCCGAAACCAGCCGGGTTTTGGAAAAGGCTTATATGCCCAAAATGAAATTTCAAATATCCAATA
>JGI24702J35022_10001999_pt1 | contig 12573 bp, 5 predicted proteins | sample TergutTh196P4_FD_35022 | JGI IMG/M metagenome (IMG submission 35022)
CTCTGCCTCCCATTAAGCCCATCTGCCAGACTTCGTCAAGGCTGTATTCAGTCAGCCACGCGTTTAAATCAATCGAGTCCCCCCAAGTTGCGGTTGCGCACCCCTCTTCATCAATATCCATCACAACCACTTCCTCAGGTCGCAAAAAACGGACAAGCCTGTCCGAATGCGTAGCGATAACCAGTTGAGTACGTTGGGACGTCTCGCGCATAACATCGACTAACAAACTTAACAGTTCCGGGTGTAGGCTNNNNTCATNNCTNNTCTATCATAGTAATNGCCGAAAGCTTGGAACTGTAAAGCAAAGANATGAGCCAAATAAACCTNANCGTGCCTTCCGAGAGTTCGTTCATGTAGATTGGTTTTTTAAAATTATTGTCATGCCATGCCATCGTAAGCATACCGGATGCGACCGGCGGAAAGCTTAACTTATCAAAATCAGGAAAAGCTTCCCTTAACGTGTCGATAATCACATCAAACCTATCTTGATCGCTCTCACGCAGACAATACAAATAAGACGTCAGGTCTTCTCCGTTAACTCCGGGAAAATCCGCCGGCTTCATTGCCTGCGGCAGTTTCACGGGCGCCCGGGAACTTACGTCCAAAATATGATACTTGTTGGTAGTCGCTAAAATCCGCCGCAAATCTTCGGGTTGGCGGAACATTTTAGGCGTCTGCGACAAAGACGTTTCAAAATGGTTATATTGCCAGTTAGGTTTGATAGGACGCGGTTTATCTACATCGTGATAAAGGATATTGGCGTATGTTGAATTAATGTGCAGAAATGGCGCGTACTTACCTTTATCCTGAGAAAGAGTTTCCTTTGAAATTGTATACCCACCGGCGTCTGTCGGAGTAATCTGCAATTCATATTGAAGCGGGTTATTATCCGGAACTGTCATGTCAACCGTGAACGATATATCCTGGGTCTTGCCGCGGGTCAAAATATTTGCGGCGCCGCCCCATTGCGATAACGTGCTGTTTAAATTGCCCGAAGCCGAAGAAGATAATAAAGACAGCACATCTATAAAGGACGTTTTGCCGACGCCGTTAGCCCCTATTAGCACCATAAACGGTCTCATTGGCAATTCAACGGAAAATAGTCTTCGAAAACCTGTAATTTTAATTTTTTCAATTGAATACCCTATCATTTGGAATTCTCCTCGCTATCCTGTCCTGTCAGTATATGAAAACTAACCATACACAGGATAGCATAAGNCGCTTAAATAATCCATTTATTCCTNTTTCAGGAGGCGCTTTCTTTATTTTTCTGTTGATAAAGCTTTCCACTTGAATACGCCCGACTTTATGGAGAAGAGCGTAAGCGTGCAGTTGTCTATTTTGTCCAGCCCGGCCAACGTTTCTTTACAATCCAGATCCGGGCTGATTTGAATAATAGAATTATTGATGGCTTCCGCCAGGTGATGGGGAGAAAAACTCAGCCACAAGAGAGCTTCTTTTGGAGGTCGCGGCAGGATTACTCCGTTTTTTACCGTACTGCGTTTGTCAATTACGCCTATTTCAAGGAAATCACGGGACTCGCGAAGCCATACGGACGATGGAGTTGTTGAAGAATACTCATTATCAGAGTAATTAAGCTCATATTTACTGCTGAATAAATCATGAACAAAATCGTAAAGAGTTTTTTTCATTGTGTTATTTCTTAAGTTAAACTTTAACAGTATTGCGGGAATTGATATACCATCCCAAAGAGCGCTCTCCGAGCCAATGGAGGCATAAAGCGCTCCTTTCATTGATCTGAGCGATGAGGCAATGTTTCTGTTTTTAGCATTTTTGTTGATAAACATTTGAAACTGTGGGAAGAGTTCAATCAGCGTAATATTTGAAAAAAAATTTGCATAGGCAAATCCTTCGACAAAAGGGATATTTTCAATGTTTATTGGATTTAAGTCGCTTAGCCATGCCGCAGGAATTACCGATTCGATGTTATATATGTCGAAATTCATAACGTATTCATCGTCAAATATTGAAAGTTCAGCTTCAAGGTAAACAGGAGTCATCGGCGCGTGAGTAATTCTGGAAATAAGCCCCGCATCGCTTGCTATAATCCTTCCTTTTACATCCCTGTCTTTTGGGTTTGGTACGACCCTTGCTTTGCGGACGTGCATCATGTTTACCCGGTCAACCACTTGCTGCGCTTCAGGAGTAAACGCTCTGAAATCCCATTCTTCGTCATTAACGGCTGTTCCCGTTATTTTGTGCATTTTTTCATTTTGCCAAAAAGCCAATAAAACGAAATTTTCGTTTGATCCATTTGTTTTTGTGAGTCCGTTAAATTCGCAATATAAATAGGGCAGATTCCTGGGAAGTTCAAATAATGACAACGAAACATCGTCGTTACTCTTAAAGTGCATGGCAAAAAATGAAAGAATGCTTAAAGCTAAAGTGAATAGAGTAAGCAAAATGAAGAATCTGCTGAGTTTCAAGTTAAATCAAATCCCTTCAGCCTGGAGGATTTATTTTTTATTGAAATATGTTTTTATTGCCCACACTGTATTATACACAGGAGGAATCAAATAAAGAGTTAAAAATCCTCCGCCAATCATCCCTCCTATCAAAACTATTGCCATCGGCGCCCTATCCATCGCTCCGGCGCCTGTTGTCATTGCCATTGGGATAACTGCCACTACCGTTGTTATCGTGACCATTAGTATAGGTCTGAAACGGGTTTTTGACGCTTCAATTATAGCCTTTGTGTAATTAACTCCGCTACGGCGGCGCATTTCCGCAAAGTCAACTATAACTATGGCGTTATTCACCACTATTCCCACCAGCATCACTATTCCAAGCAGGGAGAACAGAGAAAATGTGGTTCCTGTAGCAAGCATCATCGGCATTATGCCGACTATTGAAATTGGAACGCACAATATGATTATTATCGCGAAAATGTACGATTCAAGCAAGCCCGCTATTATCAAAAACGTTACGCTGACTGCCATTGCAAATGCAACAAGAAGCCTTCTGAAATTATCCTGAATGCTTTTTACCTCTCCTCCGTATATTAATCTATATCCCATCGGAAGTTCTATTGATTCCAGTTTCGGTACAATGGATGTCATAGCGTCTCCGACAGTGTATCCGCTGCTCACATTTGCATCGACGGTCACGGTTCTTTGGCGGCTTTCCCTGGATATCATGGTTGGTCCCATTCCTACTTCAGTGTTCATCAGAACGTCAAGCGGAACAAGCCCTCTTGGCGTCCATATCGGCACGCTTGCAAGTCTTATGGCGTTGCTTCTCCATTCAGGCTCCAGAATAATTATCACATCGTATTCGTAACCCATGTTGCGGAAATATCCCGATTTATACCCGGTAACATATCCGTTTGCCTCATCCGCCACATTTCTCAGGGATACGCCAAGCTCAGAGAGCCTGTTGAAACGCGGGGAGAAACGAATTTCCTCCCTTCCCAACCTGAAATCCGTATCGATGTCGACAAGACCTGGAGTTTCCCGCATAGCCGTCATAACTTCTTCCGATATCCTGTTCAGCTCGTTCACTTCATGTCCGGCAATGGATATGCGCACAGGTTTTCCAAAACCTCCCATGCCGCGGCTTGAACGCACGTTCACCGATATATCGGCGTCAGGAATAGCCGCGAACTTTGTCCGCCATTCGCTTATTATTTCAAACGCTGACGGGCGGTCTTTTGCGTCTATAAGGTATACGTTAATACGACCGCTGTTTACCGCTGACAATCGTCCGCCGCCTCCCGCGCTTGCGCTTATGTCTCTTACATATGGGTTTGCTTTTATATGAGTCTCTATTCCTCTTACAACCTCGTCCGTAGCTTCAAGAGATGCGGTGCTTGACAGCGTCACGGCTATTGATATCAATCCTTCATCTTGTCGCGCAATCATTTCAAATCCGGCTTGCGGAATTCCCATGAATGCGGCGGTCGAAATCGCTGCGAATGCTAATAGAGTCAGAAGAGGATGCTTGATAGTATAACGAACTATAGCGAAACTCATCCTATTTAAATCGTTAAAAAGATATTGCCACCATCCGGTTGTCACTCTTGCAAATAGAGATGTTTTGCCTATAGAGCCTCCAAAATATGTTGCAATCATTGGCGTAAGTGAGAAAGATGCATACAAGGACATTACGGTTGAAAATACAACGGTAAGCGCGAATTCGTAAAAGAAAGACCCCACCATCCCGCCCATGAATGCCACGGGGATAAAAACCCCAAGGTTAGTCGCAACGTTTGCGAGTATTGCAACCGCAATTTCAATGGCGCCTTTTTCTGAAGCGTCCGCCGGCGAATATCCCATTTCGCGGTAGCGGTATATATTTTCAAGTACAAGGATCGCGTTATCGACGAGAACTCCGACAGAAATAGCCAGTCCCATTGCGCTCATCGTATTGAGCGTAAAATTGTATAACCTGAGTATTATGAAAGTGGAAATTATCGATGTGGGCAAAGTGACGACCACTGCAAGCGTCGCGCCGAACCTCTGGAGAAATAAAAACAGGAATAAAGCGGTAAGCAAAGTTCCCATTACCATGTCCCTAATGACATTGTCCACAGACTCTTTTATAATTTGGCTGTTATCGTAAATTATTTGAAGATCTATTCCTTCAGGCAGCCGGTTTTCTATTTCGCCCAGAGTTCTTCGCACCTCTTGCGCTATTTGAATTACGTTTGCGTTTGGACGCGCTACCAGGTCTACCATTACCGATTCTCTTCCGTTAAAACGCGCGCGCCTTCTCTCTTCTGTGAGAGTATCCCTGACTTTTGCAATATCTCCTATCCGGATAACTTTCCCATCCTCAAGCGATATTGTTATATTTTCTATATCTGAAGGTTCTATTGGTTCACCAATCATGCGTAGGGAAACTTCTTTTTGTCCGGCTGCTATGGTTCCTATAGGAGTATTCTCATTTGTGGTCGCAAGAAGCGTACCAAGCCTCGCCACGCTTAAATTATGCGCCCTCAACTTTAGTGGGTCAACTTCTATCTGTATTTCACGCCTTCGTCCGCCGTAAACGTCCGCATTGGCCATGCCTGTTATCTGAGTAAGCCGTCGGGCGACGTTTTCTTCAATGAGGTCCCTTATTTGGCTTGCGGGGTATTCTGAGTTGGCGACAATGGTCATAAACTCCTGGGCATTTATATCAAATTTATCTACAATCGGTTCGTCCGCATTTTCCGGAAAACGGTTCGCCTGAGCTCTGACGCGCGTGCCGATATCCATCGCCGCCACAGTCGGGTTTGTTCCATAAGCAAGCTCCGCTATTACTATGCCAACGCCTTCACGCGCCATTGCGCGGACAGTTTCGATTCCTTCAACAGTTGAAATGGCGTCCTCTATTGGAGCTACTATCAGGCGTTCTATTTCCTGAGGCCCGGCGCCCTTATAATTCATTCGCACCATGACGACAGGAATTTCAATATTTGGCAGAAGAGCTACTCCAATTCCAAAATATGAATAAAGACCCAGAAAAATAAGTATAATTGAAATTACGCTAGTTAATACCGGCCTGCGAACCGAACTTCTTATCAGCCACATTATTAGTCACCATCCACAATATCATCTGATGTCTCTTCTTGCTGCACCCAAATCTTAGCGCCATCGTAAGCGCGGTCAACTCCTCTTTGCACTAATTTTTCTCCGGCGGACAAACCGTCTAAAATCCTGACTTTCAAGTCGGTTGTTCTCCCCCGCGTTATCGGGCGTTCAACAGCAATGTCTCCAGAAGCGACATAAACGACGGTCCTTTCGTTTACCTCACGTATTACTTCATACGGTACGGATACGACGTTTGTTTCACTTTCTATCAATATAAGGCTCTCAACCGTACTTCCGAGTTTAAATGAGTATTGGGTTGGGTCGTTTACCATTAGGACGCAGTTATAAAGTCCGGTTGAAGGGTTTGCGACAGGGTTTATCCTTCTCACTGAAGCGTTTGCCCAACCTTCATCCGTCCTGACTCTTGCCGGCATACCGGGTCTTATGACAGATGCAACGTTTGGCGCCACGTCAAGCGTTATTTCTATGTGCGACATATCGGCTACTTCAAAAAGAGGTCTTGAAGGGTTGTTTAACTGTCCGGTTTCCGCATCTCGTTTTATTACAACTCCGTCTATTGGAGATAATACTTTGAGCCTCGATAATTCAGTTGTCAGCAGTCGCAAGTTAGCTTGAGAATCTTTCAATAAAGTGAATGCCGCTTCCGATTCCGAAGCGCTGCTTCCTCCCGCTTTTTGAAGAGATTCCAATCTGTTGTAGCGCGCTTCAAGTTCTCTGTTTCTCGCGCGGGCGGCTTCAACTTTTTCGAGCGACGTCTTATTATCCAGCAACGCAAGTGTCTGACCTTGCTTTACTATATCGCCGACCTCCACTTGAATATCAATTAAATACTCCTGCTGATTGGCTGAGATTTGCGAAAGCCTTGGGGCATTTACCGTACCGTAAAGAGGAAGCCAATACTCCCAGGCGGAGGGGGTTATTTCGTGTAAAGAGACGGGTATCCCGTTTTGCGCCCTGATTGCGGCAACGCTTACAGACCTTATTGGCTCCGGACGGTTTAGAATCTTCCAGGCAGTGTATCCACACCCAAATAAAATCAGCGAAATAAAAAACAAATAAGTAGGTTTTACCTTCAAATAATTCCCCTCCGGCTCAGTTTAAACACAGCTCAAATTAGAATTTTAATTCAATAATGTGAAGATGATGTGAAGAATTTTATGATAATTATACAAAAAAATTAATTATATTTCCCGGTCGATACAATTAAGGATATTTTCTGGATGTGTGCAAAATGGATAGTATTTGCAAAACATCTTCTTTTACACGATAAATAATTATGTAAGGCGTACCTGTGACGAAAAACTCGCGGGTTTTCGCAACGCGGCCTTGTTTTCCTAAAAGTGGGTATGTGGCAATAGTCTCAATGGATTTCCCGATACGTCTGATGACCTCGCGCGCGTTTTGCGGGCTATCTGCTTCAATGTAGTCATACGCCTTACTCAGGTCAGATACTGCCAAACGTGTGTAGCGGATTTGCATGGGCTATGATTTCCACTTGCTGAACGCTGCGGCAACTTCGTTATCGCCTGCAAAATTCTCCTCGTCAGCCTGTCTCGCTCCCTCCTCGATATGCCTTCGCTGCCAATCCATCAGGTCAAGGTAAGTATCCAGAGCCTCGTTGATTATGTAGCTTCTGTCCCTGTCCCGGAGGCTGGCCAACATATCTATCCTGTCTTTTTTTGTTTCCTCTATTCTAAAAGATACTGTTTGCATTATATCCTCTCCTCGAAATAAATAATATCAGATAATACGGCGTAATACAAGATAGGATACAATATATACAGTTGCATAGTTTACGATTCATACCAGGAAATGCAATTTTTACATTTCATTGTCATCAATGAATTAAAATCATGTTAAATAAAGGCGCAATGCTGTAAAACCGATAAAAGAAACAAAGTATATGCGAAATGGAGGAGATACTTTTGAATTATCAAAAAAAGTTTCTTTTAATGATAGTCGCTATAATAACAGTAGTTTCACACTGTAATTATTCTTATGCCGCCCTATATCAATTTGACGACGTTTCCGGGACGTCGGGGGTCGGGGCTCAGTGGGTCGGGTTTTTAAATTATAGTCCAGTTTATGGTCCGTATCCAATCGAAGGACCGAATTCTCTGGGCGCCCCGACAACTCAAAGAATGCAAGCTCACGCTGATCTTATTTCAAATAATAACTCCATTTATTTACATAGTAACATAAATCCTCTTCACACGCTTTACCTCGTTATTCCGGAAGGAATTGGAACTCTTTCCACAAACTTTCAATATACGGGAAATCTCAGCGCGGTTACACTCGGAGTTTATGGAGGAAATTTCGAGGCGTCGTACCCTACAATAATTAATTATCCGACGCCTGGGGATGGCCCGTCGGTCAATGTTGACCTCACCATTCAAAAGACGCCCGGAGAAAGAACTGTTTACGACAGTAACATGGGAGAGTTGATCTTTCATCAAAACCCGACGACCGTTCCCTCTCAGACGTTACATATCCCTTTTGTAATAGCTAACGTTCACGATGGTTCGGCTCAATACGCCCCTCTTGAAATGAAAATCACAACAAGGAATACGAGCGGGGATATTGTCGGAAGAAGATGGTTTGAATGGGATGTCCTGTCGGATAAATCTGTCCCTGCCGACCCTGTTGATTGGATATTTGTTCCAATTGAAGACTCGGTAATTGACAGAAACGAGTTTATGTACAATTTCACTTCTGAAGTGACAAATCATACGGGTTTGAGATATGGGATACAACGTTACGATGATAACCGGACTTTAATGGCGGCTCACTGGAAATTTGATTTACAGCCCATAAGCGACAGGTTGCCAAAGATTCTGCATCTTGACCGTTTGAGCCACATAGTTCCGGGACTTGTCACAATTTATTCTCACGATGCTAAAGTTACTGTCGGTCAGCAGAAAATGCTGCGGCTTGCAGCTGTTGATACTACCGGCGAAATAATTGGTTCGAAACTACTGGAGCTCAAGTATCGCACAGTTTACGGGTATGACCTTGGTTCCGTTCAAGATACAAGCACTTGGACAAACAGAGATTCTTTTTGGGGGCTTAACGCTTTTCGCGTTTACCAATCAAACAGAGATTTCTTCCCACTTGTCCAAAAAACAATGGAGATTAAAAGCGGAGATTACTTTTTCCCTTCCCGTTCGTCTAATGTCTTGCAGGGCAACGTAAATAACACTTTTCCGCCTGTGACCGCCGATGCTTTATCATCATTTACTTTATCCGCTCCTGTCCCGCTAGTGAGCGTTGATATCCTGTCCATGGACGACAACGGAGACGANGTATGGATATCTTCTGACGCGTTCCCGGATGCTACAGCAATGCTGGGCGTTAACGTTATTCTTAGAATTCCAAAGACAAACCGGTTTATTGCGGAGCATTGGGATTCCTTTGCCGCTTCAAGGAATCTCGCCAACGAGTTCAGCAGGTATTACAGCGTGTGGTTCCGTTCTCCGGAAGGATTCGATTTGAATTTATCGCAATATTTAAAGGAAGAGGGAAAATATGACCGCACGATGAAAGTTTTCATCGATGAAGAAAATGAATGTATAACGATAAATTATGTAACTCTCTTTATTGAAGAGGGGGACGGAGGCGGCAAAAGGCGTCCTAAAATCCGTATAGTGACTGACGTTTCCACAGTTAACGATTACGATTATATTGTAGTTAACGATGGTATTGACGACGGAAAATGGGAATTGATTTATTATGTTGCTCCGGCGGAGGCAACGCCGCCATATCCTCCTTATCCGGAGGACCCTGTCTCCGAAGATAAAGAACAAAGGAGAGCGATGGGAGAAGGGGGAGGGGGAGGNTGTTCGGTACTCTATATTCCGTTTTGGATATTAGCTTTATTTTTGTTACCGATTAAAAGGGGAGCAAAAATCATAGTTTTTTCGATTGCATTGGTTTTAGCTTTAAGTTTTGCGTCACTTGCAGCCGGGCCGCCAATACCAGAGCTTGTATTATATGAAAGCGACGCTGCTACGACTGGGACGCTTCGATATGCTATAAGCAGAATCAATGAAGGAAGAGCTGAAACCGACATAATTCTTATCGATAACCTTAACCGGATAAATCTCACCGCGCCGCTTAGCATAGACGCCGACATGACCATAGAAGGGAACGGCGCGTCTTTGTCAGGTAACGGAACTTTCAGGCTGTTCAATGTGGCAAATGGTGCAAAAGTAAATTTCCGCAATTTGACTTTTGCAAACGGCAGCGATACATCAGCAGATATAAATGGCGGCGCTGTTTTTACCGACAGCGGCGCCGAAGTGTATTTTGACAAATGTACGTTTACACAAAATGTTGCATCGGGAGATGGAGGCGCAGTATACTCCGACGGTTCATCCTATTTTACCAACTGTACTTTTTACAATAATTCTTCAAATGGCAGCGGCGGTGCGGTTTACGGCGGCTCAAGCTCTACTTTATCGTTCTCGTTTGTCACTATGTATTTAAACGAATGCGCGGCGCCAAATGGCGGCAATGCCGTAAACGCAAATGGCAGCGACAATATATTCCAAGCTTCCATTTTTTCAGGAAACGGCGGCGGCGAGGAAGTTATTTGTTCTCAGAGCAGCAGATCGTTGGGATATAACGTATTTAGAGACAGCTCTTTTCAAGGAACTGACAATGCAACTGATTTATATGACAAGTCTCCTGTTGATATATTTGGCGCCTCTCCTGTTCTTCGCCGCAACGAGGCGGCGCCCGGATGGAGAAATTGGCCTTATACCGTAGCTCTGTCAAACAGGAGCGGAAACCCGGCTATGGCTATAATTCCTGTTTCTTATATATACTCGGCCGGGGTGCTTGTCGACCAGCGGTTTATTGTGCGCTCGAACAGCAATCATCCCGCTTCCGCAGGTTCATATGAAATATTTAACCCTGAAGCGCCGGTAATTTCACTTGAAATAGGAGGAATTCCAAACGGTATTGCCGCTATAGGATTTACTGCGCAACTGCGATCGTATGCGTTACCCGAATCCGCCAATCCGGGCGTGATGTGGAGAAGCGATGATTCTTCCGTTGTTGCGATTACGCCCAGCGGGAGGGTGTATTCCGTCGGGAGCGGCGTCACCTTACTGAGGGTCATCTCGTCAGGATACGACAGAACCGGCTCGCAAATAAGCAAAGCGTTTTTTGTGAAAGTCGGCAAAGACGTGACAAAATCAAACATTCCGCCGGAACTTGCCAATATGATAAGCACATTTAATAATAACGTTTGGGGACCTGAAGGCGTGCAATTCTATCTTCTTGGCGGCGGAAACGATTTTTCCGACCCAGAAAGTTTCCGGCAAAGATTTGGCAAATATCCTTTGGTTTTTGACCCGATACCTTCCAATTCAAGCGTCTCATCGAGCGCTTCCGTCAGAGGCGCAAATGAAAGTATAGCTATTAAGCCTTCGGTGAAATTTTCCGTTCCAATCGATGCGTCCCCCGAGGTTGGAATTGTTCCGTTTGTGCTTTCTATATCGCTTTCGGCAAAGGAGATATCAAGCGTAATCGGAAATTCAGATTTTTCGACCGAAAGTTTTTTCAATAAGGCAGCTTTTTGCACCGGAGCAAACGGAGAAAACGTTTTAATAGATAATTGCGCCAAAGGGCTCGACGCGAAAGAAGCCGAAAACAGAGGGATACTCTCGGTGAAAGAGGATTTTGGAAACGTTACGTTTACGCTAAACGGATGGTTTGCCGCTACGGGTGAAACAAACTCTGTAGTTGACGGGCAGCTTATTCTTTCGGACGAAGAAACAAACGGATTTATGAATAGCGAGCTTTGGCTTATGGCTTTAGTTAATGACGGCGAAAATTCGGAGGAGAGCTCATCTCCGGGGGGATGCAACACGTGGTTTGTGGGAGGAATTGTCTGTTTTGTTCTCGTGTCGCTGATATTAGGAAAAAAAGCAAAAGTATTCCTCTTACTTTCATTCATGTTTTTATTTGGCGCAAATGTAGCATTTGGAGCAGACTTTTCGGTTAGTTTGAATTATTCAATTTTGCAGATAGTACAAAATCAACCTTTTGTTATTATTGAAGCTACTGTTAGCCCTGCCAGTGTGAGTTACGGTTATAAATGGGAAACATCCGATTCAGGCACCGTAGCGGTAACATCGGCGACTACTTCTACAGCTGGAATAAGTGGCGTCAGCAAAGGAAAAGCTACTGTTACATGTTATGTAACAAGTACTGATAATTCAATAGTTACCGCATCTTGCGAGGTGACAGTTTTCGAGACGGGAATGTCGGGGACATCCATAATACCTTCAAATTTGGCNCTATACCTCGGATTTATGGAACGGTGGCAACTTACTCCNGATCATCAGCCGGTTGGGGCCGAACCGATAAATTTCACCTGGTCGACAGATAATATTGAAGTCGTAAGCGTGGATAGCAACGGAAACNTGCTTGCCAATAAAAAAGGAACCGCAACAATANCATATTCCGCTATAGCCATTCCGATAGGAGGAGGCGACCCAAAAAGTTTTGACGCCACATGTCAGGTAACAGTGTTAAAGCCGGTGCTTTCAATAGACATAACCCAAAACCCTTCCCCCGTTATAGTAGGAGGGCGGGGAGGCATTATCGCTTCATATTATCCGGAAGACGCCGACAGCGCGGATATTGCATGGACTTCAGTTCCATTCGACCCTTCAATTGTTTCCATTGAACCGACATCGCTTACAGCTGCCACCTTCAATGCAATAGGATTCCCCGCGCCAAACCGCACTCCGGGGCAAAATCCCGTAATAGTTACCGCTTCTTCGGTACATTGGAAAAATATATCATTTGTTCCGGATGTAACTTGTGAAATTGTGATTGATCCCATTCAGATTTCGGACGTCAGCGTTATTCCGTCAGCTACGTCGGTAGTATATCAAGGCGATACAGTTCAGTTTTCGCAAACAGTAGAACCGGCTAATGCTACGATATCAAGCGATTTTTGGGATACAAGCAACCGGCTTGTTGCCGTAGTATCCGAAAGCGGATT
>JGI24702J35022_10002002_pt1 | contig 12561 bp, 8 predicted proteins | sample TergutTh196P4_FD_35022 | JGI IMG/M metagenome (IMG submission 35022)
TGAATTGATGANGATATCGGGGATCGTGCCGCGTTTGAGATCAAGAACCACACGAATGCCCTTGCGGTCGGATTCGTCACGCAGATCCGTCACGCCGTCCAGCCTGCGGTCATTGACCAGGGCCGCGATTTTTTCCACCAAACCCGCCTTGTTCAAGCCATAGGGAATTTCCCGAATCACAATGGCCTGCGCGCCCTTTTTGCGTTCTTCCACTTCCACGCGGCCCCGCACCTTAACCGTGCCTCGACCCGTGTGGTATGCGTCTGCCAAGCCCTGACCCGCATAGATAAAACCCTTGGTTGGAAAATCCGGCCCCTGAACAAAATCCATCAGGTCATGGATAGTGCAGTCGGGCACATCCAGCAGGTGCAGCAGCGCGTCACACAGTTCGCCCAGATTGTGCGGGGGGATGTTGGTGGCCATGCCGACAGCGATGCCGGATGAACCATTCAACAACAGATTCGGCACTCTGGTAGGCAGAACGCTCGGTTCCTCCAGGCTGTTGTCGTAATTTGGCCGGAAATCCACCGTCTCTTTGTCGATATCGGCTAGAAACTCTCCGGCAAGACGCGACATGCGCACTTCCGTATACCGCATGGCCGCCGGAGCGTCGCCATCTATCGAACCGAAGTTGCCCTGTCCGTCCACCAAGGGGTCGCGCATCGAAAATTCCTGCGCCATGCGCACCAAAGCGTCATAGACAGCGGAATCGCCGTGAGGATGGTATTTACCAATGACGTCCCCGACAACGCGCGCCGATTTCTTGTGCGGACGGCTATACGCATTGGCGAGCTCATGCTGCGCAAACAGAATACGCCGGTGCACAGGCTTGAGACCATCCCGAACATCAGGAATGGCGCGGCCTATGATGACACTCAACGAGTATTCAAGATACGATTTGCGCAGCTCTTTCTCTATACTGACCTGCGGCTGCGTAGACACAGTTGTTTCAGACACAAGATACTCGCGATACTTTTATAGGATTTCCAACGGGCGCCGGCCCTTAGCCGCCGGAGGCAAAGCACTCTCTTTGGCGCCTCCACATCAGATATCAAGCTCCTGCACATTGAGCGCGTTGCGTTCGATGAATTCGCGGCGCGGCTCGACACGATCGCCCATGAGCTGCTCAAAGGCATCGGAGGCTTCTCCGGCATCTTCAATGGAAACCTGAAGCAGGGTACGGTTTTCCGGATTCATCGTGGTGACCCAGAGTTGTTCGGGGTTCATTTCGCCAAGCCCTTTGTAGCGCTGGATGTTAAGGCCCTTACGCGCTTCTTCGAAGCAGGCGCGCTGGAGCGCAAAAATATCGTCTGTGGAGAAGGGTTCCGCACTTTTGCGGAACAGCGTGAACCGGGTGCCGCCGCAAGCGTTACGGATATCCGCCAGAATGCGCCATGCCTGACGGTACATTTTTGCAGCAAAAAACTCCACGCCCAAGCGGGTACGGTGGCCGTTCTGCGTTTCAAACGCAGCAAAAAGACGTTCGTCGTCCTCGTTAGTTTCACGTTCCACAAAAAGCTGGATGTCGTGCTCCTTCAGCCACAGGGTAAAGCCGTTAGCTTCGTGCTGGTGGAAGCATTCCGGCGTGATGCACGCATCGTGGTGCAAAAAAGCCAGGAACAGTTCCCGGCTGACGCCTTTAAGTTCAGCGTCCAGCACCCAGGACTCGATGATTTCGATACGGTGCAGCAGATCCACAAGCGTATGGCCCTGGAAGGAGTTGCCGTTGTCGGCGGTGACGGTGAAATCCTCGCCGGCGCGCGTCAGCAGAAACGCGTTGAGCTCCGCATCGTCCTTGATGAAGCGTTCCATACGGGAATTATGCACCCGGTACAGAGGCGGTTGGGCGATATAGAGATGGCCGTCCTCAATAAGCTGCTGATATTGGCGGAAAAAGAAGGTCAGCAGCAGTGTGCGGATATGGGCGCCGTCCACGTCGGCGTCGGTCATGATAACGATTTTGTGGTACCTCAGCTTGGCATAGTCGGTGTCCTCCTCGCCGATGCCCGCGCCCATTGCTGTAATCAAGGCTTTTACCTCCTTGTTGGCCAGCATTTTGTCAAAGCGGGTCCGTTCGATGTTCAGGATTTTGCCGCGCAGGGGCAAAATGGCCTGACGAGCCGGGTTGCGGCCTTGCTTGGCCGAACCGCCGGCACTATCCCCTTCCACGATGAAGAGTTCCGACTCCGCCGGGTCTTTGGATTGGCAGTCCGCCAGCTTACCGGGCAGGGCATTGTCGGAAAGCGCCCCCTTGCGGCGCACCAGTTCCTTGGCGCGGCGCGCAGCGTCCCTGGCGCGGGCGGCATCCACAGCCTTGTCGACAATCAGGCGCGCATCTTTGGGATTTTCTTCAAAATGGATGTTAAGGCGCTCGTAGATAATGCCTGCGACAATCCCGGTTATTTCGCTGTTGCCGAGCTTGGTTTTCGTCTGGCCTTCAAACTGCGGCTGGGGCAGCTTGACACTGACCACGCAGGTCAGGCCTTCGCGCACATCATCTCCGGACAGTGCCGTGCCCTTGAGTTTTTTGCTCAAGTCTGCCTGGGATTTAATATAGCCGTTGATGGCGCGGGTCAGGGCGGTGCGAAAGCCCACCAGATGCGTGCCGCCTTCCTTGGTACGGATGTTGTTGGCGAAGGTAAGCACGTTTTCCTTGTATCCGGCGTTATACTGCAAGGCAAAGTCCACGATCACGTTTTCGATCCGACCATCGGCGGCAATAACGGAATGGATGCCGCCTTCGCCGGAATTCAAATCTTTTACGAACTGCGTGATGCCGCCATCGACCCGGAACAGGTGCTTTTCGTCAAGACGTTCATCCACGCAGAGAATTTCCAGGCCCTTATTCAGGTAGGCCAGTTCTTCGAAACGTTTCTTCAGTGTTTCGAATGAAAATTCTGTGGTTTCAAATATTTCCTCATCCGGTTTGAAACGGACGGATGTCCCGTGGTTATCCGGTTCAATGTTGCCGACCACGGTCACTTCGTCCTGCGGCACGCCCCGGACATAGGTCTGGCGATAGCGTCTGCCGTCGCGACGCACGCTGACCGTCAGCTTTTCCGAAAGCGCGTTCACGCAGGAAACGCCTACCCCGTGCAAGCCGCCGGAAACCTTGTAGGCATTATTGTCGAACTTGCCGCCGGCGTGCAGCTTGGTCATGACGATCTGCACAGCCGGTACCCCTTCCTTGGGATGGATATCTACGGGAATCCCGCGCCCGTTGTCGCGCACCGTTACACTGTTATCGAGGTGCAAAACGACTTCAATGCGCGTGCAAAAACCCGCCATGGCCTCGTCAATGGAGTTGTCCACTACCTCATAAACCAAATGGTGTAAGCCGCGCGCGTCAGTGGAACCGATATACATTGCCGGACGCTTCCGCACCGCGGCGAGCCCTTCAAGCACGGTAATGGAGGAAGCATCGTAGCCCGGCGGGGAGGGGTTTTTCATCAAAGTATCTGACATTATGGTCTCGATCTGGTTTGGCGCATAGCCACATATGGCTTCGATCGCGGCCGGGGAGTCTTCCCTTATCAGGCGTCTTCCTCGTAATACGCGGCATCCGTCATTTTCATGGGCATGATAATCACAGTATAGTCCGAATCGTCCTTACCGCTGATGCCGCAAGGACCTTCCACAGCGGTAAGGCTCAGCGTTACCCGTGCGGAAGTAAAATGTCCAAGCACATCCAAAAGATTACGGGTGGGAAAAGCTATTTTTGCAATGTCGCCTTGGTAGTGTATTTCCAGCCTTTCATCAGCGGAACCCACATCTTGTCCTTGCGCCGTCAACGTAAGTTCGGTTTCAGCAAGATCAAGATAGGTACAACGATCATTATCCGTGGTGAATATAGAAAGACGGCCCAAGGCTTCCATGCATTCCTTGCGATCCAGAGCAAGCTGGCTGATGCTTTCCGCAGAAAGTTTCGAGACAAAGCTCATATAGTCAGGATAACTGTAAGTACTGCGGGGCAGGCTGAACATTTCCCTGCCGTCGCCGGTACGCAGATATAGACGTTTTTCGCTGATATTCAACTCAATTTCCTCAAGGCCGCTAAGCCATCGTTTCATTTCCTGCACATATTTTTTCTGAATAAGAATGCCTTCAGTGGACAGCTTGGCGGCCAGATCATCGTGGGTAAACGCCACAAGCGCGAACTGATGGCCATTTAATCCACAGCTTTCAATGCGGCCGTTATCAACGCTTTTCATGTACAGACAACCGATGGCGTCGGCATTATCATCATCGCTGATGCAAAAACTGACGCGCTCAATAATTTCCTGGAAAAAATCCGCAGACCAGCTGACGGCATCTTGCGAGGGAAATTCGGAAAATGCCTGAAACCATGTAGCGTCGTTTACAGGAAGCTTGTATTTCCGCCTGCCTTGTTCAAGCAGAAGATTTCCGGACTGATCGTCAAGGATCAGAGTAAGCTGTCCATTTGGCAATTGTCGCACAAGATCGACAAAAGCCCTCCCTTGTACGCCGACCAAACCTTCTTGGGTAATCGAAGCACTGTATTGCCCGACGAATTCAATATTTGCATCCGTGGACATAACCGCAAGCATGTCTCCTTCAGCTTTCAACCAAATAGAACGCAAATACGCCGCGCCTGATCTGGCGGGAATGATGCCGGCTGCTTTTTGCAATCCTTCAATAATGTGTTCTTTCATAATAGTAAGTTTCATATAATTTCCTTAGTTATATATTGTAAGGGTATCAATTTTGTTCTTTTCTTCTATAACTTGTTTGAAAAAAAAACTTTTCTAGCAACACCGCAGGCACATTTCAGGTGAGTTTCACGTGGAAGCGGGAGCAGGAAAACTCATTGTGTCTTTTTGCACATATATTTTTAAGTTTTGTTATTTCTGTGTGCGCATTTTTGTGCACAATTATATATTTTTCAATTTTTTTAATACTATACATGACAGTGCTGTGATCCTTACCTCCAAAAATCTGTCCAATAACGGAATAGGAGGCACCAAGAATTTCCCGGCAAAGGTACATAGCCGTTTGCCGGGCAAAAGCCGGAGCGGGTTTCCGCGTGTCGCTTATAATGTCTTCAGGAGAGAGGGAAAAATATTCCGCAACTTGGCGGATGATGTCTTGGGGAGTTGTGGGTCTGTGATCGTCCGCGCTCCGAAGAATTTTTTCAATATCCTGTTTTGCTATTTCCCGTTGGGCACATTTTTTATAGGCGGCTATTTTTAGCAACACGCTTGTAATATATTGCAAATGTTCGCAATTCTGCGCAAGCAGCAGCATATGTTCTCGTGAGATATGAATATCAAGAAGACGGCATTGGGTTTGGATAAAACGCATCCGCACATCAATATCCGGAGTTCTAAGCCGCACTACGCGTCCTTGTTCCAAACGCGAGCGCAGGTTGTTGGAAAGTCCTTTGTGGAAGGTTTCGGAACAAGCGCATACACATTGTTTTTTCTCGTATCGACAGACATCCAGGAACGCCATAAATTTTTCTTGCAATGAAACGGCATTCGCAAAAAGATGTATATCATCAATGCAATATGCCTGATATTTGTTGATGCCGGAGCTGTTTGCGTGCTGTTCACACTCGTGAAGGAATTTTATTATATTTCCATAAAAAACAACATGATAACCATAAATATAACTCAATTCGTTGGCAATAGCCAGAAGAAGATGTGTTTTACCGCTACCGCTTTTTCCATAATATACCAGAGGATTATAGCCGTGTTCACGTTGTGTTTTTGCAACACTGCGAGCAAGCGCTAGGGAAACAACGTTTTTTTTATTGATAATAAAATTTTCCAGAGTGAAATATTCTCCGAAAGGGGCATGTATCCGCTCGCCATTTGACGAACATGACACAGCTGGGGCGTCTTTTACGGGCATCCTTTTCAACACGCAGGAACATCCTTTACTGACGAAGAGCTTCTAAAACTAGCAAAAAATTCAACCTGAAACAAGGGTAAGAACACCTAAAAAACCTCCTGGAATACATGGAAAAAATGTAGCCTTACTCGCAAGCGGCATCCGGAAAGCATGCTTGCCGCAAACTAGACAAGTACGCCAAGCAACGCTAGTGTCCGCCTTTAGTATGAGTAACGACGCTCCGGGGTTGCCCAAAATATATTTGCTTGCCGCACTTGTTATCCTGGCGGGAACGCTGACAATCTTGGCTGCGCATTTTAAGGAGGCGCCACAGCAACAAGCTGTGACGGAACTTGTCATCCAAGCACAGGAAAAAGCCTTTCCTGCAGCTTCCACGCTGCCTTCCTTGGATCCCCAAAGCGCACCCATGCCTTCCGGCGCGGAACATCCACCTGCTGAAGCCATGCCGACTCCCGCTGTGGCGCAAAACGAAGTGCAAAACCCCGTGGACCCACTCCCATCGGAAACTGTCCGGAACAGTGCGGAAGGGAACGCAGACGCTGAAGGCGCTTGCGCTCAACTCGCTACGGCGGCGGGACAGCCGGAAGATGCCGACAGCATGCTTCCGTCCGAACGAGAAACCGCCTCGCAAGAAGATGCAACGTTTACCCACAACGAAGACGGGACAAAGGAAATCATCTCCGGTACCGTTGCCCAAGGCGATACGGCCGCCAAACTCCTTGGCAGCGCTGTGCACGATATTATGCAAGCCTCCCGCAAGCACCATTCCCTCGCCAATATCCGTAGCGGGCAACCATATACCGTGGTGCGCGACCGGGAGACAAAGACGCTTGAGCGTTTTGAATACGAAATAGACGCGCATCGTAAACTTGTGGTTGAGGTTATCGGTGATGCGTTTACGAGCCGTGTGGAATCCATTGTCTACGATGTGCAGCTTGCGCTTCTGCAGGGCACGGTTGAATCCAGCCTGTTCCAGTCCGTGGCGGCCTTGGGCGAATCCCCTTCGCTGGCCATTGTGGTGGCGGATGTGTTCCGTTGGGATATTGACTTTATCCGCGATGTGCAGGACGGCGACAGCTTCAGTATTTTGGTGGAGAAGCGTCACCGGGATGGGCAATTCAAGCATTACGGCCACGTGCTTGGCGCCGCGTTCACCAACAAGGGAAAATTGTTTGAAGCATTTTTATTTCGTGGCGTTTCAGGGAATGCAAGCCATTACAATGCCAAAGGGGCAAGCCTTCGCAAGGTGCTGTTGAAAGCGCCGCTGGCATTTACCCGCATTACCTCAGGGTATAGCATGGGACGCAAGCATCCCATTTTTCACGATGTGCGTCCACATGAAGGCGTGGATTACGCCGCGCCCACCGGCACGCCCATCAAGGCTGTGGGTGACGGCGTTGTTAACCGGAAAGGCTGGCAGGGCGGCTATGGCAATACTATTTCCATACGCCACGGCGCCGGCCTGGAGTCGCAATATGGGCACATGTCGGGATATGCCAGGGGTTTGGCAGTGGGTACCCGGGTGCGTCAGGGCCAGGTCATCGGTTTTGTGGGCATGACCGGCTGGGCTACCGGCCCGCATCTTGATTTCCGCCTCAAGCAGCATGGCCGCTTCATCAACCCGACGAAAGCCGTCAATCCGCGTGAAGAAAGCATCGCCACAGGGCAGATGAAAGATTTTGAGGAACGCAAAACGCAGATCCGCAATTTTGTTTCCGGCGTGACGCCCCTGTACCTTTACAATCCCGGCACGTTTCAATGATCCGACAACCAAAAGCCGCTTGCACTGCGGAGGCCGGTATGAAAATAGCCATCACCACATCAAGTTTTGCGCGCTACAGCGATGAACCGCTTGAACTTTTGCGCCGGCGCGGCATCAGCTATGTTCTGAACGAGACAGGCCGCACTCTGGCAGAGGACGAATCCATAGACATGCTGCTGGATTGCATCGGCGTGGCTGCGGGCACGGAAAAACTTAGCCGCCGCGTTCTGGACGCCTGCCCGAATTTGCGGGTTATTTCCCGTTGCGGCGTTGGCATGGACAGTGTGGATCTCGCGGCTGCCAACGAAAAAGGCATTGCCGTGCGCAATACGCCCGATGGCCCGACCCGGGCCGTGGCCGAACTCACTCTGGCGTACACGCTGGATCTGCTGCGTTGCGTCACGCGCATGGATCGCGAACTGCGTGCCGGCGTCTGGAAAAAACACATGGGTTTTCTTTTGGCGGGGAAAAAAGTAGGCATCGTGGGTTTGGGACGCATAGGACGCGCCGCCGCCGGCCTTTTCGCTGCCTTCGGCGCCCAGATAGCTTTTGCCGATCCCTTCGCCGGCGACAGCGTCTACCAGCAGATGGAGCTTGATGCCTTGTGCGCCTGGGCGCAGCTTGTCAGCCTGCACTGCACCCCGCCCAAAGACGGCAAGCCGCTTATGCATGCTGAACGCCTGGCGCGTATGCGCCAAGGATCCTGGCTCATCAATGCAGCACGTGGCGGGCTGGTTGACGAGGAGGCGCTCTTTCGCCTCCTGCAAACCGGCCATCTTGCCGGCGCCGCGCTTGATACCTTCGCACGAGAACCCTATGCCGGTCTGCTCGTGGGCCTTGATAACGTCATCCTGACCCCGCATATCGGTTCGTATGCCCAGGAGTCGCGTATCCGCCAGGAAATTGATACGGTCAAAAATCTGCTGGAAGCACTCGGGATGTGATCGTAAGGCAAAACTCTCTCGCTTGGAGAAAGCATGGCTCTTTCCTGCATAGTCTTCGATTGCGATGGCGTCATTCTGGAGAGCGTGCCCGTAAAAACGCGCGCGTTTGCCCGCATAGCCGAGCCTTTCGGCGCTGAGGCCGTTGACAGGCTGGTCATGTACCATAAAGCGCATGGAGGTATAAGCCGCTATACAAAGTTTGAGTGGTTGTACCGCGAAGTCCTGGGACGTGAGATTACTCAGGCAGAGCTGGCGGATCTTGGTCGCCGATATGCCGAAATAGCTTTTGAGGAGCTCTGTCGTTGCGATCTGGTGCCCGGTGTTGAAGCTGTCCTCAAGCACTGGCAAGGCCGGGCGCCTATGTATGTCTGTTCTGGCGCGCCGCATGAAGAATTGAATGCGATCCTGCATGGGCGCGGGCTTGATCACTATTTTGCAGGTATATATGGTTCGCCGCCCGCCAAGGACGAGTTGCTGCGCAGCATCATCGGCCGGGCTGGGGTAGACCCCGCAACAGCGGTCATGATTGGGGACAGTGTGACGGATCTGGATGCCGCGGAGCTTGTGGGCACGCTTTTTTACGGGCGCGGAGGCGAGCTGCGAGGCGGCAGCTTTCCTTGGGGCGAGGATCTTACAGGTCTGAACATATGGCTCGAATCGTTGTAAGCTGCCAGGACGGATATGGTCTAGCTTCGAGGCTTGCCGCACTTGGGGCAACACCGTTCGTGATCCCAGACCGTGCTGCCGCAATACGCGCAAGGCGTGCCTATAGGTTCGCCCACCGGCTGGCGGCAGTATGCGCAAATGCTGGCTTGCCAGGGAATGATGCGTAGGCAGTGCGGGCACACGCGGCTGACTCCCGGCTTTGGCAGGGCAGGCAGTGCAAACAGTACCAGCACAAGAAGCGGCATCACGCCGCAAGCTATGGTCCAGCCCAGAACATTGCGGCTCTTGTTGCCCGACACCAGGCCCCCCACCAGGCCGCCTACAATCATCAGAATGGCAAAATGCATAGCGTGCTTCCCTGTTTGCGTCCTCGTCGGGCGGAATTGTGCCGGCTGACTCTCGCGCCAAGATATAGTAAATCGTGCTGGACGCCAAGGAGTGCGTATGCTGTATCTCTTGCAAAAGTTGCGCGCACGGTGCGCGAACCCTCAAGATATCGCAAGCCTGCTGGTCATTCGCGGGCAGGCGTGGTGGAGCGGCGTGTGGGGCACGCTGGCCCTGCGCTGCAAGGCGGCCCTGTTCGGCATTGTATGCGGGCAGGGAGTACGCGCCGCTGGCCCTGTTATTTTGGCCCGTTGGCCCAAAAGCCGCATCCATATCGGCGACGGCGCCAGCCTTGTTTCCTGTCCTCGCCGTGCCACAGCGGCCACGGTGCTGCCCGTGCGCCTGAAAACTTTCGGTCCTGAAGCAGCGATTGTGCTGGAACGGGGCGTGGAATTGAGCGGCGTCTCCATCGCGGCGCGCTCGAAAACCATACGTGTCGGCGCGTATACGATGATTGCCCCTGGCTGCGTGCTGGCGGATTCCGACTTCCATGCGCCTTGGCCTCCTGAACGGCGGCATATCGATCCCGGCTACGAACGCGATGCCGGGATAGAAATCGGCGATCACGTCTGGATAGGCATGCATTGCTGCATCCTCAAGGGAGTGCGCGTAGGCCGGGGCGCCATTGTGGCCGCTGGAAGCGTGGTGACGCGCGACGTGCCGGAAAACTGCTTGGCTGCCGGAGTTCCGGCCCGTGTCGTCAGGGAGTTGGGGGAGGAGACTTTTGCGCATGCAAGATAGGCATTATATGGTGCTTGATGTGGAAACCCGGCGCAGCGCCCTGGCGGTGGGCGGCTGGCACCGAGCCGGGGATATGGGCGTGAGCGTCGCGGTGCTGTATGATGCCGGGACGGACGCGTTTCTGCCGTTTGAGCAGGATGCGCTGCCGGAGATGTTTCGTCTCTTGGCGCAGGCGGAGTTAGTGGTAGGCTTCAATATTCTTGGTTTTGACTACACTGTGTTGCAACCGTTTGCGGATATCCGGCTGAAAGATCTGCCCACCTTGGATATGCTCACGCAGGTGCACCGACAGTTGGGGCGCCGGGTATCGCTGGACAATCTGGCCCAGGCCACGCTGAACGCCGGGAAAAGCGCCGACGGCATGGCGGCCCTGCGTTGGTGGCAGGAGGGCAAGCTTGAGCGGCTTGCGGAATATTGCAGGATGGATGTGGATATAACTCGCCGGCTATACCTGTATGGCTGTGAGCATGGGCATGTGTTCTGCTCGGGCGCGCGAGGCGGACGGATACGCGTGCCCGCACTGTGGGGATAGGGAACGGCTTGAGTTTCTTCGGTCCTTGCGGTATCTAAAAAATATCTATACTTCAAGCCCCGCAGGGACGTTTTTTATGGTATTCATAGCGGATTTACATATCCACTCCCGCTTCTCGCGGGCCACCAGCAAGCAGTTGCATGCGCCTTTGCTGGCTGCTTGGGCTGCCGTCAAAGGCGTTTCCGTGCTGGGCACGGGTGATTTTACCCATCCCGTCTGGCGGGCTGAATTGCGGGAAGCTTTGACCTTGGACGAGGCATCCGGCCTCTACCGCTTGAAAGAGCCTTCGCAGGCCGCGCGCCTGCTGCCGCAATTTGCGTCTCTTGCAGGGCATGCGCCCCAGCCGCTTTTTATGCTTCAGGCGGAAATCAGCAATATCTACAAACGCGGCGGCCAAGTGCGCAAGGTGCACAATCTGGTCTATATGCCGGATTTCGACGCAGCCGAGCGGCTGTGTAAACGCCTTGAACAGATAGGCAATCTTTCGTCCGACGGGCGGCCCATCCTTGGGCTGGACAGCCGGCATCTTTTGGAAATGGTTTTGGAAACAGACAGCCGGGCCGCGCTGATTCCCGCCCATATCTGGACGCCCTGGTTCGCGCTCTTCGGGTCCAAATCCGGCTTTGACCGCATAGAGGACTGCTTCGGCGATCTGACGGGAGAGGTTTTCGCTCTGGAAACCGGGCTTTCCTCCGATCCCGCCATGAACCGTCTTTGGAGCGCGCTGGACCGCTTCCGCATGGTTTCCAATTCAGATGCTCATTCCGGGGAAAATCTGGGGAGAGAAACCACGCGCTTTGTCGGCACGCCATCCTATGACGGCATTTTCAATGCCTTGCGCAGACGTCCGGCTTCCTGCGAGTTTGCGGGCACCTTGGAATTCTATCCCGAAGAAGGAAAATATCATCTTGACGGACATAGGGAGTGCAACATTGTCCTTGAACCCCGGGAGAGCCTTGCGCTGAAGAATATCTGTCCCGGCTGCGGCAAACCCCTGACGGTGGGTGTGCTGCACCGCGTGCTGGCCCTGGCGGATCGGGACGAACCTGCGCAGCTTGATGAGCCCGACTTCGCCTCGCTCATTCCCTTGCCGGAGATTTTACGCGAGTTGCTCGGCGTGGGTGCCAAAAGCGGCAAGGTCGTTGAGCGCTACGTTGCGCTTCTGGAACGCTTTGGGCCGGAGCTGCGGATTTTACACACAACGCCGATTGCAGAGCTGCGCGGATACTGGGATATGTTCGGCGAAGCCATAGAACGTATGCGTGACGGAAGGGTGATCAAGCAGGCCGGCTATGACGGTGAATACGGCGTGATACGCGTTTTCGATGCGGCCGAACGCCGCGCTTTCGCGGATAGCGGCAAACGCCGCGCTGTTCTGTTGGATGTGCACACGAATGCGCTGCCGGAGCAAGGCCTCAAGGGGATTGCCCCTTTGGCGGGAGGGGGGGCAACGCCTCCCCCAGAGCAAGCCCGGCCCGCGCTTCCGCAATTTTCTCCGGAACAGCGTGTCGCGCTTGAGGCCGGACCGCAAGCCGTCTTGGCGCTGGCTGGACCAGGGGCGGGCAAAACGCGCGTGCTGGTCGGGCGTCTCGCGCATTTGCTGGATCAAGGCGTGCGCGCTTCGCAGATTGTGGCCCTGACCTTCACGCGGCGCGCGG
>JGI24702J35022_10002003_pt1 | contig 12556 bp, 12 predicted proteins | sample TergutTh196P4_FD_35022 | JGI IMG/M metagenome (IMG submission 35022)
CCACCGCCGCTTCCACCGAAGCCGCCGAAACCGCCAAAACCGCCGCTCGACCGCCCGCTGCCGGAGCGTCCTGCGCCACCGCCGGAAAACCCGCCCCCGCCGCTTCTGTTGCCGCCGCCGGAACTCCCGCCGAAACCACCGAAGCCGCCTCTCCCCGGGCGATATCCGCTGCTCGGACGCCCTCCGCCGGAACCGCGCGGCGGCCCTCCAAAACCACCCGGGCCGCGGGGTCCGCGTGGTCCGCGCCAGTTATTGCGATACCATACGCGGTATGGGCGCTGATATCCCCACATATACCACCAGTGATATCGTGGGAGAGGCATCCCCATATGGACATAATATGCCCTGTGGCGGCGCCTGTCGGCTCTGATTGCAGCAAAGATTATTATTAAAACGATGACGATAACAATCACCAGCATCGTGCTGAAAGCATCCGCGCCGTAACTGCGTCCATAGGAATAATACCTATAGGGATTCCACTGCCCGTTATCAGGCATCGTATTCGCATTGGAGTATGAATTATCAGGAGCCGGCGCATTGGAGTATGAATTATCAGGAGCCGAACCGTAGCTATCTTGTTCATCGGTGAAAACTCCATAATAATCAGCATACCAGGAAAAAAGCGCTTCGCAGATGCTCTGCACCGCATCATCAAACCTATATTCATCAACCGCCGGCCAAAAATAAGTTTCGAGATAATCATTGGCCATTCTGCTCGTGAATGCGCCTGAAATCCCGGCGCCCACCTCCAGCCAGCCCTTCAGCTCCTCTGTCGAAAGCAGCAGGAGCATTCCGTTGTTGCCGCCTTCAAGGCTTCCGACACGCCATGTATTGAACAACTCGGCGGCATATTCGTCCGAAGGGATGCCGTTGAGATATTCGACTGTGACAATGACGATCTGCGCGCCATTGCACATTTCCTCGAGGTCGATATTTGCAGATATGATCCTTTCCCGCGTCGTTTCCGTCAAGACGCCGGCGCTGTCAGTAACATAATAGTCCTGGCTCTGCTCGACAAGCGCCATCGCTGTCGGCGCTATGAAGCAAAGGGCAAGGGTCATTAGAAGTACGATTGAGATATGCGTTTTTTTCACAGGATACCTCCAAGCAGTAGTAAGATTCTTCGGTCGCAGGCTCCCCTCAGAATGACACTTATAGAAATGCTAAGTACAAAAGTAGTAAGATTCTTCGGTCGCAAGCTCCCTCAGAACGACACGCACAGAAATGCTCAGCTAAAGAACAAAATGGGATGCCATCAAAACATCTCCGGAGGCGCGGCCGACAGCACCCTGCCGATAAGGCGCGTGATGTTGCTACGCTCATCCCAGCGCTCTGAAGCCGCTCGGTTATATTCCGAAGCGCGAATAAATTCCTCGGCTCCGACAATCGTTGCGGAATAGCTGTCTATGGCAGCTTGATCGCGATCTGTAATATCAATGTCAGAAGCCGCCTTCAAAAGGCTATATACATACCCCGACAACATTCTATACGCATTGCTCTTGCCGGAAATGCTCTCCGATTCGACCATGCTGCGCCGCCATTCGATGACAACCTGCGCATTATCATGCAGCATCGGATAGTTGATCAGAATTGTCGCAAGGCCGAGCGAAGCCTCAGCATGCTTATCAAGCTGCGCGGCAAGGCCGGGCTGCCTGTATCCCCCGCTTTCGAGATACACGCCGTCATAAAACATAGCTTCCGCTTCCCGCGAAAGGCGTACTAAGGATTTATTCACGCTGATCAGCGTCGCGGCGATGACGACGATAATTGTGACCAACAGCGCAAATTTCCTATTCTTGAAAAGCCCCATTTATTTGTCTCTCAGTTCAAGCAGCTTTTGTTTTAGCTCGCTTTCGATGCGCCCAAGCTCGACCTCCGCCGCACGTCGCCGTTGGCTGCCTTCGGACTGGATTGTGCGGACCTCCTCCAAAGTCTCTATGAGCCGTTGGTTTGTTGAGACGAGAGTCTCGATGTCGACGATGCCACGTTCAGATTCTTTGGCGATTTCAACAGTACCCTGCTTGAGCTTCTCTGCATTTTTCACGAGCAACTCATTCGTCATGTTCGTGACCTGTCTCTGAGCCTCCATGGCCTGTTGCGAATGATGCATGCCCAAAGCGAGAACCATCTGGCTTTTCCAGAGCGGAATCGTATTGACGATCGATGTTTGAATTTTCTCCACCATCAACGTATCGTTGTTTTGAATGAGACGAATCTGCGGAGCCATTTGAATGGAAATCATGCGAGTGAGCTCAAGATCGTGCAGCTTTTTTTCAAAACGGTTGACCATGTTCGCATAATCATTGGCGGCCTGCGCGTCCTCCGGCAGACCGGATTCCGACGCTTTCCGCCGTAGCTCCGGCAAAACGGTGTTCGAGCACTCCTCCAACTTTTGCTTGCCGGCAATGATATACATCGTGAGCTCTTTGAAATAAGCTTGGTTTACTTCATACATTTTGTCTAACACTGCGGAATCCTTCAACAACGTGTACTGCTGTTTTTCAAGCATCTCCGCGATTTTATCGACATTGACGGAAACCTTGTCGTATTCGGTTTTCATGGTTGCGATCTTTGTCTGGACCTTCTTCTTCATGCCCAGAAAGCCCTTTTTGTCGCCATCATCGGCAGAAAAGCCTTTCAACTGCATGACCAGCTCGGACAGCATGCCGCCAACCTCGCCCATGTCTTTCGTGCGCACGCTGTTGAGCGTGCTTTCGGAAAAACTTGCGATGTTGCGTTGCGAAGCCGCGCCGTATGTCAAAATCGCGTTTGTGTCGGTGATATCGATCTTTGCGGCGAAATCGCGAACCAGCTTTTGTTCGGCATCGCTTAGCTGGCTGATGTCCAGCTTGACCGGCGGCTCGTCCTTTTTCAGCTCCAGAACATTCTCTGCGGGGACCGCGACCGTATCGACTGCGTTGTCAGGATCTAGCGTAAGCGTGGGCACATATTCCATTGCGTTCATCTCGTCCATGATAATGTCTCCTCTCTTCTATTGAAAATCCTTGCCGGAAAGCCCTTCTCTTTTTAACATGCTTTCCAGCACTTTTATATCTGATTCGATGTCCAGCGCCTGGTTTTCAAACAACGAATCGAAAAGCTTCTTATAACTATCAAGTATCATATCAAGCGCGCTGTCTATCCGCTCCAATGAACCTGACAAATTATCCCCGGAAATGCCGCTTCTGCCAAACCTATCGTAAGCATGCAGCAATTTAATCGTCGTAGGGAGATGATATCCTGCAAATCTCTTCACTTGCGCATAATCTTCGGGGTCGTCGAGCAGATCCTTGAAGATTTTATCCGTAACGAAAATGATGTCGTCGATTTTTGCCTTCAAATCATCCCCGGATATCGCGTCGCGCAATGCGCGCATCTCGGAAACGGCTCTCTCCCCCTCCGCAAGCAACGCGTCGATTTTGTCGTCGCCCGAGCGTTCCGGCTCTGCCGGGGTTTCCACTTTGATTGTTTTGCCGGGGAACAGGAGGGAGAGCAAGGTATATGCTGCGATAGCCGCGCAAACGAGGAAAATATAGTGCGTCGTTTTATATAATGGGAAAATAATGCAGTATATGGCCCAGACCGCGGCGATGCCATATATCGGAACCGCTGATTTTATTTTTATTTCTCGCATGGACGCCTCCTGTATTGTGATGTTGGCGTGGAGTTTTTTATGCATTGACTTTGCGTTCAATTTGTATATTATAGTATTGTGTGGTATTATACATCATATGTCTTTAATTTTCATTAAATTTCTGTAAATGTATAATGAGCAGTTGATTATGATAGAAACAAATATTCGGAGCTGACATGATTAAGATATCCCCATCGATACTTATGGCCGATTTTGCCAATCTTGGCGATGAAATTAAGAGCGTAAGCAGCGCGGATTATTTACATTTCGACGTCATGGACGGAGTGTTCGTCCCAAATATATCAATAGGGCTGCCGGTTCTTGAATCTGTACGCAAGGTGACAGATATGTTGCTTGATGTGCATCTCATGATCGCGTCCCCGCACAAATATACAGCGCGTTTTGCCCAGGCCGGCGCGGACATCGTCGTGTTCCATGTCGAGGCTGAAATGCCTGCGAACATTAGCTTTGCCATCAACGAGCTTCATGCTTTGGGCAAAAAATCCGGTTTGTCGATCAAGCCGGATACCGCTGTTTCCGCGCTCGCGCCATTTATGGACTTATTGGATGTCGTATTGGTGATGGCCGTTGAGCCCGGTTTCGGGGGACAGTCTTTTATGAATGCGGCATTGCCGAAAATCGCGGAGTTGCGATATTTGATCGATGCCAAAAACCTGCATTGCGATATCGAGGTCGATGGGGGCATAAACCCCGATACTGCAAGGCTGTGCATCGAGGCGGGCGCGACTGTCCTTGTCGCCGGCAACGATGTTTTTCGCGCTGCTGACAGAGCGGCGCGTATCATGGAGCTGCGCTCTGCATGCATGATGTGAGGTCTGATGCCGGTGCAATTCCAGACGCGGCCTGAACGGCGCCGAACGCAACTGCAAGAACGCACTGATACCGGTGCAATCCCGGACACGGCACTCGCCTCGTTCGACGACTAAGCGGGCAATAACATATCACGCTCAGCTTCCGGAGGTAATCGATGGATTTTTTCCCTTCTGCGCTTGAAACCCTAATAGACAAATTCGCGTCGCTGCCCGGCATCGGATATAAGACAGCGCAGCGGCTTGCATTCTTTGTCCTGTCGCTGCCTGATGAAACGGCTTTGTCTTTTGCAGATGCGATTACCGCCGCAAAGCAAAGCGTCCACTGCTGCGTCGTTTGCCAAAACCTCACTGACGGCGAGCTTTGCGCGATTTGCAGCAGCCCGAGGCGGGACGCTTCCGTCATTTGCGTCGTGTCTGACCCAAAAGGCGTGCTTGCCATCGAGCGGTCGCACGAATTTAATGGAATGTACCATGTTCTGCACGGTGTAATTTCGCCGATGAACAATGTCAGCCCTGATGATATCCGGGTCAAGGAGCTTATGACGCGCGTTTCAGACGGAGGCATCGAAGAGGTCATCATGGCAACGAACCCCGATACCGAGGGCGAGACGACCGCTCGATACATCTCGCGCTTGTTGTCCCCTTTCGGCGTCAAGGTCACAAGGCTTGCTTATGGCATCCCTGTCGGCGGCAGCCTCGAATTTGCGGATGACGCAACGCTTATGCGCGCTCTCGAAGGGCGCATGGAAATGTGAAACAATATTTATCAAGGAGTAGATCCGTTATATGGCAGAAAAATTAAAAATCATATCGCTTGGCGGCCTCAATGAGGTCGGCAAGAACCTTACAGTGTATGAATATGGAGCCGATATCATAATCGTCGATTGCGGACTTGGCTTCCCCGACGATGATATGTATGGAGTGGACATTGTCATACCTGACGTGGCATACCTCGTCAAGAACAGGTCGCGCATACGCGGCATCGTCTTGACGCACGGCCACGAGGATCATATCGGCGCGTTGCCGTACATTATGCGCGAGATATCCGCGCCGATGTATGCCACGCCGCTCACAGCCGGGTTGATTGAACTCAAGCTCGCAGAGCATCACTTGCTGGAAACGACGACCTTGGAAGTCAGGATGCCGGGCGATGTTATCAAACTTGGCTGTTTCAAGGTTGAGTTCATCCACGTAAACCACAGCATTCCCGACACGGTATCGCTGGCCATTAAAACTCCTGTCGGAATGATCATCCACACCAGCGACTTCAAAATCGACACGACTCCGGTTTCCGGCGGCATGATCAACCTTGCCCGGCTTGGCGAATTGGGAAACAGGGGTGTCGTTGCGCTTGTTTCCGATTCCACGAATATCGAAAGGCAGGGTTATTCGGTGTCGGAGAGCAAGGTCGGAGAATGGCTCGATGAGCTTTTCAGAGGCTGCACAAAACGTATCCTCGTCACGACTTTCGCCTCGAATGTCCACCGCGTGCAGCAGGTGATCGATTGCGCTGCAAAATATGGGCGCCGCATCGCAATAACGGGGCGAAGCATGGAAAACGCGCTGCGTGTTTCGATCGATCTTGGTTGCGTGTCCGTTCCTGACGGGCTGCTAATGGATATCAACCAGATCAAAGGCCTGCCTCCGGAAAAGATAGTCATCATCACGACAGGCAGCCAAGGCGAGCCTATGAGCGCGCTCTATCGCATGGCGTTTGCCGGGCATCGGCAGGTCGATATTAAAGCGGGCGACAGGGTGATAATTTCCGCGTCAGCCGTCCCCGGCAATGAAAAAACGGTCAGCCGCGTGATTGACGAGCTTTTCAGGCGCGGAGCGGAAGTGTTTTACGACAAAATTTCCGAGCTGCACGTTTCCGGCCACGCATATCAAGAAGAATTGAAGATGATGATCGCTCTTGTGAAACCGAAGTATTTCATTCCTATCCACGGCGAACACCGCCATTTGAGCATGCACGCGAAGCTTGCTGCGCAGATGGGGATCGAAACGAAAGACATAGTCGTTTCGGATATCGGGCAGGTCATTGAGCTTACTGCAAAAAGCATTAACAAGAACGGCTCTGTCCCGTCGGGCAAGGTTCTTGTCGATGGCACCGGCGTCGGAGACGTTGGTTCTGTCGTGCTTCGAGACAGGCAGCATCTGGCACAGGATGGCATGCTTGTCGTCATCGTAAACTTGTCCAGCGAGGATGGCAGCCTTGTGGCAATGCCGGACATCATTACGCGCGGTTTTGTCTATGTCAAGGAGTCCGAAGAGCTGATGCGCGAACTAAAGGATGTCGTTCTAGATACCATTGATGAATATACTGCGGAGAACGTTAACGATATCTCCGCACTAAAAACAGCGATCAAGGCTGATTTGTCGTCTCATCTATTTAAGAAAACAAAGCGCAATCCGATGATCCTGCCGGTCGTAACAGAGATTTAAGAGGTGGGTGGCCATCAATATCCAAATTTTCGGAAAAACAAAGTGTTTTGATACAAAAAAGGCCGAACGGTATTTTAAGGAGCGCGGGATTAAATACCAGAGCATCGACATCATGGGCATCGGCATGAGCCGGGGTGAGTTCAATAGCGTCAAGGCGGCGACCGGGCTTGATGCGTTGATCGACAACAAAGCCCGCGATGTGGANATACTAAAATATCTCGCATACGATTCAGACCGCGANGAGAAGCTTTTGGCCAATCCGGCTTTTATGAAAACTCCGATAGTTAGGAATGGGAAAAAGGCTACTGTCGGCTATTGCCCCGATGTGTGGAAAACATGGGAATAGTGCCTGAGGCGTTTCAAGGCTTTTGAGTTTTCGAGGACACATTCTCATATTACGGAGGTGGTTTTTTGGCATCGAAGATGGCATTGGGCGCCAACGAATCGAACGTTCAATACCACATCGCAGTTTCTCCCGGAGAGGTCGGTGAATATGCGATATTGCCCGGAGACCCCGGACGAGTCGAGGAAATTGCGCAGCATCTGGGCGCACCGCGCTTCATTGCCGAAAACAGGGAGTACAAGACATATATCGGCGATGTTGCCGGGAAGCGCGTCTGCGTCACTTCGACCGGCATCGGCGGCGCTTCTGCGGCTATCGCTATTGAGGAACTTATCAAATGCGGAGTCCATACGTTTGTCAGGATTGGAACGTGCGGAGGCATGCAGCCGGATGTGCTGCCCGGCGACATCATCATCGCCGCAGCAGCAATACGCGCGGAAGGCACCAGCGCAGAGTATCTCCCCGGGGGTTATCCCGCATGCGCTGATTTTGAAGTTGTCAGCGCTCTTCGGGAGGCCGCCGTAAAAGCCGGGCTGCGCCACCATGTCGGTGTCGTGCACAGCAAGGATGCCTTCTATGGCCAGACAGAGCCGGAAACCATGCCGTTGCACGCGCTGCTTATTGAGCGGTGGTCTGCATATATTCGATCCGGTTGCCTTGCATCGGAGATGGAGACTGCTGCGCTTTTTTCTGTCGGTCTGGTCCGTCATGTTCGCGTCGGAGCTGTCCTTACTGCTATCTGGAATCCTGAACTCCAAAAGGCAGGAGCGGAGCAAGTAGAGTTCCATAGCAACGAGCGCGCTATCGCCTGCGCTATCGGAGCGATTGAAGCTTTGACNTGAGGCTCCGCAACCCGGATGCNGCATTTATGGACATTAATAATTTTGAATAATACAACACTTTAAGGAGGTTTACCGCATGATAACAGATCTTATGAAGTTCACAATTAAGGAAGGGTGCATCACAGAAGCCATCGAGGTGATGAAGAATCAAATGAAGAACAATCTCGGCGATGACGGCTGTCTTATGTCGAATGTGTTCCGCTCGAATACTGCCCCCAATGAGATTTTTCTTTTGCTCGGTTGGGAAAACCAAGAGTCGATTGACAAGCATCTCGCATCGAGCCACGATCTCAAGTTCCGCGAAGATCTGGACCCCCTGCTTGCAGGACCCCCGGAGTTTTATGACTGGGAGAAACTCGCATAAAACCTGCACATTGCTGCCGCTGCCGGCTGCGTTCAGGACTTTAACCCTATAGATTGCGCCCATGCCGGGCGCACCAAAAAAACCCGGGCCGATAATTCGTCGGTCCGGGCTCTTATATCGGCTCATGTGCCTGATGAGGCTAGAAATCCGCTTTTTTCCTTGTATTTCCTCCGACAATATAGAGTATCGGCAAAATGAATCCGAAAATCGCGCCAAAAACCGTCGAGCTGCCTATATCCGGTCCGAATACCGCAATGGCCCATATAAGGTCAATGATCTTGTATAACAGAATGATGATGCCAAGCGTCATGATCAGGCTGCCCTTTTCGCGGTTGCCGCACATGACTATGCCCATGATGCCGAATGCTACATATGCGATTGTGGCGATCAGTTCAAAATACAAGAGTGCTGTGACCGATCCTCCGAGCCAAGACAGAGCGCCGACCGCAGCTATCGATAGAACGAGGGCGATTGCACCGAAAATAGTCATCAGAATGCCCGTGACCTTGATCATTGTCATGCCCGGCGGTTTTATCTGTTGGTATCGGTCTTGCTGCCACGGCTGGTTTGGCAGTTGGCCGTATTGGTTTGGCGGCTGGTTATACTGGTTCTGAGGTTGGCCGTACTGGTTCTGCGGCTGGCTGTACTGGTCCGGCGGTTGGCCGTATTGTTCCGGCGGTTGGCCGTACTGGTTCTGAGGCTGGCCGTATTGGTCCGGCGGTTGGCCGTACTGGTTCTGAGGCTGACCGTATTGTTCCGGCGGTTGGCCGTACTGGTTCTGAGGCTGGCCGTATTGGTATTGCTGCGGTTGGTTGTATTGCCCTTGCGGTTGCCTGTATTGGTATTGCGGAGGTTGATCGAAATTGCCCTGGGGCGGTGATTGATTGAAATTGCCCTGGGGCGGTGGTTGATTGTATTGGTCTGACTGCGGCGGAGCGTATTGATTTGGCGCTTGCTGTTGGTTTTGCTGACATGAGCAGGCCGCGCCTTCTTCGACAAACGCACCGCATTTAGTACAATATGGCATGTGTTTTCCATCCCTTCTCTTAAACAACCGTTAGCGAACGTACTGCAGCTAGTTTGAACTTAGAATGATAACGGTTGTTATCTTTCAAAACAATACCAAATGCTGCCGGTTTTGTCAAGTGCATTGGGGGATGGGCTGTGCATTGCGGGATGGGCAAGCCCATCCCCTACACGGGTGTTGCCTTAGCTTAATGGCATTGGACTATACCATAACGTCAAATATGCGCTTTCCGTCGAAATCGACCCATTTTGCATAGGATTGCTTGTTNACGTTCTTTCGGAAATCGAACGTCAGCAGGTAGCCCACTGCGCTGCNCTTGCTGCCGAGATACCCCGCGAGCTGCTCGTACGCCTTGCTATGCTCCGCCTCGCCTTTCCAGAGTTTCAGTTCAATGATAAACTGATCGCTGCCGAAATCCACAACTATATCCATCCGGCGCAGGTCTGTGAACTGGCTTTCTATGTGATAGAAACCCTGCCCATTGATCAGCGGCTTCAAATACGAGAGGAACAGTAAGCGCCCTTCTCGTTCAATAAACTCCGCATCGCGCTCGCTGAACATTTCTGCGTAATGCTCCGCGAACTTACGGAGGCACAGCTCCATATTAAACCGCCCGTCATCCACAACGTCGTACTGGAGTACATTAATGGTCGGTTTTCTTGAAGTGGTATTCTTTGAAACGAAGTAATTATACATCCGCAACTCAAAAATCCTGTTAGCCACGTTTACCTTGCTGCCTTCGCCCTTTTTTATGTAGCCATACATCAAGGCAAGTGCCATTATAGGATTGTCAGCGTTGATTACATATTCTTTCCCAATGAAAAGCAAATCATACAGGAAATCATAGAGACCCCCATTGTTTTCCATGTTTTTTATCATATCGTCAAACAAAGTGTTATTCTCACTGAGAATACTTTGAACCGCTTCATGGACGCCGTGAGAGGTCCAGTCTTTNCCGAGTTTCTCATCAATACGCTGGCATATCCGTGATACCAGAAACGGGTATCCGCTTGTGCAAGCATGAATCTCNTCAGCAATAAGCGGGACGTTCATGCCGGTGTTATGCTCTGTTTCGTATTCCACGAGCATTGTGGCTATCTCCGCAGAGTTGAATGACATGTTGACCTCGAAGTCAGCTGCTATATTCCACGGTGAGTTATATAGCTTGTTCTCTGTCGCCGAAGGGGTATATACTCCTTCGTTTATCATTTTCAGCTTGATGTTTTTTATGTCATACACCCCTGCAAGTATGACGCTGTGGAAGGTAAGGTCCTTGTTTTTTTCACGTTCTAAATACTTATCCCTCAGCATACCCAAAAAGTGCAGATATGTTCTGTTATTGCTGGTTTTATCGACTTCATCTATCATCAGTACGATTTTTTTATCCGAACCCGCTGTGTCAGGCTTGCACATTTCCGTTATATGGAAGCCAAGTTCATCAAAGTTTTCCACGTTTTCGTCAAGCCAACTTTTTCTGTACTCCTCGGGTACATCTGTGAATTCCAGCGCTCTTTGTATGCGTCTCATAAAAACCCGGCAAAACGTGGCAGCCGACTCGAAGCTTTCATCGCCAAGCCCTTCGAAGCTAATCGATGCTACAATGTATTCGCTTTTCAACATTTTTTCCAGAAGCGACAATGTCGTTGTCTTGCCGTATTGCCTCGCGCGGTTTATCGTGAAATAGTCGCCATAGTCGACCATTTCTTTGATCTGCGCCAGCTTGCCGCTTATATCGACCATATAGTGTTTTTCGGGCACGCATACCCCTGTGACATTAAATCTCCTCATTAACACCAGCTCCTATCGAGTCGTTTGAGAACCCCGCCACTAGGATATTAACATATTTAGTCTGGCGCAACAACCGTTATTTCACAGAGCGCATACAAAGGATTGCGCCCACACTTTCCAATTTACTATGATGATTATGCCCTCACATATTCGTTATCGTCTCGTGCGCAAGCGCGCAGCGCTTCTTGTCATGCGCCACGCCCATACAGAGGACCTCGCCGCGCAGGCCCTCGTAATATCGGTTGTCGAGAATCTGCCGCAGAGCGTCATCCTTCAGCGTCTCGACGTCCTCGCCTTGCTTGAACTCTATGACGACGTGCGGCCTGTCGCCCGATAGCGACTCCATCAGGATGTCGCTACGCCCGTGCCCGCTCTCGATGTTGCTGCTTATCCTGTATATGCCCCGCAATGTGATGCACATACCGAGGAACAGCATGTGATATGCGTTTTCCTTTGCATCATAGTAGCTCGTGCAAGATATGACAAGCTGCCGGTAGATATTCATGAACCCGTCCATGTCCTTCTTGAACAGGCAATTGAACATTCTATTCAAGTCCCGGTCGGACAGGCGCGCCCTGTTCGCCACGATCTTCACGAACTCCGCCCTGACCTCGCCGTTCGGTATGCGAACGGTCATGTACGCACTGTTATCGTGTTCAATGACCGTCAGGTAGCCGGAGTTTATCAGAAGTCCCCATAACGTGTCGTTGTGCCTCAGCTCGATAAACGAGCAGGTGAGGTCGGCGCTCACCTCCACAGTCCCTTCATTGATCAACCTGTCGAAGTCCTGAAGGAAGAACTCGTCGGCCTCCGCCAGGGAGCTATGGACAAGAGCGTTCGTCGAGGTGTTGACCCAATAGTCGCTGAGCACCATCAAATCCGCGTAGTTCAGTATAGACCAAGGGTTGTACATCTCTTTATCTCCGAAGACGTATCCGTCGTACCGCTGCTTCACAGGCTCGTCCAGTTCAAGGCCGTATTGCGAAAGCAGCTCCCGCGCTTCACCCTCGTCAAACCCGAAGTAGCCCGAATATCGCCCGTCCACCACCGTGTAGACCCGTATGTTGTTGAGCTGCGAGAAGATGCTCTCCTTGACGACGCGCTGTATCCCCGTCAGCAGCGCCCTGTGCAGGCATTCCTGACTCTTAAGAGCAGAGCCATATAAACTTGAGAAAAAGCTTTTCAAGTCACTATGGTACCCGTTCGTGAAGCTGCTGATTATCGGCTGGTCGTATTCGTCGATGAGCACGATGGGCTTTATCTTGTAGTATTCAAACACC
>JGI24702J35022_10002004_pt1 | contig 12555 bp, 13 predicted proteins | sample TergutTh196P4_FD_35022 | JGI IMG/M metagenome (IMG submission 35022)
ACATGCGTGATGTGCTTTTCATAACAAACTCCTTTTATGGCGTATGCCTGGAGCCTATACGGGCATCGTTCCAGATTACGGCAGGTATCCATCAAAAAAAATCTCCAGGAAATTTTTTTCTCAGCAACAAGTATCGGAATCTGGAACGATGCCCATATACAACAAGCGTGACGGGCTTGACGGGACTATGGCTGCTGGTATCATCACAAATAGCGGAAACGAGGCATTTCTGTCTAACTTGATGGAATTATTCATGAAGAGGTTCGTATGCCTGGAAAACAGCTTGTGGAGTTAGGAAAAAAGCGTTTTAAAAGCGGCAAACGGGAGTTTATTAAATTTACAAAAATTAATGAGCAAGATGATTTTTTTAATGCTCTGGAAACTAATCCGCATGCCTTTGTTTTAGGCTGTTTGATGGACAGGCGGGTACCATCTAAAAGAGCATGGCAGGTACCTTATAAAATTAAACAGCATATAGGCGGCTTTACTATTGATGCCCTGGCCTCTGTTCCAGAAGATGAATATGTAAAAATTTTTAAAGAATATAAATTACATGTATATAACGAGGACATGGCGAGGATTTTTTATTCCGCCATACAGCGTATAAGGGTAATATATAAAGGCGACGCCTCGCAGATTTGGCGTGATAAACCTGCGAGTGCCGCAGTGGTTTATAAATTTCTGGAATTTAAAGGCTGCGGCATAAAAATTGCGACAATGGCAGCAAATATTCTTACAAGACAGTTTAACATTCCATTTGCTGATCGTTACTCCATTGACATATCGCCTGACGTTCATACGTTACGGGTTTTGCGCAGAACCGGAATTGTGCCAAAAGATGCAAAAATCGAGCTTATCATTTATAAGGCCCGTGAACTGAATCCTAAATTCCCAGGAATAATTGATTATTCTTGTTGGGAAATTGGAACAACATGGTGCAAGAAAAATAATCCTCAATGCTCGAATTGTCCAATAGAATCGAGTTGTGGCAAACTTATTGCGAATCATAGGTAATATTCAAAAAATTACTCTGATCTAAACCAAAGGAGTTTATCATGGCAAAAATTTTCGTCGTGAATCAAGAACACCAAGCTAAAGTAAAAGTATTCAAGGTTGGCCAGCAACATCAGGCTGACTTGCTGTTCTATGAGGTCAGCCAGGAACACCAAGCGAAAGGCGATGAACTCTGGTATTTCGTCAAACAAGAGCATCAAGCCTCCATCAAGATATTTTGGGTTGATCAGGAAAACAGAGCGGACTTAAAAGTATTCAAGGCTAATCAGCAGAATCAGGCTAAATGGCAGAAGAGCCATCAATGGCGGAACAGGCTTGGATGATGGGCTTTAGATGGAACAAACACAATGGACCCCGTGTACGTTGCCGCATTATGGTTTTGCTTTGTTAAGCGAGGTAGTTGACTCGGAAGGGGTGGGGTCACCATATCACACCTCGTATAATCATTGTACAGAGACAACAGGCTCAAAACCAAGTCCCTGGAATACGGCAACTGCCCCACCTCGCTGCATGGCATTATGAGTACTCCAATGTAAGGCTTTTTTAGCTTCGGCTTGCGTTTCTTGCTGTTGCGAGATCAATGCGCCTAAGCGTTCCATAGCCAGTTTTTTGTTAGCGGCCTGAGTTCTTGCGGTTACAGAGGAGGCAACAAGCCCGGTAGGTATATGCGTGATGCGTACTCCGGTTTCCACCTTGTTGACATTCTGCCCGCCTTTGCCGGGGCTGCGGAATGTTTCTATACGAAGAAGCCGTTTATCGGGCTGTACTGGCTTCAGACCGTCATGGCTATATGCCGTAGGATAACCGTCATCAACGACAGCGGAAACTTTGATGAACCAGTTCTTGCGGCGATGCCCCTTCCGTACCGGACTTGGGCATATCCATTTCACAATGCCTATCTCAGGAAGCTCTCCACCAGGTATTTCCACTACTACGCTTTTATACGGTGTAAGCATTGTGCCGCTTACTTTAACAGGCATTCCCTTCTGTTCTTCTTTCACCACTGTTGAAGGATTCCGGCGGAGCAGCCGGCCAAGATACAAGCCCACCGCCAGTTCGCATTCAATAGGACCGCGTCCTGAAGTGATTTGCAGCAACATTAGCTACTCCCCTTCAAAACAATGATCGGCGTGAAATGGTCAAGCACTTCGATCAGGATGCCTTCCTGAGCAGCCAGAACCGAATCAATTTTTTTGTAGGCCCAGGGCGCTTCGTCCAAAACCCCTTTATCTGTGCGGCAAACAATCCCTTTCATCAGCTTTTGCATCTGTTCGACAGACCCTTTCTTGGCAGCAGCGCCGCGAGTCATGACCCTCCCTGCACCATGAGAGGCCGAACACAAAAAATCTTTGTTGCCCAAGCCTTTTGTCACCCATACGCCGTCCCGCTGGTTGGCCGGAATGACGCCAAGCTGGTCTTTCTCCGCCGGGGTTGCTCCCTTTCTGTGCAGAACAAGCCCTTCGTCCTGTACGATTGCATGGTTATGGGTTTCGTTGGTCATGACGTGGAGATACGCAGCAATTTCCCCAGCGCCGAAACCCAACAGGCCTAAAGTGGCTTGCAGCATCATCCGGCGGTTTTCCAGCGCAAAATCCATAGCCCAGGTCATATCATGAAGATAGGCCTGCCCCAGTTCTTTGTTCAGGTTGATAAAACTGCCCTTTGCCGCCCTGATGTACCAGTCGGCAATGTCGTATCCCGCCCGGCGGGAGCCGGAATGGATGGTAATGCCCACTTCACTTTGGCTGTTCTCGCCAAATTCAAGAAAATGGTTGCCGCTTCCCAAAGAACCCAGTTGTCGGGCGGCTGTCTTGTTGACCTTGTCATTCAGCGCCGTTTCTCCGCTGGAAGAACGAAAATCCATCGGGATGGCTCCATTGCCTTCCCCCAGACCTGACGGCACGGCCTTCTGTAAGCGGGCAAACAACTTTTCCCGGTCTTTCGGGCGGCTCAAGCCAATATCTTTGGCAGTTTGATTCAGGTTTATATGGCACATGCCGCAGCCGATGTCGTACCCGACGAAAGAAGGGGAGATACAGCCGCGCAAGAGGGCAACCCCGCCTATGCACAAATCATATCCGGGATGCACGTCAGGCATAATTGCCAGACACTCCAGTTCCGGCACGGACAAAACACGGCGAATCTGGTTCTGAGCCTCCAGTTCTATGGATTCCCAAGGTATGGTCAGGCGAAGTTTTGGATGGTTCATAACGTCAGTTGTTTTTCTCCTTTGTAAGCATAACGTATGCTGTCCAATGATTTGCCTTCTTCTTGTCCTCAAGTATCTTATCAACCCGTGTCATGACTCACATCATTTTATTAGTATCCAATGGCTCCGCATATATCATTCATAGGAAAATATCTATCCGTCCAATAGGAATTAGCACCATGTAACACTTCAGGATTATCTAGTACCTGCTTGACACGAAGAAGGACAGATTCTGGGATTTTTCCTTCGCAATCGGAAAAATCAAACTTACTGGAGTCAAACTTTACCATCCATTTTTTACCAGTATCCACTGCCAAAATATCTATACGCAGAGGTCCTCTACCGGTTGCGACATTGTAGAAAACAAGTACCCACCCTGATTCTAACAAAAAAGCTGCCATCTCCACCAAACTACCAAGGCTTTCTTCCACAGAGTAATCACCCTGTAACCATCGTTCAAGAAGGTTGATTTGAAAATCTTCAACCTTCTTGTGTCTACCATATGTTTTGACAACCATCTCCATGCAGGCTTCTAAACTAGGTTGTATTGTCCAAAACTCATGTGAATCATATATAGCAGCAAATCCTTCTCCTAACTTTTCAATGACACAATAGAGTTCACCTTTACTTAAGACAATCAATTGTTCATCGCCTGTCTGAAATTTTGTTCTGTGCATAGCGAGTACTCGACGCCCAATGGGTGACTTAGCGTCAACGAAAGACAAAGAGGTGGACTCGACTTTGCTCATAATGCACCTCCTTCAGATGATTTACCAACAATTATCTAAAGGCACTAAGCAATCTCTGTCAAACCAAGAACCTCTTAAGATTCCTTTGTCAGATTAGAAATCCTGTCCATACGCCATGCCTTATTTGACTTTTCTAAGGTGATCGAGTAAATCAAACGTTCCCATCCAGGTTCCCCAGTAATCAAAAAGTGCTTTTCTATTCATTCTCACCCATTCAAACACCTTCTCCAATTCCCGAGAAGTCGTAGTTACAACACCATATATAACACAGGGATCATCTGAGATAGAAACAGAAAACCCGCCTTCTTTTTCTTCCCAATGTTTGACGTAGATTTCAGGTTCCCATGGCCTCCCCTCTCTTCCATGGCGGCAGCCATCAACAATGACCCGAACAGGCAATCCGGTCTCTGTGACATAGAGAGGAGTAAGGTACATATCAAAGTCCTCAGGGTATACTCTACTCTTGACATCTCCCCTCATGGTAGTAGCAGTGCTCATATTCCACCTCCTACAGTCAACGTCGAAGAGCCAGAAATCTTGCCTGGAAGGCCCGTATCGTCTTTGGTGTAGTTTGTTCACAGAAGATTTTTATGTCTCTGAGAAGATTATCTAGCCTTTCCAGTGCATAATCATGGTACTTACGCATATTCCCACAAGTCTTTCTGCACATTTTCCCAATCAAGCCCGTAACCGTAATATGACAAAGGCTTATCACATATCTTGCAAACAAATGCAACCGCACTACTGTACAGTATAGCGACTCTCCTTCCACATGATGGACAAAGAAAATATACTCGTTTGCTGCCGTATTTGCGTGACAGCCAATCTAAGCGGACACGTTGTTTTACCATTTTATGGCCGGTGATGTCGAATCCGTATGTAGAATAGAACACTACGCAATCTGGATTGATTATGTACTCTACGAGACCATGAGCTTTACCCCCATAGTCTCTACTAAATAGTGTGCCATTCATAGTCATCCCGTATTGAAAATGTTTTTCAATTATCCATTTCATGCTTATCATTTCCATCTTATTATTGTTGCACACTTCAGAATCATCATTAAAATAATGATAATGTTCTTGATAAGCGGTTGTAAAATGGCCGACAATATTTGCTGTTACTTGCTTTAGAGGTATACTCACGCGTTCATCAGGAATATTTTCTTCAATAGCCCAGTCATAAACTAGTGCATTGATTGGATATTTCGTTAACGTGCCATTCAAATCATATTTTTCAATTGCTACTTCAGCACCTTCTTTGCTATCAAAAACACCGCAAGGGAAATTCCCTCCACCGTTTAATACCCAAATATACGCGTATCCTTTAGTGTGTCTCTTATTCCACCTCTCTACCGTTGAATCCCATTTGGTGTTTCCTCCCGAAGCACCATCAACTTTCTCACTTGCTAAAACGACAATTATTTGTTTTGACTTAGGGCCAAGAGGATCTATATCAAGATACTGAGGACTGTATCCTTTAACTTCTTTACTATTTTTTGGTCTGCCAGTCTTCAGATAAAACGATGCAATATCAAGGCCTCTTTCTCCGTTTTTAATCCTGTAAAAATGTCCATGAGGAGGACCATGTTCCCCATCAGGATGAACATCAATACCGTAGCTATCTTTGACTTTTGCAAGAGTGATGCGATCTTTGTTAATTTCACTTTCAGCCTCAGCAAGCAGCCTTTCCATGGCTCCCTCATCCCAATACAAACCATCCTCAGCAAGCATCCTGTCCATAATCTCATCAGTCAAACACACCCCAGGACGACCCCACCGTTCTTCAATCAACTTGTCAATATCATATTTATATTTACACGATTCTTCTCGATATGTCTGATAAATTGAGTCTAAACACTTCTCTAAAGAAGGGCAAAGGGGTGTGGTTATCATCTCACTCAGCCGCCCTCTCCACTTACCAGCCGCACGCTCTACACTGCCGTAAAGCTTGCCGTTGTATAAAGCCAAAACCTCCTGCTTCCTGATGGGGGATGTGCCACTCTCATCAAAAGCTTTTTGGCCAGCAGGTGAATCTGGGTGTACAAAGACCAGCCCTTTGCCGACCTCCACCACACTCTTATCTTTAAGGATATTCTCAACCCTATTCATGCTTCCACCTCATTGATGTCATTGATTATTTTGTCAAGTCTGTTCATACACCCTCACTCTCCATAGGAGATCCATCAACTCTAACAAGCCTATCAACAAGGTCAAGAGAATCTATCACATAGTTCCAATGGTCAAGAAGAGCTTGTTTATTGATTCTGACCCACTTAAATATCTTCTCCAGCTCTTCAGGTTCGACAGAAGACTCACCGTAGACCACTTGTGGGTTATCGCTGATAGAAACAGTAAATCCACCCCGTTTCACCTCTTGTGCTCTTACAAGAAGCTCAGGCCTTCCCTCACACATCTCTTCTATATAGTCACTTGTGTGAATTGCCCAAACCTTAACAGACAAACCAGTGTTCTTGGGAAAGAAGGAAGCTAGGTTGAACCCAAAATCATCGGGGTATAGGTGATGGTCAAAAGCATGTGGTCATCCTTTTTCTTATTGCCGAGCCTCATCTTCCAGCAGTTCAAGGAAAAATTCCGCGATTTCATCCGCTCCGCCGCGCATTCCTCTCCTGTTGCCGTAGAGATTCAGAGCTTTTTCCCTATCCTGCGCAACGCCATGCCCGCATTCATAGGCCATTGCCAGGGCAAGATCGGAACAATAGTTTGTCAAATAGCCCTCTGATTGTTCATACCAGTGGACAGCTTGCGCCATATCACGCTCGACGCCTTTGCCTTCCCTGTATAAATGCGCCAGTTCGCCTTGGGGTAACTTTGCATCATCGTACAAATGAGGAGTCGGCACAGGGTTGGCAGCGGCCTTGCGGAACCAGGACGCCGCCAAGGCATAATCCTGCGGAACGCCTTCTCCAGTGCAATACAGCATGCCCAGCTCGAATTGAGCCTTCCTGTTGCCCAGCTCCGCGGATTGCCTGAAAAGTTCTGCCCGGCGTTTCGGCGTCTTTGCCGCATCCCCCAATTCATAGAGGGCAAATGTATTGCCTTTTTTGGCGAGCTTTTTCAGCCATCTTTTCATGGCCGCTTCATTGCGGAAACAGTCCGGATCAGCGCTCACATCGTGTTCCGCAGCTTTTTGCCGCCAGCGATACTCCGCGTTCATGCTTTTCCGTATGCCGCCCAAGCCGCGTTTGGCAAAATACCCCATAAGCCACTGGGCATCCATATCGCCATTTTTTGCGGCCTTCTTTATCCAGCGGGCAGCTTTTGCGTAATTCTTCCTCGTTCTAATGCCTACAAGGAACATTATGCCCAGGATATAGCAGGCGTCAGTATTGTTGTCCGCCGCCTTGGCCAACAGCCAGGAACGCAAGTCGGCAAAGCCCCGCGCATCGGTGGTTTGCCGGATAAGCGCGGCTACTCTTGCATTCTCATCCGCATGGCATTCAAGGGTATGCTCGTTGAAAATTTCGGAGGCTCTTCTGTACCATGCCAGAGCTTGAGCGTCGCTTTGCTCGCAACCAATTCCTTCACGGTAAAAATGTCCCGCCATATACTGGGCTGAACGGCGACCACGATGCGCCGCCTTTATAAACAGGGCGGCCGCATCGGCGTCACGCTTTGCCAGGTCATGCCCTGCCCGATAAACCATGCCGAGTTCATCAGTTGACGTTTCCCAGAAGCCGGAATGCCCGCCTGTGGCCGAGATTGCATGCAAATACCAGACAATTGCCGCCGGAATATCCTGCGGTAGGCCATAGCCCCTGGCATACATGCGGGCGATGGCCACTTGCGCCCGTCCCTCCCCATGTTCGGCCATAAGCTTCAACCAGTCCGTGATCTCCGTATCTCCTTTGGGGATGCCGCGACCTTCGCCGTACATTTCCGTCAAATGCTCCATAGCAAGAGCCTGTTCTGATGTATCCTCATAATAATCAATCTTTCTCCCAGGTTGTAGGGCGGAGGCGATGCAGTAGAAAAGTCGCGCGGCCTGGCAGTCGTCCCTCTCAGGATTATTCTCATCCGCATATGCTTTCGCCAGCGTGAAAGTTTCGGACTTTTCGCGGGATGGCGCGGCAGGCTTGGGGAGGCGCCCGGTTTTGATCAGCGCTCTCGTATATCCGTTGCCGGCAGCCTTCTCGTACCACTGGGCGGCGATGTCCCTTTGCAGCAGCAAAGCTTGATGTTCTTCCGCAGGGCCTCTGACGTCGCAACCATCGCCAATATACAAAAATACACTTCCAAACCCTCGCCGCCACTTATCTGCTATTTCCTCGCCTTTTCTTCTCTCCACATCAAAGGCCAAGCCATTGATAAAATTATGTTCGTGGATGAGCCCCAGAAAATACTGGGCCCTGGCATGGTCGTGTGCAGCGGCTCGCTGGATGAACGTCAGGGCTTGTTCGTGTTCAGCCGTTTTGAAACAGCGGATTCCGAGGGCAAAATCCTGTTCTGGGGTATAGGCGTCATGATCTGAGTCCGGCATCTTCTTGATACACATGTGGCCCTCCTTTTTGCTTGTGCCGCCAGCATAGCAAAACAATGTTCCACTTTCCGGAACCCACGCTCCCCGTAAACGGATTTTTTTTAGAATTCGAGAATAGTGCTTTGCCGTGAGAAAATACGCCATGAGGCGCGGTATTGGCGGTACCCCGTTCCACCAAATAATCAATCCGGTGCGGATGCTATTCAGTTTCGCGAGTATTGATAAAACTCTTCAATGTTGCCATTGGAAACATTCATATCAATAAAGCGTTCTACACCTTGATATCCATCAAGACGTCCCCGGTTGAGAGCATATTTTATTACGCGTTCTTTGCCTCATCTTCCAGCAGTTCAATAAAAAACTCCGCGATTTCATCTGGGCAAGTACCCAGCTCTCCTTCCTCTCCGCGATATAAACGCATAGCTTTTTCCATATCCTGCGCGACCTCAAGCCCGCATTCATACGCCATTGCCAAAGCAAACATGGACGGAGACCAAGAAAATATCTTCACCGTCTTCTCATACCAGTAGACAGCTTGCTCCATATTACGCTTTACACCTTTACCTTCTCTGTATAAATGCCCCAGTTCGCTTTGCGACAACAGCGCCTCTTCAATATGCAGCTTCAGCGCAACGTGGTCTGCGGCCTTGTGGAACCAATATGCCGCTTCGGCATAATCCTGTGCAACGCCCCTGCCTTCGCAATACAGCAGGGCTAACTCGCATTGCGCACGCATATTTCCTTGTTCAGCGGCTTGCCGGAAAAGTTCGGTCCGCCGTTTCAGATTCTTTGCCAGGCAGGCCAATTGATATTGCGCATGGCTATTGCCTTTTTTGACAAACTTTTTCAGGAATCTGGCCTTTGCCTCCTCATTGCGGAAGCAGCGGCAGTCTGAACGTGCATCTTCAGCGTAGCTCAAATTTTGCTCCGCCGCTTTCCGCCGCCAACGATAGGCCGCATTCATGCTCTTCCGTATGCCGCTTATGCCGTGTTCGGCCAAATATCCCATCGTCCACTGAGCTTTCATAACGCCGTCTTTCGCGGCTTTCTGAATCCAGCGGGCGGCTTTGGCGCGGAAAGCCGCATTCATGTTTTGGGGATTCCCACGGTTGCCGTGTCCGGCAAAATATCCCATCAACCGCAGGGCATTCACATCACCGTCTTCCGCAGCCTTCTGAATCCAGCGGGTGGCTTCGGCATGGTCCTTTCCGGTGCCGATGCCGACAAGGAACAGGATGCCCAGGATATAGCAGGCGTCCGTATTGTTGTCCGCCGCCTTGGCCAACAGCCAGTAACGCATGGCGGCAAAGCCCCGCGCATCGGCTGTTTGACGAAGAAGCGCGATTTCTCTTGCGTTCTCATCCGCATGAGATTCAAGGGTATGCTCGTTGAAAAGTTCAGAGGCTTTTCTGTACCATGCAAGAGCTTGAGCGTCGCTTTGCTCACAAGCAATTCCTTCACGGTAAAAATGGCCGGCAAGATATTGGGCTGCACAGTGACCATGATGCGCCGCCTTTATAAACAGGTCGACCACATCATCTCCGTTTTTGATTCCGCGACCTTCGCCATACATTTTGGCCAATTTTTTCAAGGCAAGAGCCTGTTCCGACGTATCCTCATCATAATCAATCTTTCGCCCAGGTTGCAGGGCGGAGGCGATGTCGTAGAAAAGTTGCGCGGCCTGACAGTCGTCCCTCTCCGGATTATTCTCATCCGCATATGCTTCCGCCAGCGTGAAGGTTTCGGATTTCTCATGGGACGGCTCGGCAGGTTTGGGGATACGCCCTGTTTTGATCAAAGCCCTCGTATATCCGTTGCCGGCAGCCTTCTCGTACCACTGGGCGGCGATGTCCCTTTGCAGCAGCAATGCCTGATGTACTTCTGCAGGGCCTTTACCCCAAGAATAGTAGTTATAGTCATCGCCGACAATTTTTCTTCTCTGCACATCGTGGGCCAATCCGTTGATATAATTATACTCGTGGATGAGGCCCAGAAAATACTGCGCCTTGGCGTGTTCTTGTTCAGCGGCACGCTGGATGAACGCCAGGGCTTGTTCATGCTCAGCCATTTTGAAACAGCGGATTCCAAGGGAAAAATTTTGTTCAGGCGCGCAAGGGTGTTGGGAATCATCCAATTGCCGGGCTTCATGCATCATGGCATCAACTCTGGACATAGATCCTCCTGCTCAAACAACACCCTGGCAATATCTTCAACAGATTTTCCTCCCACAGGCAGCGACTCGAATATTGGCCCCCAGTTTTTATCAGGCACATTGACATTGTTCAGCTCGCAGAGAGCTATAAAAACCAGGAAGGCAGCCCTCTTGTTTCCGTCTGGAAAATAGTGATTCTTGATGACGGATCGCACCACGCAGGCGATCTTGTCCCTGACGTCAGCATAGTAGGGAACTGAGGCATAACATGACGCCAAGGCCGGCGGATGCAGTGCGGAGGACAATCTTCGCAGCAGCCTGTTGCCTTCTGATATCTTATCCGGGGGCAACAATGCGAATGACATTATCTCTTCTCCAAGTAGTCAAAAACAGGCTTGTACTTCTCCAGAATTTTTTGCAGCAAGGAATCGTGGATATCCTCACATATAGGAAGAGAGTTATTTTTCCTCATCTCTTGGTCCTCAAGAGTCCTATTTACGGCATCATGATCTGAGTCCGGCATCTTCTTGATACACATGTGGCCCTCCTTTTTGCTTGTGCCGCCAGCATAGCAAAGCAATGTTCCACTTTCCGGAATGGTAGCAAATTTATTTATAATTCGGGAAGACTGTGTTGTAGTAAATGGTTGACATTTCCTGTAAGATGTTGTATTATTTTAGCAAGTCAAAAAATTGCTAAAAAATTCAACATGGAGGCAAAAACGTGTCAAGCATTATTTACGAAATTTTTGACGAGCTACCGCCAGACGAGCGAAAAACTTTCATAGCTCACGTCAAGGCAGCGGTTCAAGCGGGAGGCTTCAATCTTGACAAATTGATGGAGGCAAAAGCCGATAGTGACGGCATCAGGTGTCCACATTGTAACTCCTTGGAGGTGGTGAAATTCGGCAAGCGCAAAGGCACCCAACGATTCCGGTGCGACGATTGTCATAGGACATTCTCAAGTGTCACTGGCACGTTCTTACAGTGGACAAAGAAACCCTTCCAAACCTGGAAGACTTTCATAACGTCCATGCTGGATGGGCGCTCAGTGCGTAAGGCAGCAAAGATATGCAAAGTCAGTACGAAGACAGCCTTCGTGTGGCGGCACAAGGTACTTGATGCCTTGGCTCAGTACCAGGACAAACAACCCCGAATGTCTGGTGTCATTGAAGCCGATGACACCCTCTTCAGGCTTTCATTCAAAGGAGGTACGCCTGAGGGGAGAGAGGCTAAGAGGCGTGGTTGCCACGCTCGCAAGCCAGGCGCCAGCAAAGAACAGGTTTGCGTAAGCTGTGCTGTTGAGCGCAACGGCCATATCTTCTATAGCAAGGTGTCTGCACTCGGTAAGCCGAAAGCTGAAGCCCTGCGGGAAGTCTTCCGTAATCGGTTTTCAAAGGATGCCATTGTATGTACGGACGGCGATAGAGCCTACGTCAGGTACTCGAAGCGGCGCAGGCTCGAACACATATGTCTTAAAGGCCCTCTGGCACGGAACGGCCCATACCATATCCAGAACGTCAACGGCTACCACCACCGGCTCAAGGAGTTTATACGGCGATTCAAAGGCGTGGCAACAAAGTACCTAAACAACTACTTGGTGTGGATGAACCTCATACAGGAGGGTGGCCGTAGCCGGGTTGAATTACTAAAGCTGGCTATAAAGGCTCTGGTGTTTGACCGCTGGTCTGACATTAGTAATAGACCGGCTGTACCAGTGCCAGCACTGGTGGGGGTATAGCGAACCGCTATAACATCCTCCAAACAGCGCGTATCAAAAGCAAAAACCAAATAGCTATACCAATCACAAAGACTGCTTGGGCACTACCACGAATCCCTAGAGGCTGTAGTCATGAGATTGTCTAGAATATAACTTTGTGTTACACCTTGCTCAAACTATAACCGAAAGCGAGGTGTTATGCTCCCTCCCGC
>JGI24702J35022_10002005_pt1 | contig 12553 bp, 11 predicted proteins | sample TergutTh196P4_FD_35022 | JGI IMG/M metagenome (IMG submission 35022)
CCGGGAAGGGGAAAAGCAGGAAGCGAATCCGGGGGAAGCAAATTTTCCGGATATGTATCAGCGGAAATGCGGGAAGATCCGCTTCCCGGGGGCGGCTTCTGTTTATTGTGGCGGTAACGGTTCTTTCCCAGTTCCAGATAAGATGCGGCGGCTTGATCAGAAACGGGTTCCCCGGAAGAACCGGTGCTTTTCTGATTTCTGCCCGGCACATCCTGTACCAGGGTGGAATACCTTTCTTCCGCCGCCCTGATTCTCTCCATTTCACGAATATATAACTTCAGGCGTTTGTCAGTTTCTTCAAGCAGGGTTTTAAGATCTTTTTCACGTTCTTCTATAAGGGAAATATCCCTGTCGGTGGTTTCATTAATTAACAAGATTATATTATTTACTTCCTCACGCATCTCCAGAAGGATGCGTTCCTGGCTGGTTCTGCGTTTTAAATAGGATTTAAAATAAATCAGGGAAAAAACAGAAATCAGGAACGCCGCGGCAGAAATTAAAAGGGATAAATACACTGCATCAACCTGAAATATCAATATTCCTGCCCAGGGCAGGATCCCGAATCAATTCCGGTTTATATTCCTCCCCGGATTTATCTTCCTCTTCTTCTTTTTCCTTTCCGCTCTGCCCGGAAAAAGTTCTGTGCCCGGCATCGTCCTTTATCTTTTCAGCTTCCTCGCCCATCTCCTGGGCTTCGTTCACTGAGCGGACATTCTCTTCAAGCTTCCTTTGGCTTTGTACCTGTTGAAGGGCATCCTGAATCTGCTGTCCTTCACGAAGAACAGCCTGGTTCTTGCCTACCTTGTCCAGCTGGGTAAACAGGGCCTGAAGATCAATCGGTTGTATAGCCATCCGGCACCTTCCTTATGGAATCATCAGGTTCTTCGTACTTTGTTACCCGAACAAGGCCATTTTCAAGAATAAATGTAACTGCCCGGTATTCGGTACGTACATCGTTAATGGCATCCCGGATAATTATCTTTACTCCCGGATAGACTTTGGAAGAAGCCGATACCCTGCCCCGCACCCTGATGGAATTCAGATAGTCCTGGACATTTATCATATCCTCATTGTTCTTTTCAATATCCGAGATAAGAAGCTGACGCTTGTCCATTAATTCGCGCATATAGGCTTCTTTGTCTTCCGGCAGGGATTTCCTCTGCCTCTTGATATTGATAAGGGTTTGGAGATTAAGCTGTATATCATCAAGCTGTTTTTCCATGTCCGCTTTTTTCGCAGACAGTAAATCAAGCTTCATCTTGCTTTTTGGATCTATGCCCACTTCGCAGATTGTTTCGGTACCGCTGGTAGGGCTTCCCAGAATTTTTGCATTGATCTCTTCGGAAGCGCGCAGCCTTCCGCCAACGATATGGGCGCGTTTCCCCCTGCAGATTATCCTTTTATACGCATCAACCTGGGAATTAATAATCCCATCCGAGACTACAACCATGTTTCCGGCTTCCACATTGGTGTTCTCAATGAACCTTGCCCAGATGGATCTGCCGGCTTTTACAACGCCGGTGTTTTTTCCGGTAATGCCCTGGTGTACGATAATGTCCCCTTCGGCATCCAAATCCGCCTTCTCTACCGTACCGTTAACTTCTATGTTCCCGGCGGCTTTGACCGAAAATCCGTCCTCCACATTTCCGTTGATGATAACCGTACCCAGAAAAATAATATTGCCTGTTTTTAAATTAACATCCCCCTGAACAGGATATACGGGCTCTACATTGATCTTTCCTGCAGTAATTACAACCTGCCCGTTAATGTCTGCAATTATGGTATCACCGTCTTTCCCTGCATGAACATTCTTGCCCAGGGGAATTAATATATCACGGCCATCCCTTGCCGGTATTACTTTGCCGGTTACAGTTCTTCCGGAAATACCATGCCCGGGGGGTATCTTCTTTGCCAGCGGCTGGTTTTCGACTACATTCTTTATGATATTGAGGTCTTTAAAATCTATTCTGCCGTTGCTTCCTTCCCTGAGCTTTATTTTGGATTGATCTGTCTCAAAATTATATTGAATATACGCGTCCTGGCCATTTACGGGTTTAAGCCCTTCAGCGATCACCACCCTTTCCTTATACACCGGTCTGTCGGCAAATTCCCTTAAGTATTCTTCATTTACCCCGAAAACAACCCGGTTATTCCTGAGAAAGCTTAAATATGTCTCAACCGAAATATCGCATCCGCCTATGCCGGGAGCAGTTACGGTAATATATGCCTTCATCTCCGCATCGGAAATATCCACCGATACCATGCTGTCATTTATGGGCCGGTGTTCAAAATCTCCAATCCTTATGTATTCACCTTCAGCATCGTGTACTATTGAGGATACAAGATCACTGTCATAATCTTGCACATAACGTGAATGCAGAAGCCTTGTGGCATCAGATACGGAAGCCCGGCGGCCCTTGCCTCTGGGAGGGATGGCTTTTAGAAAAGCTCCGTCAGAACTAAGGTTAAGGAAAACCTCACCGTCAAAATCCACATTAACCGGAACATCGGAGATTTCTTCATCTTCTTCTCCTTCATGGCCGGGTCTTATATTTTTGACAATGATCCGCTCATAAGCTTTAATGGACCAGTCTGCCTTACCGGAACCCATGAAGCCCTTGTTTCCCTTTTCAATTATTTCATATTCTATAAGGCGTACGGGAAGGTCCAGAAGAGTAGCGGCTTCCTTTACCGCTTCTTCCAGATTAGGTCCGGAAGCATTTACAATTCTTACTTTTCGATCCTGCTCCAAACGATCTTTGACTATGTTTTGAAGCTGGACAAAATCGACCATTCCTATACTATCCCCCTGGGACCATTTCTTAGCTTAAACCTTAACCGCATAATGGCCTTGGTATGAAGCTGAGAAACCCGGGATTCGGTAACATCCAACACCTGTCCTATTTCCTTCAGGGTTAGGTCTTCAAAATAGTATAGAACCAGTATTTTCTTTTCCTTGTCGGGCAATTCGTTGATGGCTTCCACAATAACACGCCGTATCTCATCACGTTCTGCTATTACTTCGGGGTTCAGGCTTGCAGGAGATTCGATGCTGTCTCCAATTGAAACCTTATCGTTCTCGTCTCCGGAATACCAGACTTCATTGATGGAAAGCATGGAGGTTCCGGAGATCTTCTGCAGGGTTTTAAGGTATTCTTCTTCGCTAAGCCCCAAAGCGCCGGCAATTTCCTGATCAGTAGCGGTTCTTCCCAGCCTGGCTTCAAGAGTCCCTATCGCATCTTCTACTTCCCTGGTTTTTTGCCTTACAGATCTGGGGACCCAGTCTATGGAACGGAGTTCATCGAATATGGCACCCCTTATCCGGGTAACAGCGTATGTTTTAAATTTTACATTTTTGTCAGGATCGAATTTATCAATGGCATCGAGAAGCCCAAAGACACCGAACCCAACGAGGTCATCAAATTCCACATTATGAGGCATTCCCACAGCGACCTTTCCTGCCACATACTTAACAAGCGGAGCATACTGTTTGATAAAGTTTTCCCGGATTTTGGGATCCCGCGTTTTTCGGTATTGAATCCAGAGTTCATCTTCTTTTTGCTGTTCCATGGAATAATTTTCCGGATTATTCCCGGGGATCTTCCCCATTTTTTAGCCCTCTTTTTCCTTTCTTAAAATTGTCCTGAGTCCTGATGCCATATCCTTGGCGTTAAAATCACCCGACCAGCCCTTTGCTTTATGGCCGGACGATTGTTTTCCGGGACGTGCGGAGGCAGAATAATCGCTGTTATCCGAATCCGCAATTTCGGAAGCCGGTACAAAAGCCCCAACCATGCTGTCCAAATCGGGGAGTATATCCGTCGAACTGGAACTATATGCCGGCTGTACACTTTTTGCTTCAGATCTCTCCGGCGCAGCATTAAAACTACCGGTACCGGAATTTTTACCAAACCCAGGCTCTGTTATTTCTTCAAAATCCCTAGCTTTAGTATAACCATCTTGCGCATTCTGATCCATACCTGCGATTGTTTCTTCCGTATATCCATCATTGGCAGAGAATTTCCCCATAAGTTCGGAAATATTGCCCAGTCCATCATCTGAATCATCTGCCTGGGCGCCCATAAAAGCCTGCTTTGTTCCTGCCTGGGCGCCTCCCCGGGATAACTCAGCGGAATTATCGCTTTCATCAGCCTGAGTATCCTGGGTATCTCCTTCTGTAATATTGATTCTGGAACCGGCAAGCAGCCCCATATCTTCTTCAAGACCGTCCTTATCAAGAAGTTCCGGCAGAAAGCTCTTTATGACAAAATAAATTAAGTTTACCAGAATGAAAAAGACGACTGTTAAAATTAAAGACCGGATGATGAGCAGAGGCAGAGAAACGTGACTTACTAAACCAATAATAAAAGAGATGACAAATGCTATTCCCGCAATAATTCCGCTGATTCTGAAATTAAACACCCGCTTCCTTCCTTGCCCCTCTTATATATTACAACGTAAATTGACTAAGATCTTCCAAATAACCGCTTAATCATGGAAGCAAAACCTGCTGTCGCCCTAAGCTCACTTTTTTCCATTTTACCTACAATGTGCTGAACGCAGATACTGGCCTTGCAGCGGGGATCTATTACCATAAAAGGCCTCTGGCGCAGTACAGCATGGGAAACCACCGGGTCATCATAAATAAAGCCCAGGTAATCTACCTTCAAATTCAAAAACTGACCGGCAATATGAGTCATCCTGTCGGCTACCTTTTTTGCCTCAACCGCCCCCTTTACACGGTTAACAACCAGCTTTAGTTCCATATCAAGATTATCATATTCGGTGGCAATTATTTTAATTATTCCATAGGCGTCTGTTATGGCGGTAGGTTCCGGGGTAGTAATTATAATCGCATCATCCGCCGCTGCAATAAAATCCAGAACATTGCTGGAAACGCCGGCGCTGGTATCAATGATTATAATATCCGCAAAAGAGAGTGTGTTGAGTTCTTCAATAAAATTCTGCCTTTCTTCGTCAGTAAGATTGGCTATTTTGGAAAACCCGGATGCGCCGGCCACTATGGAAATACCGTAGTCAGTCTCTACCATTATCTCCTTCATGGATTTTCTTTTGCGGATCATGTCATAAAGGGTATATTTGGGAACCATATTAAGCATAATATTTACATTTGCAAGTCCAAGATCCGCATCCATGACTACAACCCTTTTACCCATACGGGCGTAAGCCAGGGCCATATTTACCGACACATTGGTTTTTCCTACACCGCCCTTTCCGCTGGTTATGGTAATAATCCGTGTTTTTTTTCCGCCCTTGGGCAATGACTCACCGGAACGGGCATTGGCTGCCGCTAAATCCGGGGTTTTGGGAACAGCTTTATTGGGTTCACTCCCAGACTTTTGACGCATTATTTCCCGAAGTTTTTCTGCCTGATCTTCCATATTACCCCTATTTTGTTATCTCCACTGCTGCATTTGTTCCCGTCCCCTGTCAGGGAACTTTTCCTCCAGTTTTATCCGGTTAACCCGGAAACCTTCAAGGTTGATCAAAAATTGAATTATGGATGCCTTGCGGATATCCGTGGGCACCTTTTGTCCATCGGTTATATAAGATATCGGTTTATTTTTCTCGGACAGCACGCCTATCACATTGCCTACCCTTATTGTTTCGTCCATCTTTGTGACAATTAAGGATCTGTAATTAAAGGATTCAAATTGCTGGAGTATCTCTTTTAGATCGCTTGATTTGGTGGTTGCTGCAGCGGCAAGGTGAACCTCGGTCAATGTACCACAGGCATCGAGAAGCTGTTTCATTTCTCCCAACTGTACCATATCTCTGGGATTTTTTCCGATCGTATCAATGATAAAAAGATCGGTCCCTTCGGAATTCAGCGCGATAGTCCGCTTTAGTTCATCATAATCGGCAACAGAAAAACACGGAAATTCCATCACTCCGCTGTATACTTCCAGCTGCTGCCTGGCGCCGATTCTGTATGCATCAATGGTAATAAGTACAACCTTGCGTTTATGCGAACCTTTTTCATCTATGCCAAAATTGGCGGCAAGCTTCGCGACTGTAGTGGTTTTTCCTACACCGGTGGGTCCTACAAGGATCATTATTCTTGGACGAACGTTGAATTTATCGTTCTCATATATTTTAATGCTTTCTCCTATCCATTCAAGAACTTTATCCTGTACATTATCGTACTTATTAAGGCCGTCCAGAGAAAATTCCTTGCGTACCTTTTCCAGCAGCATTTTTCTGTAAGGAACGGGGAAGTCATTTAGAATTAGTAAATCGTCCAGCCGGTTAAGAGTGGGATGATCTTCTCCGGAACTTTTCAATCCTGCATCCTCAAGTTTTTCTTTAATTGTTTTTACTTCGGCAAGTACTTCTTTCAGGGTATTGTCCCTGGATGCACCTGCCATGGCGAGTATCTTCTCTTTTTCTTCAGAAAAATCCAATGGCTCCCTTGGAGACAATGGCTCCCTCGGAGACAATGGCTCCTTCGGAGACAATGGCTCCTTCGGAGAAAACTGCTCCTTTAGCAGCCAGTTGTTTGCCGAAGCGGCTGTCTTATACGAATACGAAGGCTCTTTCAGAGTCTCAACAGCTCTGGGCGCTGTCTCATAATACTGGCCTCCTCTTCCGTACCGCGGAATTATTCCGGTAATTTTTACCCCGTCGCGGGAAAACAGGCCCAAAAAGCCGCCCGGCATTTTTACTGTTTCATGCATCAGGATTGTTACGCGTTCCCCGTATTTTTCTCTGGCCTTTCTTTCTGCTTCGTCGTAAGTGTATGCCTGTTCAATAAAGTATTGTTGCTGCATGCTATTCCTCATTCACCTTGTTCAAGCCGGACTACACCGACGGATTCTACCGAATAATCCTGCGCAATTTCCGCGACTGAAAGAACAGCCACTTCCGGAAGCTCTCTGTCCAGGGCCGATTTTACCAGATACCGGGCCTGGTAGGAACAGAGAATTACCGGATAAAAACCCTGATCGTGCATCAGGTGCACAGACTTGCCAAGACTCTGTATCCATGCGCTGTGCAGGCCCGGCTCCAGAGCGGCGAAAATATCACCGGAACTGTTTTGAGCCTTGCTGTCAACGATCTTCTGTTCCAGAGACGGATCAAGGGTAAGCACATGCAGGGTACGGTTTTCATCGGCAAACTGATGGCAGATCTGACTTGAAAGAGCCTGCCTTGCTTTTTCTATCAGGAACCTGGTATCGGTGGTAAGGGGGGCAAAGTCGGCGATGGATTCAAGAATGGATACCATATTCCTTATGGAAACCTGTTCCCTTAAAAGCCCCTGAAGCACTTTCTGGATATTCCCCAGGGTCAGCCCTTTGCCGTCACGGCCCATAAGAACCTCATCCACCACCGCCGGATAATCCTTCCTTATTCCGTCGATTATAACCTGGGTTTCCTGACGGCCCAAAAGTTCTGCTGCATGGCGCTTGATGATCTCCGTCAAATGGGTGGCGATTATGGAGGGCGGATCAACCACGGTATAGCCCGCCCTTTCGGCATCGTCTCTTTTGTCCTCGCTGATCCAGATGGCCGGAAGTCCGAACGCCGGGTCTCTGGTTTTCTCGCCGGCTATTTCTTCCTTGACTGTGCCGGGATTGATGCAGAGATAATAGCCCATCCTTATGGTACTTTTTCCCACATCCACGCCGCGGATCTTGAAGCAATACTCCGAAGAACCCAGGAGCATATTGTCAATGATCCTGATTTTGGGAATTACAATTCCCATGTCCAGGGCAATCTGGCGGCGCATGCCCTGCATTCTTTCCAGAAGCTCAGCTCCCTTATCCTTGTCCACAAGGGGGATAAGACCAAAACCAAGTTCCAGCGAAAGGTGATCGGGAGGCTCCATTTGGGGAACATCCGACTTTTCATCCCTGGGTTTCCTCGAACCTTCTCCTGTCTTTGCCATCATCTGATTGAAACTATCCTGCTTCTTCTTAACCCGGCTTATTCGAAAGGCGTAAAATCCGATAAGAAAGGACATCGGGATTAGCACATACTTGGGAAAGCCGGGAAGCCATGACATGCCAAAGAGAACCGCCGCGCAGATAAAATAGACATTTGAATCCCTGGAAAACTGAACCGAAACCTGTTCGCTCAGGTCACCGGGCGCTGCTGCCCTTGTTACCACAATACCCATGGCAGTTGAAACAAGAAGGGCAGGAAGCTGAGAAAGGAGTCCGTCTCCGATTGACAGGGTTGTATAGATTCCAAGGGCGTTAAGGATATTCTCTCCGCGCAGCGTTACCCCGATTATTATGCCTCCAAGTATATCAACAACTGTAATAAAAATGGCAAATTTGACATTGCCGGAAATAAATTTACTTGCTCCGTCCATTGATCCGTAAAAATCAGATTCCCTCTGCAGATTTTCCTTACGTAAGGCGGCTTCTTTTTGATCTATGGCGCCTGAACTATATTCGGCATCAATGGCCATCTGTTTGCCCGGAAGACTGTCCAGGGTAAAACGTGCCGCGACTTCCGAAACTCTGGTCGCTCCTTTTGTGATAACAAGTATCTGAACTGCGATAATTGAAATGAAAATGACAAAACCCACTACAAGGCCGGTGGTTCCCCCGGAACCCACCACAAAGGTAGCAAAAGCCTTGATCATCCGGCCATCGAAACGGGAGCCCTGGGTAAGGATTAAACGGGTAGAAGAAATATTAAGAGCAAGACCAAAAACTGTAACCACAAGAAGCACAGTCGGGAACAGGCTTAAATCAGTAGGCTTCTTGTTATAGAGAACAATCAGCAATACCAAAAGTGAAACTATAAGGTTCATGGACATTAATGCGTCCAGAATTATGGTTGGCAAGGGAATTATAAACATTCCCAGTACTACAACTACAACCAGGGCAATTAACCCTCCAAAACCTTCAGGCAAGAGGAGACTATTCAATCTTCCCATTCGATGAGGTACGCCCTGGCCGGTATCATTATCAAGTCTGGCAGCGTCAGCCATAATTAACCCCGCACTTTTCAAAAGATCTTAATGGCAGCATCAGGCTCCCATCCTTCTGCCGGCAGACCGCCGGGCTTTTTCCTGTTTTTGCTCATAGCTGAAAAACTTCCCAACCACAATGGCTACCACATTCCAGTATCTTATGGGAATCTGGTCTCCTACTTCCGTCTCCTGATACAGGGTACGTGTGAGGGGCGGATGGGGAACAACAGGAACCCCGTTTTCCTTTGCCACTTCCCGAATTTTTAGGGCAAGATCATCTTCTCCCTTCGCAATCACGGTGGGCGCTTCCATACGGTTAATATCGTATTCCAGAGCTACCGAATAATGGGTCGGGTTTGTGATCACCACATCCGCCTCGGGTACGGCATTTAACATGTTTCTGGACATCAGATCCCTGTAGCGGCTTCTGAGCCTGCGCCGCATTTCCTGGTCTCCTTCGTCCTGCTTCAGCTCCTCCTTGGCTGTTTCCCGGGTCATCTTCAGGGATTCGCGGAATTGCCATCGCTGGAAAAAAAGATCCGGAATAGAAAGAAAGAGGAGGAGCAAGGCCGCAATAATTAGCAATTGGGCTGCGAGTGAAGAAACAAGGGTAATTCCTGTCCAGAGACCGGCAGTCTGCAGATTGGCCAGTTCTTCAAATTTTGACTGGATTATGAAGTAGGCTACAGATCCGATAACACCCATTTTAAATACGGATTTTATAAGATTAAAAATACCTTCCACAGAAAACAGGGTCCTTTGAAAATAACGGCCGAATCTTGGAAGGATCCTCGAAAAATCCGGTTCCAGCGGTTTTGTGCTGAAGAGAAATCCGGTCTGAACCAAATTGGAGAATAAAGCCGCCGCCACAGCCACCGTAAGGATCGGCAGGGCCAAACGAACAAAATAATAAAGGAACAGTCCGGCGGTCATCCTGTCCTTAAGGGGATCCAGTTCATTGACCCTGGTAAAAAAAAACTGAATCATTTCCGTACATATTCTAAGCATCATGGGCGCGAGGAAGATCAGGGCAATTGCCGGAAGAAGCAGTCCAAGTGCGGCAACCAGTTCCTGGCTTTTTGCTACCCTGCCCTCTTCCCTGGCTTTCCTGTATGTAACTTCAGTCGGTTCATGGGTACGGCCCTCGTCCTCCGCGGCGAACCACTGCAGGTGCATACCCAACGCCGCGAAGTAAAGATCATCACCGGATAATTTTTCACGCAAAGACACAAAGGCGCAAAGGCTAGTATTATTTTGCTTCGCGTCTTCGCGTCCTTGAGTGCTTGTTTTTAAACAAATGATTCTCACAATGCGCCTCCCGCAGTTATGCGCTGCCCTATTTGGATATAAAGGGTACGGAGAGTCGCGAACCCGGAACCTATAACCCTGCTGAAAGCTTCAGTCATAAAAGGAAGCGCGGAGTAAATCAGAAGGAAAGCTACGGTGATGGAAATCGGGAATCCTTCGGAAAGGATATTAATCTGCGGCGCCGCTTTGGAAATAAGCCCGGTCGAAAGGGAAACCAAAAACAAGGTACCCAAAATGGGCATACTGATTATTATTGCATCCAAAAAAAGCCGGGAAAGTCCTGCCAATACCAGGGAAACGATGGTCTCACGACCTTCAATAAGGCTCATAACATTTATCGACTGGATGGAACGCCAGAATCCCCCGAGGAAAAGATCCCTGAAGCCCTCTATGCTTACGAATACCAGCATGGCGACTATATTCAGGTATTGACCCAAAAGGGGATTTTCGATCTGCGACAGCGGATCAAAGGTTTCGGATGCTCCAAAACCCATCTGAAGCGAAAAGAACTGACCGGCTGTAGAAAATGCCGTAAAAATAAGGGAAAGAAAAAAACCTATAATGATGCCGATTAGGGCTTCTCCTATTACAAGAAATATAAAGCTAAGTCCAAAGGGAGCAAGAACCCAATCCCTGACAAGAGCTGATGAAAACGAAGTATAGGCGACAAAACCGGCAAGGGAAATTTTTGCCACCTGGGGAATGGACTCAGAGTTAAGAAGAGGGGCAACTTCGATCATTGCCAGAGCTCTGACCGCGATAAGGAAAAAAGCCGGAGCAGCTGCCAGTATCTCGTTTAAAATCTGATTTTCAATCAAACAATAATCCCCTATATTATTAAATAATATCTCACCGGGCCATGTCCGGGATTCTTCTGAACAGTTCCACCGTATAATCCCCCAGAGAGCTGAACATCCAGCCGCCAAGCAGAGCCAGTATTAAAAGAATGGTGATAACCTTTGGCACAAAGGTCAGGGTCTGTTCCTGTATGGAAGTAGTAGCCTGCAGAATTGCCACGATTAGTCCAACCGAAAGGGCCGAAAGCAGAAGAGGCGCAGCCATAAGAAGGACCTGACGAATCCCCCCCCTTAGTAAAGCAGTTACTTCACCAATACTCATTTTTTTCTCCTAGTAAAAAGAACGAACCAATTGATTCGTCAATAGCCCCCATCCATCTACAAGAATAAAGAGGATTAGTTTAAAGGGCATGGAAATCATCACCGGAGGCAGCATTATCATTCCCATGGACATTAGGGCGCTTGCCACAACCATATCGATCACAATAAAGGGAATAAAAAGCAGTATCCCGATCTTGAATGCGACAGTTAGTTCGTTAAGAATAAAAGCCGGTATAAGAACATAGGTCGGCACATCAGCGAGGGTATCAGGTCTATCCAATCCCCTCATGGCCATGAAGAGCCGGATATTATCGGGTCTTCCCTGCATCTGACTATACATAAAAATTCTTAATGGCGCTTCAGCTTCGCGGTAAGCATCCTGTACATTGATCTCACCGGCAGCGAGGGGCTGGAAGGATCTTTCATAGATAGTGCTAAAGGTGGGCCACATAATAAAAATCGTCATAAAAAACGCGATCCCCATCAATACCTGATTCGGAGGCACCTGTTGAAGGGAGAGGGATCGCTTGATAAAATCCAGCACTATGGCGATTCTTAGAAAACTGGTCATCAGGATGAAAATACTCGGCGCCAGGGAAAGAACAGTAAGCAATAGCAGAAGCTGAAGGGAAAAAGCTACCTCCTGACCGCTCTGGGGATTTCGTATGGTTAAGTCAATAAAAGGAACTGGCGTAGTTGCAGGCGGCGGAGGAATGGCGGCGGTTCCGGGTGTCGCCATTCCCGGGAAAGGAATACCCATTTGCTGTATATCCGGATCAGGCGATGTTTGTGCATGGACATTTGCGGAGAAAAAGAGAAAAAACAAAACGCCGGTTAACAATAAACACCTTTTCATATTAAAGCTTCTTTAACCTTTCACGCTGTTTTCTTAAGCTATCCGCAAGAGAGCCGCCCCCTGAACGTAAACTGTCAGAAGTCCCGGCTCTCCCATCCTGGGAAGGTTTTCCCAGCCTTGATAATAGGGAACGAAAATCGATAAAACGTCTTGACGAATTTTCAGCCTGCTTCCTGGCATCTTCAAGGAGCATGGTTTCCAGGGCTTCGGCATCGTCAATTTCTGAAATCAGATTTAAAGCGCCGCCGCCGCCGCCCACAAGCCAGGCTTTTGCGCCTACAGAAATAACCGCGGCATAAGTATCACTGCTTAGAGAAACACGGG
>JGI24702J35022_10002007_pt1 | contig 12549 bp, 11 predicted proteins | sample TergutTh196P4_FD_35022 | JGI IMG/M metagenome (IMG submission 35022)
ATAGATCTTTGCGTGAGCCATACATTCTCATCGGCCAACAGAACGTCAACGCCATCGCCGCCGTTCTCCTTGGAGAATATCAGGAAGTCGTTCGCACTGTTGCGAACCTGTAATTTCTTTTCGTCATCGTCCATGAGCGACCTCTGTCATCATATTCTGTCGAGGCCACCCTCATCGACCCACCGCTCTCCTTCTTTTATAAGTTCTGCTGTGCTTGGGCTCATGCGTTTGGGCGGTGCTCTCCGTTCGGCCTCCTCGAAGGCCCTGAGTAACGCCTGACCCTGTTCTTCAGTCTCTATGACGAGGTTCTCGTAGAAGGATTTGGTTGCCATCTTTTCTCACCGTATTACTCAGAGGTTTTACCGAATAAATGATCGAAGTACCCTTCTCTTAACAATCTGTTACCTCGCTCTATCAGTTCGCCTATGCTGGGTCCTGTCGGTTCCTCCGGAGGCCGATTCTCGGCCTCCTCGAAGGCTCTGAGTAACGCCTGACCCTGTTCTTCCGTCTCTATGACGAGGTTCTCGTAGAAGGATTTGGTTGCCATCTTTTCACCGCTGTATTCTGCAATTCACTAAATATATTTTAGGGTTGGGCGTACAGTTATACTAACTCCTTAGTGCGCATTACGATGGGATTATTCGAACGGCAGGACACGGCGGAAAACTGATCGTCTCTGGATCGGGAACAATATGAATTATTGGGGTTGACCGCGCCGGCGGATGCCGGCGCAGTCAGGATATCAAAATGGTAAGCCGTTTTACGTACTGCGGAGCACGATCTCGATGTTCACGCCGTCAGGTACCTGAATTCTCATGAGCTGCCTGAGCGCACGTTCATCGGCGTCCAGATCGATCAATCGCTTATGGATGCGCATCTCCCAGCGGTCCCATGTCTCGCTTCCCTCTCCGTCAGGGCTCTTCCTGCACGGAACCTTTAACTTCTTGGTGGGAAGCGGTACCGGTCCGCGGATGTTGACGCCAGTCCTCTGCGATATCCCTTTTATCTGTTCGCATACGCCGTCGACCTTCTGAGGGTCTGTCCCGCTTAATGAGATCCTTGCTCGCTGTGCCATGATCTAACCTTTTAATAAATAAGGAAAAAAGAGGGTTTACCTCTTTTCGACCTCGGTGCACATTCCTGCAGCGACGGTCTGGCCCATATCCCTTATGGCGAACCTTCCGAGCTGAGGGAAGTCCTTTGAGGTCTCGACGACCATCGGCTTGCTCGGTTCTACCTTGACGATGGCGATGTCGCCCGTCTTCAGGAACTGCGGGTTGTTCTCCTTCGCCTGTCCTGTCTTCGGGTCTATCGTCTTCACAAGTTCAACGAACCTGCATGCAACCTGCGCCGTGTGGCAGTGGAACACCGGGGTGTATCCGATCGTTATCACGGACGGGTGGTTCAGAACGACTATCTGAGCGGTGAATGTTTTCGCAACCGTCGGCGGAGACTCCACCGGACCGGCGACGTCGCCTCTCTTGATATCGTTCTTCGCTACGCCTCTGACGTTGAAACCGACGTTATCGCCGGGCAACGCCTGCGGGAGCATCTCGTGGTGCATTTCTATTGATTTTACCTCACCGATGATGTTCGACGGCTGGAATGAAACTTTCATGTTAGGTTTCAATACGCCTGTCTCGATACGTCCGACCGGAACTGTGCCGATGCCGGTAATCGTGTAAACGTCCTGAACGGGCAGCCTCAGCGGCTTGTCCGTCGGCTTTGCCGGTATCGTGAGCGCGTCAAGGCACTGAAGTAACGTCTTTCCCTTGTACCATGCCATGTTCGGTGACAGCACTTTAACATTGTCGCCCTCGAACGCCGATACGGGGACGAACGGAACGGTGTCTGCTTTTATGCCGACCATTCCCATGAGCTTTGTCATCGCCGCTACCGCTTCTTTGTACTTCGCCTCGTCGTATTTCACCGCGTCCATTTTGTTAATGGCGACGATGATCTGCTTCACGCCGAGTGTGGTCGCGAGGAACACGTGCTCTTTCGTCTGTGCCTGCGGGCCCTCGATCGCCGAACACGTTATGATCGCGGCGTCTGCCTGTGACGTACCCGTTATCATGTTCTTGACGAAGTCACGGTGACCGGGCGCGTCTATTACTGTGAAGTAATATTTGTCTGTGTAGAATTTCTTGTGAGCGACGTCAATCGTAACGCCTCTCTCCCTCTCCTCCTTAAGGCCGTCCATGACCCATGCGAAAGCGAAGGACCCTTTTCCTTTCTCCTCTGCCTGCTTCTTGTACTTTTCAATGATGTGGGGCTCGATCGCACCGGTCTCCAGAAGAATTCTTCCGACCAGCGTCGACTTACCGTGGTCAACGTGCCCTATCACCACCAAGTTCATGTGCTCTTTCTCTGCCATTTTGATTCCTCTTATTGTTTTATTATAGGTGTATGATTTTTTTCTCCATACTGTCAGCCATATTTAAGTTTACCCTTAACCCGAGTAGTAACCCGCGTCGTACGGCTCCGGGTTCAATCCTTTGCGCGTCCTTATTTCTTTAACTACTTGGCCCTGAAGCTCATTCGGTATCTGTTCGAATCCCGAGTTCTCCGTGGACCATAACGCACGGCCCTGTGTCGCCCCGCGTATCGCGGAAGCGAAACCGAACATCTCAGACACCGGGCATTTTGCCGAAACGGTGGCGTTGATGTCCTCCTGGCCCATATCGAGTATGATGCCGCGGCGTGACTGTATCTCACGTACAGCGTCACCCATGTAGTCCTGCGGGACGCTGATGAACACTTTCTGGATAGGCTCCATAAGAGACCTTCCGGCGAGGCACATCGCTCCGTAGATACCCTGCCTGACAGCGGGTATCACCTGGGCGGGGCCTCTGTGGATAGTATCTTCATGAAGCTTTGCGTCCACCAGTTTTATTTTTACCGCTGCCACTTTCTCATTTGCGAGAGGGCCCTGTGACATCGCCTCTTCGAACGACTGCTTAATAAGCTCCATCGTCTCGTGCAGGTACTGGATACCTTTCGTGCAATCTAACAGGATATTATTGTTCTTGAACGCCGTGATGCCTTTCGCATCCTCTTTGTCCATGCCGTTATCGGAAAGCAATTTTGCCATTGCTTTCGGATCCTTTATCTTAGAGTCCACTGAGATGTCGCCTCTCTTTATCGCGTCGATGACACCCTGCTCTAACGGTTCGACCTCGAAGTAGAACTTGTTGTGCTTGTTCGGAGATTTACCTTCGAACGGGCCGGCCTTCTTCTTTATTCCTTCCTGATATACTACAATAGGTGCGGATGATACTATCTCAACACCGTGATCGTTCAGGATACGGTATTCCGTAATTTCCAGATGCAGTTCGCCCATTCCCGACAGCAGGTGCTCGCCTGTGTCGTTGTTGATCTCGATGTTCAGCGACGGGTCTGCTTTTGCAACGGACCTGAGAACCTCCACAAGCTTCGGAAGATCCTTCATGTGCTTCGCCTCGATCGCTTTAGTCACGACCGGCTCGGAGTAGTGGGTCATCTTCTCGAACGGTTCCATGTCTTTTAATGTGGAGACCGTTGAACCGGCCACCGCGTCTCTTAGTCCCGACACAGCGACAATGTTGCCCGAGCAGCATTCCTCCACCGGTATCCTGTCAGCACCGACGGACAACGCAACGGTCTGCACCCTCTGCGGGTTCGGCATACCGGCGATGTATAACGTCTGTCCTCTCTTCACTGTGCCGGAGAATAATCTTCCTATTGCAACTTCGCCCGCATGCGGGTCGACGATGATCTTGTTTATCATTAACGCAACGTCGCCGTTCCTGTCGCATGCCAGCATCTGTTTGCCGATGGGCGATTCAAGATCGCCTTTCCATATGACTGGTATACGCCTCTTCTGCGCGTCCACCGGGTTCGGTGTGTGGTTGATCGCCATCTCCAATATGACTTCGTGAAGCGGTGATTTCTTGGACAGTTCTTTTTGCCTTCCCTCTTTGAGGTGGTCGAACACATCCTTGAACGTGATGCCGCTCTTCTTCATGAACGGCGCGGATATCGCCCAGTTGTGATAAGCGGAACCGAATGCAACGGTACCGTCCTCGATCTTTACCTGCCACTCCTTGTTGAGGGGCGCCGGCAATATATCGAATATTCTCTTGTTAACTTCGGCGACTATCTTCGAGAACTTCTCGATCATCGCTTCCGGTGTTATTTGCAATTCGTTGATCATCCTGTCGACCTTGTTCACAAAGAGCATAGGTCTTACGCGTTCCTTTAACGCTTGTCTGATGACCGTCTCGGTCTGGGGCATCATGCCCTCGACCGCGCACGCCAGTATGTAAACACCGTCAAGCGCTCTCATAGCTCTTGTGACGTCACCGCCGAAGTCGACGTGACCGGGCGTGTCTATTAAGTTCAATAAATATTCTTTTCCGCCGACCACGTGCACCATTGATGCGTTCGCGGCGTTGATCGTAATGCCGCGGGCGGCCTCCTGCTCGTCGAAGTCCATGAACCTCTGCTTTCCTGCAAGTTCTTCGGACATCATTCCCGCGCCGGCGACCAAGTTATCTGAGAACGTGGTCTTTCCGTGGTCTATGTGCGCCGCGGTGCCGATGTTTCTTATGAACTCGGGCTTCGACATCAGCAAAGTCGCTTTCTTGATATTATCTTCTTTTCTTCCCATGTCAACCACCTTTTGCTTAACGGGCCGACTGGGCCACCCTCTCGATCTCTTCTTTCTTGGTCACGGCGAACGAGGTCATGTCGCCCTTTGACGCAAGGATAAGCTCATCTGCGATGCATTCGGATATCGGTTTCTTGTTGTTCGCTGAAGCGGCGACAACGCCTCTGCTTATGTTGCGCAGCGCTATGTCGAGCCTTCTCTGCGGTGAAACGTCGACAGCTTTCGGGACAGATATGCCGCCGAATTGTAATCTTGTGATCTCCTCACGGGGAGCGGCGGCCTCGAGACTGTCCACAAGTATTTGGACCGGATTCTTCTTCGTCCTCTGCGCCACGATGTCGAAAGCATCGGAAACGGCTTTGTACGACTTCAGTTTCTTGCCTGTGTACTTTTCCGTCCTCATGACGTTGTTTATCAGTCTCTCGACTATGCTTAACTTGGATTTACCGAACCAGCGGTTTGCGTGCTTTCCGCCCGAGTGCGGCACGTTCGTCGGCGTGAGGTCAATGTATTTTGCAAGTCCGCCGTCGCTGACGACGACCTCGGACATGTCGTATTTACCAAAAAGTAAAACTTTGTTCTCTTCCATGACAATCACCTTACGGGCTTCTCCATGCGGCCTCTGACCATTTCGTTCAGGGCGACGTTGTTCACCTTTATGACTTTGTATCTTACACCGGGAATATCGCCGTATGACCTGCCCATCCTTCCGCCGATGCCTTCGACAAGAACCTCATCATGCTCATCGATGAAGTTGATGGCACCGTCGCCGACCGCGAACGCGGTTATCTGGCGGCCGTTCTTGATAAGTTGTATTTTAACGCATTTTCTTATCGCTGAGTTGGGTTGTTTTGCTTCGATACCCACCTTTTCGAGAACGATCCCACGTGCCTGTGCGGAACCCTCGAGCGGATCGGATTTTTCCCTCAGCTTCAGTACCCTTTTTTTGTACGCGCGATCTTGCCATCGGAATTTACGCCTGTCCTCCTTAAGCTTTCTCGCTGTGTGTAGACCTCTACCCATTATATGACCTCATGTAAAGTGTTTCGCGATTACTCTCATTCTATATAAAGATTCATGGCTCTTATAAGGTAAAATAATGAGACGCGCCCGGCAGGGATCGGGGCTGCCATTCGTGCCGCTACGATCCTCAGCGAGTTGCTGACATTCGCATTCACAGTACGGCCTCATACGGCAGACAGCTTATTATAATCGCTGTGCGTAATATCTTATGGTCGCGGCCGGACAAACTTCGACACAATTGAGTGTGGAGGCCCGGTGCGGCTTTACTTATTCCATCTTACGATATTCATACTGTCACGAACGCGCGCAATGTCCTCACGCAAGTTCGGGACGGCTATGAATAAAAAGTGATCGCTGCCCTGTAGATCGCCTGTGTCCCAAGAGATATGAACAGGGGCTTACGTCCTCACGATATCAAGTAAACGTGTCAAATATAAAAACTCCCTCCTCCTCAGTAAAAGACAGTGAAGGTTCGGATTAAAGATCGGTACAAAAGTTTAACCGTTTACGTCCGGATACGCCGTCTGCAACATCGGGTGGCATTAGGTGAGGTCATGAACCAAGAGGACGCCATGAATATTTACAGCGGTCTGAATGATGAGGTGTTCAGAGGCAACTGGCACCTGCTGGAGGGCTCATACATATACAATGTCTATCACATTGACATGGACCTGACATTCAAGGTCAAAAAGGACAAGAAATCAACGGCCCGACTGATCGTCGGATACGCCGGAACCGAGTTATCACTGAACATAATATCTGTCACGGCCAGGGACGACGATCTTTTTGTTTCTACCTATGCGGGGCACATGGCCATACCTATCGGTCATGAGAAGAACCCGGGAGCGTACTCTGACCGTATCGTCTTTCCATGCGTGTCAAAAATTGCCTTAAAAGTATACAACGGCATAAAGAACAAAGATTTCCTGAGCTGGACGGAGTTCGCTGACCGTCATACAAAAAACCTGTTAACGGATGAAGGAGCAATAGAAATAAAATGCATGGACGGAAGAACTGAGCTGTTTGATCTCAGGGACATGAGGTCCTTCGACGTCTTGGACGTCAAACTGGAACCGGACGGCATTGTATTTTCGTTATCCGATAAGGAAGAACGGCTTGAAAGGAAATATCCCTTCATGGATTTTGATGAGCGTGTGTTCGATAAGGTCGAGGGACTGAGGTCCAAACCGCCGGAGTATTTTGCCTTAATGCCGTTCAATCCCAAAACGGCAAAAGAGATCTATAACGGCCTGTACAACGATGTGTTCAGCGAGCGGTGGGTCAAGGAGGGCGACGAGCAGGCATATTACATCTGGGTCGGGGAATACAAAGGAGTGAGGATAAGCCGTGCGGGACGGATAAAATATTTTAAATTCCTCGACAGACCGGAGGCCCACATGATCAAGGAGATGGTCACATCCCTCTTCAAAGCGACGTTCTATCTCGATAAGAAGGGGCAGGATTACATTATAAAGGCGCAGTACAACTGAGTGGCCAGAGCTCTAGTGTGCATGGAGATTACTTGTTTTGCTCGCCCGTAATGCCTCCAAGTCCGTTTATTCGTGTTCACTTTCATCTTCGTCCACGGTTTTTTCCGTGTCAACGTTTTTTCTTCGTTTGTTCATCTCTCTATAGTGTTCTTCCTTCCTCTCCTTTCTTTCTCTGAGCGCTTTGTTCACCCAAAAGTTGTCTGTCGGATATCCCGTATTATCGACCCTCCATCTGCATTACAAACAATATAACATAAATCCTTATGGAATCTATTCCTTCACGGAGACCGCAAGCTCTTTCATAGCCATGGCAAGGTTTTCATTCATCACCCAGCGCCCATACCTCTTGTCGTCATCGGGAATGTTGCTGTCATACCTGCGTCCGTGCCTGAGACCCACGAACGGGAACATTTTGAATTCACCATTCTTGTATCTGTTTGTGGGTTCTTTGCCCAACGCTTCCGCGATCTTCACCCCTATTTTGCCGATCTGTCGACTTGATGCCTCGGGCGCATAACCTGTCGCATGCGAAAGTTCTTCATCAGAGGCAGAGTGATCGTCCGAATTTAAGAACGCTGTAAGGAGCTGTTTCTCTTTCCTGCTGAACCTGTTGGACTTAAGAAAAAGCTCTCTGAGGGCCTTTACGTACTCATCGACGCTTACATTTTCACGCTCGCAATTCCAGCACATGCACGGACGATTGCGTTGCATTACTTTTATTTTTAGTTCTTTCGCGGAAAAACCGCAGACAAGAGTTTAAACCGTCCATCCCATTCGGTGGACAGGGTCTGTCTTGTCGGATAACAGAAAGGAACAGGAACGCGCAGAATTACATCGCACCATATGGAATATTGCTAACGATCTGCGTGGCAGCGTGGACGGCTGGGATTTCAAGCAATATGTCCTTGGCATTCTGTTCTACCGCTACATATCTGAAAATTTGACGGACTTCATCAATAAAGGAGAGCACGGCACGGGAAATGCCTCTTTCAATTATGCGGAACTGTCTGATGAGAAAGCAGAACAGGCTCGCGAAGATCTTGTTGATACAAAGGGATTTTTTATCCTGCCGAGCGAACTTTTTGAGAATGTTAGGAGACGAGCCGCAAGCGATGAGAATTTGAACGAGACGCTGGAACGCACATTCAAGAACATTGAATCTTCCGCCCGCGGCACCGGAAGCGAGGAGAACTTCAAGGGGCTGTTCGACGACATAGATGTGAACAGCAACAAGCTGGGCGGAACCGTCGCCAAAAGGAACGAGCGTCTTGTCAAACTGCTCAACGGTGTCAGCGAGATGGGATTGGGCAATTACAAAGACAATACGATTGACGCCTTCGGCGATGCCTATGAGTTCCTGATGGGAATGTACGCAGGGAATGCCGGCAAGAGCGGAGGAGAGTATTATACTCCTCAAGAAGTCTCGGAACTGCTCACCAGGATAGCATTGATTGGAAAGAGTGAGGTAAACAAGGTCTATGACCCGGCATGCGGATCCGGTTCGTTGCTATTAAAATTTGCAAAGATCCTTGGCAAAGACAATGTAAGGCTCGGCTTCTTCGGACAGGAGATCAATATCACAACATATAACCTGTGCCGCATCAACATGTTCCTTCATGACGTAGGCTATGACAAATTTAACATAGGTCATGGAGACACTTTGACTGAACCGCTCCACTGGGACGACGAACCTTTCGAGGCGATCGTGTCCAATCCGCCATACTCGATAAAGTGGACGGGCGACAGCGATCCGATCCTGATCAATGATCCGCGATTTTCTCCTGCCGGCGTACTCGCACCCAAGTCAAAGGCGGATCTCGCCTTCATCATGCACAGCCTTTCATGGCTGGCTACCGATGGCACCGCGGCCATTGTCTGCTTCCCCGGCATCATGTACCGTGCCGGGAAGGAGCGCAGCATTCGCAAATACCTGATAAACAACAACTTTGTAGACTCTATTATACAACTTCCGGACAATCTGTTTTATGGCACCAGTATTGCCACTTGCATAATGGTACTAAAACGCTCAAAATCAGAGAATTCAACACTCTTTATAGACGCAAGCCGAGAGTTTGTGAAGATAACAAACAATAACAAAATGACGCAAACAAACATTAATAAAATAATATACACTTTAACGGAGCGAAAAAATGTTGAATACTTCTCCCGAATTGTGAGCAATGATGAAGTTGCCAAAAATGAATATAACCTTTCGGTTTCAAGTTATATAGCACAAGAAGATAAACAAGAAATCATCAATATCAAAGAGCTGAATGCCGAGATTGAGCGCATTGTCTCTAGGGGAAATGTATTACGTGAAGAAATCAATGAAATCATATCAGAAATTGAGAACAAAAACTAATCTGAAATTTGAGATGAGTAAGATGAATCCAGAGATTGATAATATAAATACTTTCAAATCCGCATTGAAAACAGGAATAAATATTTTTACAGGTGCTGGTTTTTCAACTCTGATAAACACAGACGGAACAGGGTTGCCAACTAGTAATGAACTAGCTGAAGAAATTGCCAAAAAATTCTCCATCCCATTCTACAAAGATGATATTAACAAGACGTTTGACATAGCGTCTACGAAATATGGGTCTGAACTTCAATCCCATCTAAGAAGGCGCTTCAATGTAAAAACATGTAATGACAAATACTATGCCCTGAACAAAATCAACATTCGAGCATATTTCACTACAAATTATGATAACATTCCATTCCTCATAATGGAGCGTAACGAACATCATCGCTTAAAGAACCTGAACGACGGCAAAGATAAGGGACAGTTTGTGACAATCCCATATATTGCACTACACGGATCTGTTTTATCTGATGACTCAGAAGATCAACTGACTATGGGAAATTTATCAATATCGAACGTTAGAACTGAGAGAGGAGACTTCTTCAATTTTCTGAATAATAAAATGAATGAATGTCCTACTCTCTTCTGGGGGTACAAATTAAAAGACGATTCAGTAAAAAGTGTAGTCTTGAGCAAAATTAAAAACGACGAAGGGGTGAGAAGAAAAATATGGATTACATTCAGAGATAAAGACGATCCGGACATAGGATACTACAGATCGTTAGGATGCAACATTATTTGTGGCGATACTGAGTGTATCTTAGATTGGATAAATAATGAAATTATCGATGAAAAAAGAAAAACTGCTGACGGAAACATAATGGAGATAGTAATGGCGGATAACTATCTCAAGAAGCACCTAATACCAAAAAAGGAGGAGGCATTATCTGTAACCAGGGAAGACTATTATTCTAGAGGTCTAACAGAGTGGCTTCCGATATATTCAGATGATCCTATAATAAGAAATCATGTATCAGAAGTGATTAATGAGGCAAACGGTGGGTATGATGTCATAATTGTTGGTGAAAGATTTAGTGGAAAGTCTACAATCCTGATGCAGGTAGCACGCATTGCAGAGTGCCCATGTAAACTGTATTTTGACACCCTAAACGCTGAAGAAACAGACTACATCATAAGGAAAATAGGAAAGCATGAGACGTGGATTTTTATCGAGAACTGTACGGATGACGCTAGAGTGTTCGTAATGTTGTCCGCTGTAGAAAATATTCATGTCATAGCAACCGCAAACGATCGTTCATTTGATTCGGCAAAACATCTATTCAAAGAGTCTGTATATCGTTCAGTCTTCATTACAGAACTAACACACGACGAAGCAAAAGAGATTTACAATAAAATACCGATATCCATAAGATCCGATAGGTTCACATACAAATCAGACTACAATTCTTCAATGTCAAGTGAGGATTATAACAAAAATGCATTGGGAAGCTATTCAGATGAAAAATTTATGATGCTGGAAATGTTAAAAAATATCAAAGGTTCGATGGGTGAAAGAAGAGTCGGGGAGATATTAAATTATGTTTTTAAAGAGGATCCACAGTCTATAGAATTGCTCGCTTTAACAACTTATCTGTCGTGGCGAGGTTCTGCTCTGTCTACTGATGTACTCATGGCTTATTTCGGTTATAAAAAACCAGAAGAAGTGGATCTTGCGATTAAAAAAATAGACAATTTGTTGAGCTTACTCGATATAAGATACTCAATAATTGAAAGAGATTTGTATGATCAAGACTATTTTATTTTGAGGTCGGGACTCTTTCTTGTCGGTGCCCATAAAATATTTGAAAGAGAGAATAAACAATATCTCCATTTCCATGAAATATATGCTTCAACCGTAAAACGATTTGTGCTAGAGGTGGCACCGATACATATTTTTAACTACAGAGTTTTTAAAAGGTCAGCATTTGACGGGAGGTTGTTTTTTAACTTATTTGGAAATAGTGCAGACGAACTTTACGAATTCTTAGATAAATATAAAACAAACCCATATATTTTTCAGCAATGGGCACTTTATTGCGCAGAGAAAGGAAGCTACAAAGAAGCGTTCATACTCATAGAAAAAGCACTGAAATTAGCTCCCAATAACTTTAGTATGCAGAATTCTAAAGCTACTATTATGTTCAACTCCAGCAAAGAAAACGATTCCCCGATTGCTCTTCAAAAAATGATTGATGCAATGGTCATACTGGAGCGTTGCCACAAAAGTGACAGAAGGAAAAACTATCATGCAGAAAGCTATGCGAACTTCGCTTTAGAATTAGATGGTCGCGGAGAATCGTCATACTTACAAATAGCGTACGACTGGATTGTCGAACTGAATAGGGCTGACAGATATAAGAAAATTATTACAAGACTGCGTGATCGCCTAAAACAACGTAATGATCCGATGAAATCCTCTGTGGTGTGAATATATGAGTCGAATCGATGACCTCATTGAAGATTTGTGCCCAGATGGGGTGGAATTTGCAAAACTGGGCGAAATAGCGATGATAACGAGAGGAGTGCGTCTAATCAGAAGCCAGCTCGGAGAGGATGGAAAGTATCCAGTCTATCAAAACAGTATGACTCCTTTGGGTTATTACGAAGAAAGTAATTATCCTGCAAACACGGTTTTCATCATCAGTGCGGGCGCCGCCGGTGAAATAGGTTATAGCACGGTCGACTTTTGGGCGGCTGATGATTGTTTTTGCTTTACTTGCTCAGAACGTCTACGGAGTCGTTACCTTTATTATGCATTGCTTTGCCAACAAAATCACATATTTTCACGAGTAAGACGAGCAAGTGTGCCACGTTTGGCTCGTTCTGTCGTCGAACAGTTAGTAATCCCTGTCCCCCCGCCCCTCATCCAAGAAGAAATTGCCCGTGTACTAGACAAATTCACTACGCTGGAAGCGGAGCTGGAAGCGGAGCTGGAAGCACGAAAAAAGCAATATGAGTATTATCGCAACTCACTGCTTTCCTTCCCTGCAGGGGGGGGGGNGAAAGGAATAAGATGG
>JGI24702J35022_10002008_pt1 | contig 12542 bp, 9 predicted proteins | sample TergutTh196P4_FD_35022 | JGI IMG/M metagenome (IMG submission 35022)
GCAACTCACCAATACCATCCATATCCGTACCATAGGGTTGCCGGCCGATAACGATGATTATTCGTTCAATATCATCGATAACAATAGCGACTATTTTTTTGACGCCTCATTCGCAAACGACATCGGGGATGCGGCTTTCAATTACATCTCCAACTATTCCGGAAATGCGCTCAACCAACCCAATGCCACGCTCAACGTCATGCGTCTGGAAAAGAATCGACGTACACCAAAATTACTGATACTCAATAAAACCGCCGGTACGACCATTTTTCCCGCCAGCACTCATACGGGCGACCTGATAGAGTTGATATTAACGGCAAACCCGCAAAACAATTTTGAAACGACACACACTTACGATATCATCATCAAATTTGCCGGCGACACTTCGGTAATCTCCATCACCGTCAATGGATGGGAAGTATTATTGCAAAACGTCGAGCTTTATTAATTATCTTCAAATTACCATCATGAAAATCATACATTATCTGCTGATTTTGACATTCTTTTCGGTAACATCCTGTATCAGAGAACCTTTCGATGACAAAAAAAACTGTTCGTGCGACCTGCAAACGGTTAAGTTACAATTAGCCTTTTCCTTTGCTCATTCGCCTCATGGAATTGCCAGAAACGCTATAGGCGAAGCGCAGGAAAATAGCATCACAACCCTCGATCTACTGGCCTTCAAGGTAGACAATGGCGTCGAAAAGTTCCAATATTGGGTAGAAGCGGAAGAAGCTGTCGACAACGTCGGGGGAGCTTCGTCGCAGGAGTTTTATGCGAACCTGCGCATAGAAGACTACCAGCAACGTTTTGTACTTATTTCCAATGCCCGCAGCAAAATCCAAACCCTCATCGACAGACATAACGACGGCTATGTAGACATCGAGAAAGAGGCCATGTTGAAAAATCTGACTTTTGACCTGAACAACGGCGACCGCTGGAGCGCTATCAACGCAGCGGATTATACCGCCATCCCCATGTGGGGAGAGAGCGAACCAACGACCATAGGAGAAACAACAACAACCATCAGCAGCTCGCCCATCAGGATGTTACGCATGGTTGCCAGAATAGATGTGCAACTTGATGTAGTCAATAATCCCGAGATCAGTTCGACGTTCCAGCTCAAAAGTGTATATATGTGCAATATTAATACTTCGGGACGAATCGTTCCCAAACCCGGCACGGAATATTTTGATGCGACAAACATGATTGCCCTGAAAGCCTCACTGCCCGAATCTGTGGAAACGATCTTAGGCCCGCTTGCATATACCGACGACATCGTGGATCACGCCCTGAAAGGAGCGATTTACCTGTTTGAAACCGCCGCCAATAACATGGAGCTCCTCAAGGAAACCTGTATTATCATTGGTGGTATCTATGAATCGGACGCCAACATTTCCTTTTACCGCATCTATTTTTACGGTACGGACAGGACAACTCACATTGACATCCTGCGTAACCACCGGTATGTTTGTAACATTACGAAAGTATACGGGCGAGGATTTCCTACGGTAGAAGAGGCGTTCGAATCCAAAGATTTTCTTTTGGAAACAGATATCATCGATTGGGATGAAGGAATGAGGGCTGAGTTTATCGATGGATGGAAGTATATCGGAGATGTGCACTTCAATCAACAATATATGTTGACTGTGAGCCGGGATGATTTCATACTTCCCGCTGAGGCGAGTACGGACAACTGTCTGACCATCATCACAGACTGTCCATCATGGGATGTTGCTGTAAGCGCCAGTAAAGGAATAAAATATGACCCTTTGCCCGGAGACTGGTTGCGTATTACCCCTCCTATATCGGGAACCGGCGACGCTCAACCCTATGACATACTCTTCGCGGTAGACGATAACACAGGATCCGCTGACCGAACAGCGTATATTCATGTCTATGCCGGAAGTGGACAGGCAAATCTTAGCTATGTAGTGCCAGTGGTACAAAAGACACTTCCTTACAGCATTACGTATCTTCCCAACAATGGTTCCGGAACGCCACTTACAGTATACGCCGACAGTAACGGCGATATCACCATAGCAAATATTGGTGATACAGGTTTTACAAATCCCGGAATGGGTTTCAGTTTTGCCGGTTGGTACACAAATGCCGATGGCACCGGTACCCGGTATTACCCCGGAACGACAACAACTCTAACGCAATCAATAACCTTGTACGCAAGATGGGTCATAGTGACTTAAATTATTTATGATACTAATTGAATCATCACATGAAAAACATTATCGGTTCTTTATTCATCCTGACGCTTTTTGTAGCATCCTCCTGCCTCAGGGAGCCATTTGACACAAACGTTCCCGTCGTTACAAACGACAATGAACCGACGGTCAAATTTAAATTGGCATTACCTTTCGCTGCTCCATCGCAAGGAATGGTCAGGCAGTCCATCGGTACTGAAGAAGAAAATACCATCAAAACACTCGATGTGCTGGCTTTCAAAGTCGAGAATGGAATAGAAACGTTCCAGTACTGTGTCGGCGCCGCAAAAGTATCCGACAACGAAGGCGCATCGATTCAGGAGTTCAGCGCCAAACTGCACGCGGAAGAATACCGGCAGCGCTTTGTATTCATCACCAACGCCCACAGCAAGATCGAAGCCCTCATCGAAAGCCACCCCGAGGGTTGGATAGACAAGGAAAAGGAGGCAATGCTGAAAAATCTGACTTTCGATCTGAATAGCAACGACCGCTGGAACGCCATCAGCGCCGCTAACTACACCGCTTTACCTATGTGGGGCGAGAGTGAACCGGTCATTGTCACTGAAACGACAACCGGTATCAGCAACGAACGAATCCGTATGTTGCGTATGATTGCCAAGATAGAAGTGCAACTTGACGAATCCGTCAAAAACAACTTTAAACTGAAGGGCGTATATGTTTACAATACCAACACTTCCGGACGTATCGTTCCTCGCCCCAATACATCAACCGATATATTTGTTGATGACGATAAGGTTGCCCAGAAAGCTTCGCTGCCCGATCCTGTAACTACCGTTGTCGGACCGCTGAAATACGATGACTTCAGTTCGCCCGGTATCCCCGATGTTGCCATGAGAGGGGCGATTTATCTGTTTGAAACCGCCGGCTCTCTGAACACGGATTACAACAATACGGATTACCTCGATGAAACCTGTATCGTAGTGGGCGGCTACTTCGGCTCTGACGAGTTCGAAACTTACTATCGTATCGACTTTGGCTTTCTGGCGAGTATGAACGCCTATACCCACTTCGACATCCTGCGCAACCACAAGTATTCGCTCACGATTGCAACAGTCGCCGGACGGGGATATCCGTCTGTGGACGAGGCTTACAAAAACTGGTCATTCAACCACAACATGATCATCAACTACAGTGTTTGGGACGAGGGTGAAATTCATACCTTTGTTTTCGACTACCTGTATCGATTAGGCGTGAGTCAAACCAACGTCGTTTTTACCCACGAGGCATACGGTGTGAGCCATACGGATAATATTTTGAAAATCACCACCAATTACCCGCTCGGATGGACGGCTGACGTTTGGGCTGATGAGGAGGGTACAACGCCATTATCTAATGGCTGGCTGGATATCAACCCCACTGAAGGCGCCGGGGGCGCTCAACTTGACGAAATGCGTCTGAATGTACTCGAGAATACTACTTCCGCTTCCCGAACAGCCTATATTCATATCCGGGCCGGGAGGTTATCAGTGGTGGTAAAAGTTGTGCAAAGCTATTATATATCAAATGTTTACTACGATGTAGTAGAAGGCACCTTCACTACGCCCACGACGAGCCAGGGGAGCATTCTGGATTATGTTTCCGGCGCTGTGGTAGCCAAGATACGCTTGAACGGCGTTGAGCATGATATTCCTGCGGAAATCGACGGGTTTAAGTTTTGGACTGTTTCAGGTGGTGGCGTTCAGATCACACAGAATGGTCATTTCGAGTATGTCGCGCCGGTGGTCATCAACTCGAAAGTCATAGTCGTCGACAACTTTGAATTCTGTGTCAAAGACACCGAAGGAAATTTGAGTAATTGGGCATGGGTATATATCAACATCGAAGACACTGTGCCGGTGGCGGTTGACGATGAATATTCCGTAACAGGCGCGGATAGCGCTACTGATTACTACAAAGGCAACGTCATGGACAATGATATCAAATCGCTGGACGGGGTGAACTTTGTATGGAAGGTAAGAACATCAGCAAGCGGTTTGGAAATAGAGGCGCCATTACCATCTGTCCCATTTGACTTACCGACGGTGAAAACCGCCCAAGGCGGCAGTGTTTGGATAAGTTCCGACGGCTATTTCGAGTATGATCCGGCACCGCTTTTTACAGGTACCGACTCGTTCCAGTACCAACTCAATGATAGCGACGACAGCCCAAGCAATTGGGCAACGGTGATGTTCCATGTTTTGGCTCTCGACTCCAAAACTGTTACTGGGTTTGTCTGGCCAATGGCTGTAGATGACATGGGACTGGGACAAAGCTTTTTACAGCAGCACGATATTGTGATCGAATTGAGAACAACATTCCTCACGCCCGCCCCGCCGCATTTGAGCGTCAAAGCAACACTTCAGAATAGCGAAGGCTTGGGTAAATTTACCTTTGTAAATGTTCCCCCAGGCGAATATGTTCTGTACATCGAACGCCCCGGATATTTGGTCAGAACCATGAAGGTAAGTATACCAGTTTCCGGTCCCAGTGAAATTGTATTTGCACCTCCTGGAGAAACAGATAAGGGAATTTTTAATCTGTGGTGGGGGGACTGCAATGGAGATTGGTTGATTGATAGCAAAGACCGAATGATAATTATGGGACTGATGGACTTGGGCTATAGTGTAAACGTATATGATCCATCATATAAGCCGGCCTATGACTTGAATGCAGACGGACTAATTGATAATGAGGATCTCATGATGGTGAATGAAAACTTGGAGAAAGAAATCGTTGATTATCCTGGAGCATTAAGTTTGGGAGAACTTGGTATTTTTTAATGACGTTAGTACCATCAGTTGGCACCGCCGGAATATAGGATTTGATTAAAAAAATAGAAATATGATAAAATTGAGAATTGGAGATCAAGCACCTGATTTTAAAGGGAAAGATCAAAACGGCAACGAAATTTGTCTGCAAGATTACAAGGATAAAAAATTAGTACTGTATTTCTATCCGAAGGACAACACCAGCGGTTGTACAGCGGAAGCATGCAGTCTTCGCGATTCATACAGTTATCTCCGTAATCGCGGATACGAAATTATCGGCGTAAGCCCCGATAGTGAAAAGTCGCATACCGGCTTTATTGCCAAACATAACCTGCCCTTCAACCTTATTGCCGACACCGAAAAGACTGTTGCCACGGCTTATGGGGTGTGGAGTGAAAAGAAAATGTACGGCCGCACGTATATGGGCATAATCCGCACAACTTTTGTGATTGATGAAAATGGCATCATCGAAGATATTATCGAAAAAGTAGACACTAAAAACCACGCACAACAATTGAAGATAGTGGATAAATTCTTCTAAATCTTTTCCCTGTGTGTGATTGCTTCGGAAAGTGCTTCACTCTGTCCGGTAAGCCAACCATTTTTACTGTCTTTGTGGTGCGAATGATGTACTCCATAAAAAATGTTGCATTTTATTCAGAACTTGCACACCACCTGCATTTTTACTTCCGATTGACGGTCGCCGCGAATCAGGTTTAACCCGCTTCCGATTTCGGTTCTGTTGGTGTAATGCGTTGTGGCATACTTGAACCGTAAATCGAAATGTTTGCCCAACGTATATTTTAGTAGCAGATACAGCCGTGTGCCTTGTTCATAAAATGCAGGAATACTGAAGCCATACAGCATATCATTTTCATAGGAATAAACTCGTGAATTATAGTCGTCCGTATCGAAAAAAGCATACCTTAAGGTAATCTGCAACGGATAACGCTTGAAAGTGTTGACAGTAGTGGATACATCCTGTGCAAGAAAATATCCCTTACTCGTAACGTTGTCTTTCTGATAATTTTTTACTTCCAGATGATTGCCTATTCTGCATCTTTCCACAATCTGGTGTGAAAATACCATCTTTAATGATGTTGTTTTCACGGGAGTAACAGTGCTTACGACTGTTCCGGCTGCATTTTCTTCTTTGTCCTTGTAACGTGCCTGGATGTACATTTTTGTGTTGCGCGAAGGCGTATAATCGACCTGCAACATAGCATCCTGCCCGAATGTAGGAGCGTCAGCACGATAACGAAGCCACGGGAAACGAAAAATATCGTAATAGGACGAGAACCGCCACAGTCCGCCCGGGTTCCAGTTCCAACCCATGTAAAAACCTTCCTCGTTATTGTTTTGTGAATTTTCGCCCAACGCATTCCCATACAGTGCATGATAATCTTTTGCGTATCGGCGGTATAATACGTTGGCATACAGGTGCTCATCAATGAGTATTTGTACGCCATACAGCATTGCAGTAGCGCCATTTTGTGCGAAAGCCTGTTCACCGTAGAAAATAGCGTCGCCCAAGCGAAAACGGAAATCGAGGCTGTAATTGCTGTTTGACTTGCCAGTGAACGCGAAATGATTGTATATGTATGAATTTGGAATCACCGTCACATCATAATCGTAATATACAGTCGTTGCACCAATGTGCCAGTTGGTACGGTTTACCGAAACATTTGCGCCGACAATTTGTTCCATAGCGGCACGTTTTTTTGCTATTTCGGTGGGTGTACGGTGATAACCATCGGTGGGAAACGACGACACTTCCATGGCTTTTCCGTTTTCGTCCCTCGCCGTAACAGTAGCGTCAATAGCTTTGCGCGAATAAAAAAGGCTTACGTCCATCGGTTGAAGCCGCAACGTGACACCAGCGCCGCGCATGAACCGGTTTTTATCCGTTGAACTGTATTTTCGCAATCCTGAATTATAACGCATAGCATTGAGTATCATAGCGCTTTTCCCAAAACTGAAACCCGACCACAACACCAATCCTTGTCCAAAGTCAACGCGATAATCACCTGCTGTCAATGTTTTTAGCCGACCGTTAGTGTTGAGTTGAAAATGAGCTGAGTAGTAGTCGAATCCATAAGGATTGTTTTTCCGAAAGAAAGGTTCACCTGCATTCTTTGAGGATGAGATGCCAAAAAACAACTGGTTGGCATAACTGAATGAATAACGCAGGTTCGTTTTTACGGGACTTCCAGCATATCGGTTGCCAACAGAATCGGGGCGAATATATCCTTCCTGGTCTTCAAGAACTCTTTGAGCGCCGGTTATCAATTTGTTTCTTCCATAACGAATCGCACGTTTGGGGTTCAGCGTACTCGCATCCGGTTTTTTTTCCAGAACGATAAATGGCGCTATGGTTTGTGCCAATTCAGGCGTGAAACCGAACAGTGACGCAATTTCGTAGTGCGACATGATTGGGCCATTCTTTTGCACATGGTTCAGCAGGCTTTTTATCTGAAATTCTGTTAGCCAGATGATTCGTGCTACATCCTCGAAACTCGCATCATTGATGTACACAGGGTTTTCGGCTAATTCTTCCAATGTTTCGAATAATTGTTCCAGGTCTTGGTCTTCGTCAAGTTGTGAGGCAATATCTATCAATAGTGAACGCAGTATTTCACTGTCTGAAACCGGTTCCTGGGCGGCTATTGGAGGCAACAACAGCAGACAAAACAAGATCAGGATCACCTTCGGCGAACTCGCAAACTCGTTTCCAAATTTCAAAGATTCCATGATTCAAGGATTTATCCATGTCAAAATTTTGCAATCAAAGATACATGTGGACTGTAGCCAAAAAATTTATGGTGACTGAAAGAAATATCGGCCATCATACATTTCCATCCATACCCCACCCCAAAACCATACTGGTACAGGTTTCCGGTTGACATGCCACACCGAAGGAATAAATCGCTGACGGGGCTGTATTCCAATCCCCACTTGAAAATCGCATCCATCCGCAGGTCTTTTTCCGTTTCCATACTGATGGTGGCTTTTTCCTGTATAGTGTAACCCAGTCCAAACCGCATGATGGTCGGCACATGTTCATCAAAATTTACTTTTTGCCTGCTTTGTGTTACATTGAACAGGTGTGCTCCAACGGTCAGATGTTCCACAGGTTCGCACAATAAGCCGATTTCGCCGCATAAAAGTCCAATATTCCCGTAATCGCCAGCAAAATGTGTATGAAAATAATTTACTTGCACGCCGAGTGCAAATTTTTCGCCGAGCCGTTTCCCAACTGCCAATCCAAATTTGGATTCATTGTATTTCGAAAATCCAAAGTAACGGTAATTCACACCGACAGTGGTTGACTGAACCGGAATGGCAAAAGCGCCAGCCTGAAGTGAAAGACTTTTGACATTCAGCCTGTTTTCATAGTATATAGCAGCGGTGGGTTGTTTCAGGTAGCCCAATCCTGCCTGGTTATTGGCTGACGCCCATATATCAGTCAACACTACCGATGCTGTAGCCATTCCCGCAGAACGAGCGCCTAAAGGATAATTGTCATTGCCGGCACGGCAGATTATTGTACAATAACTACTGACAATAATGCACAATATGACTCTATAATAGCACATCACTCAATGATTTGTAAATATTTTTAATATTCTGGGGAATTGGATTACCGTTGTCAATAAAAATACGTGGTATTCCAAGTCTTTCTGCAAACAGCATGTCAGATACGCTATCGCCAATCAACAACGAGCGACTAAAATCAATATCCGCGAAATCGCGTTTGGCCTGTAATCCCATGCCGATTCCGGGTTTGCGGTTTGGATCATTGGCAGTCTCAAGGGATGGGCAGCAGTATATTCTGTCAATTCTTCCGCCGGCAGTTTTGACCTGACCGATAATGTAATCATGTATATCAGTAACATCTGCAGTACTCATCCATCCTTTGCCGATGCCCTGCTGGTTGGTGACAACAATCACATACCGGAACCGTTTCCCTAACCGAACGATGGCGTCAATGGCGCCGGGTAACAACTCAAGTTGCGAAAGATTGCGGACATAATCACCTGCAATCCTACGGTTAATCACCCCGTCGCGGTCAAGAAACAAGGTACTGTCAAGGTCTTGTAAAGCGGTTGATATAATGTTCATAGGCAGGTAATAATTCGGTTTGCGCCCGTGCATAATCTTCCGGAACGCCAATGTCGATGAAATAATCGTGAAAAACACATCCCGACAATGGAAATACGTGTTTTTCAAATATTTCCTTTTCAAGAGAGAACGGTGGAGAAAATACCTTCAGACTGTCTTTGATAGAATTGTGTATGAAATAAATCCCTGCATTAAATGATCCATCGGTTACGTATCTTTTCTCCTCAAAACGAACAATTCTATTATCATCCATTATAACTGTACCGTAACGGCTGAAATTTTTTTCCGTTTTCAGCGCCATGCTGATTGGCGTGTTCTGACTACGGTGGAAGTCGTAGAAATGCTTCAGCGAAGCCAACAGGATACTGTCGCCATTAACTACTAACACATCATTTGTTGCAGTTTGCTGCAATGCTTTTGCAATAGCTCCGCCTGTTCCCAAGGGAGCGTCCTCCACACAATAATCCACTTGCATGTTTTCAAACGAATTTCCAAAATGATTGCTGATGGTTTCGTGTCTGTATCCCACCGACAATATTACCCGCAAAAAATCAAACAACGATAACTGTTTCAGCAAAAATTCAAGAAATGGTTTTTCTCCAACAGGCGACATCGGTTTGGGAATGTCATTAATAACATTTCGCAACCGCGTGCCAAATCCACCAGCTAATATGATGGCTTCTTTCATTTATCAAAAATTAAACAATTCGCAAATTTACATTAAAAAATAAATTTTGCAAACAGTTACAAATAAAAAATGATCGGATAGTTCCAAAAACGCGATTATTAGTCTGCCTCATTCGGGACAGACTTTTTCATTTTTCATCTGTTTGAAGTTGAATTTTGGATAATTTATGTAATTTTGCGACAATGATTTAAAAATATAACTTATTATTCACGTAAGCGCATGACTTCATCTTCAATTCTGAATTATTTACTTGAACGGTATGAACTTTTTTTGCTGGTAATGGCGCTGCTTGCAGTAATTGTATTTATCGCGCTTCAATTTATTGAAGCAGGCTACGGAATCACTATGAACAAAAAATGGGGCGTCGCTATCAACAACAAAGTAGCATGGTTTTGTATGGAATCTCCGGTTTTTATTTTTATGACCATCTTGTGTCTGCTTTCTCCACGAATTACTCAATTTAATCTATCCACATCATTACTCCCGCTCATCCTATTCCTTTTCTTTCAAACACATTACATTCGACGGTCATTCATTTTCCCTTTTTTACTGAAAGGGAAAAGTAAAATGCCTGTTGCAGTGATGCTCATGGGTGTGATATTCAATCTCTGTAATGCTTTCATGCAAGGCGGCTGGCTATTTTACAAATCGTCCGAGAGTATGTATTCCGTCAGCTGGTTGTGGACGCCGCAGTTTATTATTGGCACGGTTATCTTTTTCGGAGGGATGACGCTCAATATTCAGTCGGATAAAATCATTCAGGGTCTTCGAAAAAATGGCGACTCAAAACATTACCTTCCCGAAGAAGGTTTTTTTAAACATGTTACCGGCGCTCATTATTTCGGTGAAGTTGTAGAATGGACAGGTTTTGCCATATTAACATGGTCAATTTCGGGAGCGGTTTTTGCCTTCTGGACTTTTGCCAATTTAGCGCCCCGCGCCAACGCAGTTTATAAAAAATACAAGAAAATATTTGGCGAAGAAACCATTAAAGAAAAAAAGTTGAAAAGAATATTTCCCTTCATTTATTGAATCGTTGAATTTTGAATTATGTCACTGTTATTCACACCCGAAAAACTTGGTCCTCTTACCCTTAAAAACCGGACAATCAGAGCGGCGGCTTTCGAGGGAATGTGTCCGGACAATAATCCGGGCGAGAAATTATTTGATTATCACGTTTCTGTTGCTGCCGGCGGCATCGGAATGACAACTCTGGCTTACGCATCGGTAACGCAAGGCGGACTCTCTTTTCCGCATCAGTTATGGTTTAGGAAAGAGACGATTCCCGCTCTCAAAAAAATCACAGACGCCATACATAAGGAAGGTGCTGCTGTATCCATTCAAATAGGACATTGCGGTAATATGTCGAAAAAAAGCGTTGCCGGACAATTGCCGGTATCCGCTTCTTATGGATTTAATATCTATTCTCCTACTTTTGTACGAAAGATGCGAAAAGATGAAATAAAAGAAGTTGCCAAAGATTTTGGCAAAGCTGTTCATCTTGCGCGGGAAGCCGGTTTCGACGCCGTTGAAATTCATGCGGGGCATGGTTATTTGTTAAGTCAGTTTCTATCCAAATACACCAATCGTCGCCGCGATGAATTTGGCGGAAGTTTGGAAAACAGAATGCAATTTATGCGCATGGCTGTCGAAAACGCTTTGGAAGCCGCAAAAAGTGATATGGCTATCGTTGCAAAGATGAACATGAATGACGGATTTAAATTTGGGGGTGGAATGCAAACCGATGACTGTATTCTTGTTGCCAAAAAACTTGAGTCGTTGGGAATACACGGATTGGTATTGAGCGCCGGTTTTGTCAGTCATGCGCCCATGCACGTGATGAGAGGCAGCATGCCCACGCGAACCATGGCTTATTATATGAAACCTTCTGTAATAAAGCCTCTTGCCCGTTATTTCGGAAAAATTTTAGTTCCGACGGTTCCTTTTAAAGAAGCATTTTTTTATGACGAAGCATTGAAATTCAGAGAAGCAGTAAAAATACCTCTTATTTACGTCGGCGGTTTAGTGTCAAGAGATAAGATAGATATGGTTCTCGATTCGGGTTTTGAATTTGTGGCTATGGCAAGAGCTTTGGTTCATGATCCCGGCTTCGTAAACCGAATGAAAGAAGGAGGAAATGTAAGATGCGATTGTGAACATTCAAATTATTGTATCGGTAGAATGTACTCCGTTGAAATGCAATGTTATCAACATATTAAAGAAAAACTCCCGAAATATATTTTGAAAGAAATAGAAAAAACAAAACGGCATTAGTTACCGGCGCCGCACAGGGAATTGGTTATGACCTTGTTATTTCTTCATTATTGTTTGTATGGATCATGCAGAAAATAAACATTAAAAAATTTGGCCTATTCTCAAAACATCAGATTTCAGGCGGCATTTTTCGAAATCTACTACCAGACGTGGGTTGATTGCTTCGCCTTTGAATCGTATCTCAAAATGCAGATGTTCGGTTGTTGCATTGCCGGTTTTGCCTCCGCCGCCAATTCGGTCGCCCGCCTTCACACGCTGATTCAGCTTTACGGCAGTACTGTTAAGGTGACTGTAAACGGTTTCCAATCCATTGTCATGGCGTATCACTACGACCTTGCCGTAATTTCCATATACCTTTGCCATGCGTACCATGCCATCGAAAGCGCAGCGTACAGGACTTTCCTTTTCTAATTTAAGGTCGATGCCGGTGTGTGTGCGTCCGCTGCGAGCGCCAAATTCCGACAGCACTTT
>JGI24702J35022_10002009_pt1 | contig 12532 bp, 10 predicted proteins | sample TergutTh196P4_FD_35022 | JGI IMG/M metagenome (IMG submission 35022)
CCCCCCCCCCCCCCCCCGTATAGTGTTGGGAGTCAACTGTTTATGCTTTTCCACCCAAATATAAGCAGTTAGATTTTTTTGTTGCAAGGCCAGCGTCATGGCATAAATATTTTCTGCAAATATACAGGTTATTTTAATTTTTTTATCTATTTATGAAAAAAATTTTACAGATGATCATTCGGCCAGAAATCGGGTTTGCTTTTGGTGCCTCCGCGCAGTGTGCAGTCTACACATCTCGTTATCAAGTGATGATATATTTCTGAAAATGGATCGAGGTAGAATATTCCCATACCGGCATACCAAGCATCTTCAAGTTCCCAAGCATAGTAAGAACGCTTTTGTCCGCTTATGATCATATGGTATTGATCAACTTCAGGATAACAATCATAGGTATCTTCTCCTTCAATCAGTGCCATATTGATATAAATACGTTTAGTTACCTCTTTTGTTGCAACAATGTAACCAGCTACAGGCTCGTCAGGATTATTTATACAGGTGATATTTCCTCTTATTTCAGAAAGGACAGGGGCAAAAACACTCCCGCTTAACTCAATGTTTTTTCTTAAATTGTCAAGATATAGATAGGCTTCCCTTCCGATACCGTATTGCCTGACCAAAATACTGTACAAATAAGAAAAACGTGAGTTGTTTGTTGGGAAATTGTGGATGACATGATTTTTAATGGTTGACTCTGTGAACTTGTCTGATGTTCCTAAAATAAGCGATTTGGATTTATCCGAATCCCAGCAATAATATCTGTTATTTGCAGTGAACTCACTTTGTTCAATGACTTCCTTGGTAGATGGGTCATACCTGTGCGTGCCGAAATACATAGCCCTGATTTCCCAATCTTCTACAAACGACCAAAGATAGTATTCGGTTTGATTTTCGGGATCGTGCGTGGAAATCATGATATCCATACTTTTGTCTGTTTTTTGTTGCCAGGTTATTTCGTCGATTTCAGGCGTGATAACAGGCGTCACAAATGCAGATTGATATTTCTTTTCTCCGATTTGGATAAGTAATGCATATTTTGTTTCGGGCGTGAAGGTGATTTCATCGTTTACTTCATACACAGAACCTGCTATTCCATAAGTGTTTTGAAGTTCTGCAACAGCGACAATATTATTTGCATCATCTATTACCTTGATATCGGCATTATACACATATTTCATCCCAGGGTCAGATTCCGTGTATATGCCGACCGTTCTACTCAATTTAACGGTTGTTCCTTTTTCCAATATCATTCCTTCAACGACAAGTATGCCACCTGTGTCTTTCACCCCTTGAGGCTCAAAAGGCACAGTGCAACCTGTAGGACATACACTTATTCCAACAAAAAACAACAAAAAGTATTTATAAAACCGATTCATAATTTATGATTTTTTATAGATGATTATTCGGCCAGAAGTCTGGTTTGTTTTTTGTGCCTCCCAATTCTAAACAATCGACGCATTTTCTTGATGCTACATACAAAAATTCGTCGTCCCGTTCACTATACTGATAGATTCCACCTCCATTCCGATATACGCGCGCCATTTCAGACACTGGAATAGATTCAAAGTCACAATAATATTCAGGAGGTATCATCAGGTTGGCTACGTTGATAAATATGCGACCGGTTGTTTCCTTTGAAACGGTAATATAACCGATTACCATTTCTTCCTGATCAGACAAGCATCGAATATTTCCCGGTTTTTCCGTGGGAAGCGGACCAAATAAACTTCCACTATCTTCCAAGTTATTTTTTATGTTTTCAAAATAAGCGTATGCTTCTTTGTCTAATCCGTATTGTTTGACTAAAATACTGTACAAATAAGATAAACGTGTGTCATTCGGCGGGATGCGTTGAATAAGCTGGTTTTTTAAAACCGCTTCTGTAAGTTTATCGGCCGAACCTAATAAAATGGATTTGGATACATCCGAATTCCAACAATAATACCTGTTATTAGGACTATTTATTTGCTGTTCGACAATCTCCATTGAAGATTGGTCAAACCTGAAAGAGGCAAATAATGGTGCCCTGATTTCCCAATCCTCTTCAAACCTCCATTGCATATATTGGATTTTGTTCTCCGCGTCATGCGTCGACACCATGATATCTACACTGAAATCATCATTTATTTTCCAGGTTACTTCGTCAATTTCCGGCGTAAAAACGGGTGTCACAAAACTTGACTGATAATGTTTGTTTCCGATTTTGATGTCTACTGCGTATTTCAATCCTTGCGTGAATGTAATTGTATCATTGATAACATATACTCCCGGCGTTAACATTCCATCAATGATTTGCTGTTCTGCAATAGCGACCATATTTTCCCCTTCATCTATTACCTGAATTTGAGCATCATTGACAAAGTGGGAAATAGAGGCGCCATGCAATTTTTCATCTAATCTGACTGTCCGGCTCAGTTTAATGGTAGTCCCTGTTTCCAATATCATTCCTTCCACTACCAGAATACCTCCCGTATCTTTCACACCTAAGGGTTCGAAAGGCGTAATACAACTTGAAAAGAGGTAGGACAACGCTGTGAAATAAATGATTATGAATAAAAACTATTTCATCTTGTACGGTTTTATAAATGGTCATTCGGCCAGAAGTCGGGTTTGTTTTTGGTACCTCCGCGTAGCGTGCAGTCAAGGCATTTTATTTGCAAACAATAATACATACCCATCAGTTCGTAATGGATACCCAAGCCCAATCTATAAGCGTATTCAAGTTCAGATGCGGTAAATCTGTAAGTGACTACATACCCTTGTTCATTCCGGTTACAATTGTAAATGTCTTCGCCATCAATTTTTTCCATGTCTATATAGAAACGGCTACTGACCTCTGAAGAAGCGAAAATATAACCGAGTACCGGCTCATCCGGGTCAGATAAACAGGTGATATTTCCTCTAATTTCTGAAAGCATCGGACCAAAAAGACTTCCGCTTTGTTCTATATTTTTCTTCAAATTATCAAAGTATGTATAGGTTTCCTTGTCAATCGCATATTGCTTAACAAATATGCTGTACAGATAAGAGAAACGACTGTTATTCGAAGGAAAATTGTGAATGACCCTGTTTTTGATAGTGGTCTCAGTAAGTTTGTCGGATGCGCCAACTATAATAGATTTCGATTTATCCGAGTCCCAGCAATAGTATCTGTTGTCGGCTGAAGAAAATATGCTCTGTTCAATGATCTCGCCGGTAGTCGGCTCATACCTGTATGTTCCGTACTCTTGTGCCCTGTATTCCCAATCTTCTTCAAAAGTCCAACAATAGTATGCTACTTTTCCTTCCGGATCGTGTGTGGAAACCATAATATCCATACTTCTGTCATCATTTTGTTTCCAGGTTATTTCGTCGATTTCGGGCGTCATGACAGGCGATACAAATGAGGATTGATATTTCTTTTCTCCGATTTGGATAAGTAATGCATATTTTGTTTCGGGCGTGAAGGTGATTTCATCGATTACTTTGTAGACAGAACCTGCTGTTCCATAATTGTTCTGCAGTTCTGCAACAGCGACAATATTATTTGCGTCATCTATTACCTTGATATCGGCATTATACACATATTTCATTCCAGGATCAGATTCCGTGTATATGCCGGCCGTTCTACTCAATTTAACGGTTGTTCCTTTTTCTAATATCATTCCTTCCACAACAAGTATGCCACCTGTGTCTTTCACCCCTGGAGGCTCAAAAGGCACAGTGCAACCTGTAGGACATACACTTATTCCAATAATGAATAATATGGAATATTTATAAAAACGCTTCATAATTTAGTTGTTTGATGTTGGAGTTCTTTATTGTCATCGCTGTAAGAAGTAAATCCCACACCTATGTCTGCTATCAGCACAACCGCCAACATACTAAAAATTATCGTCCTTTTCATCATTTTTTTAAAATCCAATGCAAACTTAATCAATATTTTATTATTAACCAAAATTTGTATATTTTTGCGGGACAAAATCATGAAATATCAATAGTTATGGAACAATTTACAATCGAAATCCCCGTACAGCAATTCAGGTTGAATGAATTGTCTGATGAAGAGAAGTTTTGGATAGAGACGGCTGTTATCTCTTCAAAACAGGCGTATGCGCCTTATTCCGAATTTAATGTAGGCGCCGCAGTCGTATTGGCCAATGGTCAAATCGTGACAGGTAACAATCAGGAAAATGCAGCCTATCCATCAGGTCTATGTGCCGAGCGGGTGGCTTTGTTTTATGCAGGTGCGCGATATCCTGATGTTCCGGTCAAAGCAATGGTTGTCGTTGCGACCAAAAACGAAGTCATACAGCCATATATCTCTCCCTGCGGATCGTGCAGGCAGGTTCTGCTTGAGACGGAGAAACGCTATCAACAACCCGTACGCATACTTTTGTGCGGAAATGATAAAGTGTATGCCATCGATTCGGCCGAATCGTTACTGCCCCTATCATTCAGTGCGGAAAATTTGTAAATAGAACATCTTATGAAGAAAGCAGTCATGTTATTAGTTGCCTGCATGGCAATATCATTGTTGTCCGTTGCACAACAACCGCTTACAGCAGGTACCCCGTTGCGTGAAATGTCAGATGAGGCTTTGTTTCGCACCGTTACCCGCGAACTGTCGGACGACATGTTTGGAGGCAGGAAACCGCTTACCGCCTTTGAAGCGCCGACGCTCGATTATATCATCCAACGATTCAAAGAAGTCGGACTTGAGCCGGCATCCGGAGGAAGTTACCTGCAGAAAGTCCCGTTATTAGGTGTGATGACACATATCAGGAATAATGAGATTGTGGTGAACGGGACAAAAAGTAATGTGAGGTTGCGCTGTTGGGACGACATAGTCGTCTGGACATTGCGTGCGGAAAAACAACTGAAAGTCAATAAAGCCGATTTTGTGTTTGTCGGATTCGGGATTCATGCGCCTGAGTATGGTTGGGATGATTATGCAGGTGTCGATGTAAAAGGGAAAGTAGTCGTGATGCTGGTCAACGATCCGGGCTTCTACAACGACAACCTTTTCAGGGGGAAGAATATGACTTTTTATGGACGGTGGACATATAAGTTTGAAGAAGCCGGACGGCAAGGCGCCGCCGCAGCGCTGATTATTCATGACACCGAACCTGCTTCGTATGACTGGAGTGTCGTACAAAACTCGCGTTCGAGCGCCACACTCAGTCTTTACTCCGAAACAGGAAATAAGGAATTGATTCCTTTTCAGGGATGGGTGACGGGTGAAGCGGCCAACAAACTGTTTGATATAGCCGGCATATCTTTCGATGAATCGATAGCTGCCGCCAAAAAGCAAGGTTTCAGGAGCTTTCCGCTCAAACTAAAGACCACCATCGAATCAACGAATGACATCGAGATCAACGAATCGGCCAATGTGGCCGCTATCCTTCCGGGCACATCACTCAAAGACGAATATATCATCTATACGGCTCACTGGGATCACTTAGGCATAGGCCAGCCTGTTAACGGCGACAGTATTTACAACGGAGCAAACGACAATGCAACAGGCGTTGCCGCCTTGGTGCTCTTAGGAAAGCGTTTTTATGAATTACCCGAACGCCCCAAGCGCTCCATCGTCTTTTTGGCAGTCACGGCCGAAGAATCCGGGTTGCTCGGATCCAAATATTATGCCGAGAATCCACTTTTCCCGTTAGACCGAACCGCCATTTGCCTCAATATAGACAGTTATGGCGACAAGATGCGTACGAGCGATTTAATACTCTCGGCAGCAGGTCATTCCGAAACAGACCGCTATGTGATTGAAGCAGCTGCCACACAAGGGCGGACAGTGGCTTTCTCAACAAGTGATCCGGCAGGAGGTTATTATCGCTCCGATCATTTCAACTTCGCCAAGGTCGGCGTGCCGGTAGTATTAGCCAACAGCGGAAACAAATACATCGACCCGCAAGCAGCCAAGGCACATCAGGAAAAGTATTACAACGGCCTAAGCAACTATCATCAACCGTCGGACGAATACGCTGACTGGTGGGATGTATCGGGTTCGCTCGAAGATATTTACCTGTTCTATGGCATNGGCCTTCGATTAGCCAATGACGGCTATTTTCCCCAATGGAACGACGGGATTGAATATAAAGCGATCAGGGAAAAGAAATAAGAAANATGGTTAATTGTCATTCAACCAGGGCACACTCCCCGCTTTGGTCAATATGGCAATTCCTGCAGGGATAAGTATGATAATTTCGCCCCAAAAAACAAAGGGAAACGACGAACTCTCACAAATCATACCGCAAGCGACGAAACCAATACCTACTAACATTATCAATGCGATCACAGCAAACACACGTTTACGCACTTTCTTTTGCGGTGTTACCGTTCCCTCTTTTGTCCTGGTAAACAGAAAACCTATCCAACAGGCGAGAAACAAAAANAAGGTCATTGCTCCCACACTATGCCACAAATTGGAGACATCNGTCGAAACACCCAATAATCCTATTTTCCCGGCACTTATATTGTACTGTGTTTTACATTGAAACACCGACGTGACAAATGCTGCTGCGGCCATAATCTTTGCAAAGATCCTGTCTATTTTTGCATAACCCCTGTATCCTAAAAAATAGATGGTCATTCCCCCCAAAATAAACGGCAATATATAGGCCGTTCCATAATANGTTGCACTTTCAGAGATACTTNTAAACCAATCCTGCCCGTAAACNAATACNCCGACTACCACAACAATAACGCCGAGTGTAATGGCCAACCAACCAAGTACCCNTAACGAATTATCGCTCTGTTTTGGATTTTTATCCTTGAAGTCATCTTCCAATAAACGCTTAACAAAACCTGAATCCATATTTTATCCTCCTAATTAGTAATATAATACTTAATATATCAATAGGTATATTCTTCCTCGCCACCATCATATATCATCTTTGCAGGGTAGCCATTGTTGTTGTAAACAAATGATTGTTTGGTGGTTTCTGTTCTTGGATTGTCTGTATACCATACTGATTTTATTTCAATCATGTTGTTTGCGCTTGTATAAAAACTGGGGCCGGCGATATTCAAAATTTGGTAAGGATTTTTATAATTATCATATTTATAGGTTCTTTCGTAATACAATTTAGGATTTGAAGGAGTACCTTCGATTATACAGACATTATATCTTTCTTTTATCCTGTTTCCTTCCCGATCATACGTATATTCATAAAATTGCGTGATTTTCCCTGTCTCATCATGCAGGTTTTCCCTGTTAATATTACCGCCCTCGTATTCAAAAGACCGGAAAGAGGTAAATTCAAAATTTTTGCCGTCTTTTAGGGTATAATTTTCAATTGTCGATAACCGCCCCTGACTGTCGTATTTCAATGAGCGCTTCCTGGTTATTGTACTGTTGGTAGAGGTCATTAGTTCGGTTCTCGGCGGGGTGTATAAAGAACTAAACATAGATTCATCGATCGCTGTTTCAATCTGAATTAAACGGCCATTTCCGTCGTATGAATATTTGTTGTAAAAAATAGTACTTCCATCTTCAAGGAGTTTACCGAAACTGTCATAACGAAATTTTCTTGTCGTTATACCATTGTTTGACACAGACTTGACATGTTCATTGTTGACGGTATTGCCGTTTTCGTCTAACAAAAAATCATCCATATCTCTTGAACAGGCAAATGCCCAAACAAGCAGGGAAAGGGTACATAAAACACGAATTAAAGTTTTCATCATGTTGCTGTTTTTTTAAAGATTAGCATGGAAAGATATTTTCAATGATGCAAATATACTGTTTTTCTTTGAAATCATATCTTTATCCGATTATGAATTGAAAATCGGTCTTGAAAGGTAGTAAACACAAGCCGGTTACCGTAACGTTTCCGGGCAGAGACAACAAACTCCTCCATTAACTGATAGTTATACCAATCCATTGATTTGGGGTGGCTTACGATGGCAAGATTTATTTCTTCCTGCCGACTGAACCGCTTGACATTNTCATCCAATATACGCAACAAGAATCGNGTNGAATACGTATAATTATCGAATGAAAGCATACGGGACGACAAGGCTTTACGCAGTTTCTCCCGCAAAGGAAGGTTGGAAGCCGAATGAATCATTTTCCCGCGATTGGCAGGTTTTCTGTGTTTATATAATGCCGCTTTGATAAAAGTCGGAATTTCCATTATCGTTTTTTTCTTTCCGGCAACCGGTATCTCATAGATTCCTGTCGCAGTTGGTTCGTTGTATTTCCCCTGGCTGAAAAACCAGTTCGATTGATTCGACAACTTGCGGTAATCAACGGTCGAAATATCAGAGGCAAAATAATAACCATGACAGAGGGAACTGTCAATTTGAATTCCATTTTGTTCTAAAACATTAAATATCAATGCACTGTTTTCTAAATTAAATCCTCCTGCCCGAAAAGCCAAACAGCTGTAATCCGGTTTAATCGGCTTCGCTATTTCATTCAGATAATTTATGCCTTGCACCACCATATCCGCAATTTCGCTTTCGGAAAAATCAGCTAATTTAAAATGGTCGGCCGGTTGATAGATTCCGCTTTCTAAACGTGAAGTAAACCAGTGCGGGTGCAAATGCAACTGTATATCATGGCCTTTCGCGACTATCTCTGTGAGTTGTTTCCGCGCCGATTGTTCAAATGAGTCGTTTTCCAACGCCCGAAAACGGATCAAACAAAGCACATCAACAAAAAATACGACCCGAACCTGTAGTTTGTCACATAAATCCAAAATCTGCCGTGTGGGTTCGATCAACGCTGCTTCGGGTGAAACGATCCATCCGCCTAACGGCAGTTCATAATCAAATGTTAATAACAAGTTTATCCGTGACATAGATAATAAAATATGTGCTGTTTCGTTTTACAAAAGTACAACAAATTGCTGAAAGGATGAATATCGATTATATAAATATAGCGAAAGAATTGCCGCTCAATGAGAATGACGTTTTGCTTATCGCCGGCGATGTGACGCGCCTTGCTTTGCATGAAGTGTCGGTAGGGAAAAAATTTGTCGCCAACACTTTCATTCAAAGTGTCAAGGACCGATTGCCTTCCGGCACATTACTTTTTCATGCATTCAACGACAATCTTGTGTCGGGCGACACTTTCAATTATACCAAATCCAAACCCAATACCGGCGCTTTAGCTGTGGCTGCCTGGAAAGATCCGGGTTTTGTCCGTACGCGAGACCCGTTTCATTCTTTTATGGTCTGGGGTGCAGCTGCGGCTGAATTGAAACAGCTTGACGACCCAAGTACCTTTGGCAAACATTCTGTTTTCGCCTGGATGCATCATCACAAGGCCAAAATGCTGATTATCGATTTGCCTTTGGTCAGGAGTTTCACGTTTGTACATTATTGTGAAGAGCAAATCAATGTCGGTTACCGGAAACATGTCGCACATAAGATCAACTACATCGACGAACATGGCAATGCAGCCGTGAAAAAGCGGCTTTTCTTCACCAGAAAAAGCGGATACAGTAATTATTTGGATGACTTGGAAAAAAAGTTGATCGAAAACGGCATTACCCAAACCTGTTCATTCAACGACGTACCATTTATGTTGGTCGATTTACCGCAAGCCTACAATTTCATTCTCAATAACATCTATCCGCTCAACGACTTAGTGCTATACCAATTCAGTTATAAGGATTGGGTAAAAGATACGCTGAGGAAGATTTTGCGCCGGTAACAGTTCAGTAAACTTCATTATTACCGTTTGTTTCGGAAGAAACCAAAACGGATAACCTGTCTATTGGGAAGCTATCCAATGATCCGTTTGTCGCTTGAATATAGACGGCAAATTCAATTTCTCCGCCCGGGTTGATTGCGTAGATGTTATTCAATACTGTCGCATCGTCGGCTAATGCGCCGGTTAAGCTGACCCTGACAATATCTGTTCCACCGGCATCAGTTGATTGTTTGAGCGTGAAATGCTGAACTGCATAAAGGCCCTGCGAAGCAGGCTCAAAGGCGCCTGCTGTTAAGGTCAGTTTGCCTGTTGCTTGATTTGCATCCGGGGCGGTGCTCCTTACGGCAATCTTATACGAAAGATAATCGCCGTATTTGCCTTGAGTCACTATTTTATCGAGCACATAGAAATGGAGCTTATTAAAGGAATCAACATATTCATTGACCACATTGCCGTGCAGCCCTTGTCTGGTATCGTCGGAGAGGAATCGGTCGGGATATGATTCTTTGAAATACGTTGGATTATGGTGTACGCCTGCATGGAACAGTGCGCTTGCCAACTGAAGCTGGTCGCCGTCAGAGAGCATGATGATTTCACCGTTGGGTTTGACAAAGTCGATCAAATCGAGTGGTGTGGGATGAGCGTCCTGGACAAAAATGGTAGTTGAACCTCGATCTGCTGTCTTGGCGATCATCACGCCATGGTCATTGATAAAAGAGTCATAACCGGTTCTGTCCAACACTTCGATGGTGTAGCCGGTATAGTCGACCGTTCGCCCCCAGTTCCATTTATCAGGATTAATCCGTAAATGTCCGGAGGTGTAATTCGTGACATTACCCGAGTCGGTATCAAACGTATTATTGTCTTTTATGGTCGCATCGACCATCCCTGTAATCCTGATTCCGCGATTGCCTGTAATCATCTTGCCTGACTTGTCAAGTACACCCTTATCTGTAGGGATATTACGCGCCACCACTTCGGTTATAAGAGGGGCTTCTTTGAGGCTTTCGTATGTTATATCCACGATTTCACCGGCAGTTGTATAACCTTGCCCGATTTTCGATCGGAGCACCTGGTTGGGTGGGTTTGAAGAGCCCATCGTTGAAGGAATCTGGTATCGCAGGTGATTGCCGCCCGGTCCGCCGAAAGAGCCGCGACTCATCAGTTCATACGGACCTGTGTACGAGCGTGTTCTCGGAATATCATACGGATTGTTGTAGTTGTCGGGGAGATTCATCAGGTGACCGAACTCGTGTGCAAACGTACCCATCCCATCGCTTTCGCCCTGTATGGAGAGCGGAATAGTTTTCGCGGGGAAGCCGGGTACGCTGTCGGTAGCCGAACCTGCACCCGACCAAATGCCTAATGCGCCATACCACGATGACCATGGCACATAACGCGTTTTGGCATAAGCAAAATGAGGGTTGGTGGGATGATTACTTATTGCCAACTTGGCGCTGTCCAATTTTTCTTTGAGCCGGTTTGTTATATAGTCATTGTTTTCTACGATAAATTGCTGTTCAATGGGGTTGTATGTTTCAGTTTTGAAAGCCCTGTCAAAGTTTGTTTTGAAAGCATTCTGTTGATTGGTTGTCATCTCCGGATTGTTGGCTAACGCATCTGCCAATGCCGCATCTTCCTTGGCCTGATAACCGGTCAATTCCTTATGATAATCATAAAAGAGATAAAAGTTAGGCCAGGTCGTTTTCAAATCAAAGCCTGAGGCGTTTACCATGCCTGTGATACGGTCAATCCTTGCTTCGCCTGAAAAGTCGTAGCCTGACACGCCATCCAATAATTCTCTTGTAATCGGATGTCTGACCTGCCCCAAGGGTACGGTATGGATATGGTTTTCGTCCTGAAACATCATCTCGCCTAATTCCTGCCATGAGCCTGACTGGTCATAGCCGGCATGGAGTACAAATACAAAATCATAGACAGGATCTCTGTCGGAGCCATCGGCGTTTGGTGTGAAGAACTCAATGCCGTCTGCTTTGGCAAGATTGTACGCTTCGGCATTAGCGCTTTTGCGCGCAAACCATTCGGTCAATCTTTGGTAACTGACATCATCTCTTGAAGCATAACCCAAGCCATACTGAAACTCAAATCCCGAAAGCGTATAGGGGCCGCAGGCATCGAGTTCGATTGTCCAGTCGCCGTAAGAGTTTTCGAGGAAATAGCCGTTCAATGTGACAAAATGATTGTCCGGGCTTGGTTTATTCAGGATATCGACCCAAAATCGGCCGAGTTTGCTTCTGTCGGGTTCATTGACCAATGGATTGCCCATTAGTTCGGAACCTAACGGCTCGCCGCTGATCATCGGTTGATCGGGAAAATCGGCCAAAATCAACATTCCTTTGATGGTTCTTTTCGATATTATCTGATTGTCAGCCGGGTCTTCATAGTTGATAACAGGGTTTGGTTTCCGGTCGTTCCAACGCATATATTCCTGTAATTGCCAAGTTTGAGGGTCGATAGCCAGTGCATTGAACGCTTCCTTTGTCAGGCCATACGCCTTTGTCGGATCGATATTATTCCTGTTGGCAGGAAAGGATTGTCCTGCTAATTGCCATGAACAGACAAGTAACAAGCCAATGATAAGTACATGTAATTGTTTCATAAGTTTTAGATTTTTGTTGAAATTTTTTGATCTGTTGGCAGTACGGTGATTTCTATGACATCACCTTTCTCCAATGGCAGGTTCAGGTATAACTGTACCGTATCGGCATCACTTGCGATATAGCGGAAGCCCATTCCTTTGCCGTTGATTTTTACGGCAAAGGTAGTCTGCGCATTATCTACGGTGATATCGGCGGCGTTGGTAAATGTAAGCACGGGCAAGACGGGGGTTTTGAGGGTAAGGCGGGTAATCTCTCCGTT
>JGI24702J35022_10002010_pt1 | contig 12530 bp, 6 predicted proteins | sample TergutTh196P4_FD_35022 | JGI IMG/M metagenome (IMG submission 35022)
GGACCTGCCGTTAACAGTTACCGGCGCTCAAACAAACGCCGGTACAGGATACACTGCCACAGCATCTGCCAATACCAACTATAACAATTATTCTTTCAATAACCTGACAACCTTGTTCGACATAACACAGGAAACGCTTGCCATCGCAGCTGTCAATGTGACTATAGAACAAGGCCAGTCAGCCCAATTAGAATATAACATGACATCGGGTAACCTGTTCGGTAGCGACGCCTTAACAGGGTCATTAGCAGTTGAGACGCAAAACGGCGTATCGCTGCAACCACCCTACCCCACCGGCACTCACATCATCGTTCAGGGAACACTTACTGCAGGCAGTAATTATCTAATCGATTTTTCCGAAGGTACGCTCACTGTTATAGGTATGAGTCCGGAGATATTCGACATCGACATTTTAGTAAATGGGTTGCCCACTGAACGAAAGGGCGACATATTTTATTTCATTGCCGGTAACGGAGAAGATCAGGCCTCGATCAACGTTGTTACTAACCTTACCAACCCCGGAGATATAATAAGCATCGACGGTCAACAAAACCCGCTCACCGTCATGCTATCGAACTATGGCGACAATAGTTTCGTTATTACGGTAAAGCCTCTAAACGAAACGCCACAAAACTTCACACTTGTTATCGAACGCTATTATGAAAAGGTGGTATTCGAATATCCCGATGTGCCCACTATCAATTGCAATAACCAAACGAACGGCGGATTTAACTTTACAGGATTCCAATGGTACAGAGCTGGCATAGCTATAACAGAGGCTACCGGACCCTTCTTACAGGTAAAAGACAATGCTACCTATCATTGCGAATTATCGCACAGCAATGGCGTTAAGTTTCGCACAATCAACATACTACCCCATTCCTTGCGTTCGTCTGGCAGCCTGATGGCCTACCCGAACCCCACCCAAGGGAAAATAACGATTCTACGGAAGACGAACAGAGACTACCCTCTAAACGAACTCACCGGCAAAACGAACATCCAAGTTTTAAACCTCAACGGCGTCATAGTCATGCAACCCGCAACAAACCCATTTGATATGAGCACATTGCCTGCAGGAATGTATTTCATTAATGTGAATGGTGAAATGGTGAAAGTGATAAAAACAAATTGAGCAGTCTTTCAAAAAACCCCCATTTGGGGGTATTATAGCTTTTTTTCACGCCGTATCTTTGCAGCCAATATAAACATAAAATTCAAATTATCATGAAACGATTTTTACTTATTACGGTCTTATTGTTAGGATATAACATGTTACTTTTTTCTCAGGTTAGACCTACTGCCGTCACCATCGTGTGGAGCAATACCGAGTTAGTCTATAATGGCAAGCCGCAAGCGCCAACAGCCACCGCTACTGTACGTGACCGACCTGTTGACCTTCCGTTAGTCGTGAAGGGGGAAGAAACAAACGTCGGCAAATACAAGGCTGAGGCGTTTATCGATTCCAAGGACGCCGAAAATTTTACATTAACTAACGAAACGACACAATTTGTGATTAACCCGTTAGCTGTTGCCGTACGATGGGCAAATATTTCGCTGACATACAACGGTAAACCGCAATCGCCAGTCGCTTCTATTCGCTTAGACAATAGAGATGTCTTGATGCTGGCTGTAAAGGGAGAAGGCACAAACGTGGGCATATACCAGGCTACGGCATTCATCGACTCTAAGGATGCTGATAATTTTATTCTATCCAACGAAACAACCAAGTTTGAAATTACACCGGCAACGATTGCCGTAGAATGGGATGATCTTTCATTTATATACAACGGTAAATTGCAAACGCCTACCGCAATGGCTATTGGCGTTTTGAACGAAAAAATACGGTTAGCCGTGAAGGGGGAGGGAATAGATGTCGGCACCTATAACGCTATGGCATCCTTAGATGCTAAAGAGGATAATTATGTGCTATCCAACGACAGAGTCACGTTTGTCATTACGAAGGCGAGAGTTCCCGTAGATTGGAGTAATACAACGCTGACCTATAACGGCAGCCCGCAGGCGCCAACAGCTATAGCTGCAGGCGTCTTGGGAGAAAAGCTGCAATTAACCGTTACGGGCGCGCAAACAAACCCCGGCACCTATACCGCTACGGCGGCGCTGCCTGCTATTCTTGGCGCCCCCGATAATTATACGCTTACCAACGCAACAACGACCTTTACAATTGTCGGAAATACGCAACAAACTGTTGAGGTGGTGTGGAGCTATACAGTGCTGACCTACAACGGCAGTCCGCAAGCGCCAACGGCTAAAGCGACGGTCGGTAGCGGCCCTTCGAGCTTTGACCTGCCGCTCAAAATAACCGGAGCGCAAACTGAAGCCGGCGGATACACGGCTACTGCTTCTATCGACGGGAATTATCCTGACTACACCTTAACAAACGAAACTTACTACTTTTACATTAATCAAGCGCCCATTACCGCACAGTGGAGCAATTTAACGCTTACCTACAACGGCGAAATGCAACAACCTTCCGCTACCGCAAAAGGCATTTTTGGCGAAAACCTGCCCATTACCGTATACGGAGCGAAAATAGATATCGGCGAATATGTCGCTTATGCGTATTTCACTCCGGAACAAAACAACTATTATTTAGAAAACTCTGCTACGCAGTTTTTCATCGTTCCTGAAGGGCAAGGCACCTATCTCTTTGTACAGTGGGGAAATAATGACCTGACCTATAACGGCAAATCGCAAACGCCAACCGCAACAGCAACCACCGGAAATGGCGTTAATGTGCCACTTAAAATTACGGGATCAGGAACAAACGTCGGTTGGTATGAGGCTATGGCAGAGATAGACCTTAATACTGCCCATGATTATATTTTAGTCAACCCAACTTTAGATTTTTGGATCGAGCCGGCGAGAGCTATCGTAAAATGGGACCAGACACTACCCTTTACCGGTATGCCACAAATGCCGAATATAAGCGTTACAGGCGTCTTAGGCGAAAACCTGCCGATAGAAGTATGGTTCGATGAGGGAAACGGCGGAAATGAGGACGGAGCTACCGCACTTGGCACATACTATTGTTATGTCTATCTCTACTATCCTGAATCCTATTATGCTGTTCCAGGTCAAATAACGACCAAGTCAGGGCCCGATGATTTTTATATTAACGATAATTATTACATACAAAGCGGAGAGTATGGGAATGAATCTGATAATATTCTTGAATTTGAGATTGTACCGGCACAAATTCCTGTTCAATGGAGCAATACATCGCTGATATACAACGGCCAACCACAACGGCCAACCGCTACGGCTACAGGCGTTATGGGCGAACCCTTGATGATACGCGTGACGGGAGCACAAACAGAAATAGGAACAGGATACTACGCTACGGCAGCGCTAACACAAACAATATCGAAGAGCCCTTTTCTCTCTGCCAGTAATTATGTATTAATCAACGAAACGACTACATTCGACATCGTAGATGATAGCCCGACAGCGCTCTATATCACCGTGACATGGGGCAATACTTCGCTGACCTACAACGGCCAACCGCAAATTCCTTCCTTTACGTTCACAAACAATTTAGGTTTTTCCGACTTGCCGATATCCGCGTGGGGTGAACAAATAAACGCTGGAACAGGATACTCAGCCTCTGTATCTATGGATTATTTTCCTTTTTATGGCGAGATTTATTTCATCGACGCAGAAACTACGTTTGATATAAAGCCGGTAAGTGTTCCCGTACAGTGGAGTAAAACCATGCTGTTGTATAACGGCAGTCCGCAAGCGCCGTCCGCAAGGGCAAAGGGCATATATGACGAAGACCTGACACTTACTGTGACGGGAGAACAAACGGAAGTCGGCACCTACACTGCTACGGCGACCTGCGACGATACTATCAGCAGTTATTATGATCCCTACTACCAAACTTACCAAATGGCGACCAGCAATTATGCACTCGAAAACCCGACGACCCTGTTTGATATTTATAATGTGCCGACAACACCCAATACCTATATCATACAGTGGAGCAATACATCACTGACCTACAACGGCCACCCGCAAATGCCACACGCTGTCGCCATCAACAATCAAGGCGAAACACTACCGGTAACTGTGTCGGGAGCGCAAACAAATGTCGGTACGGGTTACACGGCAACGGCATCACTTAACATTACAGACAATAATGCCGAGATAGTCAACGCCACAACCCTGTTTAGTATAAAACCCGCATATATCACGGTTCAGTGGGGTAATACCATGCTGTTCTACAACGGCGAACCGCAAGCGCCAACGGCCTCGGCGAGAGGTGTCATGAATGAAGACCTGCCGCTAAACGTGACAGGAGAAGAAACAGAGGTCGGCGAAGATTATGAAGCGTTGGCATCGCTTCGCACTGCCAACAGCAATTATGTATTAATCAACATCGCTACCCTGTTTGACATCGTTCAGCTTACATCTAATGACTATATCGTAGAGTGGGGTGATACAAAGTTTACCTACAACGGCGAACCGCAAGCGCCAACCGCAAGCGCTAAAAACCAACTCGGCGAAAGCGTAGCGTTAACCGTTACCGGAGCGCAAACAAACGCCGACACGAGATACACAGCTACTGCGTCGCTTAGCGCTCCGATAGCTAATGCTGTGTTAATCAACGCAACAACTCTGTTCGATATTGCGCCGGCGCCACTTGCCATCACAGCTGTCAGTACAACCATTGATTATGGGCAAACACCGGCATTAGATTATACCCTTACCTCCGGCCAATTATTCGGTAGCGATGCCCTAACAGGCGCGCTATCCGTAGAGACGTTACAAGCAACGCCCATACAACCGCCCTACCCTGCCGGAGAATATGCTATCGTTCAAGGAACACTTACTGCAGGTAGTAATTACCTTATTAACTTCACAAAAGGTTCGCTTACCGTATTAAGTATTCCAACCGAAGATGTATTCGACATTTTCGTAAATGATAAATCAACGCAACAGGAAGGCGACCAATACAAAGCCGATCCTGCCGAAAACGGAGAAGCTGAGGCGGTTGTCTACGTCCTTGCCAACCCCGGCGAGACAATTACCATCGGCGGAGAGACGCAAAATCCGCGTACCGTCAATTTGAAATATGGTGATAATCCTTTCACTATCACGGTAACTCCACAAAACGGAACGCCCAAAAACTACACGCTTATTATCGAGCGCTACTATGAAAAGGTGATGTTGGAATACGTCGATGTGCCTACTATCAGTTGCAATCCGCAAACAAACGGCGGGCTTACTTTTACCGGTTTCCAATGGTACCGTTCGGGCGAAGCTATCGACAACGCCACCCGTCCTTACTACCAGGTGAAAGACAACGCTATCTACTATTGCGAATTAACGTCGAGCAGCGGCAAGATGCGTACGATCAACATCCTCCCCCAATCCTTGCGCATATCAGGCCGCCTGATGGCCTACCCGAACCCGACGCAGGGTAAAGTGACGGTTCAGCAAAATGTGAACGCATCCGGTAAATCGAGTATGCCAATATCCGACGTCAATGGCAAAGTGAAAATACAAGTGTTTGACATCAACGGCAACTTAGTATTGCAACCCGATACAAATCCATTCGATATGAGCTTATTACCTCAAGGATTGTATTTGATAAAAGTGAACGATGAAACAGTTAAAGTGTTTAAAACAAATTGAAAATTGAGTTTTTACTTTCGGCGCGGATTTTACAATCCGTGTCGACAGTAAATCGCTGGGTGCGCAGAATACTTTTTTATATAAAAGTGAAAAAAATATTCAATATATGAAAAAAATAATTATTATCCTCGCTATGAGCCTGACATTCTTAGGAATAACGGCACAAGAATTTAATCGCTACGAGTTTTCCGCTAACATCGGCGGAGGGGTATCCGGGCTTCAAACACAACCAACGGAAGGCACGGCCTCCCAAAGTTGGACAATCTCGCTCGGATTAGGGTATCATTTCTTCTTTAACCCCCAATGGGGTATCGGCACTGGTGCAAACTTTGCCACGTACAACGGCGGCATCTCCATCGCCGATTACGCCACACATCAGGCTACCACCAACAACCTGACAGGCGATGCACTCGATTTTATGGTAAGCGTGCCTAACTATAAGGAGAGGCATCAAGCCATGATGGCAACTATCCCGTTGATGCTGCAATTTCAAAGCACAGGGAATACAATTATCTATGCCGCTTTTGGCGGGAAAGCCTGCCTCCCACTTTCGGCAAATAGCAAGCCGAATGGACGAATTACCTCCTCAGGCTTTTATCCTATTTACAATGTGACATACGATGACATGCCCGAATACGGATTCGTTACTAATCAAGCCATTCCAAAAGACAATACGGACATCGATATGAAAACCGTTTTTATGGCCTCAGCCGAGTTAGGCGTCAAGAGGCTCTTAGTCAATAAGATGAATCTTTACTTAGGGCTTTATTTCGACTATGGATTAAATGATGTGCTGAACAGACAAACAGCAGCAGGCAACATCGACAACATCGTAGTTTTCCAGTCTGACAGCCCAGCCAATTTTGTTTATAACACCGCTTTAAACTCCTATTCCAAGCAAATGAAACCGTTTGCTATCGGATTTACGGCACGGTTGACCTTAGCGAAAAAGACATGGGATAAAAGCTATTTCAAGTTTCGTGACGAAGATAAATAATCCATATTTAGTAGAACCTCACCTCTACATAGACTTCCGTTCCTTCGCATGACCGCGTATCGACTAACAGAAACAAAATCAACAGATTAGATTACTTCGCAGGCTCGCAATGACGATATATGCCGTCGTCATTGCGGGCCTGCGAAGCAATCTAAATACAACGGCAAGGATGTCGTTGCTACACAAAGGCAGCAACACCTTACATGTCATTCCCGCTAAGGCGGGAATTTTCTTGTCATTTAATTTTCGCCTAAAATTCTTGTTATTTTTAAAAAAATCATATCTTTGCAGTTCTCAATTATTTTAATATGATGTTTCCAATTGACGGCGAAAAGGGTTTCAAGATAGTGTTTGACACTTTTTATCCCCGATTATTACGCTTTGCCAAAGAATATGTCGGCGACCTGTTCGAGGCGGAAAATATCTTGCAGGATGTTTTTCTCAGGCTTTGGGAGAAACGCGCGTCGATGCCGACGGATATCAACTTGCAAGCCTACCTGCTGACGATGGTAAAAAATCAATGTATGGATTTCCTGCGACATCGGCGGTTAGTCCAACAGCTTACGGTCGACTGGGAATCCCTGCAGGAACGGGAAGCATCTTTCAATTATTATGCTATCAGCCGGTTCGACCCCGAAGAGATGGACGTTGAGGCGCTCGAACAATTGGTCGAGAATGCGATAAATGAATTACCGGAACAATGCCGCAAGGCGTTTGAACTCAGCCGTTATGACGGACTTAAATATAAGGATATAGCCGACAAGATGGGCGTTTCTGTCAAAACGGTTGAAACGCATATATCCCATGCCCTGAAAATTCTTCGCGTGACGCTGAAAGATTTATTTTTTGTATGGCTGTTTTTTATGACTTGAATTTTTTTTTCATAATCGATTCAGGGTAAATAGCGGGTTATTCGTTTATAAGGTGTGCGGGCAAAAAAGCCGCGTCACTTTTTAAAACGAATAGACGAATGAAAAAGATTTTTATGATTTTAGCTTGTGTGATGGGAATGTATCCGGTATTTTTATCGGCGCAACCTTCGGGTAATATACGGGGGATAGTGGCCGATGGCGCTTCAGGGCAGACATTGCCTTCGGTGACGGTTACCGTACTGCAATCGAATCCGCTTATCGGGACGGCTTCGGATGTAGATGGCAGTTTTATCCTGAAAAACCTGCCGGTGGGACGGTATGATATTCAATGCAGTTTTATCGGGTATGAGCCGGCCGTTTTCAGGGAAATCATGGTCACTTCGGGGAAAGAGGTGTTTTTAGAAATCACGATGCGCGAAAATATTCAGGAGTTGGGAGAGGTGACGGTTCGTCCGAAAGTCAACAAGGAGGCGCCTTTGAATACGATGGCTTTGGCAAGTGCGCGTATGTTAAGCGTAGAGGAGGCGAGCCGTTATGCAGGCGCCTTAGACGACCCTGCCCGGTTAGTGACCGCTTTTGCAGGCGTTTCGGGCGGATTGAGCAGCAATGGTATCTCTATACGCGGTAATTCGCCGACCTACCTGCAATGGCGGTTAGAGGGTATGGAGGCGGTTAATCCTACGCATTTCTCGGATATTACCGGTATCGGGGGCGGCGTGCTTGCTGCGCTTAGTTCGCATGTGCTGGGCAACTCGGATTTTTTTACGGGCGCTTTTCCGGCGGAATACGGCAATGCGCTGTCGGGGGTGTTCGATATGCAACTGCGTACCGGCAACAACCAAAAGTACGAACATGCCGTACAAATCGGTACGTTAGGCATTGAATTTACGTCCGAAGGGCCGCTCGGAAAAGCAGAGAAAAGGCACACTACTTCTCAAGAAGAACGGCGTGCGACGTCTCTACCATCATATCTGATTAATTACCGCTATTCGACGATGGCGTTAGTAGGCTCTTTGTTTCCCGATCTCGCCAGTGAGGTTGGAGGGATGCGGTATCAGGACCTGACGGTCAAATTGAATTTTCCTACCAGGCGGGCAGGAGTTTTTTCCCTTTGGGGGATATGGATTAAAGACCATTTTATGGATCGCGAGCCTAAAGATACGACAGCGTGGAGCGGTTATTTTGAAAATTATGCCGAACTGCTGGGAACTGAAGCCGACTTCTGGCAAACAAAAGCCGTAGGCGGCGTGGGACACCGGATTTTTATCGACGAAAAGTCATTCCTTAAAAGCGCTTTGGTAGCCAATTATACCCAAAATAAAATAACGGGCGAAGGCATTTATCCACGTCATGACTGGGAACGAATCCCTGCTATTGACATGAAAAACACAAATTGGAACGTGGCTTTCAGTACGTACCTGAACACGAAATTAAGTGCAGCGCATACGAACAGGACAGGCATCAATATCACCAGTCTGAATTATGATATGGATTATTGGCTACTTCCCAATATCTATGACAACCCCGGTTACCCGCCTCAAGTCGCGATGGTTCATTTCACAAACGACAACGGAAGTACGATGGCTTTTTCAGCGTATAGCCAGTCGTCATTCCGGCTCAATAACCGCCTGACAGCAAATGTAGGCCTGCATAGCGCCTATTTCGCGCTAAATAAAAAAGCAACCTTAGAGCCGCGTATCGCTATTCGCTGGCAAGCCCTCCCGAAGGATGCTTTCGGATTGGCATATGGCAAACACAGCCGACGCGAAAATACGGATTACTATTACATAAAAACGCCCGAAACAGGCGACGAGTTAGTAAATAGAAATTTAGATTTCTCCAAAGCGCATCATTTTGTTGCGACCTACGACCGGTCGTTTTCGGAGCATCTACGGCTGAAAATAGAGCCGTATTTCCAATACCTCTACCAGGTTCCTGTAGAAAAAGGCAGTCCCTTGTCGCTCATCAACTACTACGATTTCCTGCAGATGCTGCCCGCGTTGGTGAACGATGGCAAGGGGCGAAATTACGGTGTTGACATCACATTGGAACGCTACCTGCACGTCGGTTATTATTACCTGTTTACCGCTACATTATTCGATTCGCGCTACCAGGACGGCAACGGTGTATGGCGTAATACCCGCCTGAACCGTAACTATATCTTCAACGCCTTAGGCGGTAAAGAATGGAAAATGGGACGTCAAAAGCAAAACATATTGAGCGCTTCCCTTCGCTTTACATTGCAAGGCGGCGAACATTACATCCCTGCAGATATAGCGGCTTCAAAAGCAGTTAAAAATGTTGTTTTCGATAATGCACGAGCCTACGAATTACAGCACAAGCCTGAATTTTACTGTCATTTTAATGTCGGTTATAAAATAAACCGTAACAAACTGTCGCACGAGATTGCCCTGCAAATACTAAATGTTACAGGCGCTAAAGAGTATTATTGGGAATATAATTACCGCAAAGACGAACCGGAATTTTCCGGTGGCACAGGGACGATACCGAACCTTTATTATAAAATAGAGTTTTAATTAATTAGGAATTAGGAATTAGGAATTAGGAATAAGGAATAAGGAATAAGGAATAAGGAATTAGGAATAAGGAATAAGGAATAAGGCTGAAAGGCTGAAATATTTTAGCGTATGGCAACGCAATATAAATTAGAAATATTGGATTTTAAATATTAATTTTTAAATTATTGTTTTATGAAAAGAATTATTTTTGTTTTGATTACAAGTTTGTTCGTATTAACAGCTTGTACAATTGGAAATGGAGATGTCATCCGTCAGGAAAGACAGGTCAGAGGATTTAACGGTTTATCGGTTGAGGGCGTGGCAGATGTGAATATACGACCGGGCGAAGATTACAAGGTTGTTGTAATTACCGACGAAAATCTGCAAAATCGCGTTATAACGGAGACGAGAAATAACGTCCTGCATATTAGCATCAAATCAAGAAAGGGTTTCAATTCGACCAAATTAATCGTTGAAGTTCATATACCCGAACTTAAAAGTCTCGATTTAAGCGGTGTCGGGGATGTGCTGATAGCTGACGGAAGCGCTACCGACCTTTCAATTTCTTTATCCGGCGTCGGAGACATAAACGCCCAAAATTACCGGATTGAAAATGGGACCATTCACCATTCGGGAGTGGGCGATGTGAAAATTTGGGCTACCCATTCATTGGGAGGAACACTATCCGGGGTGGGTAATATTCTTTATAAAGGAAACCCGACGGTAAATGTGAAAGTTAGCGGCGTAGGAAAAGTAAGAGAACTGTAAAAATGAAACGGATTATTATTTCAGTAGTTTTCGGTCTGGTTTGCGTAGCCGGTTTTGCACAGGAAACGAATGCGTATACATTTTTTGTCAATGTAGTGAACGACAATTTCAAGTTCCCTTTGATAGGCTTTGTCAACATGGCCAAAGGCGACCACAAGGGCATTCAGCTTGGATTTGTCAATTGGAATGTACGTGATTTCTCGGGAATGCAGATTGGATTTGTCAATACGACCGGAGGAAACCTGACCGGCATACAACTTGCCTTTATCAACACCAACATACAAAAGGTGAATGGCGTGCAAATCGGTTTTGTCAATTCGGCAACGCAGGTAGTACGCGGCGCGCAAATCGGTTTCATGAATACGGCGATAAAAGAACTGCATGACGCCCAGATAGGATTTGTCAATACGGCGTTAAATGAATCGCGCGGCGTACAGATGGGTTTTGTCAATACGGCGGTCAAAACGTCGCAAGGCGTTCAGATGGGTTTTGTCAATACGGCGGCAAACGAATCTTTCGGCGCACAAATAGGTTTTGTCAATACGGCGGCAAAAGAATCGCAAGGCGCACAGATAGGCTTTGTCAATACGACGGTAAAAGAATCGCAAGGCGCACAAATAGGCTTTGTCAATTCGGCGATAAAAGCGTCCCGCGGCGCTCAAATGGGTTTTGTCAATGTCACCCGAAGAAAAGAAAACGGCGTCCAACTTGGCTTTTTCAACTACGTGGATACGTTGGAAAAAGGCGTTCCAATCGGATTCCTGTCGATTGTCAGGCGGGGCGGATATTTCGCCCTTGAGACCGGTTTTTCCGAGTTCTTCCCTGTGACGGTTGGCTTCAAAGCAGGCGTTGAAAAACTATATACCACGTTATATATAGCTTACAGACCCTCAGGGGAATCCACCAAAAACCGCTATGCTTCAGGTATAGGGTTGGGTTCGATTATTCCCTTAAAAAAATCGTTCTTCTTCAATCCCGAACTCCACACCTTCAATACAATAGAAATAAAGAACAACAGACAGCTGACAAGTCTCGTCCCGTTTTTCGGGTATCATTTTAACCCCCATTTCAGCATTACGGCGGGGCCTTCCGTCGTGTGGAGCAATTGCGAAGATGAAGCCGTCCTGCTCAAACCGGTATTTAATATAGCACATTTTGATATAAACAATAAAAACGCTATTTTTGTAGGCGTTAGAGCGGGACTTAGGTACCGCTTCTGATGTAAGATGTTGGGATAAATAAAATAATTATGTCTGAATTGTTAAAAAGTGAGAATGATTTTTATAGTGACATTAGCGAATTGTTAAAACGGTCACGAAATGTCGCTTACAAAGCTGTTAATACGATTATGGTTCAAATGTATTGGCAGATAGGCAAGCGTATTGTAGAACAAGAACAGAGCGGACAAAATCGTGCCAACTATGGTGATTACCTGATTACAAATCTGTCCCGTCACCTGTCAGATACGATTGGCAAAGGTTTTTCGGAAGCGAATTTATGGAATATCAGACAGTTTTATTTGGTTTTTCCTGATTTAGACCAATTCTCTACGCACTGCGTAGAGAATCTCACTTGGACAAACATTCGCTTGATTATGAGGCTTGAAAATAAAGCAGAGAGAGATTATTATATCAAAGAATCGTCGGAGCAAAACTGGAGTTCACGTTTGCTTGAACGGCATATCAAATCAGGTTATTACCGCCGTTTATTGTCCAC
>JGI24702J35022_10002011_pt1 | contig 12524 bp, 6 predicted proteins | sample TergutTh196P4_FD_35022 | JGI IMG/M metagenome (IMG submission 35022)
ACCTCACGGTCATTGGTCATGCCGGGGATCACGATAATCCGCTCCTTGAACACATCGAGCTTGGATACACTCTTTTTGCGGCACACAGCTACGACTTCGTAACCACGATCCAGCGCATGCTGCACCATATATCGTCCAAGCTTTCCGGACGCGCCGATAATACAAATCTTTTTCATATGCCCTTATCCTTGCAGGAAAAAACACGACATAATAATCCTGATATTCCTGGTGACGACGACCATTCAAAACTCGATTTTTTGAAGTGAACTGCCCAGCCTGATCCGAACACCGATTGAGTCACCCCGCCATCAATGGCAAGGATTGCGTTCGACCCGTGTTCAACCTTTGGGGGCCGGTCCACAAGAGGAGGGTTGTGCGGGGATGGAGGATTGGCTTTGGTTGAGCAAAAACACGACATACCCCCGAAAATAAGGATGAGACTCCAACCCCGGCGGCACGCGCCACTCCCCGCCTTGCAGCAAACCAACCCGAAATGGAATTTTCAAACGCCCAAGCCGCGACAGATAGGATTCGTAGCCGGGAATCACGCTGCGTCCCTGATAAATCTGCAACACCACCTCATCGACAACACCCGCCAGTGCGTCGAGTCCGGCAGGGTCGCCGTTGGCGCTCCAGTCCAGCAGGCCGGTGATGCTCAACTGGCAATCCGCCGGTAATCGCTGTCTCAGGTCCTTGAGGAAGGCCGCATAGTGCTGAAGATGTCGTGTGCGGGCGTCGAAGTCGATCTGTATGCCGACCACACGATTGCTCGCCTCCCGCCAGCGCGCGAGATCCCTCAGCACTTGCCGGTAGATGGCCGGTGTCCATTGCAACGTTTCCACGCGCACCACCATCCAGACTTCGGTGTCCTGCAAACGCGGAATACCGGGACGCTGGTCGATCAGGCGCGCCGGGTTGCCGGGGCGGACTTCGCGGGACAGTAAATACAGACGATTGGCGCACGCCAACACGGACGGTTGCGCACGAACGCCCGCCCACAGCCAGAAGGCATCGTAGTGGTGGGCGTCAACGGTATCGGCTTGCGCTGCCGGGAGTGCGGCGGCCAGCCAGAGCCATCCAAGCGTCAGCAATCGGAAGGGCAATCGCATCGGTACGTCATCTTTACCAATAATATCTGAGATTTTTCGCCCACTCGGATTTCGGATACTGCTTCTTCAACTGCGTGAACCAGGCTTTGCGTTGAGCGAGTTCTGCATCCTCGCCGCCGCAGTTGTTACTATTATGCCGCCTGAAGCAATGCACGGCGCGGAACAGCGCGTATGCCTTGTCTTCGGGCGGAGCATTGGGATCGGCAATCACGCCACGGTACACCGTCAGCCGCGAATAAGGTTTGCCCGGGAACAGGCTGAGACTGTCTTTCCTTCCTGCTTTCTCGGCAGTGTCGAGCATAAATCCGTCTCCGTTTTTCAGCCGGATGAATTCAGCGATACACATTTTCGCGCGGGCATTGTTGGCATTTCTGGCAAGCGTCGCCGCGATGTCCTTCAACGTGGGGCAGTCGTAGCCTTCTTCCTCCTTTTCGACTGGTGCCAGGAATACGCCCAGTGGCTGACGCCAAGATGTGTTGTCAAAGGAATAGGAATAGGGGTTCAAAAACGGGGTGAACCTGAAGAGGTCTATGGCGTTGGGCGTCGTATCGACATCAGCAGGTATCAATGCCATGTCACGCAGAAAGTCGGCGTAGAAACCACGCGTCAGATTCTTGTACAGCAGGACGAAGATTGCCGTTTCCCGTTCGATGGCCGAAACGCTGGCGTCCTGCGCCTGCTTGCGGAGCAATGGCGCGTCGGCGTAATAACTCAATGCAATGCTGCGAAGTTCCTGGTTACGTATCGGCGAATCCGCCTCAAAAATACGCGCCACCTGTCTGCTGTTTTGATCGATCGATGCAATGGCCAGTTCCAGCGCAGATCGCTGGAATGGCTGGTTCGCCCCCGTCAGCATGTTGATATAGTGTTTGCGCGCCTGCTCATCCTGCTTGCCCTGCATGGCCAGACCGCGCAACATTTGGCGGCTGAATTGCAGGTAGCTGAATTTGGCCTGCCCGGTCTCCTCCGAAATCAAAGTCAGTACGCTGGCGGGTTTGCGCTCCACGTAGAGGGCATGCGTCGCCAACAAAAAATCGAATAAGGCTTTTTGTTTGGCGAAGTGCGGGCGTTGAGCCAGCAAATCCTCTCGTGTGANGGGTTGGGGATAGTTTTTCGCATCCACGCCTGGCGGCGCCTGACGCATNCGATACAGATCGATTACGGTNAGCAGGATCGGATCGGTGGTATTCACACGCAGCGTCGGTGNCAAGNCGTTGCCGTCAGAGAATGCTCCNAACGGCAATTTGTCACCGATCTCCTGCGCCAGTTCGCCGTCATCCACATTGCGCATGTCGCGATTCTGTAAAATGGCATGAGCATAGTCTGCGGCCAGCCTGTCGAAATCTCCGGATCGCCATGTCACGCGCCGTTTCAAACCCCGTGCGGAATTCGTGTACAAGCCTTTGGGGTAAGCTGAGATGTAGGCATCCAGCGCCTTGTTTGCAGCGGCCACATCTGTTGGATCGGCACGCTTCAGGTAGCCGTACTCGTCCAGGGAACCTCTCTGTACCACCCGCACAGCGATACGCGCCACCAGATAGCTTGCAGTTTCGCGTACCCAAGCGGAGTCGGCCTTGGTGAGTGCAGTGAAACCGGACACCGCCTGCTCATAGTCTTCACGGTGAAACGCGGCTGCCGCTATCAGGTAACGCAAGTACGCAATGCCGATTTTGGAGCGAATCTGGCTTTCGACTGCCGTAAACCGGGCGGGATCCACCTGGCCGGGTTCGCGGTAATTGCCCACGAGAGCAGGTGAACATCCAGTAATCTGCTGGTGCAATTGGATCAGAGAATCGCGCTCGGACGATGGCAAGCCGGTTTCGCCTTTGATGCCGGTGTTGAAGGCGTCTACGGCTGATTGGACGGCGCAATAGTTGCCCTCATGGGAAATTTGCTCGGGGCTTGTGGGAGGCGGAAACAGCGTATTCCGAAATTCATCAAAACCGAACTGAGGCGAGTTTTCGCTGTCGGCTTTCGCCTCCGGAAGCACCCCATGCAGATCCGACATCAACAGCATCAGGTTGACGCGCGTGTCATTGCCTGGCGACAGCATGGCCATCGAAACGGCAGATCGATAACAATCCGTTGCCGAGGCGTAACCCCGATCGATGGTGCTATAGCTGGTTCCAACAATATCGCCGCAACCATCGCCACCGCAAGCATGCGCCGATCGATACCAGATCAGGCAAGCCGGAATCAACAGGAGCAGCAGAAATTTCAGGGAGCGGATATGGGTTCTCATGAGTTGTCTGATTCGGCATCCTTGTCCCTGGTGCGCAGCAGATTCAACACCATGCCTGCCATCAGGAGCACACAGAGGATCAGCACACCCCATAGGATGACTTTGTTTCTGTCGTATCCCGTTTGCGTTTGCGTTTGTGTTTGCGTTTGCGGTGCCGTTTCCGTTTGCAATGCCGTTGTCACTGCCAGCTCCTGTGCCGCCACAGAGCGAAGGTCAATTTCCTGGATACGCGCACCGACCAATTCACCGCTTGCCCGCGCACGAGACGGATCGCCGGGGATCAAGGTCGACAGAGGCAAATCCGCCGCCTGTGCTTGCGCCCGGCCAACGGCGAGCCGATAGGGAGGACTGCCGCGAGCCAGAAAAGTAAGCTCCTGGCTCCTGAGCGCAAGCTCGATCCGTGGCGCCGTATTCCCGAAACCGCTTCCGCGCCGATCCACCCGAATGCGCAGTTGGTTGACGGAAATCTCCGCCAGTGCAAGCTCATTCACCACACGATCACCCTGAGCGCCGGGCAGCCGATAGACAACGCCACTGGCAAGCGTTCGCCAATACGTCTGTTCAGCGGATGGCGATGGCGGGGTTCTCCGTCTATTGGATCTGCCCTCCTTTCCCCTTATCACATCGCGCAGACGTATCCTGTCGCGCCGGTTTTCCTGAACGGGAGCGTTCTCCAGCACGTCGTCCGGAACGGGCTGAAAATCCCGTCCGTAGACGATGAGAGGAATCAGGGTATTGGTTTCGTCCAAAACGATCCGGATTTTCCAGAGGGGCAAACTCACGGGAAGATGCCAAATGTACTCGGTCTCATCCCCTGGGACGGCCTCTCCACCCAGAGGGCGGGTCCATGCCAAAGGGATGGACCCGACACTGGTCACGGAACCGGAAAGTTGCGCGCTTCGCAGATTGACAACGCCCTCCGGGTCATCGAAGAGCAGGCGCAGGTAGCGTGATTGCCTCCCGCCCAGATCGAATTCCCGCTGGCGGATGGCCTGCCCGTCGAAACTCAGGTTGACGAGTTGCCCCTCTCCAAACCGGAACCATTTTTCGAGATCGTCGCTGGCCTCCAGCCTGATCCGAAAAAAGCCTTCCTTGTTGTTGTCCCCCCAATCGAGAATCAGACGTTGCAGCGGAAAATTCACCATGCCCGCGTCCAACAACCATCCACGCAGCACCTTGCGCGCCGGACGTGGCGGTGTCGTCCTCGTGGTGGCTTCGGCCTTGATCTCCACGTCGCCATTGGCATTGCGGCTGACCCGAAGCCCGCTGTCCAAAGACACCCCGGATTCCGCCTCCTCGTCGTCGTAAAGCGGAAAAATCCGCGCGGTCACGACGCGCCGATCCGTGGTAGCGCCTGCCGTGGCACTGGTCAGCGCAAAAGGCAAGGATTCGCCCTCGGCATTGAATACCCGCAAATCGCGCAGATCCGGGTAAGCCGCCCCCATTCTCACCGAGGCCGGGATGCTTGCCTGATACCAGGTTGCCCTGGTATCGGTCTCGATCAATGCCTGATAGCCATATTCGGCAATATTCTCTGCCCCATTGGCTACGCCGACAACGAAGAGCAACGGGACAACAAAAAATCTCGGAGTCAGTCTCATGCGTTCTTACCTTCTGCCCTGGGCGAATCGACCCTTGGCGGCAACGGGGCAAAATATCCGACGATCAACAACAGCGCGCCGACACCGATGAACGAGATAGCGCGCGAGATGCTCCCGCTGTTGCCCAGATCGATCCAAAAGAGTTTCACCACCACGATGCCCGACAGGACGGCCCCTGCCACCCAGATGTTGCGATACTTCCGGATGCTGCCGCCGATCATCAACGTGAACGCAAACAGCGTCCACACGATAGACCATCCGGCTTGAGCGCCCATTGAATTCATCATCTCGTCGAGGTTGAACCCGATGCGGCCATCGCTAAAGGCATGGGCCGCACGGCTGACCGCCTGTGTGAGCAGGACGAAGAGGGAGACCAACGCCACGATGTTGATGTTGCGCTTCACCAGGACCGGAGCCATGCTGTAATTTGGTAAATGGAACCGGCTCCAGCGCACGCAGCCCAACAATACGATCAACATGCCGAGTTCGAGCGGGTTGACCAAAGGCAGGTAGGGCAAGGGTGGGGGAGATCCAGTGGACATCAGGTTTGCAAGCCAGAACCAGCCCAGCATCGCAAGCATCACGGGGCATGCGGCGAGGAACCGATACTGCCGCGAGAATGCTCCGAGCGGCCAGAACCGCGGCCGCTCGCTTGCCATCAGCCAGACATAAAGGCTCGAGGCCAGTGCAAAACCCAGCCAGCGCCAGGCGCTACGCAAGGCGATTTCGGGATCCGCAGTATCCAGAACGAAGGATTGGACAACGTAACTCGTCGCCAGAGTCAGGAAAAAGACCAGCAACCAGGCTCCCAGCACATGCGCAACCTTCTGGAATTCCGTGGATAGCGTCCTGGACAGGAACCATAACGCCACGAAATGCATCGTGAAATAGGCAACCCACTGCGTCGTGGAAAGCAGGCTTGCGTCAAAGCCGGTTCTTGCCAGCGCCAGACCCGAGGCTTCCACGAGCAACAGGCAGAACAGCGCGAGTAGCCGCCACTGAGCCAGACGCGACACGATCAGCCACGCGACGGCGGTCAGTACGATCACGGATAAATAAAGGACTTCCCTGCCGTCTTCCATATTGGGGAAAAATCCCGAACCCAGATAAAACTCGACCCGTTCAACGGCGCACCAGATCCACCAGCACACGCCCCAGATCAACAAAATGTTCGACCAGGCAGCGACATCGCTGAAATCGAACGGTTTTGAACCTTGAATCGTGTTCTCACGGGAATCCGACGCCATCAGGCGTTGCGCGACATGATTCAGACGCCACGCGCCGATGAATGCCGCCAGCGCAATCACCGCAGGAATCCATCCATTCGGCTGTACGAATTCGGCTTGCATGTTGGTCAGAAACGCGACCCCTGCAACCAACTCCAGCATCAACCCGAAAAAGAGCAAGATCGGCAGGTTTCGCCACAAGCCCAGACACACGAGCAGGACTCCGACCCCCGCCCAGGCCGCGCCGACGAAGTTCCAGTCGAGGACGAACGCGAAAGTCAGGATGAAGAAGATCAGACTGAGCGACATGGCGGCCCTGTTCATTCTCGCGCTCATGAGGGATACGGATTCCCCCTTCCCTGCCTGATCTCTACTGAAAGCGAAGAACACGTTGACGATCAACGCAATACCGAGCAGGAACGCAATGAACGCGCCCAACCGTCCGGCACTGAGCACAGTTTCTTCCCCGCCAAGGCTGATTCCTTGCGCGAACAATAAGGCCGCGAACATCTGAATAACGAATGCGCAGGCGATAAAAGTCCTCGAACCCAGCTTTGATCCCAGAAAAATCGTCGCCGTGCTTGCCAGCGCCCAGGCGATTACCGTATTTTCACGCCCGAAACACAAGGGCGCGATCAGGTACAGGAAAAACAGTCCGGCAACCTCGAGGACGGGGAGCGCCTGTTTCGATTCATCCTTTGCCTGGCGCAGGCAGTAACGACAGAAAAACCAGGCCAGGCCGAGCATCGCAGATGCCAGCGCGAGCATCGCAAATCCTGGCTGCGGCCCCACGAGCATAGTGCCTTCCCCGAATCCGAGTCCTTCGCCAAATTCGAGTCCAGACACGAACAGTAAGGCCGCAAACGTCTGGATGGCAAACACACAGGCGATAAAAGTCCTCGAACCCAGCTTTGACCCCAGATGAACCGTTGCCATGCCTGCCAGCGCCCAGGCGATCACCGTATATTCACGCCCGAAACACAAGGGCGCGATCAGGAAGAGGAAAAACAGCCCGGCAACCTCGAAGACGGGGAGCGCCCGTTTCGATTCACCCTCTGCATGACGCAGGCAGTAACGACAGAAAAACCAGGCCAGACTGAGCATCGCAGATGCCAGCGCGAGCATCGCAAATCCCAGCGGTGGCCCATCGAGCAAAATACCTTCCCCAAATCCGAGTCCTTTCTTCCCAAATTCGAGTCCCGACACGAACAGTAAGGCCGCGAACGTCTGGATGGCAAACGCGCAAGCGATAAAAGCCCTCGAACCCAGCTTTGACCCCGGATAAACCGTCGCCATGCCTGCCAGCGCCCAGGCGATCACCGTGTATTCCCGTCCGAAGCACAAGGGTGCGATCAGGTACAGGAAAAACAGCCCGACAGCCTCGAGGACGGAGAGCCTCCGTTTCGATTCATCCTGTTCCCGACGCAGGCAGTAACGAAAGAAAAGCCAGGCCAGACCGAGCGCAGCAGCGCCCAGCGGCGGCCCATCGAGCAGAATATCTCCCCCAAATCCGAGTCCTTCCCCGAATCCGAGTCCTGACACGAACAAATAGGCCGCAAACGTCTGAACAGCGAATGCAGAGGCAACAAAAACCCTTGAACCCAGTCGTGACGACCCCAGAAAAACCGTCGCCATGCCTGCCAGCGCCCAGGCGATCACCGTGTATTCCCGTCCGAAGCACAAGGGCGCGATCAGGTACAGGAAAAACAGCCCGACAACCGCGAAGACGGGGAGCATCGGTTTCGATTCATCCTTTGCGCGGCGCAGGGTGTGATAACAGAAAAGCCAGGCCAGGCCGAGCAGTGCGGCGCCCAGCGGCGACCCGTCGATCAACGGCACGCCCTCCCCTGCGTTCACCCCGTTGAGATACACCAGCGAGGCCAGCGCGAGCAGGGACTGAGAAAAGAATTTCGCCAGTTTCCGCCCCTGAACATGCGCTACCCAGTAGATCCCCGCAGCTTCCAATGCCCAAGCTGCGGATGTCCAAAGCTGCGCCCCGAACGCAAGCGGGATTGCCAGAGTGCCGAACACAACGCCCAGGGCGAGGCACACTTCCATCATCAGGCTGAGCGCCTTGCGTCCCCGCAAGAGGTACGTCAGGGCGATATAGAACAGCCCGAGCGCCAGCGCGGAGTACGCCGCGCCGAATTCAAAATGAGAGACGATCGCGCATTGCAGACTGAACCCGATGAGCGGAGGGCCGAACACCAGCGTCCCGTCGATGTAATCCGTACTCACCGACGAACGACCGGAGAGCACGAACTCCTTGTTGTCCCTGGGAAGAGAAATGAGTTTGCGGCGCGCGAACAGCATGCCGATCAACACGAACATCAGGAAAAAGAGCGCCAGGAAAGGTTCTGTCGAGGCGAATTTCGCTTCCGTGTAGCCGCTGTCGCGCAGCCCCCAGGCCATGCCGATCGAGAACGTCCCGAAGAAACCGATCAGGTTCAGCGGACGCCACGCCTTGAACCATGCGACCAGGGCAATGCCGGTATTGAGCAGGGCGAAGTAACTGAACAGCACCACATGATCCCCGCTGCCGGAAGAGGCCAGGATGGGAGCGGCAAACGCGCCCAGGGCGGCGGCGCAGGCCAGCGCCATCGAATCCTGCAAGATCGCCAGGAGAACGGCGGCAACCGTTACCAGCACCATCAGCACGAATGCCCAACCTGGAGACAACAAGGCAGGCTCAGCCAGACGTAGCGCGGCAAAACTGGTCAGATACAGCACGCCGATTCCCCCGCCCTGCAACAGCAATCCATACATGGGTTTTTTGAGGCGCAGCTTCCAGCCGAACGCCAACAGCACGAATGCCGCAGCGGCCACACTGATATAGCGGAGTTCCATCGGAATCGTGTAGTACTCGGAAGTCAGGCGCAGCAGGAAGGCCAACCCCAGGAACAGAATGACCAGGCCGACGCGCACCACCGTGTTCCCTCCAAACAACCAGCCTTTCGCGGCCTGAAAAAGCCGTTCGGCCAGACCTGGCGTGGGAGGCACAACGGGGCGTGGCCGTTCCTGAAAGGTCTGGAAGGGGCGTGAAGCCCCCGACGAAGCACGAGGCGTTCTGCCCCCCTTTTGTTCATCTCCATCCAGTCTGACGCTTGCAGCAGGAGCAGGCGTCACCGCAGGAGCAGGCGTCACATCCGGCAGGGGCGCTTGCTCAACGGCAGGCGTGTCGTCCCTGATTAGGGGAGGCGGCGCCTCGGGCAGGGGCGGCTCTTCCACGGGGTGAATATCGGGGATGATGTGGTCGGTCTGTCCACAGACCGGCTCCAACAACAGGGGGAGATCCTCAACGTGCTCGACGGGAGTCTCAGATAAACCGGGCGGGCGATCCGAAGAGCCTGACGCAATCGGGAAGGGTCTCGACACAGGGATATTCGACAAATCGGGCGGACGATCCAAAGCTCTGACATCCGGTCTGGCCTGCGTTTCCCGAACCGCCACCGGCGTGGGTTCCCTGCGCTCTGAAACCGGCATGGGTTCCCTGTGTTCTGAAACCGGCTTGGGTTCCCCGCGCTCTGAATCCGCAATACGCGCCATCTGCGCCAGATCGTTCTCTAGTCGACTGACCCTGGAACTGAGGGACAGATCCAGCTCTTTCTCCAGTCGACTGACCCTGGATCTGACAGTTAGAAGCAATATCCAGGGAAGTATGAAAAAAAAGAAAACAAGCAAAAATAACAAAAATCCCATTGGCGTTCTCTGTCAATTAAACACAGGCCTCGCGCAAACTCATTCAATTATGGCGGAGTCAAGCGAAACAAAACCTTCAGTTGAAGGCTCCAAAAACTGCATCGAGTAATCCCCTGCCTTCAGCAGGGGTGATTCAAAAAAACGAACCTGAAACTGCGGCAGGAATTATAGCTTGAGCCACCGACAAAACCCGAGGTTATCGGAAAAATGAATCGTGTAACGTAACACATATCGTCCCATAAGGAATCTCTGCATAACGCTGCATCCACCGCTTGTCATCCTGTGCAAAGTCGCAGGATCCATGCGGTGGGTGGATTGCAGCGACTTCGCTTCGCTACGCGCTGCAATGACAGAGGGGATTGTGCAGGAGTTCCCTAAAACGCCTCCGCACGCGCCCTGTTCCACGCATCCCGGTAGAAGGGATGAACGTCCGTCCCGGCCAGCAGTTCGCCTGACGACAGGAACTCGTAACGTTGCGCGTAGGTTTGCACTTCCACTTCGCTCACGCGGACGAGCAAATGTTCCGGACGAATATCGGCGGGATGTGCAAGACCCGCAGCGGCGAGCATCTCGGACAGACTGAGCAGGGTGTTGCGGTGAAAGCGGTAGACCCGCTCCGTTTTGTTGACGACATCCAACGCCTTCTGGCGCTCCTCATCCTGCGTGGCGACTCCGGTCGGGCATTTGTTGTTCTGGCAACTCATGGACTGGACGCAGCCGATGGCGAACAGGAAACCCCGCGCGGAATTTGTCCAGTCCGCCCCCAGGGCCAATGCGCGCGCGATATCGAACGCCGAGATGATTTTTCCGGTCGCCCCGATCCGGACATGCTCGCGCAAACCCGCGCCGACCAGCGTGTTGTGCACCAGCAGCAGACCTTCCCGCAAGGGCATGCCGATGTGATTGGCAAATTCCACCGGAGCCGCGCCCGTCCCGCCTTCGGAACCATCCACGATGATGAAATCGGGATAAATGCCGGTTTTCAGCATGGCCTTGACGATGGCCATGAATTCGGAAGGGCGACCGACGCAGAGTTTGAAGCCGACGGGTTTGCCTTGTGACAACTCACGCAATTTCTGGATGAATTCCACCAATTGCAGCGGCGTATTAAACGCCGAATGCGCTGAAGGCGATATGCAATCCTGCCCCATCGGTATGCCCCGAACTTCGGCGACGAGCGGGGTGATTTTTTCTTTGGGCAGAATACCGCCATGACCTGGTTTCGCGCCCTGGTTCAATTTTATTTCGATCATCTTGACGATTGGCAAGGCTGACTTTTCCGCGAAACGGGCAGGGTCGAAATTTCCTTTTTCGTCGCGGCAACCGAAATATCCGCTCCCCAATTCCCAGACCAGATCACCCTTTTGTTCAATATGGTAGGGGCTGATACTGCCTTCCCCGGTATCGTGATAAAAATTGCCGCGCAACGCCCCGGCATTCAGGGCGCGAATCGCGTTGGCGCTCAAGCTGCCGAAGCTCATGGCCGAGATGTTGAAAATCGACGCGGAATAAGGACGCGTGCACTGAACATTCCCGATGTCGATACGGAAGGTTTCCGGGGCATTGCGGGGAACGGGCACAATGGAATGGCTGAGAAATTCATGGCCTGTGGCGTAGACGTCGCGGATGCTGCCAAACGATTGCTCGGAAGGAAGGTTTTTGGCTCGCTGATACACGATACTGCGCTGCGCGCGCGAAAAAGGCACCGACTCCTCATCCGACTCCAGCAGGTATTGCCGTATCTCCGGACGCACGAGTTCGATCAGGTAGCGAAAATGCCCGATGACCGGGTAGTTCCGCAAAATACTGTGCTTTCGTTGCAGCACATCGTAGAACCCGACGAGGCTAAAAAATACCGCCCAGATGAAAAAAGTGAGTTGGAGATTTTTCGATAGAAAAAAATAATCATCCATGATCCTCCAGGAGAATATCCTGGTAATCACGAAAAACACGACATAAGCCATGACCAGCCACCACACGGAAAAACGCATGGCTTTTGATCGACTGCTCGCGGAAAGCCTGGTCATGACACGTCCCTCCCCGGCTCAAAGACCGAACTCACGACCTTTTGATTATATTCTTTCGCCTTGGTTTTGGAATGTGTGGGTTCATCGGTCGAGGCTCAGGCAACGGCTGGATGACGCTACCGTCCGAACCGCGCTAGAATTGCGCCGCAATGAGTGCCGAACGTCCTGCTTCCTTTTCTCCATCAGCCCCCTACGGTTCGCCGCAAAATCCCTGGCGGCGTCCCGACGGCAGCGTAATTTCATGTACCGAAAAACTGAAAGTGATGCAGGAAAACATGGAAGAACTGCGTCAGTACGCGCTGGATGCGCTGGAAGACGCGGTGTTGATGGGCTGTGACGAAACCCAGGTGAAGGAAGCCTTCCAGGCCGCCATTGCAGCACTGAATTCCGGTTACGCGCCTGCCGAAGGCCCCGAACCCGCGCCCCTTCCTCCAAAGGAGGAGGATGTCTAGGGAACCTCTGCACAACCCCTTCTGTCATTGCAGCGCGTAGGTTGGGGTTCGCTACGCTCACCCCAACCTACAGTGCTGCGTCGGTGATGGTCAAGTCGTAGGGGCGCGATTTATCGCGCCCAAATTGCGGCGCTCGTGCTCATTGGGCGCGATAAATCGCGCCCCTAC
>JGI24702J35022_10002012_pt1 | contig 12522 bp, 11 predicted proteins | sample TergutTh196P4_FD_35022 | JGI IMG/M metagenome (IMG submission 35022)
CCGCCCCAACCGCGAACTCGTCGTCGGGCTCGGCGGGGACCCTCACGGAGTACGTCCTCTGCCCGTCGTTCACGGAGACTTTCACGCTGAGGACGTCGTACTGCTTGACCCAGAGCGCCTTGATCCCGTCCGCTTTGGACCTCCTCCCCGTCCTGCCGTCCTTCCTCTCGATGTGGGTGACGCACGCCATCCTGCCGTCGTCGAGGCGGAACTCGTCCCCGACCGTCAGGACATCGTCCGACTCGATCTCGGTCTCGGTGGTCGCCGTCGCGTCGCCGTCGCTGAAGAGGACCTTCACCTTGAGGATCTCCGGCAGCCTCACCGTGTCCGAGAACACCCTCCCGCACTCGGAGCACCTGAACGTCCCGGTGACGTTGTCCTTCCCCGCCCTCCCTTTCAGCACCTCGTGCTCCGTGACGTCGTCGCAGTCCGGGCATTCCGTGTACAGGCGTTCCGGCATCTCTCTTTTAACCATCGTGTCACCTCTCGACCAGGAACGGGGGGTCGTGCCCCGGTATGACCACATCGGCGTACCTGGTTATCAGCTTTAAGCTTTCCAGTGCGGCCTCCGCGTCGATGTTTATGGCGGGGGGCGTCATCCTCTCGTAGTTCCCATGCTTCGGCAGCGCGTCGCCAGCGACAGCGTACCTCACGTCGGCCTCGACGAACACGCTTATCGACCCTTTGGTGTGCCCAGGGGTGTGGACGACCCTCACCCCCGGCGCCAGCTCCTTCCCAGGCTCTGCCGGCCCGGCGCCGTCGATGCGGCCGTGCTCGTCGGGGTGCATCAGTATCTCCGCGCCCTCGAACATGTCGTTGTTCCCCGTGTGATCGTAATGGGAGTGGGTGAGCACCACCGTGTCGACGTCCTTCGGGAACACCCCTATCTGTTTGAAGGACATCTTTATCGCAGGCCTCATGTAGGCCGTGCTGGTGTCCACCACTATCGTCCTCTCGCCCGCCCTTATGAGGACGGAGGAGGAGTGCGCGTCGAACACCCTTCCCTCCGGGTCCCTCTGGAAGCTCCCGATCGCCAGCACGTCCAGTTTAATCATGCCCCCGCATCGCGCCGCACATAGAACAATGTTGCCACGCCCCCTGCGCCGAAACGGCTGGAACGGGCACGTGCCACATATTAAATCCCACGTGCACGCTCTAGCATATGTGTTCGATGCGGTCAAGTCAACGGTGTCCGATATAAGGGACATGAGGGTAAGGGGGGCGGGCAGGATAGCCCGTGCCGGAGCGTCGGCCCTCGGGGAGTTCGCCCAGGGCTACCCCGGCGGGTCCCTGGAGGACTTCAAGAGGGACCTCGACGCGGCCAAGGGCGCGATACTCGCGTCGAGGCCAACCGCCGTCTCCCTATGGAACGGCGTCCAGGCGTGCGTGAGGGACGTCGGCGGCGCCCAGTCCCTGGAGGAGGCAAAAGGGTCGGTCGCCCGCAACTCGAAGGCGTTCGTCGAGGCGTCGTCCGGCGCGCTCAGGCTCATCGCGGAGTTCGGCGCGAAGAGGATACGGGACGGCGACACGGTGCTGACCCACTGCAACAGCTCCGCCGCCGTCGGGGTGATCAAGGAGGCCCATGCCCAGGGCAAGGACGTGAGGGCGTTCGCCACGGAGTCCCGCCCTTGGAGGCAGGGGCTGCTGACGGTCAGGGAGCTCTCCGACGCCGGCGTGGACGTGACACTGATAATAGACAGCGCCGTGCGCTCGGTCATGAGGAGGATGGACGGCGTGTTCGTCGGCGCGGACACCGTCGCCTCCAACGGCGCGCTGATAAACAAGATAGGGACGTCGCAGCTGGCCCTGGCGGCACACGAGGCGAGGGTGCCGTTCCACGTCTGCACCGAGACGTACAAGTTCTCCCCCATGACGATGTTCGGGGACATGGTCGAGATAGAGGAGAGGGACAGCGGGGAGGTGGCCGGGCCGGAGGAGGTGCCCAGCGGCGTCAGGGTCTACAACCCCGTCTTCGACGCCACGCCCGCGAGGCACATCGACGCGTTGATAACGGAGGTGGGCATAATCTCCCCAGGCTCCGTCTACGACGTGATGGTCAGGCAGCTGGGGAGCGACATATTCAGGACATGAGGCGATTCAATGAGGACGTATTCATACATGCATGTTGGAAAGGAGATAGACAGGGACGCGCACGTGTTCTGCAGGTACCGCGTCACCACGGACCTCCCGATGGAGAAGGCGGCGGAGGCACTCGCCGCCGAGCAGTCCACCGGCACCTGGACGGGCATATCGACGCTGGAGGAGGGCATATTCAGGAGCTACGGGGGGAAGATCACCGCCATAGAGGGGGACATGGTGACCATCGCGTTCCCGGAGGAGGACTTCTCCATAGAGAACGGCGGGGTCCCGCAGATACTGAGCATCATAGCGGGGAACCTCTTCGGCCTGGACGCGCTGCACAAGATACGGCTCGAGGACGTGGAGTTCCCCCCCGGCATACTAAAGAAGTACAAGGGCCCGAACTTCGGCGCGGACGGCCTGAGGAAGATACTCCGCCGCCCAGAGAAACCGCTGGTCGGCACGATAGTAAAGCCGAAGATAGGGCTGTCGCCGAAGGACACCGCCAGGTACGTCTACGAGGCCGGCGCGGGGGGGCTGACCAACAGCAAGGACGACGAGACCCTCGTCGACCAGAGGTTCTGCCCCATCGAGGACAGGACCAAGGCCATCGCGGAGTCTCTGGACAGGCTCAAGGAGGAGGGGCACAGCATGGTCCATGCCATAAACGTCAGCACGAACGGGGAGAGGATATCCGAGCTCGCGGAGGACGCCCAGTCCTGGGGAGCGAGCCAGATCATGGTGGACGTGCTCACCTGCGGCTTCGCCGCCGTCCAGGCACTGGCCGAGAACCCCCGGATAAAGGTGCCGATACACGTGCACCGCACCATGCACGGCGCCTTCACGAAGGACCCCCTGCATGGAATATCCATGCTCCCGATAACGAAGATCGTCAGGATGTGCGGCGGGGACGCTCTGCACGTGGGGACCCTCGGGGCCGGGAAGATGACCGGCACGGCGGAGGGGGACAGGGACAGCTTGGATGCATGCCTGGCGGAGGACGGCAGGTACAAAACGGTGATGCCCGTCTGCTCCGGCGGGGTATATCCGGGCATGATAGCGCCTATGGTCAAAGAGTCCGGGTTCAACGTGCAGATACAGGCGGGAGGGGGCGTGGCCGGGCACCCTGGAGGGGTGAGGAAGGGCGCAATGGGGATGTGCCAGGCTATAGACGCCGTGTTCGAGGGCATCGATGCCGCCGAATACGCCAAGGGGCATCCCGAGCTCAAGGCGGCCCTTGACACGTGGGGGATCAGATGAACATCAAGGTCAGGTTCCTGAACATAAGCGCGGAGCCTACCGCCCTTATGAACGCTGAGGACGCCCAGAAGATAGGCGCGAAGGACAACGACAGGGTCAGGATAGACGGGAAGAGGTCCGCGATAGCCCTGCTCAACGTGTCCGAGATAGTGGGGCCGGGGGAGGTGGTGCTCTCAGTCTGCCTGAAGGGCATGACAGGCGCCTCCGACGGCGACGAGCTGGGCATATCGTACGCCAGCAGCCCCGAGTCCGTGAGGAGCATCAGGAGGAAGATGGACGGCGAGAGGCTCTCCAAGGAGGAGATACGGGCGATCGTCATGGACATCCTCGAGAACAGGCTCTCAAAGATAGAGATATCCGCATGGCTGACCGCGCTGTACATCAACGGCATGGACATAGAGGAGATAGCGGACTTCACCGAGGCGATGGTCGACACCGGCGACCGTGTGGAGTTCTCCCGCTCCCCGGTGTACGACTTCCACAGCATGGGAGGGGTCCCCGGCAACAAGGTGACGCCCATCGTCGTGGCGATCGCCGCGGCAGCAGGGCTGATGCTCCCGAAGACGTCGTCCAGGGCGATAAGCAGCGCCTGCGGGACGTCCGACTTCGTGGAGACGTTCTGCGACGTCGAGATGGACGCGGAGACGCTGAGGCGCATATCAGAGGAGGTCGGCGGCGTCCTCGCATGGGGCGGCGCCATGAACCTGGCGCCGGTGGACGACCTTGTGATAAAGGTGGAGCACCCCCTCGGCATCAACCCCCGCGCCCAGATGCTCGCCTCCATCCTCAGCAAGAAGCTGGCGATAGGCGCCACGCACCTCGTGGTGGACATACCCACGGGCGCCGGGACCAAGGTGCCCACGATAGAGGTCGCGAAGGCCTACGCCAGGGACTTCATGGACCTGGGGGAGAAGCTGAACATCCACGTCGAGTGCGCCATAACCTACGCCGACCAGCCGGTCGGCAGCGCCATAGGCCCGAAGCTCGAGGCGAGGGAGTGCATACGTATACTCGAGGGGTGCAAGCACCCCGCCAGCGTGATCGAGAAGGCGTGCGACATCGCGGGGATGATCCTGGAGATGGGGGGCATGGTCAACGGCGGCGAGAGGGCGAGGGAGATCCTGGACTCCGGCGCGGCCATGAAGAAGTTCAGGGAGATGGTGGCGGCGCAGAAGGGCGACTACGACATCAAGGCGGACGACATCGTTCCAGGGGAGTTCGTGGCGGAGGTGGCGTCCGTCAACTCGGGGTACGTCCACTCCATATCCAACAAGGACCTGGTGTCCATAGCGAAGGCCGCCGGCGCCCCGTCCGACAAGGGCGCGGGGATACTGCTGTTCAAGAAGAAAGGGCAGAGGGTGGAGAAGGGCGAGGTCCTCTTCGAGATATACGGCGATAACAAGGCAAAGGTGGAGAGGGCCAAGGAGCTCGCCGCCAAATACAAGCCGTACGACATCGAGGGGATGCTCCTCAAGAGGATAGCGGCCCCGAGGACGCGGTGAGATGCGGGCGTTCTGCGTGACGGTCGACCTGGACCGGGACGTGAACACGAGGGCGCCCGGCGGCGGCCCGGCGGGGTCCATCGACCGGGGTGCCGGCGACAGGCCGAGGTTCTCCTCGTCGGCCAAGGGGCTGTCCGTGCTGTCCGGCCTGCTCGACGAGATGGCCCTGAAAGCCACGTTCTTCGCCGAGGCGGCCACCCTCCGGAGGGTCGACGCAGGGCTCATATCGGGACATGACGTCGGCATCCACGGCGCGGAGCACGAGGACATCGCCTCGATCGAGGCCGCCGACGGGAAAAGGGCGGTGCTGACGGAGGCTGCCGATGCCGTGAGGGACGCGCTCGGCAGGCCGCCCACCTGTTTCAGGGCGCCGTACATGAGCGCGGACGCGGAGACAATACGCATGCTCCCGGGGATGGGGATAACCATAGACTCCTCCCGTTACACGGCGATGTCCCCCTCACTCATGCCGGAGAGGCTGGGATGCGGCGTGTGGGAGATGCCCGTCCCCCAGGGCAGGGACGCGTCCGGGAGGAGGATGACCGCCTACCTCTGGCCGATGCACGAGTCGAAGAGGGAGCCGGAGGACTACATCAGGATGGCATCGGAGATGGAGGAGGGTGTATTCGTGATCGCGACGCACACATGGCATATCGTCGAGTCGAGGGAGAGGGGGGTCATGCCCCCAGAAGAGGCTGGGCGGAACACAGACAACGTGAGGGAGGTCATAGAGGGGATCGAGGGCCTAGGTCTCAGGCCGATGACGCTCACAGAGGTCAGGAAGACGATGGAAGGGTAAGGCGCAGGGGCGGCTATGGTCACTTTCGGTCATTTTCGGCGACCTCCCCCTCATAGGATTATATACCCTGTGCCTCATACAAAACCATGGTCTCCTTCAGGATGGGCGAATTGTTCTCAGGTCCCGGCGGCATAGCCTTAGCGGCAGACATGGCGGCTGGGTCATCTTCTGAGTATGGCAAGGTGGACATAATCCATGCATGGGCGAATGATTTTGACAAGGACACATGCCGCACGTTCGAGAACAACATCAAGATAAAAAAGAAGGATGTTCACTGTGAGGACATCAGGGATCTGAACACATCCATGCTGGGCGAGATAGAGGCGCTGGCATTTGGTTTCCCATGCAACGACTACAGCGTTGTCGGCGAGCAGAAAGGGACACAGGGGGCATATGGCCCACTGTACTCTTACGCTGTGTCAGTATTGAAGTCGCATAAGCCACTATGGTTCCTCGCGGAGAACGTGAGCGGGTTGAGGAACACCAATGATGGGCAGGACTTCAAAATGATACTCAGCGAAATGTACGAGGCGGGATACGATGTGTTCCCCCACCTCTACTGTTTCGAGGAATACGGAGTCCCTCAATCCAGACATAGAATAATAATAATCGGGTTTCGGAAGGATTTGGGGCTGAGATTCAACATACCCAAGCCCTCCTGCCGTGTCAGGACGTGCAGGGATGCGATAGAGGATCCCCCTATATCCGTGGATGCCATGAACAACGAGCGGATTGTGCCGAGCCCCGCTGTCGTAGAGCGCCTGAGGCATATCAGACCAGGGGAGAACGCGTTCACAGCAGACCTCCCCGAGGAGCTGAGGCTGAACGTCAAGGGAGCTAAAATAAGCCAGATATACCGCAGGTTGGACCCTGGCAAGCCGGCGTACACGCTGACGGGTTCAGGGGGAGGGGGCACCCATATGTACCATTGGTCGGAGGACAGGGCGCTCACGAACCGCGAGCGCGCGAGGATCCAGACGTTCCCGGACAGCTATGTATTCCACGGCTCCAGGGAAAGCGTGAGGAGGCAGATAGGGATGGCCGTTCCACCCGAGGGCGTGAAGATAATACTCGAAGCCGTCTTCAAAACATTACAGGGCATCGGATATGAATCCACTGAACCTACGATGCAGCCGTTGCTGCACATGGACGTTGCACCCGTAGAATATGGCCCTGGAGCGGAGGTGCCACCTCTTGAAAGCACTGTCTAATAGGGACTACATGCTTGGAAACACATCCAAGAACGAATTACTTGAAGAGGTACTCATAAACCCGTCAGATTATTGCGATGAGTTGCATATCATATCGGGGTATGCCACGTCATCAATGGCAAAACGCCACCTGGAACAGCTGGATGCGTTGCACAAAGGCACTGGGCGGGGAGTAAAGGTTCACCTCGTGATCGGAATGATACCCAAAGACGGGCTTTCAGCGGTTGAGCATGAAGGTTTCAAAGCAATAAAGTCGTCAAGGCGCGGATTCAATTGCTCATATGTGATGGTGAACAGGCCGGCCACCCATGCGAAAGCATACATCTGGCTGAAGGATGGTATCCCGCAGAAAGCATACGCCGGATCTGCCAACTACTCCCAGAACGCATTCTATGGGGGCCAGGTCGAGATGATGGTTTCAATGGATTCCAGCGAGGCGGAAAGTTTCTTCCAGTCCCTTTCCCGTGATACGGCATACTGCGATATCGATGAAATAGAGGATATGGTAAACATCGTTTCAGAGAGGGAGTTCAAAAAGAGGCTGAGGAACATCGAGGGCGATATAAAAAACAGCTCTAAAGACATGGTCACGCTATCGCTGTTGACTGAAGACGGTAGCATGGGAAAGAGATCCCACCTGAATTGGGGTCAAAGGCCGAACAGGAACCCAAACGAGGCGTATATAGCGATCCCAAGAACCATAGGGAGGAAGGGATTCTTTCCCCCCAAAGGAACGGTATTCACAGTTCTGACAGATGACGCAGAGGCACTCCACTGCGTGACTGCAGGCAACAAGGCGGCTGACATCCCTAAACAGATAGAGACTACAGAGGACAACAGCAAACTCGGCAGGTATTTCCGAAACCGGCTGGGCGTACCATTGGGGAGGTGCGTGCAGATGGAAGACATAGACAGATATGGGCGTAAAGACGTAACGTTCGTGAACCTCGGAGACGGTACATACTATATGGATTTCAGCAAGCCACCTAAACATGAAACTCACATCGAGTCGATGCCATGAACCGATGCTGTTGAGCCCCCCGTAGATGACATGCATAAGGTTCAGATATAGGCGTATTCAACATTCAAAAACCATGTTGGGGGCGATGTAGCAGATGGACGGTCGTTGCCTGGAGGGGGACGCCCCCTCGGTCGATGCCGCTAAAGTAATTAATATAGGGATTATCTTTCAAGGCATGGTGAGATTCTGTCCGAGCTGATATTGGGAAAGACCGTGTCCGAGAGCATATACGCAGAGCTCAGGGAGAGGATAAGCTCCCTCAAGTCCAAAGGCGTCACGCCAGGGCTGGCGGTGGTGCTGGTCGGCGACGACCCAGCGTCAGAGGTCTATGTCAGGATGAAAGGCAAGAAGTGCGAGGAGCTCGGCATGCATTCGGTTACCGTGGCGATGCCGGGTGACGCCACCCAGGCGGACCTCCTCAAGAAGATAGGCGAGCTCAACGGGGACGGGAGCATCCACGGGTTCCTGGTGCAGCTGCCTTTGCCGCCGCACATCGACGAGAAGACGGTCATCAACGCGATCGACCCCAAGAAGGACGTGGACTGCTTCCACCCTGTGAACGTGGGGAAGATGCTCATCGGGGAGCCCGAGTTCCTCCCCGCCACGCCGGCGGGCGTCCAGCAGATGCTGGTCAGATCCGGCGTGGAGACGAAGGGGAAGCACGTGGTGGTGGTGGGCAGGAGCAACATCGTCGGCAAGCCCATGGCGGCGATGATGATGCAGAAGGGCGACGGGGCGGACTCTACCGTGACGGTGGTGCACTCGAGGACGAGGGACCTGCCGTCGGTGACCAGGTTGGCCGACATACTGATAGTGGCCATGGGCAAGGCGAACTTCGTGACCGCCGACATGGTGAAGGAGGGGGCGGTCGTCATAGACGTCGGCACCAACAGGGTGGACGACCCCGGCTCGCCGAAGGGCTCCAAGCTCGTCGGGGACGTGGACTTCGAGGTCGTGAAAGGCAAGGCGTCCGCCATATCCCCCGTGCCAGGGGGGGTCGGCCCGATGACGATATGCATGCTGATGGCCAACGCGGTATCGGCCGCGGAGAGGGCCGCCGGCACAAGGTGATCAAATGATGAGGGAATGCGAGGAGCACGGCTATTTCCGTGACGAGTACTGCCCCGTATGCGGGGAGGAAGGGAAGTTCCTGATGAGCGACTACGAGGTGGACAGGCTGGGCAGGACCATGGCCAGCATACTCAGGCACGGGAAGTACGAGCCTGACATGGACGAGCAGGGCTTCGTGGACATGAGGGACATAGTGTTCGTGGTGAAGGAGAGCAACCCGAAGATGAGGTGGCTGAGGCCGCACCACATAGAGGCGATGGTGGAGACCGACCCCAAGGGGAGGTACCAGCTGTCCGGCGGCGACGTGAGGGCGACCTACGGCCACACGTTCGAGCTGAGCCTGAGGCACCCGGTCGACAACATCCCAGAGGTGCTGTTCTACCCTGCCAAGGAGGAAGGGGACTGCGAGAAGTTCCTCAGCGAGGGGATCTTCCCCTCCGACAGGTCGATGGTGCACCTCTCGCGCTCGTACGCCGATGCGTACAGGGCGGGGAGCGTGAAGGCCCCCGACCCTGTGATCTTCGTGATCGACACGGCCGGGTGCATAGACGCTGGGATAGAGATAGGGAGGGCGGCGAAGACGGTGTTCCTCTGCGACCAGGTCCCGCCGGAGTTCCTGGAGGTCGCCAACCCGGACGACTGGGACGACGACGGCGAAGACGACGGCGACGACGGGGACTGAGCATGGTGCAGGTCCTCCGGCCCGACGAGGTCAGGGAGAAGTACGGCCCGCTGTTCTGCAAGGGGTTCCTCACGATGGTCGACGAGGAGAAGGGGATGGCGCAGATAGTCGAGAGGTGCTCGGCCAAGGGGCCGGGGGAGTGGGACGTCGTGAACCGCAGGAGGTCCGGCGGCGTCATCGAGCGGATAAGGATGGAGGGCCAGACTCTGATAATGGACGCAGTGGTCGGGGAGAGGGAGCTCAAGTTCGGCCCGGTGTCCGAGTACGTGGGGGGCCAGGGGCTGGCATCCCTCAAGATAGAGGGGGACAGGGTCCGGACCACCTGGTACGGCATAGCCGGGGCGACGGTGGGGATAGGCGCCTGCCTGGCGCAGTGCCCCGACGTGATCCAGACGGAGTACCCGGACGACTTCAGGATCGGCGGGGCGCACGTGGCGCACGTGGATATAATCACGCCGAAGACGGTCCGGGTCATAGTCGGCGTGGACGACACCGACACGAAGGAGAGGGGCGCATCCTGGGTCGCGGCGCTCAAGATGGGCAACGGCTGCCCCGTCGGCAGCTTCATCGACCATAAGATAATACAGCTGAACCCGAAGGTCCCTAACAAGACGACGAACTGCTGCTCCACGGCGGTGTCCTTCGCGGTGAGGGAGGAGGACATACCGGCGCTCATAGAGTACTGCATGGACTTCATCAGGAAGGAGTCGTTCTCCGACGGCTCGACGATGACGGTGTTCAAGGGCCTCGGCATCCCCCCTGCGCTGGAGGCGTACGGCATGAGGGCGAAGACCGAGATTCTCACCGAGGAGGACGCGTTCTCGACCGCCGTCGAGAACGGCGTGCAGGTGATAAGCATAACCGGCACGAGGGGCGCGATCGGCGCGGTCGCGGCCATAGGGTGCTTCGACATGGGCGGGATGGCGGCTGGGATACCGGAGGACTTCCGGTGATTCCATGAGGTTCCCCCGGCTGCTCTCGAGGACCGCCTATTCCAGGTACGAGAGGGAGCTGGCGAAGGAGGTGCTCGCGGGCCCCCTCCCCGGCCACATAGCCATAATCATGGACGGCAACCGCAGGTACGCCGCGGAGTTCCTGGAGAACGACAGCAAGGAGGGCCACCGCAAGGGGGAGGAGAAGATCGAGGAGATGCTGTGGTGGTGCCTCGAGCTGAAGATACCCTACATAACGGTGTACGCATTCTCGACGGAGAACTTCAAGAGGGAGAAGGACGAGGTCGACTTCATAATGGAGCTGTCGGAGGCGTCCCTGCGCAGGATGGCCGACGACAAGAGGATCCACGACAACAAGGTGAGGATAAGGGTGTTCGGGGACCGGTCCACCCTGCCGGACAGCGTGAGGGAGGCCATAGCGTACGCGGACGAGAGGACCTCCGCCTATTCGGACTTCAGCTTCAACGTGGCCATGGCCTACGGGAGCAGGCAGGAGATCATCGCCGCCGTCAAGGACATAGCGGCGAAGGTCGCCAAGGGCGAGATGGGCATAGACGACATATCCGAGGAGACGGTCTCGAGCCACCTGTACACGTCGGACATGCCGGACCCCGACCTCATCCTGAGGACGTCCGGGGAGGTCAGGATGTCGAACTTCCTGCTCTGGCAGCTGGCCTACTCGGAGCTGTACTTCGCGGACGTGTACTGGCCGGGCTTCAGGTACATAGACTTCCTGAGGGCGGTAAGGTCGTACCAGCAGCGCATAAGGCGCTACGGCGGGTGACATGGCGCGGACGGACATAGTGTTCCTGCACGCGCCGAGCGTGTACGACTTCAGGAAGAGGCCGATGTTCTACGGGCCGGTGAGCGACGTCATACCGTCGTCGCCGGTCTTCGAGATGTACCCCATCGGGTTCATGACGATATCCGCCCACCTTGAGGCGGCGGGGTTCAGGACGCGGATAGTCAACCTCGCGGCGCTGATGCTGAGGGACGAGGGGTTCGATGCCGAGAGGAGGATCGCGTCACTGGATGCGGACGTGTTCGCGATAGACCTCCACTGGCTCCCCCATGCGCACGGGGCGACGGAGGTGGCGTCGCTCGTGAAGAGGATCCACCCGGACTCCAAGGTGGAGTTCGGGGGGCTCTCCGCATCGTACTTCTGGGAGGAGCTGATCCGGAGGCCGGAGGCGGACCTGGTGATGAGGGGGGACATGACCGAGGGGCCCACGGTGGCGATGATGGAGGCCCTCCAGGAGGGGAGGGACCTGTCCGGGGTGCCGAACCTCGTCTGGAAGGACGGCGGCGGCAGGGTACATGACAACGGGCTCACCCACTGCCCGGACAGCCTCGACGGGGTGGACTTCGACTACGGGGTGGTCATAAAGAACGTCATAAGGCACATGGACCTCAAAGGCTCCCTCCCCTGGCACGGGTGGGACAGGGCGCCCCTGACGTCGGTCTTCTCGGTGAGGGGGTGCTCCATGGGCTGCGCCGAGTGCGGGGGGTCGGGTTTCGCGAACGGGAGGGTCGTGTGCAGGAAGGCGCCGGCGTACAGGTCCCCGGAGAGGCTCGCCGAGGACATGGACATGGTCCAGGGCTACCTCCGGGCGCCGATATTCATTGTTGGGGACCTGAGGCAGCCCGGCCCCGGCTACGCCGAGAGGTTCCTCAGGGAGGCCAAGGACAGGGGCATAAGGAACCATGTCGTGGTGGAGCTATTCGACGGCGCAGGGGGCGACTTCTTCTCCGGGGTGGACAGGGCGTTCGACGGCGGCTGGAGCGTGGAGTTCTCCCCCGGCTCCCACGACGAGGCGGTCAGGCAGGCGACCGGCCGGGGGTACACCAACGAGGCGATAGGGAGGACAGTGTCCTCCGCTTTCGAGAACGGGTGCGGCAGGTTCGACATGTTCTACATGACCGGCCTCCCGTTCCAGACGAGGG
>JGI24702J35022_10002013_pt1 | contig 12519 bp, 6 predicted proteins | sample TergutTh196P4_FD_35022 | JGI IMG/M metagenome (IMG submission 35022)
GAGGCGACGGTGTGCTCCTTGACGCCGATGCCGATGCCCGTGGAATGCACCACCTTGCCCACGCCGACGTAATTTTGCAGGAACATGTCGCCGGGGAAGTGTTTGTATTGGAACAACTGGCGGCGCATCCACCACTCCACGCCGCGCAGGTCGCCGTCCTGGCAATGGCAGACGAGGGAGCCGTCGAAGTCCATCTGCTGCCAGGGAATCTCGTCGATCATCACCACCGGGCGCAGCATATGCAGGTCGTTGGAGGCGATGTGCAGGGCGCGGCGCTGGGCGTTGCGGGGTTCGGCGGCGGCCTGGGCGTAGGCCTGGGCCAGAGGGCGGAGGATTTGTTCGTCGTGGGTCATGGGGCTTCTCCTCAATCAAAATTTTCTGATAAATGGCTTCGCTTTTTCTTCGCTGATGAGCAAGTGATATTTTTCCGGACGGCGGTATGCGTTGCCATGTATTTCACGTTGCCGATATTCACGCAGTTCATCTACCGGGAAACTGGCTATATAGATTCCTTCTGTCTCGCCTGCGTCAACGATCAGCATATCACTTGAAGAACTGTTCTCTGATTTATAGGCAATCCCATCAAAAGCGGTGGAATGGCCGTTGCAATCGGGCTGACCACGCGGATAGCTTACGGTGGCAATCCCCACCATGTTTTCATAGGCTCTTGTTCTGAGCTGCGACAAGATGTTCCACATTTCAGGAAACAGGGCTATATCCGCGCCCATTTGTTTTGCCTTTTTGCAGCATTCCAGCCCTTTGTTCAGATTCGCTTCCTGTGAACCTGTGGGCAGTATTTGTAATAAGGCTACGTTAAAATTAGTGACTTTACCCATCCTCTATCACCGATATCATCGCTAGATAATTCTCAATCGGGCAGAAATCCGGCACGCTGTTGCCGCTGCCCAGGGCGTAGCCGCCGCGCTCACTTGCGCTCCCGAGCATGGCCCGGCAGCGGGTTTTGATCTCCTCCGGCGTGGACGTGCACAGGAAATGCAAATCAATGCCGCCCAGGACGGCCATGTTGCCCCCCGGAAGCTTGCCGCCCATAAACAGCTCGTAGGCGTCCTCCACGGGCAGGATGTTGTCCTCGTAGGAGTGGCGGCCGTCGAAGCCCATGTCGAACAGGTCGTCGAGGATGTCCGAAAAATAGCCGCAGGAGTGCAGCACCGCCGGTTTGCCCGCCGCGTGGGCGATACGTACGATCTCCTTGTGCCATGGGAACACGTACTTGCGCATATCCGCCGGGGAGAGCATGGTCTGCCGGTTGAAGCCCCAGTCGTCGTTGGACATGAGCAGCCCGACGCTGTCGTGCTGCGCCGCGATGCGGTAGTATCCCGCCAGCCTACTGCCGATCTGCTCGAAAATATCGGCCGCAAGCTGCGGGTCGTCGTAGAGCATCAGGCACAGATTGTCGTATCCCACGAGCCTGACGGCGTTTTCCAGCACGCCGCAGGGGCCGCGCACCATGAGCTTCATGCCCTCGGGCAGATCATCCTCCAGGGGGCTATAATCGCAGGCCTCCGGATCCCTCCAGGGGTAGGCGTCGAAGCTCCCGCGATCGGTGATGATGGGCGAATCGTTGAGGGAGTGGGTTTTTGCCGCGCCTCTGTGACTGCCCTGCATGCTCGGGAAACCGAAGTCCGAGGCGACCACGCTGGCGTAGTCGTAGCCCAGCGCCGCGAAGACGTCAACCAGGTTTTTCGCCCCATGATCCATGGCATAGCGCTCCGCCGGGCCGTGGAGGAACAGCTCGAAGAGCACGGGGCGGTCGGGCACCCGGCGATTAAGGACCTTCAGCAGCTGGGTAAAGTCGGGGCGTCTCATGATGCCGCCCCCAGCCTGGGCAGAATGGGCGTTGGGAACACGTCGGGGCCGAAGCCCAGGACGCGGCCCAGCTGCACGCCGATCTGGCGGTTCTTCCACACGCCGCCGTTGGCAAAGCCGGCGTCGGTTTTGTTGACGAGCACCGGCACGTTGGCCATGGTGTGCTCACTGAAGGTAAAGACGTACGCGTCGCCCTGCAGCTGCACGCCACCAGTCTCATGGTCGGCGGTGACAAGCACGAGGGTCTCCGGATGCGCGGCCGCGTAGTCCAGGGCGACAGTCACAGCCTCGTCGAGGGTGCGCACGTGCTTGATTGCGCCCACCATATTGCCGTCGTGGGAATATTTATCGATGTGGGCGGCCTCCACCATGAGGAAGAAGCCGTCCGGGTCGTCGTCGAGCAAATCGATGGCGGCGCCGGTCATCTCCGCAAGGCTGGGACTCCCGGCGGGGGTGGGAACGCTGCCCAGGCCGCCAAACTGCCCGAAGCTGCGGCTGCCCTCCTCCATGGCCTCCATCTGCGCCTTTGTGGTGATGAGGGCATCGAAGCCGCCCGCCTTCACCCCGTCCGCCGTGACGGAGGCGCTGCCGCCGCCCCAGATGAGCGTCAGGCCGGAGGCCATTTGCCCGAGGGAGATGGCCTCCTCGTTGTTGCGGCTGGCGGTGTGGGAGCTGAATGCCGCGGGCGTGGCCCCGCTGGTGCTGTCGGTGGTGACAACCCCGGCCAGCTTACCGTTCTCGATGGCCAGCTCCGCCAGAGTGGCGGGCGTTGCTATCCACATCAGCGGATCCAGGGGGAACACGGCGATCTCGTTGAAGATCGCGCGTACGCCGCAGGCAAGGGCCGTGGCCCCGGCGGCGGAATCGGTGGGCAGGAAACCGGGCCAGCTGTTGGTGTTGCTCTGCCCGCGGATGGGCATGGTCTCCATGACGAGGGGCGCGGGGTCATCGGCCAGGGCGGCCTTGAGATGGTTCTCGCCCATGCCGTCGCCGATGAACAGGATGACGTTCTTGTATTCCTTGTACTGCGTTTCGTTGATACCGCCGCGAAAGCCGACAAGGCCGGAAAAAAGAACCAGCGGGGCGCAGAGGAAAGCGAGGATTTGCTGCAGGATTTCCATGGTATGGCCTCCCTATGTGTATTATTTTATATATTATAGCAGGGATTGCGGGGGTTGGCAAGGGGGCGGCAAGATTTATCTTGACAAGCCCGGGAATTTTGCGTAGAATAAACACAAGGTTTATTTTATTTAGATTAAGGAGGAACTCCCGTGAAAAAGCTGTTATCCATCCTGTTGGCTCTTGCCCTGTGCCTTGGCTGCGCGGTCTGCGCGTCGGCGGCGCAGCTTGCCGAAAGCGCCCAGGCCGAGGCGCAGTCCCTGCAGTTCGAATTACCCGTCGTCACGGCCATTGAGGCCGCGTGGAACGGGGAGATTTTGCTCAACCTCTGGGCGGAGCCGTTGTTTACGCCGGGCAACGTGGCGGTTACGGTCTATTTTGAGGAGGGTGAGCCGGAGGTCCTCAGCATTTGGTCCGCCCAGGGCGGCGGAAGCTGGTATACCCAGGGCCGCGAATGGTTCTGGCGGGTGGATTATGAATACGACAGCGACGCCAACAGCGTGACGTTTTACTATGTGGATACCAATAATCCCGACCGCGAGGAAGCGCCCCAGGCAAGCTTCAGTTTCCCCTCGGATTATCTTGCGGCTTTTATCGCGTCGCAGGGGCCGCTGACGCAGCTGAAGCTGGGCGAAACGATTGAGGGCATCATCGGAAGCGAGAATGGCTGCAAGGTTTTCACCTTCACCCCGGCAAAAAGCGCGGACTATGCGTTTTCTGGAGGCGATTACTACCGCAGGTTTGTTGTTTTGGATACCGATATGAATGTTGTCGGCGACTCCATCGCTTCTCTTAAGGCGGGCAAAACCTACTATGTGCTCGTCCAGAGCTACAGCGAAGGCGAATACAACGTCACGGTAAACGAATACAGCCTGTGGCGGAATATACTGTCGAACCTGCGCAGTTTAAGTTTTTTGGATTTTATTATGCTCATTCCCCTGGTCCCGTTCTTTTTGTTCCTGTTGCCCTATATGATTATAAATCTGGCGGGCCTGTTCTGAGACTGCTCCCAGCCAAAACAAGAAGAGACGCACTGTTGTGCGTCTCTTTCATTATTGCAGGCCTTCCCTACCCCACCATCTTCCTCCTCTTCAGGAACACCTGGTTGCGGTTGAGATACGCCTTTTGCCTGCATTTTGTCAGGTGCTTGCGGCCCTCGGCGCTGCGGGTGTAGATCAGCTCGAAGCGGCCCGCCTGTTTTTGCAGGAGCTTCGCCAGCACCTGTGCGCCCTCCTTGTTCGCGCCGACGGCGGACGGGCAGGCATAGCTATCGGCGTAGGACAGCCCGGGCAGGAGCTTGTACTTCTTCACCATGACATAGCGCGGGTTGTCTATGGCGGAGAGCAGTTCGCCCATGGCCTTGCCGAAGACCTCGTTGTCGTGGGCGCTGGCCCCTGTGATCACGCAGCTCGCATAGCCTTTCGCCGTGGTGCGAATGGACAGCCGCGCGTTCCTGCTCTCGATGAGCTTGAGCTTTTTCATGGCCTTCAGCAGGCAGGAGGCGAGGGTCTTCACCGTCTTTTTGGGGGAGATAAAATTCAGCAGGCACTTGAGATTGGCCAGCAGGAAAATCACCAGGACGACGGCCAGGCTCCAGCAGAGGATGGTGAGCGCCGTGTTTTCGACGATGACGGGGATAGCCACCATGCCCGCGATCACCAGGCCGGCGGCAAGCGCCCAGCAGATGACGGCGAGGAGGTTCACCAGCAGGTAGCGCGCCGGGCGGGCGCCCTTGGGCACCTCACAGCTGTCAGAGACCTGCGGCTTTGTAAACTTGCCCAGCGTGGCCGTCCAGCTTTCGGCCATGCCGCTGCGGGCGGCAGCCATCTCCATGGTTTTGGCGTTGATATTCGAATAGCCCTCTTCATTGAATGGGGGCTGGATGATGTCCAGGCGGGCGATACCGCTCTCGATGGTGTCGCCGCTGTAGGAGGGCGCGAGGAAGCCCAGGAAGCGCCGCTGCAGGGTGTCGTAGTCCGCGCTGACGACCTTGCCGGTCTCATTTGTGGGCTCGACGGTGACAAGGTGCCAGATATTCGCTGTCTTATCGGGCACACGCTTGTCGGTACGGATCGCGCGGCCGCGCATCTGGTTGGAGAGCATGAAGCTGCCCACGAAGCTGGCGAGGATCAGCGCGTTGATGCCCGGGGAGTCCCAGCCCTCACCGAGGAGGGATTTCGTGCCGATCAAAATATGGATCAGACCGCCTTCAAATGCTTGTGTGAGGGCGGCGACCTTGTTCTTGTTGGAGCCGGTGAAGACAAGCTCGGCGTAGGGGGCGTTCGGCAGGGGTTTGGCCTTGAAATCGCCCTGGATTTTGTCGACAATCTCATTGGGCACCAAAACCAGTGTGCCCGCCAGGAGCGCTACTTTTGCCCTATCGCCTACGGCGCGGCGCACAGATTCGAAGATGGGCACAGTGCCCATGACGTTCAGCGCTGCGTCGCTCCCCACCTGAGGAAGGGCCTCTTTCTTGATGAAGTCGGTCAGGATGAGCATACGCAGGTTCTCGCCGAGGGTGCCAAATTCGGCCCGGGCAATGTTGTCGATGCCCGACAGCTTGCCCATGGAGGAGGCGAGCATCTTCCGAATCTTGTTGTCGCCGGTCAGGCAGGCCTGGGAGCCGCTCAGAAAGCCGTTTTTTTGCAATGCCGATTTGATTTCGCCCGACTCTTTTTCGCCAAAAATCGCCGGGTTCACCGCGATGAAGCCGAGGGCGGCCTGGGCGGTTTCGAGGGAGAATTTTGGCGGGGGGAGCAGCTTCACCAGCTGCTTCGGCACGGGTAGCTTCGCCCTTTCCGCCAGGGAGAGGATGGCGGCGAACTCACCGGGGCTGTTGAAGATTTGCTCCTCCATGGCCCCGTGATTTTGCAGGATCTTTACCGAATTGGCGAAGGCCGGGCCCGCGATGATCTCATTGACGCAGACCAGGGCGCGGGTCTGGAAGGCCGCGAGGGTCTCGCTCTCCTCCTTGGTGGGGTAGGAAAACCAGACGTAATCCTGGTGGGGGCAGAGCGTCTTCTGCTTCACCAGCTGTGGGATGAAGATCTCGGCGTCGATGTCGCCGCACAGGGAGATGTAGCGGTTCCACTCGGCGACGGTGCTGTCATAGGGCGGGGTGGCGGTGAGGGCGATGACGGCCACATCGCCCTTGAAGGCCTCGATGAAGCCCTCCAGGGCGCGCTGCCACTCGCTCTTGAGATGATGCGCCTCGTCCAGGCAGATGGTCTTGATGCCAGCCTTCTTCACCGTTTTGAGAAGGTCGAAGGCGGTGTAGTCGTCCTTCTCCGCGTGACCCGGGGCCTCGTCGTCGGTCTCGATTTCCTCGTCGGAGACGCGCCGGTTATACGCCGCATGAAGGGCCTGGTAGGTGACCGAGGTGATGAGCTTCGGGGCCTTCAAGGTGTAGGAGACCACCTCGTCCACCCTGGCCGGATCGGCCATGAAGCCCTCGGCGAAGCGCTCGCCCCACTGCTGGCGGATGGTCACGCTGGGGGAGAGCACCAGCGCGGGCGCGTTGAACCGCCGGATGAGCTCCAAGCCCAGGATGGTCTTGCCGCTGCCCGGGGCGGCCACGATGTGCACGCGCTTATCGGCCATGTATTGTGTGCACTGGTCGAGGACCTTCTGCTGGTAGTCGCGGAAGGTCCAGGCGAATTTGAAGGGAGAGAAGGGCATGGTGAGAATCCTTTCTGAGGTTAGAGCGGCAACGTCAATGCGTTGCCGCTTATTCCAAGTCAAAGACGCGCTATTTGCCTGTACTGCCCTCACAGCTCCTGAAAAAACTCCAGCACCTCGCCATCTGGCCCGAACACGAACGCGATGCGCACGGGCAGGGGCGGCGTGGCGGGGATATCGAGGGTTTTGGGGGGCATTTTCTCTTTCGCGCCTGCGGCAATCGCGGCTGCGAAGGCCTTATCGGGATCGGTGGTGCGGATGGCGAAATGCACGAAGCGCTCGTTCTTCTGGACCTGTGGACTGCCATTGGCGAAGATTTCGAAGTGCGAGCCGTCACCGATGTCCAGCAGGGCCGCCCGCCCCGCGCCCTCGCCCCAGAAGGCGACGGGCCGCATGCCCAGGCCTTCGGTGTAGAATTGGACGGACTTGTCGAAGTCGGCCGAGGAAAGCGCGATGTGGTGCGAGCCGGCGCCGGGGATTGTTTCATTTGCCATGGGAAGGACCTCCTCATTTCCAAAATATCACCTGAAGCATCATTTTATCATGTCTTCCCGAAAAAATCAACCTTTAAAAAGAAAACTTCGCGGCGCTCCATCACGCCGCGAAGTTCTTTTTTGGCCCGTCCGGGGAGCCTTGCCCAGTGTTTTTTACGTAATGATAATCTGGTGGTCATAACTCTTGATGTCGCCGTAGAAGGTAGTGCCTGCGCCGTTTTTCACGAATGCGCGGTAATACCACATGCCGTTGCTGATCCCTGTCAACATGGTGTCGTAGGGAGTCGCGAAAGCCGAGGTAACGGACGCGCTGCTGACGCTGCCCTCCAGGCTCGGATCGTCTTTCGCGTAGATGACGCCTGTCTCAGTAACCGTACCGGGAATATTTGCGTAGGCGCTGCCGATCACGTTCGCTGTCGAATAACCGGCCATCACACAGTTGCCGGTGACAACCAGGGGGGCAGGCGGGTACACCGTGCCGAAGCGGTTGGTCTCTACGCCGGTCTGCTGGTTGCCCGGCGAGCCCTTGGGGGTGATGTACACCGTGATCCAGATCTCGCCCGTCGCCGAGTAGTCCAGCTCGATGGAGCCGTTGGCAGCGGTGCCGGGGCCGGGCAGGACGGCGCCGACCAGGTTTGTCACGGGATGCCCCACGGCGCTGGGCCCGTCGTTCTGCTTGTGGCCTGCGAACTCGTAGTACTGCGGCACAATATCCGTCAGCGTGTAGATTGGATCCTCGCCGGGGATTAGGGTATACTCCGTGAAGGGGTAGCCCGGCGTCACACTGTCGCTGGTCAGGGGCAGGGTCATGCCGTCGTTGAGCAGGGTGTAGTACCCCATAACCGGGCGCGACAGCGGGCTGATCGGGTTGATAACCAGCTGGCGAATGTGCAGGGAATATTGCAGCATCTGGTGCCAGGTGGTGTTGCTCGGCACCCCGTTCTGGTATGCCGTGTTCGCGTATACGCCCGCGTTCTTCACCGTCGTTTTGAACGACACCGACGTCTCGCCTATGGGCAGCTCCATCAGATCCCAGGTGATGGTGCGGGTTATCTCGTCATATACGCCGTCATCGCTGATGCTGCCTGGTATAAGCTCAAGGCCCTCGGGGATTTGGTCGGTAAGGGTGCCGCCCAATGCCGTCGGCGGTACGATTTCCTCGAACAAGCTGGTGATTTTGCTCAGCGCGGTCATATAGGCTTCGGCATATCCAATCTTGGCGAACGCCCAGTTCGCGCGGCCATCCGGCGGGGCCGCCACGGTTTGGGGAGAGAGGAACTTGGTCATGCGCCAATCGGCGGGCGGGCCGGAGCGTTCTATACTCGCATCGTTCTCAGCGTGGTCCGTCCGGATAACCAGCAGACGCCCATCTGGATATAACGCATGGAACCGGGCGGCCTGGGGCTGCAGCACATACTGGAAGAAATTGTCAGAATCGTAGTAATGGAAGTCAGCAATCATGACAATGACAGGGATACGGCTGGGATCGCTTGTGTCGCGGGGTATCACATATGCTGGCTCTCCCACTGGTACTCCAGCTATACTAGCTCTAAGGTCTGTCGGCAGGTAGCCACCATATTGCACTGGGGTGATGCCCTGGTTGCCTGACATCTTATCGATGGCCGCACGCAGGAACATCGCGTTGTCGTCGCTGATAAACAAAGGATCCTGCGCGAAGGTGGCTTGAACCACGGATTCGTATGACTCCGGGCCAACAAAAGGCGTGTCAACCTGTATGCATAGCCAACCGGCATCTCTCGAAGATGTATTAGAACCTGACGGCGAAGTCACCCCTGCCAGATTGCAGCCCATAAGCGAGATTTTGCTGCCGGGATAATTGGCGAATATATGCTCACTCATGTCCATGATGATATTTCTGGCGTATAGGCGTGCCTGCTGTGGAACGCCATCCGTGCCGTTGAGCATATATCCTAGACTGTTCCGCCCCATCGAACCCGACCAATCGAGGGCGAAAACGATGTCATACACCGCGTCGGAGACCGCGCCCGCCGTGGCCGGGTTATACAGGTCAATCGTGTACTCGATCTGGTCGCCCGGCTTGACCTCCGTGGGCTCCTCCTCCGTGCCGTCGTTGCTGTCCACCCAGGTTGCGCCGCCGTCGCTGCTCACGCGGGCAGTTTTGACAGGTTCGGGGATGAGCAGTTCATGGTAGGTGCGGTTGGTGGGCTCCGTGCCAACCAAGGCCCGGTTGACGTACAGGCCATCCTCCGACGTGTCGGTGACGGTGACCTCGAACGAGAGGGTGATTGCCCCCGGCGTTTTGTTGTAGATATCCCAGGTGACGGTGTGCGTGACGGCGTTGTAGGCGCCGTCGAGATTGTCATTGACTTTGATGCTGCCCGTGTCCACGGTCAGGCCGGTGGGCACCTTGTCGGTGATGATGTCGCGCAGGCCCTTGCCCGGGACGAATTCGTCCACGTTGGAGTAGTTGGTGAACAAATACTCCTCTTCGTCATAGCGGTCGGTATAGTTCACCTTGGCCTGGTTCTCGTACTTCCTGTTCTGGGCGATGACCCTGCCGTCCACATATACCTCGAAGGTGACGGTGTACAGGTTTTCGCAGTCCTCCGAGAAGGAACCGTCGCCCGCGACCATGCCGCCCTGGCTGCTGGTGGCCCCCGCGCCGACATGGAGCTTCAACATGCGCGTCACCGCGTTATAGGTGTAATTGCTTGTCGCCGTGCCGTCGATCTTCACGCTGCCGGCCACGAGGCTGGCGCCGGCGGGCAGGATATCCCGGATGACGACGTTGTCGGCGTCGGATTCGCCGGTGTTCTGCACCTCGATGGTATAGGTCACTGTGCTACCCGCGTCGGCGGTCTGGACGCCTGCAACAAGCGGCGCGTCGTTGCTCTTGGTCAGCTCGATGTAGCTGCTGGTGAAAAGGCGGATACCGTCGAGATAGTTGCCAAGGGTCTTATCGTTATGCGTTGTGGATACCGATTCAAAGGAGAATTCAGTCAGCGTTTGTCCTATTGGAACCATGTAGCTGCCTGTATAATGTCCCCAAGTTGGATAGCTATCACTGCAAACACGTTGTAATCCACCTGTGGTTTCGTCCGCCGCACGCAGATAAAAGTTCATCACATCTGGGCCGTTGCTTACGCCAACTCGTTTTGCGGTGTGCCAAAATTCATAATATACCTTTGTGCCCGGTACTGTAGTACAGTTTTGATAGAGCGTTCCTTCCACATAGGAGTTCAATTCGGCATATTGGTTTCCATCAGGGCAGCTTGTGGCGTAACCGACACCACCATTCGGTAGTTGCACTTCTATGGAATTTGCATATTCACCATAAACCCCAAGAGAATCTGGATAAGTTGGCCTAGTGTTCCAGCCCGGCACATCTTCCTGCCAATAAGCTCCCCAGCTGGGATTTCCTATACCATTGTAGCCCCCCATTGCGTTATTATTCACTCCGGGAATGCTGCCTATCACCGGCAACTCAAAGCTGCCGTTTTCGAACTCAATCTTCTCGGGCGGGGTTGCCTGCGGCTTGAACGTGGGGTTTGCCACGGTGAGCAGCGCGGGCTTTTCGAATTCGATGGTGTACTTGAGCGTCTCTCCCAGCCTGACCACCACGGGATCCTCGGCGGAGCCGTTGTCGAACTCCTCGGCGTCGTTCAAAAAGGCCTTTTTCACCGGGATGTTCAATTCAGCCGGGATTGGGGTCGCCACGGCGTGCCAGGTGGAGTTGGTCTCGATGTCCACGCCCAGCAGATACATGGTGGCGGTGTTCTCGTAAATGACCGCCTCTTCCGCCCTGGCGGTGAAGCTGTAGGTGCTGACGCCGTTGGGCAGCTGCGACACATTCCAGGTGACGGTCCGGTTCAGATTGGTGTAGACGCCGCCGTCCTCCGTGTCGGTGCACACCAGCCCCAGGGGGAGCACGTCAGTGATGACGACATTGGGGCCCCTGCCCTCGTTGTCATTGGTAACGGTAATAGTGTAAGTGATCTCGCTGTCCTTGGCGACTATCGCGGGGGCGTCCTCCGTGCCCGAGGCCGGCGACGCGCTCTTCTCGATTGTTATGGAATCCAGGGCGCCGCCCGAATGGTTGATTACGGTGTTCGTCCGGTAAACCTCGCTGCTCGGGTCGGTCACGTCGGCGTAGTTGCGGAACACCGCCTCCTCCGCCACAACCCGGACTGTGATCTCCAGCTGCGCCTGATTGTTCACCAGGGATACCGAGGCGGTGACCTTCGTCCTGCCGCCTACATTCGTAGTGGCAGCCGGGGGGTCGCTGCTGACGAACTGCAGCCCCTCTGGGAGCAAATCCTCGAAGACCATCGTCCCGGACTTCGCCGACGGGTATTCCACCGAAATCGTGTAGGTGAATTCCTCCCCGGGGATCAGCGCGGTCTCGGTCGGGACGCTGGATTGCTTCTGGATTGCCGGCGCGGTGGGTGTCTTCTCATAGACGAAGATGATGCACAGGTGCTCCTCAAGGCCCACAACCTCCGGGATCCCCAGGTAAATCACGTTGGCGTCGTCGTTCAATTTATAGCCGATATAGCTCCAAACATCGCTGCCATCGACAAGGACGGTGGGGGGCTCCCCGGTATAGGGGGTCCCGGCGGGCAGCCGCTCCCTGAGGACGTCGGGGCTGAGTTCATCGGGAGGCAACCTGTTGTGCAGGTGGTCGTAGCGCGGCTCGGTATCCTTGTGGAATTTTTCGAGAATGTTGTAATTGGTCTTGAAGAAGAGATTGAGATCGACGTTGCCGGTCACGGTGAAGGGGGCCGGCATGGACGGGGACGTCACACGCGCGCCGTCGTCGAAGGACCAGTTGTCGGCATACTCGTAGGTGTTGCCCGCGGAGATGATGTCGTCAAACAGGCCCGAGGCCGGGGTAAAGGTGCTCCCGTTCGTGACAAAGTAGCTCAGGCTGCCCTTGATCACGTTGGATGGCTTGTAGTCGTCCAGGAAATAGACCGTGACAATGGGAGCCACGTCGAAATACAGCGTGAGATGCTTGTCTTCCTGGATGTTCGCAAATTGCGGCGCCCCTGTAGTGTTCAGAATCGAGTAATCGGGCTGGGTGCCGCGCGGAACAGGCGGCCCGTCCGTCGGCTCCGTCAGCTTGTAGCCATAGTAGTTATACAGGGCGGCGTTGAACGTGATGGGATCGAGGTAACTGACGGGCAGGTAGTAGTTGTTGCCCTTGTTCGCCGCCCAGACGACGGTCTCCTGTATCTCGTTGCCGCTCGCGTCAACAAAGTGCACGTATACCGCGATGGGGAAGGAGCGGTAGTAATACCGGATCCTCTTGTTTTCCTGGACATTGCTGAAAATCATGGCGGGGGGCTCGGGCGGCGGGCCGAGGACGACGCTGCCGATAGGCGTGTTGGTGGCGTCATCAATATACTGATAGCCGTAG
>JGI24702J35022_10002014_pt1 | contig 12517 bp, 11 predicted proteins | sample TergutTh196P4_FD_35022 | JGI IMG/M metagenome (IMG submission 35022)
CCCTGCATCTCCGCATCCCTGCGTCCCTGCTTCCGCCGTCATCGCCGTTACCCTGCATCTCTGCATCCCTGCGTCCCTGCTTCCGCCGTCATCGCCGTTACCCTGCATCTCTGCATCTCCGCATCCCTGCATCTTTTTGAGTTAACTCCACTCTCCACCCTCAAAACTCCACACATTTTATTATAAGCCCGGATACATAGAGCGGCTGCGGCCGTTCTGTCTTTGCCGTTGCCGTCATTCGCAATTGCCGCCGCAAAGTTCAAAATAAGCGTAAATTACCGCCAGAATTGAAAACGGCACAGTCAAAAGCAGCAAAACAATAAAAAACTTTCCGATATAATTTATAATGAACAGTACCGCCAATAAAACAAAAATTTTCATTTTGCGGTCATTTGTAATTTCTTTGCTTTTTTGAAAAGCTTCTTTTAACCCCGCGTTTTCAAGCAGGGGAAGAAAATACAATATATATTGTAACGTAAATATGACAAAAACCGCAATAAGCGCGAAAGACAGCGCGGATACGGCAAACATGCCTGCCGTATATCCGTCCCCTCCGGAAACGCTTTTCGCTATAAAAGGCATAGCGGCTATTATAAACGCGAAAACAAAAAAAATCGCGGCAGCGGAAAGCATAAAACGCAAAACGGACAAAAAAGAAGGAACATAATCTTTAAGCTTCATTATTTTTCCTTTACACAAAGGAAGAAAAGCGGAAGCCATAAAAAATAAAATCATTGCCGTAAACATTATGACAAAGGCCATGCAAATTGAAAAAAGAACAAAAGGATTGATCACTTTCGCGCTTTGGGCAAAATTTTCGCTTATGGCGGCGGTCATTGAGGCATTTATGCTGCCGATAAAAAGCAAATTTGAAAATAAACTTACAAATAAAATTAAGGCCGCCGAAAGAACAGAGATAAAAAGAACATCGGTAAAATTTTTAATTAAAGTATTAAAAGCCGCCCTGAACACCGCGGAAAATGAAAAATCGTTCATTAAAACCCCAAAGACAATTGCAAATAAACGGCAAAAAGAAAAGCAGCGCCGTTTATAACTTTCTATTGTCTATAACTCTCTTTGCTTTGCCTTCGCTTCTGGCAATGGTTTTGGGTCCGACAAGTTTTACATTGACCCCGACAAGTATAGTGTTTTCAATACTTTTCTTAATTTTATTTCTAAGCGCTTCAAGCGCTTTCATCTGATCGGAGAAAGCTTTTTCATCGATCTCAACCAGCACTTCTATAATATCCAAACCATGCGCTTCTCTGTTAACGATTATCTGATAATTAGGCAATATGCCTTCAACCTGCAGCAAGGCATATTCTATCTGGGTGGGGAAAACGTTTATTCCGCGCACGACTATCATGTCGTCCGTTCTTCCTTTGATTTTGCTTATGCGCGGCGCGGTCCTTCCGCACGAACAAGGTTCGTTCGTCAAAGAAACTATATCTCTCGTTCTGTAGCGCAAAAGCGGCATTCCGGTTCTTGTAAGAGTCGTTATAACAAGTTCGCCGTTTTCTCCTTCAGGGACCGGCATATTTGTCTCAGGGTCGATTATTTCCGGATAAAACACGTCAGACCATATATGCAAACCTTTCTTCAAATAACATTCCTGGGCGACTCCTGGACCGATAATTTCCGAAAGCCCGTAAATATCCGTCGCCGTAAGGCCAAGCGAATTTTCTATTTCGCCTCTCAAAGCTTCGGTCCACGGCTCCGCGCCGAAAATTCCGACTTCCCACGAAGATTGTCTCGGGTCAAAACCCATTTCTTTTGCTTCTTCTGCCATATACAATGAAAAGCTCGGCGTACACGCCAAAATTCGCGGCTTAAAATCCTGCATAAGTTTTATTTGTCTTTTTGTTTGTCCGGAAGACATAGGCATTATCGCGACGCCCATTTTCAAAGCGCCGTAATGAAGCCCCAATCCTCCGGTAAATAATCCGTACCCGTAAGCGATCTGGATAATATCGCCCGGAAGACCTCCCGCAGCCGCGATCGAACGCGCCGAAACTTCCGCCCAGAGATCTATATCTTCTTTCGAATAGCCGGAAACAACAGGATTGCCCGTCGTACCGCTTGAAACGTGGAATTCCGCGATATCTTTAACTTCTTTGGAAAACAGCCCGAAAGGGTAAAAATCCCTCAGATCGTCTTTTTCGGTAAAGGGAAGTTTTGTTATATCGTATATGCTTTTAACCGAGTCCGGCAAAAAACCGTTCTCGTCAATTCTTTTTTTATACACGGGCGAATTTTTGTAAACGTAACCTGCAAGCGCGCGCAAGCGCTCCGACTGCAAATTTTTTAGATCCTGCAAACTCTGAGTTTCCGTCTTTTCATTATAAATCATGCGATTTACTCCGTAAATTTAGGCGCGTGGACGATAGAGCGGTTATGATTTTAAGGATTTATTTGCCGCAGCCGTTTCCATGCCTCATCTTTTATTCCTATTCGTTCTATCTGTCGTTTCTTCCGGATCGGTTATTTCAATTTCGCGTTTTCTTTCGCCGATCACTATCGAATTATTATTTATCAGGCGTTTCGCTTCAAAATATTTGCCTATCTCGCTGTTTCTGAGTTCGGAAATTTTATCAAAGACGCGTCTGAGATTTTGCGTTTTTTCTTCAAACTCTCTTTTGCGCAGCGTTAAATCGCTGCTTTGCGGTTTTTTAGGGTTTAAAGATTCTTCCACGTCTTCAATTTCTTTAGGATTGCTGACAAACTTCATGAACTCTCCGGCCGCCCTGTCAAAAGCGGGGACCAGCGCGTAAATATCTCTTCTGATTTTTTCTATTTCCGCCAGCAGCTTATTGTATCTTCTGATATTCTCATTTATCATATCCGAAGAGTTTTTTGTGTGTTTCTCTTCGTCGATAACGATGTTTTCGTCCGCGTTACTTTCCCGCAGCTTCAAGAAAAATTCTTTTATTTTGTTCAATAAATTTCCCTTTAAATCCTTTTTCCAAAGCTTTAAGCCAGCTTTCCTCGCTTATGTTTAAATGCTTTGAAAGCCTGCCCAGCATAAACGTATTTATAAATTTTTTGTCCGTAAGTTTTTCATCCGCTTCCAGCAGATCTTTAAACAGGTCGACCCCGTTTTTTGAAAGATAGTGAAACATTCTCTCATGCTCGCCTTCGTGAAAAGGCACCAAAAAATCGGCCTTTTCCGTTTCTACCAGCGGCGAAGCGACCTGCTTGGCGAAACGTACGTGCGATTCCACCGAACCGCCTCTTTGCGCCATGCCGTGCACTTCCGATTTTTTCGCGTGATATCCGTCATAAACCGCCGCGAGCGCGGCAATTTCCGACGCTGTCAGGATCCCCTGTCCGCCGATCCCGCAAAACATAATATTTACAACTTTATTGTCGGTGTTATTTGCCATTTTACTTTTCCTTTTTTTCCTCAAGTAAGAGGGAAAACGCAGCCTTTGCCGTTGATCCGTAATCGATTAACGCTTTTTCAAAGCGTTAAATTTGCACGCGCTCACGCACACATTGCAGCCCGTGCATAAAAATTCGTTAAAATTAACCGCGCCGTCTCCGGTTTTATATATCGCTGGGCAGTCGATTTGCAGGCACGCGCCGCATTTTGTACATTTTTCTTTATTGAATTCCGGCTTAAGGAATTTTGTCTTATCTAAAACCCTGCACGGATATCTTACGATCAAAACCGACAAGGCGTCTTTGTTCATTAATTCCTGAATTTTTTCCTGCAGGTTATCGGCAAAAGGATTTATTGTTTCTACAATATCGGCGCCTGCGGCTTCACATATTTTCTCAAGACTCAGCTTTTTTGTCGGTTCGCCTTTTGCAGTAATGCCCGTCGCGGGGTTCGGCTGGCTGCCGGTCATTGCGGTTGTGGCATTGTCGGAAATTATAAGAAGTCCTTTTGTTTTATTATAAGCCGCGTTAACAAGCCCTTCTATGCCGGAATGAACGAAAGTCGAATCGCCGATGATCCCGACGGCTTTATTATGTCCTAAAATTTTTGAAAAACTTTCAAAAACCGTTACGCCCGCGCCCATGCAGATAGTCGTATGCAGCGAAGCCAAAGGCTGCGAAGCTCCAAGCGTATAGCAGCCGATATCTCCGGAAACAACGGCTTTTAATTTTTTAAGAGCAGAAAAAATCGGCCTGTGCGAACAGCCCGGGCACATAACCGGTTTTCTGGCGCCGGCAGGCTTTTCAACTTTCTTTTTGCCTTCAATAATTTCTCTTACCAAAACAGAATTTAATTCGCCAATCCTGTAAGAAAGATCTTTTGCTTTTGCCTCTATTCCGAGCTGTTTTACGTGTTCTTCAATAAACGGTTCCAGCTCTTCTATAACATAAAGCGTTTTAACTTTACCGGCAAACTCTTTTATCAATTTATCCGGAAACGGCCAGGAAAATCCTATTTTTAAAAAAGAGGCGTTTGGGAAAGATTCTTTCGCGTAAAGATAAGAAACTCCGTTGGCAATGATGCCCATTGAAGTATCGTTTAGTTCCATTACGTTTAAAGGAGATTCTTCAGCATATTTTTGAAGTTCAATCAATTTTGCTTCTATTGCCAAATGTTTTTTGTACGCGTTTGCCGGCACCATAACGTATTTTGCCGGATTTGGAACGAACGGCTTATTTTCTATTTCCGTTCTTTCGCCGACTTCGACATTTTCTTTTGTATGCGAAACGCGCGTGGTCAGACGTATTAAAACCGGAGTGTCAAACTTTTCGCTTATCTCAAATGCGATTCGCGCCATTTTATAAGCGTCCGCAGGGCTTGAAGGTTCAAGCATAGGCATTTTCGCGAACTTAGCTATAAGCCTGTTGTCCTGTTCGTTTTGCGAAGAGTGTAAACCCGGTTCATCGGCGGTTACCACAATAAAACCGCCGCCCACGCCAGTATAAACGGAAGTCATCAAAGGGTCCATCGCGACATTGACCCCGACGTGTTTTGACGAATAAATGCTTCTGACGCCGGCAATTGAAGCTCCGAGCGCGACTTCATACGCTACTTTTTCGTTGACAGCCCACTGCGCGTCAACTTCGTCAAACTGCGTTAAATATTCCAGAATTTCCGTTGCGGGAGTTCCCGGATAAGATGCCGCCGATTTCAAACCGGCTTCATAAGCGCCGCGCGCCAAAGCTTCGTTGCCCGATAAAAACTCAATTTTTTTCATAATCAATAAAACCCTTTAAAATAGAAGTGTTTTTTATAAAATATATCGCTATAATTTTATCTTTTTTGGAGTATTTCTGCAACATCCGGCGCTGTAATATGTCAAGCGACACACCCTAATCATATGCCGCAAGTTTTACCGTTTTGCTCAGACCTGCGTATGAAATTTTTATGTCTGCTTCGGTGTCGTACGGCGGTTCAAAAGAAAAGCATACAGTTACAGCGGTTCCGGTTGAGGCGGAAAGGGAAGAAGAGTACAAAAAGTAATAACAGTTTTCGTCGGCGCCTTCCAATGTCCATACGATATTTTGCGTATCGTTTACGAAAATCTCATTATTTGACACATCGATCAAAACTGCTCTAAAATCCGCGAACTCGGGAAATATATAACGCTCCTTTTTGTTTATCATTGCCATTTCAACGTTTTCCATGTCTTCGCAAACAATATCGACCGACCGCACATTCGTATTATTCTTAGGCCTGTTTCCTCCGCCTCCGGTACACGCATTAAGCAGCATAGCCGCCAGTAAAGCCGGCAGTAAACAAACCCTCAATAAAATTTTAATATCCATGATACCCCTGCCCGTGCCGTTTAAATTGTTCTCGAATCAATGTTAAAAATCTGTCCGGAAACGGTTTTCATTCCGGCAAGCATAAATATGAATCCCGCAAGTTCTTTAATGTCCGTAGTCGTGTTTAAAACGCTTTCCAGTTTAACTTTTTCAATATAATCGTTGCCGGCTGTTTTTCCCATATCGGTAAGATGAAAACCCGGCAAAACGGCATTGACGGTTATGCCGAATCTTCCGGCTTCTCTTGCGGCGGTTTTAGTAAGCGCAATAATGCCTGCTTTGGAAGCCGAATAATTTGCCGCGCCGAAATACGATTTTAACGCGGAAATCGAAGCAATATTTATAATTGCTCCGGAGCGGTTTTTGATCATGGCGGCCATTGCTTCTTTGATCATATAAAATGTGCCGTTTAAATTGGATGCAAGCACGGTTTGCCACATTTCGTCCGTCATTTTCAATATGGTTTTGTCCGCGGTAATGCCAGCATTATTTATAACGCAGTCAATGCGTCCGAATTTTTCAGCCGCTTCAAAAACTAATTTTTTTGCATTAGTATGACTAGATATATTTAATTGTAAAATCAATGAATTTTTCAATTTATAATCCGGCTTGTTTGTCTTATAACACCCGCAAACATTCCAGCCGTTTTTGGAAAAATGCAAAGCAAGCTCCTTGCCTATCCCGCGCGAAATTCCGGTAATTAATACTGTTTTGCTGCTCATTTATATTCCCTTTTGCTGCGGCAGAAAATAGATAATAGAAAAAAGATAAAACGGATTCTATTATTTATTTGTCTATTTCTAATCCTAAGTCTTTTATCATCTGCATATCCGTTTCAATATCTCTCCCGCCTGCCGTAAGATATCCGCCGCTCATCATGCCGTTTGCGCCGGCTTGAAAAATCGTGGATTGCAAATCCCTCAAATTTACTTCTCTTCCGCCGCATATTATTATGTCCTGCTTTTGTAAAATCAGCCTAAAAATTGAAATAGTTTTTAAAATTTCAACCGCGCTCAAAGGCTTTGTCTTTTCTAAAGAGGTTCCTTTTACCGGAATAAAAAAGTTCATCGGGATGCTGTCAACATCAAGATCTTTTAAAGTAAAAGCTAAATTTATTCTGTCGCTTTGCGATTCGCCGATCCCAAAAATCCCGCCCGCGCAAACTTTAAAACCGAGGGCTTTCGCCCTTTTGATATTATCAACTCTTTCGTCATAACCGTGCGTGGAACATATTTTTGGAAAAAACTCCCGCGAAGTTTCTAAATTGTGATGGATTTTTTTTATGCCCGCTTCTTTAAGTTTTATAAGTATATCGTCAGACAATCTGCCTACGGAAACGCTTAATTTGCCGGTTTGTTCATATCCTGCAAAAAAGCCGCATAATGAAGCTGCCTCCTGCTCATTGAGATAGTTGCCGCTTGATACTATGCCGAAACATTTTGCGTTTTCAAAAGCTTTATCGGCGGATTTTGCAATTTGCGAAGGTTCAACAAGCGGATAAACTTTAACCTCGGCATTATTATGCGCGGACTGCGCGCAAAACTTGCAGTCTTCGCCGCACTGTCCAGATTTCGCATTGATAATTGAACATATTTGTACTTTATTGCCTTTATATTTTTTGCGGATTTTTGTTGCCGCATAAAGCAAATCCTCAAGCTCCAAATTAAAAAGACGCAGAGCGTCCTCTTTGGAAACAATCTCTTCCTTCAAAATATTTTCTAATAAAATTTCCATAATCGTTTAACTTTTTTGTAATAACAATCCCGGCATTATCGGCTATCTATTTTAGCGTATTAAAAAAAATTGGTCAATCTTGCTTCGGTTGTGAAAAAGATAATAAGAGGGTAAGCAGTAAAGTCTTTGCAGCTGCTTACCCTCTTATTATCTTCGAATCTTGCCGTCTGCCGCTTATTTGATCATCTTATACATCTCAACCATTTTGATAAAATACGTTCTGTAGCCTTCATCGTCGGCGCCTTTAGCTTTTTTGGCGGTTTGTATTATGTCATTAATTGTCATATCGCCTTTGTATCGGCTGTCTTTAAGTATCTGTCCGAACTGCGCTACGCTTGCCGCGAAACGCATGTCGTCGGACGATTTGTCAAACGGGACATACGCATTTTGTTTGAGCTGTCTTTCCATAAGTTTGCCGGTGTCTGAATCCGGCTCTTTATATCTTAATTTCAGAGTCAAAATATCGTCATTGTCTTGCGGCGAAGCGGTTTTTGTATATTTAAGAGCTTCAACATCCGGCAAAAATACGCTCTTAACGCCCGCCGGAATAAATTCGTATATTACCGTAACGGTATGTCCGGCGCCCATCTCGCCGGCGTCTTTTTTGTCATCATTAAAATCCTGCGTATTAAGCGCTCTTTTTTCATATCCCACAAGACGGTATGCCGCAGCGAACGCAGGATTAAATTCTACCTGCAGCTTTACGTCTTTGGCTACGGTAAACAAAGCTGCGCCGAACTCTTTTACAAGAATTTTTTGCGCTTCAAACAGATCGTTGATATAGGCATAATTTCCGTTTCCTTTATTGGCAATAATCTGCATTTTGGAATCTTTATAATTGCCCATGCCGTATCCAAGTACGCTTAAAAATACGCCGGATTCGCGCGCTTCGGTTATCTGATTTTCAAGTTCGCTTTCGGAACGCGGCCCGATATTAAAATCCCCGTCAGTGGCAAGAATTATCCTGTTGTTGCCTTTTAGGATATAGTTCTTTTTGGCAGTTTCATACGCGAGCGCCAAACCTTGCGAACCGCTTGTTCCGCCGCCGGCATGCAAATTTTCAATTATATTGACGATCCTTTCTTTTTCGCTGCCCTTGGCTCCGGAAAGAAGTTCATTGACGCCGTTTGCATAAGTTACTATCGAAACCCTGTCTTCGGGGCGTAATTCGTCCACAAGCATTTTCAGGGATTTTTTTACAAGCGGAAGTCTGTTTTCCTGCTCCATTGAACCGGACACGTCTATAAGAAACACCAGATTGCTCGGAGGCAAATTATTTTTTTCAATATCTTTAGCTTTTATTCCTATTTTTATCAGTTTAAGATCTTTATTCCACGGCGAATCCGTGTATTCAAAGTTTATGCTGACGGGATCGGAACCTTCAGGCTGCGGATACGAGTAATCAAAATAATTCAGAAATTCCTCAATTCTGACCGAATCGGGATTCGGCTTGCGGCCGGACATAATGCTATGCCTGACTATATTATATGCCGCAACATCGACATCCGCCGAAAAAGTTGAAAGCGGGTCGGAAACAGTCGAACGGAAAGAATTTTCCTCATACTTTTTATAGCTTTCGTCGCGGATACCGTTGTAATCTGGTGCGGCATAAGAAATGCTGTATACCTCTTGCGCGGGAGCCGGAGCTGCCGCAGACGCTATTTTTCTTGAGCGGGCAGCGCCTGCCGCCCGCTTATCTCCGACGCTTTCAGCTTCAGCCGAAAGTTTGGCTTCAAGCATCTTTGAATATTGCATTTTTACCGCTCCGTCTGTTTTTTTGTCAACGGAACGTGAAGGTTTAAAGTTTTTTAGAGAAACGGATTTTTCTTTCGTTTCAGATCCGGCTGCTTCAAAATCCGCCGATATAATTTTCTTTTCTCCGGCAGCGGAGCGCGGCGAAGGAGGAGCGAATTTAGCTGCCGCAGTATCCGGACTCATAACGGCTTCATTCGTTCCGTTTTCTTCGGCAGACATATCCTTTTCAAAAACATTTTCATCATAAGCTTTCACTGCAATCTTTTCTTGGACTTTTCCGGGATTAATTTCCTCTGTCAAAACGTCTTTTGCATACTCAGCCTCAACGGAAGAAGGTTCTGCAAGTTCTTCTTTTGCTTCGTATGCCGCAGCGGTATTTTCGCTTCCGGCTGTGTATTTTTCGGAAAGTTCCGTTTCCTGCTTAATGCTGCCGCTTTTAGATATGTATTCTTTATCGCTTATCAAAACTACTGTCAGCAAAGCGCCTAAAACAGTTGCAAAAACAAACGGCATGCGTTTGAACTTTCTTTTTACGGCAGGCACGAATATTAACCTGTTGAAAACTTGTTTTTGAACTTTTTCCTGAGGGTCAAAGTCAAATTTTTGAAAACGTTCTATTATATCTTTTTCTGTATTTTTCATCTTAGTTTACCTCCAAAAAAGCTCTTAATTTTTTTATGCCTCTGTTGGCTATTGTGCCGACATTGGATTCGCTTATATCGGCAACTTCGGCTATTTGGCAATTGTTCAGCCCGGAATAAAATTTAAGAGCTATGATATCCTGCTCCCTCTTGTTGAGTTTCCCTATTGCATCAAGCAGGATCTGCTTTTCCTGATTATCTATAAGAGTGTCTTCAATACCTTTTTCGCCGGATAAATTCGTATCTTCAAAACCGGTCATGGATAAAAATTTTCTTACATAGTAAAGGCGGAAGTACATGTTTATTTCATTGCGGGCTATGGTAAAAAGCCATTGGCGCATATTGCCTTTGCTTTCGTCAAAAGCGTCAAAGTTTTTAAACGCTTTTTGCCATGTAAGCGCGGCAATGTCCTTAGCGGTGCTGTCATCCCGCACGCGGGTAATTATGTAGGAGAATATTATTTTGAAAAATTCTTTATATACCGGCTCAAAGTTCATTCTTGCCTCCTTTAGGGGTAATAAACGGAGAAAAACATTTTAAATGATATCCGGATAATGCATATTGCTTTTTGCGGCTGCCGTTCTATTACCTGCCGTATCAATACTATGCGCAAACTTAAAAAGCGTCACAAAAAGACAAGTAACAGGTAAAAGGTAATAGGTAACAAACGGCAAAATTAAACGATGATCACACACCCTAGGCATACGCCTAGGAAAGTATCAAAAGAAGACGTAAACTGAAATTTTTTATACGAAAAAACAGAATGGGAAAGCCGGTTGGAATCGGGGCGGTTTAAAATATTCGTAAAGGCTTGTTTTTTGCAAATATAAAAGAAAGCGCCGGCAAATAATATTGTCAGTATATGTCAACACGCCCTAGTTTTCTATTTTAATTTTCACCGTCTTCGCTTTAACTATAGATTTTGTCGCGTCTATCTGTTTTAACGCTTTTTCAAGATTTTCGCGGCTCGTTTTGTGCGTTGTAACGATTATCTCCGTGATGCCGTCTTCTTCCATATCGGGCTGCGAAACGCTTGCTATAGACACTTTAAATTTCCCCAAGATACCGGAAATTTTTGCCAAAACGCCAGGTTTGTCCGCAACGCTGAAACGCAAATAATAAGGAGCCTTGCTCCTTCCTGCCGGCAAAATTTTTATTTTCTTTTTCCTATCGTAAACTACTTCCGGCACAATGCCGGCGGTATTTGTGACGATAAATTCGGACATATTGATTATATCGGAAACGACCGCGCTTGCCGCGGGCCCCTGTCCTGCGCCTTTTCCGTAAAATAAAACGTCGCCGGAATCTTTGCCGGTGATCATTACCGCATTATATTCGTTTTCAACTGTCGCGAAAGCGTGATGGTGGTTTACAAGGCAGGGCTGCACCGATAAATCTATTCCGTCTTTTGCTTTTTCGGCGGAACCTATAAGCTTTATATCATAACCGAAATTTTTTGCTATCAAAACATCGTCTATATCCAGATCCGCAATGCCTTTTACCGATATATCTTTCACTTTTATCCAGCCGCCCCACGCAAGAGAAGCAAGTATGGCAAGTTTATTTGCGGTATCAACGCCTTTAACGTCAAAAGAAGGATCGGCTTCGGCAAAACCCGCGTTTTGCGCGCCTTTTAAAGCTTCTTCATAAGCCACGCCTTTTTTTGTCATCTCGCTTAAAATAAAATTTGTAGTGCCGTTTAAAATTCCTTTGATTTCAAGAATTTCCTCGGAAGCCAGCCCTTCGCTTAAACCCTGCACCACGGGAATAACGCCGCCGACGGCAGCTTCGTAATAAATGGATTTTTGGCATTCCTGGGCCGTAGTAAAAATCTGGTCCCAATATTTTGCAAGCACGGCTTTGTTTGCGGTAATAACGTTTTTTCCGGCTTTCAATGATTCGATAATGATCGTTCTTGCGGGCTCATATCCGCCGATGAGCTCGATTACGACGTCGATCTCCGGATCTTTTATAATGTTCCTGAAATTTTTGACATAAAGCTCCGTCCTGTCAATGGGATACAAATCGCAAATGGATTTAACTTTTATGGGCTTGCCGACTTTCCTTAAAGCGATCTTTTTGTTTTCTTCCAAAATTTTTACAACGCCCTTACCGACAGTGCCATAGCCTATAAGACCTACATTAATACATTTTTTTTCCATAATTTCCCCAAAATTATATAAATACGCAGGCCGCAAAATATCGCGGCCTGCATATATCATACCCAAATTTTCGATTTAAATCAAAAAAAATTACATTGTATGCTCTTGCGCAAAATAATACCGTCTTTATTTTTAGGCAATTTGGTCTTACCTCGCAGCAGCAAGCTGTGGAGTAATGATTGTACGGATAGCCGGCTTTCAAAATTTATATAACACAAGGAATGTATAAAATTCTGTTTTTGTGGATTTTTAAAAGAAAAAACCGGTAAAGTTTGAATTTTTTCAATTCCAATTTACCGGTTTTATTTTATAAATGTACTGACAATAAAATTAAATCTGATTAGGGCGTGTTGACACATATAACGCACATGCGCTGCTAAGATTTTCGAGGAAATTTTAGTTTTTTTGCGACAAAGATACAGAAACGTATCTGCGAAGCAAAAAAACTGAAATTTGCCGAAAAGCTGCCGCAGCCCTTCGGGTTTGGCCAAAACA
>JGI24702J35022_10002015_pt1 | contig 12516 bp, 8 predicted proteins | sample TergutTh196P4_FD_35022 | JGI IMG/M metagenome (IMG submission 35022)
TTTTCTTTGGTTTTTTCTTTTGTTAGGGATTTCTTTATATGTAGATGTTAGTTGTGTTGTTGTGTGCAACATAATTTTAACCTGTGTTTGAACAGCACCAATATTTTGGTTGCAAAAACCCTACAACACATTATTTTTACAGACACACAATAATACAAATCATTGTGAAAAAACAACCTACAAAACGTGTGCGATGGTTATAGACTCATGGAAAAAACACACCACACACACCTTACCAATCACACAAAAAAAATTGTATACATTTAACTCTTAGTGAAAAAATAGTTTTTCCTTGTCCGCTTTAACACTACAACGAACAATGCTTGAATACAACACTTATACAAACAAACAAAAACTTTGAAGACCATAGTTTAAGGGAAAGTTGTTTTTTGCCGTATTTTTTGTGAGCAAGACATGCTGTAAGGGGTATAATTGAGAGTAATGTTAGTTGTAGTGATAAGTTGAAATTTAAATTTTTACACTATTTTTTGTTTAACAAGTATAATGGTATCAAGCTGCGCAACAACCCAATAAAATCCCACAAAAACACAATAAACACGTGTACACAAGTATGCCGACATTACACAGAATACTTGACCATGATGCTTCTAACGTTTTTGCGCAGACTTATATTTCCAACTTTACACCCATGACTATCACCTAAAGAGTTGTAGTCAGTAACAAAGCTCTTGGGTCACATTATTCGCTCTTTGCAGAGAACCAAAGTTGCCCCGTTTCGTGTCCATTAAATTGTAGATTTTTCATTCCAGAAGTTTTCATAAACTTCTTTGATGGTGCTTTTTGATTCACCAGCAATGAATAGTAACCGTCCTGCACGACCTTTGTCTGTTGGACCGTATTCAGCTCTAATGACGCTCCAATCAGATAACATTCTTAGTGATTTCATAACTGTTGCTGCACTCATATGTGTTCCTAGCAGGGTCACTAATTTAGAGAACCAAATGTTCTCACCTTTTTCGTTACACTCATAGACCTGTGCTGCAACCTTGAACTCGTTAGATAGGAGATCCGACTTACTCTTAATCATCATTCTTCACTCTTTTTAAGTATACTCACTATTTTTTTTTATAAATGTTGCTATGACCGCAGTCTTACAATCATCTTCTAAATATCACTTTACATATTTAAACAGTTTTAATATCTGCACATATATAACAGCTAACCAACAATAAACTAATGCTAATTGGAAATTTGTTTTTCAAAATATTGGTGCTGTAGGCTAATCAGTTAACTTTTTATGGACAAAAAGAATTCACCAGATCATCTTCAATAAACAACAAGACGAAACTCAAGATTCCAATCCAAACACAAACAAAAATAAAATACGACACAAACCATACCAACCCATCCCAAAAAAAATAAACAAAAATAAACCACCTAAAACAAATACCCCAAACAACTACAAAAACCCCAAAACACAACAATAACCAAACTATACAACCAACCTACCTACAAAAACCAAACAAACAAATACAAAAAACCACAACCACACAAAAAACCCTAAAACCAAAACACAACACAATAAAAAACAAACATATTAAAGTGCATGATTTGGAAAATGGTGCTTATTTTAGACCGTTACTAAAAAATTAAAGCAGAGTTTTGTGCTTATTGTTGGTGTCTTAAAAACTCGGCGAACATTGGATGAAACAAACTGTATATCCCTCGATCCTGTTTTAACAAAAACTCTTTGTTTTCTAACCTTGAGAAGAGTTCAGCAACACCACTACCAAGTGTTCTGAAATCACTTGGAGAAACAAATTCCTTTTTTGTTTTAGCTATTGCAATCATGAGCTGTCGTTCTTTGTCTGAGGCTGCTTGAAATTTTTGTGAAAAAATCCTCTTACCACAAGACTGCTCGATAGTGGGCCATACCTCTTGGAATTCCTCTAATCCAATATGCTCTTTTTCTTGGGTGTGTATTAACAGTTCGGACATAGTGAACATGATTATGTAAGGATGCCCGTTAGTCTTTTCTGTAATTAGTTGAATTACCTTATCATCAATTGTAGTTGTGTTTTTGACGGCTTTTAATCTAACGTCAATAGACTCTTTTACTTCAGTAAAGGTAAATGGTTTGAGTTCAAATGGTGTGAAAAATCGGACAATAGGTTCAGCTAATTCTGCTATTGCAGAAAATAACAGCGAATGGGCCGTTACAATTAGAGAATAGTTGCACCCACGGTTGACTAGTTCTTGAAAGGTTGTTCGTAAATTAAGGTAAGCAGAGTCTTCAGTTTTTATTGGAAAATACTGCAGATCATCAAACATGACAAAGGCTATTTGGGCTCCTGAAGGTTTGAGGTGTTGTTCCCATAGTTGTTGTAGGGCATCTGTCAGGTTAGGTGTGGAGTGTTGATTTTTATCGGTTTTTCGCTGGGCAGATATTAGTCCTAGATTTAGGCTTACTTCCCATTGGGTTATTTCTTTTTTGATTTTTGGCAATATTTTTTGGGTGGCTTCGGTTGTTGTTTTTACTCTTTTAAGAAAGTTTTCTGTGAATGTGTCCCAGTTTTGACAGTATTGGGGCATGAGTGGGAAATAGATGCAGGTGCATTGGATTTCATTTTGTAATTCATTTAGGGCGATTTCTTTGAGTTTGTATAATAGTGAGGTTTTGCCTTGTCCCCATGTGCCAAGTATTGCGTAGTTTAGGGGTGCGGGTGGGTTAAGTTTGGCGGAGTTTTTGACTGTTTGTTTGAAGTATTGTAGTTGTTCGGTTCTGTCTGCGAAGTAGATTGGTTGTGCTGGGTGTTGGTGTGAGAAAGGGTTGACGTTGTGATTTTCGTGATGATTGTGATTTTCCATGAGTGTTATGCCTCGTTGAGTTTGTATCGTTGTATTTTGGCGATATCTTTGCAGGTTTTATGTATCAGGCGTCCACCGTAATATGTTCCTTCGCCTTCGTTGACTTTTCGTCCACAGACAGCACATGTCTTATAGCCCATGTGATTTTTGTGATGATTGTGATTATAAAACATTTGTACACGTCTGACAAAAAATAATCATCAAACAAAAGGAGGACAGTTTTTATTTCAGCCAGAGCTTGTTTGTTACGCAGTTTATATTCTCGTGCATACTATGTTCTTCATAACCTAAACTTGGATCTACATCATTTCTACTGGATAGAAGTTTAACCTGACCCGCAATACAAACACTGACTATTTAACACAACCAACAAAAACACCAAACCACTAACCCAACCACACAACAAACAACACAAACCACACACCAAAAACAAACAACAAAAAACCACTAACCACTAACCAAACAACAAAACAACCTGAAAGTTAACCGATTGGGAGACACAACTGATTATGCTGATGTTTCACAGCTTGTTTGTCTATCTAATCTGGAAAGCTTGAATGCAGTGTTTATCAGTGACAAAATGGTTCAAGCTGAAAGGCTCTCTAAACTAAATGCAGTAGCTATTAGTCAAATGCAAATTTTATCTGATGACAACAAGATTGCAAAATTAGAGCTAAAAAAAATAAGAACCCTAAAATGGCGTTAGAATAAATAACATGTATCAATGGTTGAATAATTACTTCTAATGTTTATAAATCTGGCTCAGAACTAAAGAAGTGCTAAAAAGTTACGAGATGACCGCTTTGGATAAGTGTTTGCCAGAAGAAACAAACAGAATTGAATATAAGCAAATACTAACTGACGATTTTGAACGTCAAGTAGTTGCTTTTTTGAATTACTCCCAAGGTGGCGAAATTTATATTGGTGTTGACAAACATCGAAATGCTATTGGCGTAGCGGAAATTGATCTTATCCAGCAAAAAATTGTGGACCGAATAAAAAACAATGTTCTACCGTCAACTCTTGGATTATTTGATGTTATTGTTGAAAAAATCAGCAACCATGAAGTGATAAAGGTGGTAATTGCCAGCGGAGTGGAAAAACCCTACTATCTACGCAGTAAAGGTATGTCACCTGCTGGCTGTTTTATTCGTGTAGGCAGTTCTGTCCAACCAATGACCACCACACAAATTGATACTCTGTATGCAAAACGAATATCGCTAAAATTAAGCAATATACCCGCCCCACGACAAAATCTAACTTTCCAGCAACTTGAAATCTATTATTCTGAGAAAAAGCTAAAGTTAAATGATGAGTTCTTTGCATCTCTTGATTTAGTAGATGTAAACGGGCGTTATAACTACGTTGCATATCTTTTAGCGGACGAAAATGGTGTGTCCATTAAAGTTGCTAAATATGCTGGAACGACCAAGGTGGATTTGATTGAAAACGAAGAGTATGGTTATCGTTGTCTGATTACAGCGGCTAATAGGGTTCTTGATAAATTGCGTGTCGAGAACAAGACGTTTGCGAAAATCACTCCAAAAGCAAGACTTGAGCAAAGTATGGTTGATGCGACAGCGTTAAGAGAAGCTTTCATAAATGCTATTGTGCATAATGATTATAGTCGTGAAGTTCCTCCGGTGGTTGAGATTTTCTCAGACCGACTCACCATTACTTCTTATGGTGGGTTGCCGCAGGGGTTGAGTCGTGAGAATTTTTTTAGGTGCCGTTCTATGCCGCGTAATCGTGAACTTATGCGGGTGTTTAAGGATGTGGGGCTTGTGGAACAGTTGGGTTCGGGTATGAGTCGTATTTTAGAAATTTATGATCCATCTATATTTACGTTTGAAGATGAATTTTTGATTGTGACATTTCCGTTTACTAAAGGTTTTACATTACCACGTGGCAACGTAAATGGCAACGTAAATAGTGTCGATGTAAAGAATCAAATTTTGACGTGTGTCATACAGAATCCGAGTTATTCATTAGCAAAGATTGCTGAAAAGACAGGATATTCAAAACGGACAGTATCGCGTCAAATGAAAATGCTCCAAGAGACAGTAACTATAACACGGGTAGGTTCACCAAAGACAGGTCATTGGGAAGTAATACAACAGACAGACAGTACTAAGTAACGTATTGAATTCTTGTTCCATTTTTGTACTAATTCATCAGTACTTATTCTCTTCCTAAAACTCTCAACGCGTTGAGAGTTTTGTTGATAAATAGATTTTAACACAAAAGAAAGCAAAGTTCAAGTATCGACTTGTTTGATTGTTAACCGTTACAAAATCCAATATAGCACTATTACAGCTGACTAGAAAACTGTTATTGAGAATCTGTTCTAAAACTTTAAAAGTGTCCAGAGTTAAAGCAATATTGGCATGAAATGGCAGATGTAAGGCAAAAACGAGTTAAAAATTGTTTTTCAAAGTATTATTTTGAGTTATTAACTTGGTTTGCCATAATTTACTCTATTTTTGGGATTCCGTTCCAACTTTATCTAAGCCTTATGTTCTTACAGAGGCGGGGNTTGTAAATGCCCTAAAAAACCTTGCTGTTAAAAGCCCAAGGGCACTAAGGCGGTCTAGAAATTGCAGGCTTTTTTTGCCGTTGGGCAACTGTTTTATGTTGTAGCGTGATCTGTTAAGGCACTGTTAATAATCGTGGACTGGAAACTCAGAAGTTGTTGTCATGTTTATTTTGGTTTTTGGAGCTTTAAAACCGAAACTTGAGGAAACACATCATATACAGAGATGAGGTGCGGTTGCCGGGATTTGAACCCGAGTGTTCAGCTTGGGAAGCTGATGTCCTACCAAGCTAGACTACAACCGCATAAAATTTTATCGGTTAAAAATTGTTAAGCATGTTTGACTAATATAACATTTTTTATTTTAGATTCTATTTCGGTACTACACAGTATGTTCCAACCACGATAAACGCATGAAAAAATATCCGTCACCAAACACCAACAAACAAAACACAAAAAAACCAAAAACAACCAACAAAACACACCCCAACCCAACACCCAACAACACACCAATGTCATTTCCATAAGCGTAAATACAGTAAACAAAACGGTCATTTTTCATCAGAATTACTGACGCACAATCCGTAGCTCTACAAAAATAAGATAACACCATTAGAATTACAAGGTACTACTGACTACTCAAATGAAACTGTTTGTATTTTTCGCCAACATTTTCAAGCCCTTTTATTCTTATGGAAACGTCATTGGTAGTTGTAGGGTTGTTCATGCACACATCAATACAGTCTTTAATCCTATGGATTCCGCGCACCCCAAACATTAAAGCCAAGAACTTGGAATTTTTGCAATTTAGCCATAGCCATACCACACAATAGCCTTGCACCTCAAGTTCATACACTGATTTCGAACTCAGATACTTTTCATAATGCTATGACCCCTTTTACCTTTCGACACTGGGAAATACGATAGCCACCTAGATATTTCAGCAATCTAGGACCACTTCCGGCGATGTCAACTCAACCTCTTACGGACGCACATGTTGTTGTTTGTTTTTGGCGTGTGTTGTTATTTGTTGTGGCGGTTGGTGTGTAGTGGTTTGGTGTTTTTGTTGGTTGTGTTAAATAGTCATTTGTATTGTGTGTCATGTTAAGGTAAAAAATGACAAACTATAATCTAACCAAATGACCAATAAAATAGAGAGGCAGTATTTTATTTGATATTGGTACGTTTTTTCATGATAATAAAAACGCCAACACCACCAGTAACAACAAACAAAATCACAAATATAACCCAAAAACCATGCGGTACACCTGAACCTTTTGAAATATCCACGATTGTGTCCTTAGTGCCCGTTGACGAAACACTATCATCGTTATCATTTACTGACGAATCCTTAACACCGGGCAATGAAGTATTGCCATCATTACTATTTATTGACGAATCCTTGGTACCTGTTGATGAAGTAGTATTATCAGTATCAGTTACTGACGAATCCACAGTGTTATTTTCAGGGGATATTTTAATTTCAACAGGTGCAAGAAACTCGCTACGCGTAGTATCATTATCAACAACCCGCACCAACTTAATTTCAGTCAAAGTAACATATTGAGAAGCATCATCTGAGCAATTAAATATAAGATAACCCATATCCAACTTACCATTTGTAGGCGCATATCTATTATCTACATTATAAAAACCCAAATAAGTTTGACCATTTTTCACCACAATCGGCGTAGTCACAGCAGAAAAAACTGTCCCAGATTTTTCATAAGAAACAAATTCAAGACCAGAAGAATACTCAAAAGCAAACTCCGCCCCAGCAATAGCAGAAGACAAATCAACAAACAAAGGAACCTTCACTTGACGCTCACTAATAGTAGCACCAAATGAAACAGGTACAACATACATCAATAGAAAAACAACTAATACCAAAAAAATTGACAACAGTTTATTACTATATTTTTTACATACTTTCACGTTAATTTTACCTCCACATACTATAAGAAGTAACTCAAATTTTGAGGCTTTATTTCAAATTTTTAAGAGCTACAACTTGGATACGCCTTAGCAAAAATTAGTTATAAATATTAAGGTCATAGTATCAATACCAATAATACAACTATATAGTCTTTAGTATGTTAAAAGCACACTGACATAGATAGTACCTATTTGATTGTGCCATGAAGTATTTTAATTGATGTAGTTTATTAGCCCAAAAAAACCCTTGACATTCAAATACCAGCTCATACCAAATTTACCCATAGATTTGATCAAAAACATTTTATTTTTCAACAGAACCCATCACTCCACTTAACTTAGCACACTACCATTTAAAGATATAAATGATTTTTCCAATAAGCCTTCCAATAATTAGTTTATCAATGTCCAAAGAAACAATCAATAAACCTTGGCGTTATTAGTGTTTAGTCAATGCTGCCAACCTAACAAACACCACCAACCAAACACCTACAAAACAACACCACAAAACAAAAAAACAAACAACAAAAAACACTTAAAACAAACCCATAAACACACCAACCCACATTTTTAATTAACAAATAATTTTAGACTGACAGTATTGAGTGCTTAGTGATAGAGCACATATTTTGTTGACGAGCTATTGTGACATTTACGCTTTAACGACACATTTTTTGAGTCATTTAGACAACATACATTCGATTTTTGAATCGACAAAAAATAACACCTAACACCTAATATATAGTCACTTACTTAGGCAACCTCCGAAAAACCCACGATAATCGCGCAAAAAAATATACACAACCAAACACCAACCGATAAATCCAAACAAAAAACAAAAAACACAAACAAAAGAGACAAAACCTGCCCCAAACACTCACCAGAACTACAACAAAAAACAAAACGACGCCTACGCAAACAAAACCACACCAACACAACCCACACAAAACAAACACAAAAAACTCAAAAACAACCAACAAAACACACCCAAAATACAAAACACACCACAACCCAACACCCCACAACCATCCACCCTAAAAACAACAACCAACCACCAACAAAAACACTCAACACACCAACAACCCCAAACAACCAAAACAACCTCACCAACATTTAAAGGTAAACTACTAATGAAATAACGATTTTCTATGGTGGTTGCACCATTTTTAATTGTAGTACGTTGCACCATAACTATAGATCACAAACCCTTCCACTCACCTCTTTGAGCTAAAGACTTTATTTTGGTACTTTGCCAATACTCCCTAACCTCCAATCCACCTCGAGCCTTCCCCTCAGTTTTATGATATACACGTTTTGCTAGAAACTATGGGTTTGAAAACAATGCCTGCACAACCTCATGAAAATTTTATGATTAGCCTTCAAAACTAAAACGTACTGCCCACCCTTTTCACGAATTAACAAAACAATATCCCGCTGAGTCACCATAGCATCAACAATAATTATACAATTCTTTATATTAAAACTATTAATCAAATCTGGCATAGCAGATATTTCATTTGATTTATTCTTAGCAAGCTTTTGACACAAACTAAAACCGCATTCATTTATCATCCAACAATATGATTTGGGGTTTGCGTTGGGGTTTTTGCTCCACACTGAATTTTACCATCAATATTTAAAAGGTTTTAAGAATTTTTCTCCTTCGCCACTATTTAAGAGTTTGTTGAAATCTTTTTGCAGATCATCAAAATATTTTGTTCCTATCAGGGCAAAGGCACGATTGATGGTACTGGTGACTGGGGATTTGTTTTATGGGGAGGAATTTTTGCATGGTTTGTTTATGTTCTTTTGCGAAGCATTCCATTTCTACGTAGTCGTTTGCGTTGCCTATGGCGGCGATTAGTGCTATTGCTATAGTTTGTTTGGTTTGTGTTTTGTTTTTTCTTGTTGGTGTGTGTCTGTTTGGTTTATGATTGTTTTTGTTGTTTTGGAAGTTTTTTATGGCACTTGGTTGTGTGTTTTGCATGTGATGCATTTGTGTTGATTGTTTGTGAATTATTTGTTATTTTGTATGTCAAATTATTGTATTTAACAAATAATATGGGTTTATTTGTGTTTTTTGTGTTTGTTGTTTGTGGGGGGTTTTTGTTGTTTGTAAGTGGTTTGTTTAATTTACATGCGTTCTACGTGCTATAGCAGGATCTATCTCAGCATCAATACCTAACACATGAAGTCTATTTATAGTTACTTTTGAGTTTGCGCTTTTGTTACTCACATTATAAATCTCCGAATCTGCAAGTGTATGTTTTCAGTTTTAAAAAAGCGGTAACTATTACTTTTTGGAGGTGCAATTTGATGATTGACCAGTAAGCAACACACCAACGATGTATTGTTTCAATATCATGACATAAAACCAAAAATCAATTCTATAAATTAATTGTTGAAATTTAAGTTATGGCGTAAATTTGTTTTAACAAAATGGAACAAACTTTAAATTTAAAATCCTTAACTCCCTCTTTAAGGGATAAAAATTTCATTAAAAAATAAAGCCAGCAAGAACAAATTTGTACTAGGTAAAGGAGAAATAGCAGTTCTATAAGTTTTAGCCATATCATCAATATAGAAAAAGTAATAGACCTCCTCCTTTCAAAAAGAATTCTAGATGCAAAAGCCGCCTGTAAAACAGCTATAGACACTTTGAATGATAAAAAATTGATAACCATAAAAGACGAAAAAGTGGAGCTTACAGAAGCTGGCAAGTTGCTGAGAGACGCTTTAGCCCTAACTGGAGTAATCACTATACCAACAGGAGAAAAAGTTCTTGACAAACGCCCAGAATAACGAGGTAGACACCAGAAAAGTTAATTTTCTGCCAGATGCTTTGTATAGTTTTGCGCGTCAATTCGGGAGTGCTTTTATATTGCAGCTGCATATAATACTCTCTCGATTTCAAAAACTTGGTGGAATCACTAAAAGAAATCAAGTAGGTAACGCTATATGATAGTTCAAGAAGGAATGCCTAAGAAGTCCGATGCTCAAAAAGACAATATCTTAAACGTCATAAGGAATTATGATCTTGAGCATGTTCGAATAGGCATGATTGCCTCTCACTCAGCACTTGATTTATCTGCTGGAGCAACAGAGGAAAAAATGCCCACAGTTGCTGTGTGTCAAAAAGGCAGAGAGCAGACTTACAAAAAATATTCTCGCATTATCAATGATACTTTAATTTTGGATAATTTCAAGGATATTCTACAAGATAGATGGCAACAGAAACTCAGAGAGATGAATGTAATTCTTGTTCCAAACAGATCTTTGACAGCATATGTAGACATTAATAAAGTTGAACAAAACTTACAGATACCCCTATTTGGCAACAGAATGATGTTAAGAACAGATGAGCGACAACTTCAACACGAGCTTCTCGCTACTGCAGGCATTACACAGCCACGTAAATTCGACTCTTACAAGGATATTGATCGTTTATGCATGATTAAAGCAATGGAGCCTATAAAAAAGATTGAAAGAGCCTTTTTTACAGCGGCTTCCCCTGAAGAATTCCTTAAAAAATGGAACGCAAAGTTTGGCTGTTCCAATGCAATCCTCGAAGATCAAATGAGAACTGGCGAAATATGGATAGAAGAGTTTACCTTAGGTGCTCAATTTAACTTTAATTATTTCTACTCTCCATTAAATAAAGAAGTAGAGTTTCTAGGCATTGATAGACGAATTCAAACAAATCTCGACGGAATTCTGAGATTACCTGCGGAGGAGCAAGTTGGAAGAAACTTTGACATTAATTACGTGGAGATCGGTCACGAAAGCGCAACAATACGTGAATCAATGCTGGAAAAAGTTTTTGATATTGCCGAGAAATTTGTCGTTGCATCCAAAAGACTATATCCCTCAGGAATTATCGGCCCATTCTCACTGCAAGGTGCTGTAACAACACCAGATCAAGAGATTGTCATTTATGATCTGTCTCCTCGAATGCCAGGATCACCAGTACTGCATTCAAGCCCGTACTCATACTACTATTGGGGTTATCAAGTTACCTCAGGGCGAAGAGTAGCAAAGGAAATAAAAGAAGCAACTAACTCAAATGAGTTACAAAAAATAATAACGTAGGCTGACGTGTTAAAATAGAACCGGTCAATATCTCTATAACTCTCAGAGGCGGTATAACCGCTTTTTTGGTTACCACACATTCAGACTATAAAAGGAATCGTTTTATTGTTTACTATATTCTGTCTTCTGGAGACCTCTTTTTGAAAGAGAGCGAAGACATAATAAGTCAACGAAAAGTATCAGCCAAAAAAGGGGATGTGCTTTGTATCTGGATGCAAAAAGAAACTGGACGTGAGGAATTTTGCGGGTATTTTGACAAGCAAGGAAGAAAAACAGTTCCAAATAATACCGACTTGACAGTTCCAGAGAGTATTTCAAAAAACATAAAGGCATGGCATAAGCGATTCAATTCAGTGTGAGCGGAATTAACACTCACGTTAGCTCATATTAGTGTTTTAGCGGCAAGGTATTATTTAGTACATTATAAAGACAGGAGAGAACATATGCGACACGGTTTTTTCGTTAGAGAGACACTTGTACCACATTTTTCAGGGTTTCTTTCCACCTAACAATACCTTAACACTACAGCTAACAGTGCTTGAATACAGTACTTATGTGAACAGAACTGCACTTTTTCGACGATTATTGATTAAGGAAAAGTCATTCTGCACTACCTTTCCCTGAATAAGACAAGCCTCAATGGATGTAAATTGAAGAAGCGTTTGTTGTAGTGCTAATTCCCTTAAGTTAATGATATGGCCTGTAACGGTTTTATGTTATTAGCAAAGTTTTTTAATGGTTAAGTATACTTGGTTTATTAGTGTTAAATATGAAGCCTCAGAGTCAAAACTATGATTTTGAGGAAGAGATAGGTAACCAAACGGTTCAAGCTCGGTCGGAGCACTATCCTTCTGTTTACGGTGCTTTTCCTCAAGTTTTAAAATTCCCAAAAACAATTAAGAACATGACACCCAACGAGCCAATCCATGACTATGACCAATGTCTTATAATAACCTGTATCCAGTAAACGGAATTCTATCGCGACAAACCAATTTTTTATTATTTTATGCGATAAGAGGTGTGAACAGTCAATGCTGTCAACCTAGAATTGATTACTACTTAAAAATCGACATACCAACACATTTACCATTTTTTGAAAAAACACACACTACAAAAAAAACACGTTAATA
>JGI24702J35022_10002016_pt1 | contig 12512 bp, 11 predicted proteins | sample TergutTh196P4_FD_35022 | JGI IMG/M metagenome (IMG submission 35022)
GAGGATGCGCCCGCTGCCGCAACAGACTTCAAGGACTCTTTTAGACGTTTGCCCGATGACCGAAAGCAATAAGTCTACATCATTTGTTTCGGTCTCTTTTTGGTCGTACATATCTGCGACCCATTTTGAAATAATTGGTTTTTCGTTGAACAAAATGTCATCCTCCAAATCTGTTCGTCCATGTGTCTGTGAAACTTATTTCACTAATATTTTTCTTCAACGGCGGGTTTACATTTTCGGCGGCATAACCCACTGGCAAAAGAAAAAGGCAAGCAATGTGATCCGGCAGTTGTAAAATCTTTGCGGCTTTTTCTGTGTCTAAATAACCGATGAAACATGCAGATAGACCATATGATACCGCTGTGAGGAAAATATGTTCTCCGGGAAGACACGGGCCACCGTTGGCGAATAGCTTGTTCATCGTTTTTCTATCCGGGCATTGATTCGTATAGTTAACAAATTCTTTGCCGAACCGCAAATAGTTGACAAGCAACCCGAAATCTTCCTCCGGCTGTTCCTTGAGATCCCATGAAATATCGCAACATAAGGCAAACACAACCGGTGCGGAGGCTATCCACATCTGTCCGCCCGCCGCCTGTGCGAGTTCAATTTTAAGCTCCTGATCTTTGATTACGCCGATTACATTACCGTGCCCATTGCCCGGTGTTGGGACAAGGCGTGCTGCGTCCAGCATTTCGATGATAATTTCGTCAGATATTGGTTTGTCAGAAAATCTTCTAACGGAAACGCGTTTTCTGATTGTTTCCAGTAACTCCACTTGATATCCCCTCCATTTTATTGGCAGAAAGATACCGCAGACAAGCAACCTGTTACTGGTAGCCGCTGTCTACGGTATCCGCAAAAAAAGGGATACAACCTCAATCGTATCCCTCTAACAGCAGTATTCACGAAAGGTTACTGTGGGCGGCACAGCAAAAGATACGGACGATAGTACCGTTTCATAGCTTATGCCTAATATTCAGTTTAAGTTATAATCACCATCATAAACGTCATATCTATCAACCCCTTTCGAGTAAGTGTATCATTTGCAGGATGGGCATATTATAAAGTAAAAATATGGTTCTTGTCAATCAAATCAGTTTGCCCCTTTCCGACGGTCGGTTTTGATTTTGATTTTGATTTGATTTGCCTGTGTTCGCGCTTCATGCTGTAAATAGCGTTGTAGCCTTGTTTTTCAGGTGTTTCCAACTACAGCCTTTACGCTTGAATTGTTCGTGCGGTGTTATTATAAATTATGGAGCTGTTTGCTATGCTTCCTGCTCTTATATCTTCTTGACCGGGGCTTGGAGTTCGGTCAGGCATTTCGCCATGCCCCCGTCCTCGGCCGGAGGTTCGACGACATACCCGCGAAGCGGCCCCGAAAAGCCATATCCGTTTTCCTCCATCCATCCGGCGAGTTTTTCACTGGCAGCGTCATACCCGCCATCAAAGGGGCCTGAGAACCGGATCGTCGCAGCAACCGGGATTTCCGGATACTCCTTGTAGACAAAATCGCCTTCACTCTTGCCAAGCGCGTGAACCGGGACAGCGATCTCCACATCGGGTTCGCTTTCTTTGTATTCCTCGTCATAATAAATGGAATACCCATTGTTTTGGCATACGATTTCGTTTTCGGCGATGTACCTACCCAACTTCTCCCATAACATACCCTCGTCCCTATAGTGGGGAATTATCCCGCGCAAGGTCAAGACCTTTACGGGAGGCAGTTTCTTTATTTCAACTTCAAAGACCATACTATTTTGCTCCTTTCGCGTCGTGTCTCTCATTTGCATGAGCATTTCCAGTTTTTGCTGCCCGGCTTTGATTGCCAACTTCACCGAAGCAGACTTCTCGCGTAACACCTTGTCCATGTATGCAGGGTTTTCCATGTTCGGCAAAATATCGCCGATCTCGCTGATGGAAAAGCCCATATCCCGCAGTGCTGCAATTCTCCCAAGAAGCGGAATCTGGCCGGCGCTGTATAGCCGATAGCCGGTGAACCTGTCTGTCTCCGCAGGGATGAATAACCCGCATTTTTCGTAGTGCCGCAGCATCCGGGGCGATACCCGCACAATCTTTGAAAACTCGCCAATCCTGAACATGGTGTGCACCTTTCTTTATACAAACCGGTTTGTGTTTCAAGAATACTCCTTGACACAGTGTAAGAGTCAAGCACAATTTTTGATTTTTTCTCGTATTACTTATGTCATGAAAAGCGACATGAAAGCGGCGTGAAAGCGCCGCTTATATTTCGTCCAAAACGCATGTTTTATACCCTGTTTTGGACCAATCAAATCGAATTAGCTTCATTTNCCCTTGTTTCTTCGTCCAAAACGCATGATTTATACCCTGTTTTGGACGGAGACGCCGGATGAGGATTATTAGTCGCACNCGTGAGCAAGCGGAGCTGAGATACTGTACAATGAGAAAAACCCTTCTGAGTCTGGGCAGATCAGAAGGGTGACTATTCATGTGTATGCCTAATTTGGTATTCAACTATACTTCAACAGTTCAGCAAGGGTCAGACCCGATTGTTCCAGAATTGACAGGAGCGTTCCCTTTGCGACTTCATCATGCATAGGGACAATGACAGTCCTGCCGTTCTTTTTGTATTTCCTGTGGCTGCCCCTCTGCTTGACAAATCGGAATCCGTTCCCTTCCAGNCCCTTGATGATCTGCTCCGGTCTTAATACCGGCGGCATTATAGCGCGATCTCCATTGTTGTAACGAATGTTTGAGAAAACATTGGCAGAACCTCATCTTCGTAATAAAGCGCAACTGCTTCTTGTAGATTAATGATCGCCTCATCCATTGTCTTTCCTTGCGAGGCTACGCTATTTTCAATACATTTTGCAACATACCATTCATCTTCTTTTTGTATCGCCACAGTAAAAAGCTTTTTCAACAGCTCCAGCCCCTTTCGCTTTTCCATAATTGTATCAGGAATCTATGGATCAGGCAACATATGCGATGAACTCATTGCGATGAACTCATCCAATCCTATCGGGACATAAACAACAAAATACTCGGCTTTCGTGAAAAATCAAAAAGGCGAAAACCGTAATTAAGTCTACGACCTCATGTTCAAATTCTATTGTTATATTTTAATATTTTCCATGACACAAAAAGCAAAANCCCCGCAAGTCCTTATATCAAGNCTTTACGGGGGCTTTTCATACAGAGCTACTGTGGAGACTCGAACTCCAGACCTGCTGATTACGAATCAGCTGCTCTACCAACTGAGCTACAGTAGCATTGGCAGATGCCTGACAGCATAGCGCCTCACTCATTCTAGCACAAGGACCTATAGGGGTCAATAATGGATATTATTGCTTGTGATATCATTGCTTTAGTTCGGCGATATAAGGAAGCTCCCTGCCTTTTTCGTTGTAATCCAGGCCATAGCCGACTACGAAAACATCGTCGATGACGACGCCGCAGTAATCCGGCTCCAACTCCACCTTGCGGCGGGAGGGCTTGTCAAGAAAAGTACATATCTTCAGCGACGCCGGTTTTCGAACCAGCAGGCTCTCTTTGAGATAGCTCAGTGTCAGGCCGGTATCCACAATGTCTTCGACCACCAGGACGTCTCTACCGGAAATGTCCTGATCCAGGTCCCGCAGCATTCTGACGACGCCGGAGGTTTTCGTAGACGCCCCGTAGCTTTTCAGGGACATAAAGTCGATTTCCAGCGGCGTCTTAATCTCTCTGATCAGGTCTGACATAAAAACCGACGCGCCTTTGAGTATGCCTATCACAAACAAGTCTTTATCTTTATAGTCTTCTGTGATTTGCGCGCCTAACCCGGCGACTCTCTTGTGTATTTCCTCCTGCGTGATGATTATCCGTTCCAGTTCCAGCTCTTTCATAAGGGAACTCCTCTCTCTTTTTCTGCTTGCTCTCCTGTGTGGCCCGTTTCAACCGCTTTGCCTGCGTTATCTTGCGAATCGTTAAAGCTATGGCGCCTGTTTCATCGCTATATCTGTCCTATGCTTGTTATCTTATCCAACGCATCCGTGTCCAGTAACCGCAAGGGATAGTTGCCTAATACGGGTCTTGGCTTCCGGTAGTCCACCAGAGCGATTTGCGTTTTGTCTCCTTTATACAATAAAGCAAAGCCATAGGGCCTTCTGCTGCCTAATTCCGGTGGAAGCTTCTCCTGACTGTACAGCCTTTCCAAGACGCGGCCGATGCGGGCAATACGGGGATCCGCCTTCTGCAGGCATAGGGGTAGAATGCCCACGTGGTTTGTCTGCAGCCAGTCAGTCGCCAGGCAGTTACGCAGGGCATTTTGCTCCACAGATGACATAGCGCCGCCAAATTCAATGATTTTTGTGATGTAGGCCTCGAGAGGCATAGCGAAAGAAGTGCCTGTGAAACGGCCTATCGCAGAAAAAAGTTGAAATGGCGATAGCGCTTCGCCCTCCGGCGTTCGCGCCGCCTCCAGCAGGTACGCGCATGTTTCGGGGAATCTGCCGCTGTTATACAGCCTGTCTAACGCGTCTTCACATAAGGAGAGATCCGCCAGCTCTTCCGCCTTGATCGCGTTCGTCTGACGAACCTGATAGGGGGGCAGGGAATCATATTCTATACCGTGCAGCAAACTCTCCTCCCGCAATCTGCTGCCATGCAGCAGCTTAAGAAAGCCCAATTGCAGCATATGAGGGGAAAGCGCAAAAGCCTGATCAAAGGAGTGACCGAAGCTTTGATAATCCTCTCCCGGCAGACCGGCAATCAAGTCCAGGTGAATGTGTATATTGTTCTTCTCCCTTAACAGCCGGATATTCTTTTTCGCCAATGCCAGATCGGTCTTGCGCCCCACCAGCTTCAAAGTAGCGGGNCGAAAGCTTTGCAGGCCGATTTCCAGTTGAAATAGCCCCGGCTGCGCGCCTCTGAGTAAATCGATGCTCTGCCGGTCAAACAAATCCGCCGCTACCTCAAAATGAAAACAGACTCCCTCCGGTATATCCCCTTTCCGGNAGCTGTCCAGCAAAAAGCCTATCATCTCCCGGCTCCGCGAAGGATGACAGTTAAATGTCCTGTCTACCAGTTTCACCGTCTTTGTACCGGAACGCGCAAGCTTGATCAGATTATGCTTCATTTGTTCCATGTCAAAAAAGCGTACAGGATCCGAACGGCCGGAAAGGCAAAACCCGCATTGAAAGGGGCAGCCTCTCGACGTCTCCAGATATGCGATTCTCCCTGCTATCCGCTCCATATACTCCGGCGTAAGCGGATCCGGCGGCTCGCTCTCGATCTCCCGGATCGGATTTTCTACGATTTCTCCATCCCTTCTCCACGTCAGCCCGGGGACTGCCGACAGTCCGGTTTCTCCATATAATACTGATTCCGGGTCGTCGTTTTCCTTCTCTTGATAAAGCAGGGAAAGCAGCCGCACGAAAGACGCCTCACCTTCCCCGCAAAGGATATAATCCGTCATCGGCAGATTCCTCAGCCTTTCAGCGCTATCGAAGGACACCTCCGGTCCGCCAAGGAGCAGGATACAATCGGGCAGCCGCCGGTCAATCTCCCGCAGCAGCCCTTCCACCAAATGAATGTTCCAAAGATAGCAGCTGACCGCCAGTATTTCCGGTCCGGCTTCCAGTATTTCAGCCAGGATTTCTTCAGCGGGACGGTTTACATTCGTCTCCAGAATCTCAGGCTCCTCAAGAATACCGGAGAAGCCTGCCGCTGCTTCGGCGTCATGCTGCTCTTCTTTGCGCANGACNGCGGCATTTGCTTCCCGCACCATCGCTNTCAGATACCAGGGAGCTAANGCCGTATGNATATACTTGGCGTTGATCGCGAGTATCAGCGTCTTCACGTTTTCGCCGTCCTCCTCCGTGCGCCGCCGCAAATTGAAGGTTACAGCNTAAGCATAACAACTGCGCCGCCGGATTGCAATGCTNNNTNAAATCCCCTATACTTAAAAGAACCCTAAGNCTTACNGNTGCAACTCCTCTTCAACAAGAAAGAGCCATGCGATGAACCAGNTATTTGACGTTATCCGGCAAAACCCGCTCCTGGACGGCATTGCCTATGAGGACTATGAAGCCATGTCCCGCTGTATCGATGCGCGAACAAGGCGTTTCGACAAAGGGGATATCATTTTGCTAGCCGGCGATCCGCTGAACCAGATCGGACTGATCCTCTCGGGCAGCGTTATTATTTCGCGGGAGGATGTGAATGGCAACACCGCCATCCAGGCGGAACTCCGCGCCCCCGAACTGTTCGCGGAAGTATTTGCCTGNGCGGGGATCGATCACAGCCCGGTAACCGTACAAGCTTCAGAGAAAGCAGAAATTCTGTTCATCAATTATCGAAAAATCATCAACACCTGCTCCTCCGCTTGCGGCTTNCACGCCCGGATGATCGAAAATATGCTCCTCCTGATCGCAAAGAAAACCTTGCTGCTGAATCAGAAGATCGACATCCTGTCTAAACGGACGACAAGGGAGAGGATCCTGTCCTTCCTGGACGCCCACAGAGGAGAAGCAAACAAATTTGTTATCCCGTTTAACCGTGAGGAAATGGCCCGTTATCTTTGTGTCGACAGAAGCGCCATGTCCAATGAACTAGGTAAAATGCGCGACGAGGGCTTGATTCGTTTTCANAAAAATGAATTCGAACTGCTGCAAACGGACTAACAACGCATNGCTTTCACATGATCCGGATACCTTACGCATACAAAATAACCAGCCTCTTCTCAGTCATTTCACTGTCAGAGGCTGGTTTTGTCATCAGATTGCGCAGGCCGACACGCCGCAGGGTACTTCAGCCCCGCTTACATCATGCCCATGCCGGGATCCATGCCGCCGCCCATAGGCGGCGCCGGGTTCTTTTCCGGTTTGTCTACAACCAGACACTCGGTGGTGAGCATCATGGCGGCAATTGACGCGGCGTTCTGGAGCGCGGAGCGGGTTACTTTCGCCGGATCCACGATACCGGCTTTGATCATATCTTCAAATTGATCCGTTAATGCGTTGTAACCGATGCCTGGCTCAAAGCCTTTTACCTTTTCTACAATTACGGAGCCTTCCGCGCCTGCGTTAAAAGCGATTTGCTTCAGGGGCTCCTCGAGGGCTTTACGTACGATCGTGATACCCGTATTTTCATCCGCCGTATCCCCGACCACATTCTCCAGCGCTTTTTGTGCGTTGAGCAGCGCTGTGCCGCCGCCGGATACGATGCCTTCTTCTACAGCTGCCCTGGTTGCCGCCAAAGCGTCTTCGATACGGTGTTTCTTCTCTTTCAGCTCTGTCTCGGTCGCGGCGCCGACCTGGATAACGGCAACCCCGCCGGCAAGCTTCGCCAGACGTTCCTGCAGCTTCTCCCTGTCGAATTCAGAGGTTGTCTCTTCTGCCTGGTGCTTAATCGAGTTAATGCGGGTCTCAATGAGGGCTTTATCGCCTTTGCCTTCGATAATCGTCGTATTGTCTTTATCGACGCGCACCCGCGAAGCATAACCCAGCATTTCCAGATTTGCGTTTTCCAGCTTCAGCCCAAGATCTTCGCTGATGACCTCCCCGCCGGTGAGGATGGCGATATCTTCCAGCATCGCTTTGCGGCGGTCGCCAAAGCCGGGGGCTTTCACCGCCACACAAGTGAAGGTTCCTCTCAGTTTATTCAAGACAAGCGTTGCCAGCGCTTCGCCCTCGATGTCTTCTACAATCAAGAGCAAAGGTTTCCCCGCCTTGACCACCTGTTCGAGGATAGGCAGGATTTCCTGGATATTCGTAATCTTTTTGTCCGTTATCAATATATAGCAATCGGAGAGATTGGCTTCCATTTTTTCCGTGTCGGTCGCCATATAAGCGGAGACATAGCCTCTGTCAAACTGCATGCCTTCCACTTCTTCCAACTGCGTACTCATCGTTTGAGATTCTTCCACTGTGATCACGCCGTCATTGCCAACCTTCTCCATGGCGTCGGCAATCAGATCGCCGATGACGGGATCTCCGGCGGAAACGGTAGCTACCTGGCTAATGGCTTCCTTGGATTCAATCGGTTTGGCAATCTTTTTAATCTCAGCCACCGTTGCGGCTACCGCCGTCTCGATGCCTTTTTTCACGATGATCGGGTTCGCCCCGGCAGCTACGTTCTTCAGCCCTTCCCGGATAATCGCCTGTGCCAGAAGCGTGGCGGTGGTGGTGCCGTCGCCGGCAATATCATTCGTCTTCGTCGCGACTTCCTTCACTAACTGAGCGCCCAGGTTTTCAAAGGGATCCTCAAGTTCAATATCTCTGGCAATGGTAACGCCGTCATTGGTAATCGTAGGCGATCCGAAACGCGCCGCCAGCACTACATTCCGCCCCTTGGGCCCCATCGTAATTTTTACCGCTTCGGCTAGTTGATTAACACCCTTCTCCAAGGCTTTACGGGCGTCTTCCGCGTATAGCATATCTTTGGCCATGGTTCATCAATCCTTTCAACATGTAAAATAGTGTTTCCGCTCGATTCCGTGCAATTAAAGAATGGCGTGAATATCCCGTTCGTTGAGGATCAGCAGATCTTCCTCATCAATCTTAATTTCTGTGCCGCTGTATTTGCTGTAGAGTACCTTGTCGCCGATCTGGACTTCCATGGGAACCCTGGTTCCGTTCTCCAGTATGCGCCCGCTGCCTACGGCCAAAACTTCGCCCTGCTGGGGCTTTTCAGCGGCAGTATCGGGAATAAAAATGCCACTGGCCAGTTTCTGCTCGGCGCTGATGGGTTTTACCACCAGTTTGTCACCAAGGGGTTTGATTTTTAAACTCATACGATTACCTCCTCATACTAGTACAATAATAACTGTCTTTCCTCACCTTATTAGCACTCATCTCTATTGAGTGCTAGCGCATGTTCAATCATACGCGCTGCGCTATGAAATGTCAAGAGCTAAATTCCGGCGCTGAAATCCGGCGCCAGCCGCCTTGCCGGACGCTATCCCTCCGCTCCTGCCGTAGGTCCCGAATACGTATGATTGCATACGGGTCCCCGCTGTGTTATAAATAAATCGACAAGCAGTAATATTCTTCGTATTATCCGGGTTATACTTATTAGCCCATGTTGGCAAGGAGTCGCCCATGCTCATCATTCTGGCTTTCGCAACGGAAGCCGACCGGGATAAATTCGAGCAGCTCTTCGAAAGATACAGAAGGCTTCTCTTGCATAAAGCTTATGGCATACTGCGAGACTACAGCCTCGCCGAAGACGCTGTCAGTGAAGCGTTCATACGCATTTATAAAAATATGGGCAAAATTGACGACATCGCTTCTTCCCGAACGGTATCCTTCCTTGTCACCATTGTCAAAAACACCGCCCTTACCATTTTAGGAAAACAAAAACCATACCTCGTGCTGGAGGAAGGCCTCGAAGCGGAAGAAACGGAAGACAATCCCGAGGATAAGGTTCTNTCTGCAGCCATTACACAGGATATGTTGAAACTGGTCGACCTTCTCAATGAGGAATTGCGCGCCCCNTTNCTCCTGAAATANGCCCATGACCTGCCCCATAAAGAAATCGCGGNCCTGNTGCATATCAGTGAAAACAATGTTACCGTGCGCATCCACCGGGCAAAGAAAAAATTAGCGATATTGTTCAGAGAGGCGGGATACGCGAATGGAGAAGAATAGCAGCGAAAAATTCTATCAAGAACTGGCTAAAGCGTATGCCGATCATGAAAATGCCGCTTTATTGCAGGAATTAGCCGAACTCGACAGGGAAACGCGCAGACGCAAGCACAAAAACAGGCGTACGATGCTGCTGTCTCTGGCGGCGATCCTGGTTTTTGCGGCGATTGCCATCGGCAGCTTCAGAAGCGGCTTGCCATGGCCTTCCGCCGGCATGTCATCTTCTTCGACCTCTCCTCCCCCCCAATCTTCTCCTTTGCCGCCTGCAGCCTCTCCTTTGCCGCCTGTCGCGGAAGACTCTCCGGCGGACACCCTGCGGGAAAGCGTCCGCTTCGTGAACACAAATCTGCCTGCAGGTTACAAGGTTACAAGCGTCGACTATGACCATAGCGCCGCAATCATGGAAATCACAAACGAAAAAAGAAATGCCATCCGGCTTGTCGCGGAGGAATACGACAGCTTCGAAACAGGAGGCTTCAGTAGAATTACCATCAACGGAAACCCCGCGTACGGCCTGGTCAAAAACGATTACTGTATCCTTAAATTCGGCAGGAACGGGATCCTTTATACGATCAGCAGTATGTACACGTATGAAGATCTAGTTGAAATCGGCAAAAGAATGAATTAATTTTTTCGCGCTGTAATGTTTCCGGGTTCTTTCGGGTTTATAGAGTAAGGGACCATCCAATACCCGAAAAAATCAAAGGAGAGTTTGCCATGAAAAGAATCGCCATTGCTATCTTGATCCTTACCCTGCTTGCCGCGCTGACTGGCTGCGGAGGAAGTGCAAGGGAAAGCGGTACCGCCGCAACCCAATCCGCCCCCCCTTCCTCCGGCTCTTCGACCACGAATGCAGCCCCTCCCCTTTCGTCGTCAACAGCGACTGACGAGCCCAGTTTTGCGCCCCCGGCAAGCACCACCGCAAAGGATCCGGGAATCACCAACCTATCGGAAGAATACTTTATTNCNAATTCAGACGAAGAATANCTCGTCATNAATGAAAACCGCATGGTACCCACTTCAGAAAAAACCATGCTTACCTTCTCCCTGAAGGTCGATACGGCTTCCTATAGAAACGTAGTCCGGTATATAGAAAGCGGAAATCTGCCTCCCGCCGACGCGGTAAGAATCGAAGAAATGATCAATTATTTCAACTATGATCAGGTCTTAACACACGACGACAGTCCTTTCGCCATCTACACGGAACTAGGTCCCTCGCCGTTTTCGGCGGACAATGCCCTTGCTTTTGTCCGGGTGCAGTCAAAGGAGATCGACAGAGAAGAACTCCGGCCCAGCAACCTGACCTTTCTGATCGACGTGTCNGGATCGATGAATTCCTACGATAAACTCCCCCTGCTGAAGTCTGCTTTCGGCTTGCTTGTCGAGACGCTCGGCCCGGAGGATTCCGTTTCCATCGTTACCTATGCAAATGCATCCCGTATTGCGCTGGACAGCGCCCGGGGCAGTGATAAAAAAAGAATCATGGACGTCATCAATGGTTTAGAGGCTGGAGGCAGCACAGCCGGCGCGGGAGGGATACAGGCAGCCTACCGGCTGGCGGAGCAGAACTTTATTCGTGGCGGGAATAACCGCGTGATCCTGGCGACGGACGGAGATTTTAATGTCGGCATTTCCAGCGTGGAGGAATTGGAACGCTTTATCAGCCAAAAGCGGGAAACCGGCGTATATCTGAGCGTACTCGGTGTCGGAACGGAAAATATCAAGGATAATAAGATGGAAACGCTTGCCAAAAACGGAAACGGTAACTATAACTATCTGGACTCGGTCGCCACAGCAAAAAAAGTGCTGGTGGACGAGCTTGCCGCAAATCTCTATGTCATTGCCGAAGACGTCAAGGCGCAGGTGGAGTTCAANCCGGCNCTGGTTTCCGGCTACAGGCTGATCGGCTATGANAACAGGCGTCTGGAGAACCGGGATTTTACCGACGATACCAAAGACGCGGGAGAAATTGGCATTGGCACGGACGTGGTGCTTATGTTTGAACTGACGCTCCAAAACGGCGCCGGAGGAGAATATAAATATACCAACAACGCGCCCGCACCCGCGCCCGCCGTCTATGGAGACGAATTCTTTGAAGTGCGGATCCGCTACAAAGACCCCTACGCAAGCGCAAGCCAACTGATCACGCATCCGGTTACGATAGACAGATTGCTTGAGCGAAATACGACAGACTTTAACTTCGCGTCAAGCGTGGCAGCCTTCGGGCATCTGCTNCGNGATTCGCAGTATAGGGGAAACGTAGAGCTGGNAAAGGTGATTGAAGTCGCCGAGGGAAATCCGGGTATGGACGAAGGCGGGCTGCGGCGTGAATTTGTCCGCGTTTTACGGCAATACCGGGACATCCTGCGATAAGCTTAGGCCGATCAAAGCAGCGGGCGCCGACTGACGCAGGTTTTGCCGGAATATATCCATCAAGGCCTGCGTCTCCTCGATGAGGTAGGAGCGGCTCAGGTTTCCGGCAGCATCCCGGTCGTAATAATCCCACCATACAGCCGCTTTGATCCTTGGGTATTGCCCGATATGCGCAAACATTCGCTCGACCCACTGCTCCTTATCTCCCCCCATGCTCGCGGAAGCGAATTCCGTAATCATCAGCGGCTGCGTATACCGCGTCGTATACGACAGGTACAGCGCATCGTAGAGTTCGTCGAATTCCCTCCATTTTTCACCGAAGTTGCTGTAATATGTACCCGTATTATATCTGGTCATTCCTACGATATCCACAAACGTGTCGCCGGGGTAATACATAAGCTCGTGATTCCACTTAAAATCCGGATAGGAGCCGCCGTTCGGGTTCCATACCCAAATGACGTTGTCCGCCTCCGCCCGTTCGAAAAAGCCATACACATAACGGTAGAACGCCCGATATATAGCTGTATC
>JGI24702J35022_10002017_pt1 | contig 12508 bp, 7 predicted proteins | sample TergutTh196P4_FD_35022 | JGI IMG/M metagenome (IMG submission 35022)
CGGAACATATTCCCTACTTTCCTGATAATGTTGATGGTATGCACTTTTGCCATGAATTACGGCGTCATCCTTCCGGTTTTGGCGAAAGATGTGTTGTCGGGCGACGAGTCCACCTACAGCCTTCTCATGTCCATCTTTGGGATGGGTTCGCTGTGCGGGGCGTTGTTTATGGGAAGCAGGGGACAGCACATCTCCAACAAAAACTTCTTGGTGATGGTGGCGTTGTGCGTGGCGGCGTTGCAGATAGCGGCGTTTTTCGGCTGTCATTCTCTTGTCGTCGTTTCCATCTTGCTGGCGTGCATCGGCTTTCTGATATTTTGTTTTCTCAACCGCGCCAACACCCGCATCCAACTCAACACCTCCGACGACTACCGAAGCCGCATTATGAGCATCTACATCCTCATCACCACCGGCACCGCCCCGCTCGGAAATACTTTCTCCGGCTTCATCATGAAACAGTTTGGCGGTGCGCACGCATTTTTATTCAACGGTTCAATAACGCTTGTGATGGTCGGCGTTCTATACCTTGTCTATCACAATTATCTTGTAAAAGCAAGAGTCGTCCCTGTTTCGGAGAAAGACAGGCAAGATATTGCTAATATTCTAAATCGGGAATAGGGAAGTTTCTCCAATCTCCATACACCGTTCCGTTTTCTCTATTGTGAATCAAAGGGATTCTCTGCGCTCATATCGTACTGAACGGCGGCGAGCGTCATTTGAAATCCAAGAACTAAGGATATGACGGCAATCATAATGGTTCCTGTTGGGGTACCCGTTTCCAAAACCGCGTAGTGAATCCATTTTATAATCCCGAATATCAATCCAAAGAGGAATAATGGAATGCCAAAGAATATGTACAAAGAGCCGATATTGAAGTCATAGACAAAATAACGGAGCCAGATACGCCGTAAAAAGGCTTTGAACAGTTTTGGCGGAAAGGTGAAAAGCGTTTTCCAGATAGAGAGGTTGGACTTTTCTTCGGCATAGATGGCGGGCATGGGAATGTCTTTGATTTTCGCTCCGGTGTAGTATAGTTCGATTAAGAGCGAACTCTCGAAGAAAAAACGTTTTGATAAGCGTTGAAAATCAATTCTTTGCAACACGGAGGTGTGGACGCATAAAAAGCCATTGGCAGGGTCGAAGACATTCCAGTATCCGGAAGCCATTTTAATCAGAAATCCCATTCCGATATTTCCAATTCGTCGGATGGCAGGCATTTTCCGAAGCATCTTTCTGTCAAAAAAACGATTTCCTTTAACAAAGTTGAACTTTTCATCGAAGACGGCGTTGAGCATCGTCTCAAAATAAGCGATGTCCATTTGTCCATCGCCGTCTATCTTGATAACGACTTCGTGGTTTTGCCTGATGGCTTCCTGAAATCCGGAAATCATACCTCCACCAACACCTTGATTTTTAGAATGATGTATGACAGTGATTTTAGCATTCTCCTTTGCTAATTGATCAAGAATCTCGCCCGTCTTGTCGGGAGAGGCGTCATTGACCAAAATAACGGAAGTGATATAGTCCGGAATTGCGGCAACAACCTTTTGAATTTGCTTTTCCACCTTATAGCACGGAATAATGACCGCGATAGAATGATTTTCATTAGTAAACATCTCTTTTTTGATTTGCTAAATGTGCTGCAAAGGTAATGAAAATAAAATAATATTTTGTCATTTAAAAAAATCAATATATCTTTGCACTTTAATTGATGGAAATGACCTCAAAAAAAGTAGATTGTTCGATTGTTGCCTCCGTTTTCAACGAAGAAGAAAGCGTGAAGATGTTTTACGAATCTTTGTCGGAAACGGTTGTTTCTTTGCAGGTTAGTTATGAAATCATCTTTGTGAACGACGGCAGCGCCGACAATAGTTTGCAGATATTAAAAAATATCGCAGCATCCGACAACACAGTGAAAATCATTGATTTTTCGAGAAATTTCGGACACGAGGCGGCGATGATTGCCGGCATTGACCACGCTTGCGGTGAGGCGGTTATCTGCATGGACAGCGATTTACAACACCCTCCGGCAATGATTCCCGAAATGCTGCAGAAAAAGGCAGAAGGTTTCGACGTTGTGAATATGGTCAGAACCAAAAATAAAGATACCGGCGTGTTGCAAAAGACAAACTCCAAACTGTTTTACAAATTCATCAACAGCATCTCTTCCGTCAAACTTGCCGAAAATGCTTCCGACTTCTTCCTGATTTCGCAAAAGGTCTGCAAAGTCTTACGCAGCGATTTCAGAGAGCGCACCCGCTTTTTGCGCGGGATCATACAGTTGGTAGGTTTTAGGAAAACCGCCATCGAATATATAGCGCCCAAGCGTGTTGCCGGCAAAAGCAAATATTCGTTCTTTAAACTCCTCAAACTTTCACTGACGGCGATATCCTCTTTCTCCAAAGTCCCCTTGCAGTTGGGTATTTTCACGGGATTGATTTTTAGCGCTATCAGTCTGATTTTGATTGTGTTCTCTTTTGTGATGTGGATACTCGACAAAACCATTCCGGGCTATACCACCTTAATCATATTTATGAGCGCCTTTGCGGGCATTCAACTTTTTGTAACCGGACTGATAGGACAATATATCAGTTATGTCTTTGATGAGGTGAAGGGGCGACCGGTTTATATTGTGGATGAGGTTTATGAATTTGAAAATGAACACCAATAACCAAATTTTCAACGAATTTTGCAATTAAAATGTAATGAAATGGATATATCACTCAAACAGGCACGGATTTTAACAGGTTTTATAGTTGTTGCATTAATGATTATTTTTTACCATCCCATACTTTTTTCGCCAAACAGTTATATGTTTTGTAATGGAGAAGACGGGCTTGCCAACTATTTTACGTTTGCATATCATTTGCAATCCAATGGAGAAATAATTAACTGTTCGGCAATGAATTACCCTTTTGGCGAATCAGTTTTTTACATAGACATGATGCCCGGAGTGGTAACCTTGGTAGCGCTGCTGAAACCAATATTTCCTGACATTGCATTATATTCTGTTGGACTCGTGAATTATTTGATTTTCATTTCCTGGTTATTTGCTGCGCTACTCTTATTTGAGATATATCGCTTTTATCGAATTTCATTACTTGGCGCTGTTTTGGCAAGTGTAAGCGTCATTTTCCTTTCTCCTCAAATAGACCGAATCTTTTATGGGCATTATGCCTTAGGTCTCATCGTATTTATACCTTGGATTGTTTGGTTGTGCCTGCGTTTCTTTGAAAAAAAGAGACGTATAGCCGGCTTTACCATTTTCTTTCTTAATCTTTGGATATTATGTATTCATGCCTATTTAGGAATAATTACCACATTTATTACACTAGTCTTTGCTGTTTTTTATATAGAAAAAAACCATATTCTGAAATCCTTAACCAAAATATTGATACCCGTTTTACCGCTATTTATCTATTTTTTCATAAACAAGTTGTTCGATCATCATAGTATGCGCGAAATACACACATGGGGTTATTTTTGGTTTAATTCAAACATCTATTCTTTTTTCATACCAAGAAATGGTTTTTTAAACGAACATTTTATTTCTTCTCTCAAACCATCGCCCGAAGGAGATGCATATATCGGCATTTTTGCCTGCATAGCAATTTTACTATTGGTATTTTATTTTCTTAAAGAAACCATTGTTAAAAAAACACTTTTAAAAACAGATTCGCTACTTGATGAAAAATCCTTGAAAATCATTCTTTTTACAGGAATTTTGGGCGGTTTGATTGCCATGTCTTTCCCCTTTTGGTTTGGACTACAGAAATATTTCGACATCATGCCATTCATTAAACAGTTTCGTTCCATTGGTCGTTTTTCCTGGATTTTTTATTATTGCATCTCCATCCTTGCACCTGTTATCATTTATAATTTTCTACAAAAAACATTTGTAAAGAAACAAACGGCGCTCATTGTTTTTTATGTGTTATTATTAATTCCAATATCCGAAGCCGTTTTAAAGCAAATGAAAGTTCGAGAACGTTACACATTGGACAGTAACTGGTTAAATGAAAAAAACCTGTCTGATGAAGATAAACTTTTACTTGAAAATATTGAAGAAGATAGATACCAAGCCATCATTCCCTTGCCCTATTTTCACAACGGTTCCAACTGCTATTTTAAATTAGAGGATACCGATAATATCATTCGGTTGAATTACATTGTTTCATTTTATAAAAAAATGTCCTCTTTTGGGGTAAGACTGTCACGAACATCGCTGCTGGATTCAAGAATTATCGGCTCTTTGTTCCTGCCACCCTATTGCGAGCGCGCGATTGCAAATCATATAGACTCTGAAAAGCCATTACTTGTTATCGCGGATAAAACAAAACCATTGCTCTTTTATGAAGAGGGATTGATGGAGCAGGCTACTCTGTTTTACGAAAATGATAATGTCGCTCTATACAACCTGTCTCCAACCGCATTGAAACATATTGATAAAGATTACTTTACCTCTCAACTCGCCCCCGTACATCCAATTTATTATGAAAGTTTTTCCGATCATGATAAGGGCATTTTATCACTTCCGCCATGGAACACATACCCCGTTTTTGATTCAAGAAATGTAGATCTTGAACCCGACTCTCTGTATCGTCTCTCCTTTTGGACCTATATCGGCGAAGATGACCGCTCCTTTAAAAACGATGTAATTTTTTCATATTTTGACGAAAATGGCGAACTATTAGAAAAAAATTACTCGAAGACAGGTTATGGAATGCTCCTGTACAATGATTGGGGTAGAATTGATCATCTCTTTTCAATCTCCGGCAGCCAATACCTAGTAGTAGAGGTAATGTGTATAGGAACGCAAAACTATTTCGATGACGTTATGTTGCAAAAAAAATCCGAAAATACTGTAATAGAAAATGATAATAATGAAGTGTTGTATAATAATTTTAAAATAAACAGATTATGAAAGGTAAAAATTTTTGGTATGGTATCGTTGCCATACTTCTCATGTCATCTTGCGTTAAAGAGCAAAAAACGTATCCGTTTAAAACGCTGAGTAACTTCGATTTCACATCCGACACGCTGCTCCTGGATATGGATTTACAAGACGTGATTTGTAAAGGCATCGAAATCCCCTCAAAAAACCAAAATCCGGACGGGTTTGAGTTCCAATTTGAATATCCCGACTATAACAACGGGAACTATTTTTACAAGATTTATTATCAAAACGAATCTTATAAATTTGACGAATCGGATCCTCTGGCGTATGAAAATTTCTACGGGAGTTGGGAAGACACCGACATCGAATTCAAGCCCATTACTTCCGAAAAAGTAACGGATCATATTCGCATTGTGGGCAATCCGCGTAATGAAGAGATCTATTTCGGCGCCCCCATTGAAAATTTTGAGATTACGGATGAAAAAATCAACGAATGGATAGATGCGATGCGGAGCAGTCCCGAATGGTTTGCCAGCATTACGGAAAAAGCCGAACAACAACAACGTTCCGTCGAAACACAATTGTTTTTAGACGCACTGTGGATGATTGACAACCAACGTAATGAAGGCGACGCCAATCATCGCTGGAAAAGAAATCCCCGCACCGGATGTTACAGTTTCTTATTAGTTATTTGCGACGAATCCGCACTCAACAAAATACCGGATTATATCAAAAACATTGCGAAGAAAAACCCTAAAACAGACCGGTTTGAAAACCCCTACACCTATTTTTTTGCAAACAGAGGAGACCATGTCATTGCCCGGAAAAGCAGCCAAATACTGCGTACCCGAGCGATATTGTCGCCTGAACACGGCGTATATGTAGATCCCCTTACTTTATTTGACAACATTAATATTTCAAAAGGAAATGATTTATGCAATGACACGCACGAATTATTTGCAAACGCTTTGTTTGAACAATATTTCCACGCCATCAATAAAGAGTACAAACTTCCCAACATTCCTGTAACCGCCGATGTTTCCGGCGATAGTTATACACAAGAGGAATATGACGCCAATGCCGAAAAATATGATGACCAAAGAATACACGACCACCCCTATAACAGCGACAATCCGTGCCAAACCGTCAATGCGATGGGCAATCACATCCAACTCATCAATCCGGGCAATGACGGCAAAGAACAACCACGCAAAGAGAATGTAGGCGTAAAAACGCGCGTGGGATTTACTTATGGGAAATATATCGGCAAAATAAAGTTCCCCAGAATTCTAAACAACCACAACATTTCCAATGGACTTACCAATGCGTTTTGGCTCATCTACGAAAGCAGCCAATCATGGAATGCGCGTCGCGCATCGAAAAAAGGATATATCATCAACTACCGATATGAATCAGAGGAAGAGCCTGTTCCGGAACCAACGATTACCTACTCTGAAATAGACATCGAAATCGTAAAAGCATCGCGCTGTTGGCCCCATCAAAAAAATGACGTTGACGAAAGAAACAGCAACGATGTGATGTTTTGTTGCACCAACTGGGATATGTCGTGCGCCGATCCGAAAAACTATGGCATGGAAAACAAAATTCAATACGGCAATCAGAAATTTTACTCCTATCGCTGGCACAAATATTACAACGCCACCACCATCAGAACGCCCATTTCAAACAATGAACTTTTTGACCCCGAATACTACTATTACGAAATTGAATGGAAACCCGATGAAATCATTTGGCGCGTGGGACCATCGTTAGATAACATGAAGGTAATGGGCTATGTAAACAGCACATTTACCGCAATTCCCAATAACCAAATGCGCGCCATCGTTACACAAGAGTTTCACTACGGCGAGTGGTGGCCCCCCATTGTCTGGGATCAGAAAAACATCCCATACCCCCAAAATGATATTGTAGGAAAAGTATATGAAATTATTGTAGAGTAATGAATAGCAAAGCCATCAAAATATTAAAGCCCTATCTCATCTCAGTCATACTGTTTATTTTGGCTGGATGGATTTTTAACACCATTGAAACAGTTCTGTTTGTTAAATATCAAGACGCAACCCCTTTTTCAACAATAATTCAATCTTATTTCAATATCACCACCGTTTTTTCTCTTTACGCACTCATCATCCTGCCATTTTATTTTCTCCTTGCGCTGCTAAAACAAAAACCGGCTCAAATCTTTGCATCCATTTTATTTTCAGTATTAATTTTATTGGAAATCGGACTGTATATGTATTATAAATTAACAGGGGTGTTAATGGGAGCAGAATTAGTAGTCAGACCCATTTCCGAAACATTGACCACCATAAGAAATTCATCCGATATCATCACAAACGCCATTTTAATTGTTGGTGTTATTACGCTGTTTGTAGCGCTACCTTTTCTGATAAAGAGAGTCAAATCTTTCAATAACATGATTTCTTTGACAGCAAGCATTATAATAATCGGAATATTATCTGCCTGTACCACCTTTTATCAAAGCGACGAAAGTAGAACGATTAACAACTACCTGGAATCAAAATCCTTTTACTTTTTTTCCGAATCGAAAAATCATTTAATTCATGAAAATGAAATAGACTATTTAGAAGAAAAAGGTGAAAAAATCAAAAAAGACACCACCTTATTAGAAGAATATGCCGCATTATATCCCCACAGAACAATCCCCGATTTGGATTATCCGATGGAACGCCCCTCTGCTGAAATTCTGGACGTGCTTTCGCCCTATTTTAATAAATCCGACAAACAACCCCATATTGTAATCGTAATTGTGGAATCTTTGGGCAGTTATATTATAGGGGAAAAAGGGGGAAATATCAGTTTTACTCCCTTTTTAGATTCATTGGCTAATGTTGGATTGCATTGGAAAAATTGTTTGAGCCTGACCGGCAGAACGTTTGGCGTTGTGCCTTCTGTTATTGGTTCTGTGCCGCATGGGATGAGAGGATTCCAGTTCGGAATAATGCCTAAACATCATTCGTTATATTCAATATTAAAAAACAACAACTATTCGACAAACTTTTTCTATGGTAGCGACCCGAATTTTGACAGCATGCTGGATTTTTTAACCGTTCAAAATCCTGACCACATTGACAATTTCAGCCAGCAATTAGAAACGTTTCAAAACAATGACCAAGCCGATTGGTGGGCGCTCTATGACCATGTTTTATTTGATGAGAGTTTCAAATATTTAAAAACACTCCCGCCGCAAAAACCAAATGTAAATGTCTATTTGACACTGAGTACTCACAATCCATTCTTTAATTCTAGTGGTGATAAAAAATTAAAAAACATTTATGAACCCAAAACAGAAAAGATATTTTCAAAATTAGATTCAGAACAAAAAAAATATCTGGCGCCCATACAAGACATCATCGTGCCATTTACCTATTTGGATGATTGCATGAGAGATTTTATCAATGGTTATGCACAACTGCCGTATTTTGAAAATACGATATTCATTATTACAGGCGACCACTCTTGTGGCATTCACAAAAACGATCTGGCTTATTACTCCGTCCCCTTAATAATATGGTCGCCATTGTTAAAAACGCATAAAGTCTTCCCTAACATTGTTTCGCATTTTTCTATTACACCATCCATCATAGCCTTTTTGCAAAACAACTACGGCATAGCAACGCCGGAGAACCTCTCATGGTGTAGCGATGGATTAGATACTGCTTCCGTTTTTAAACCAACTGAAAAATTTTTACCTTTAAATTATAACAGACACATTGGCGAAATGGTTTATGGCCAATATTATTTCATGAATTCGGATCCCAAATTATATGAAATAGATGAAAATTTGGATTTGAAAGAGATTAAAGACCCACAACTCGCTGAAACTATGAAATCAAAATTTAATGTACTAAGATATATCAACAATTATGTTTACCATAATGATAAACTTGTAAAACACGATAATCAACCTGATAGCAAGTATAGAGCAATCACAATATATGAGAACAAAGATACAATAGTCTGCAAAACCCCCGATACGATCCCATCAATACATGGAATAGATGTGTTTGATTTGTTGCCCGTTCAAAAAATTAAAGGCACATACAATAAAATTAAAATCAAACTCATGGCAGATATAGTCATCAACGATTTTTTATATCAAGATCAACACATGAACCTGAATTTTATTTGTTCAGGAGACAATTATGAATACGCCTCCAAAGAAAATATCACAAAATATATCGCAAATGATGACATTGAATGTAATGAGAAGTACGAATTATTGATTGAAAAAGAAATCGACGTAAGCGATATTGAAAAATTTTCCGTACACATTTGCGTAACCACAAATAAATATGATTATCATTGGAGACCTGATAAAAAAATCACTATCTCAAATATTAAAGTAATAATTCTTGGTAAATAAAAATATTATGACACATTTTTTAAAACAAAACTTTAACCTCAGAACATTGGGGTTTTCCCTGTTAGCAATGTTCGTATTAACAACTTCTTCCTGCAAAAAAGAAGAGAATTACTATTGCAATTGCGATGATGACAAAGAGGATTACACGAGATTTTTCATAGCGCACGCCGGCGGAGTCATTGACGGAGCAATCTACACCAACAGCCTCGAAGCATTGAATTTGTCCTACAGCAAAGGCTGCAAATTATTTGAACTCGACATGGTGCTGACCACCGACGAAAAAATTGTGGCACAACACGACCCGCCCGGAATAACAGAAGAAGAATTTATGGCTCGACTTATTGTCGGCAAATACACTCCACTGAATATGGACGCCATCAATCTTTGGTTTCAAAATCACTCGGACGCCATCCTGATAACCGATAAAATCAATGACCCCGCAAAAATTTATGATGAATTTCTATTCCGCGACAGAGTCATCATGGAACTGTTTTCGTGGGAAGCAATTGATAAAGCCATTGAACTGGGAATAAAACCGATGGTTACCGGAGATTTAATCTTTGGAACCCAAAATATCGAACAAATTTTAGAAGACAAAAAAATAGAATACATCTGCATGAGCCGCGCTTATGATATCCCCGGAAATGAGAATTTTCTCAGGCGTTTGAAAAAGAAAGGAATTAAAAATTACGTTTTTCATTTGGAACTGCCGGTGCCTGTACAAGGACAATCCGCAGAACAATATGTCTGGAACTACGAAATGAACTTCTGCTACGGCATGTATGCCAACGATTTGGATTTATTAGTTTCCTTGCTCGCTGAACAGTAAAAGGTTTCACAACTCCCGTATCACCAACTTCCCATCTTCGACGATAAGTTCTTTAGCGGGTTGTGGGGGCAGTTTAAAATAGTTGGGATTCAGGTCTCTGACCCACCAGAAAGTCCACCATGGCACGGCGAGAAAATAATCTTCGTTTAGGAAATTTTCGTTTTCTCTTTGCGCGTTCAAATCTTCTTCTATGTAAAAGTTAACGGTTGAGTCAATATCAATCATGGCGGAGTACATCATCGTTTCAAACCCCGTAGCCCAGTTGTAGAAAGGTACAAATGTGAGCGACATCTCTTTGTCCATCACCAACTTTTTCTGATTTTCTCTGTTGGCGAAGGTTACAATCTCGTCTATCTTTTTCAGACGCTTGGAGTAAGGAACAGAGGCAATGCCGATTCTTACATAACTCACTATTAATAAACATATTAAGACGATGAAAAACACTTTATTCCATTTTACGGATATATTGGGGAAGACATCCCTCATAAAAGGTAGCCCACAGAAGAACATGAGCGGTAAGAAAGAGCGTTCACGTCCGAAAGCGCTATCGGGGGCATGATACAGGACAAGCGTTATCAGCACGAAGAAAACGAAAAATCCTCCAAAGAACAAGAAGTTCAACCATTGTTTTCTTCTTACATAGTGAACCAAAGCAACGATTAAAAGTAAAAACGGCGCACAGTAAAACTCTATAAAACGGGTAAGAAACCAATCGGTACTGCTTAAATGGCGTATGTCTCTGCAACGGACAAGGAACTCCCATACGCCCATGTTATAATCCGTATCATGCGAACCCTCTTGCACGGTAAGAAATTTCAGTATTAATACACCGATGGTTAGCAGCGACACGATTATTTTTTGTTTCACCGTATAGTTTTTGTTCAGGATATACACACCGGCTATAAATGCGAGAAAGAACACCGCTACCGGATGTATAAACATGCACAACGCCATCATGAATAGCGCTACGACATAGTAGAAAATTTTTCCGATTATTGCTTTTTTTTCTGCAAACCGGCTGTTTAGCCATGCGTAGAGGAATGCAGCAAAAAACATCAATTGGAACGTTTCCGATATGGTATGGAAAAAAGTCTGTTTCATGCCTATTATGGTGAACAACATGATGATGCCGACATATCTGTTTTTTAAAACGTATGTGGTTAACAGCCAAAATCCATACGCTAATAATGCAAATGACATAGAATAGCAGATCACCACTACTTTGAGAGGCAGTTTCAGGTAAATAGCAAGAAACGGCAGAACCTCAGCCAAATACATGCTATAACGTCTCACATTTTGTTGAAATCCGCAACGTTGTATCATCTCAAATAATTGGTAGGCGCTGTCAGAAAATAAAACGCGGTCATTGGCTAATACAACAGAAAAAATCAATAATACGAAAAAGGTTAGGTGACCCAAAATCAAATCCTTATCCCTGTTTAACCCTGTTTTTGAAAAATAATTCGGCATAATAAATGTATAATATGTTACTAATTACAATTTTGCAAAAGTACATGAAATTTTTGAATTACATCAAATAATAATAATCCAAATATAACGTTATTTGTAACATGGTTTTCAGCAGTATTCTTTTTATACTATTTTTTCTGCCGGCGTTTCTGCTTGCCTATTATTTAGTTCCGAAAAAACTGAAAAACATCGTCATATTGCTGTTCAGCATCGTTTTTTACAGTTGGGGCGGACCACGTTTCATTTTCGTAATCCTTGGCACGACGTTCATTGATTTTCACTTAGTGAAATGGATGTCGCAGATGAAAGAGCAGCGATATCGAAGATTGTTGCTCGCTTTATCGGTTTTCATCAATCTGGGTTTGCTGTGCTATTTCAAATATTCCAACTTTTTCATTGAAAACGTCAATGCCGTCTTGTCGTTGATGGGCGTGCAGCATCTTCATTGGACGAAGTTGGTATTACCCATCGGGATATCATTCTATACCTTCGAGACCATCACCTACGTGATGGACGTGTATCGCAGAGTACACAAACCGTTAGATAATTTCTGGAATTACCAACTCTATATCATCTTCTTTCCCAAACTGATAGCAGGACCGATTATCCGTTACCACGACCTCGCCGACCAAATCGAAGACCGCTCAAAAGACGAAACCTTAGACAACATCCTCACCGGTTTTTACCGATTTGCCATAGGACTTGCCAAGAAAGTGCTGATTGCCAATCAGATGGGCTTATACGCCGACACGGTCTTTGCGCTGAATTATGCCGACCTGGGAACCCATACGGCGTGGATGGGAATTTTAGCCTACACATTCCAAATCTATTTCGACTTTTCGGGCTATTCGGATATGGCGATAGGAATTGCCCGAATGGTCGGATTCAAATTTCCCGAAAACTT
>JGI24702J35022_10002018_pt1 | contig 12506 bp, 6 predicted proteins | sample TergutTh196P4_FD_35022 | JGI IMG/M metagenome (IMG submission 35022)
AGGCGGGAGTCTTAACTCAAGGCCCCACCTCTAAAGGTGGGGGTGGATAAATGCGCCCGACGACCCCGTTATACACGCCCAATAGTCCATCTGTATGCGCCCGACGACCCCGTTATGCACGCCCAATAGTCCATCAGCATGCGTCCGATGATCATGCTATACACGCCCAATAGTCCATCTGTGTGCGCCTGACGACCCTGCTACAGTCATACAATCAAACGTACTGCAATCTAAAGAATAGTGTTTGTGACGTCCTTGATGATTTCTCCCACGCTTGGGTGCGGGAATATTATTTCCATTATCTCGTCCGCCCGCAATTGCGCTTCTATCATCACACAGGCCGTAGCGATTATTTCTGAGGCATAGCTCCCTAGAATATGGGCGCCCGCTATGCGCCGCGTTTTCTCATCAAATATAAGCTTGCAAAACCCGTCAGGACGGTTGTTTTCCGCTACAGCTCGCCCGCTGAACATCATTGGCAGCGATGCGGATATGGATTTTATCCCTTTTTCCTCCAGGCCTTCTCCGGTTTCACCTACACAAGCCGCTTCCGGCGTGGTATATATAACCGATGGCACAGCGTCGTAGCGCATTATTTCCTGCCGCCCCAACATGTGGTTTACCGCAACTTCAGCTTCTCGATATGCGGTGTGGGCAAGCATGTATTTGCCGTTGACGTCGCCTATTGCGTATATGTTTGGCACGTTTGTACGCATGTGAGCGTCAGTTGAGACGGCGCCCTTATAAATTTCAACGCTGGCGTTATCAAGGCCAATTCCGTCAATAGCCGGGCGACGGCCTATTGACAGCAGCACTTTGTCCGACGCGACTTCGAAGTCGCCGCGCGCGCTCTGATTAGCCGCGTCGCCAGCAGTCATACTCGCGTTGCCGTTGCCAGCTTTTCCTGAAGCAGATGCGGCGTCAACGCACATGACCTTGTCCTCGCCGATAGCTGAAACCATTGTATTGAGCATAAATTTAACGCCTTTTTTTTCATAAATATCCATCAATGTTTTTGAGATTTCATTTTCTATAGTCCCGCCAACCTTTGGAAGCATTTCCACTACCGTAACGTTGCTGCCGGCGGAATTAAAATATGACGCCATCTCGAGCCCAATAACGCCGCCTCCGATTACGACGAGTTTTTCCGGTATCTCACGCAAATCCAATATCTCTCGGCTGGTCATGGCGAACCCTGTCTCGATCGCATGAGCTAATCCAGGTATAGGCGGGATTATCGTGGTTGAACCAGTGGCTATCATCATATTCTTGCATTCGTAAGTTTCGCCGTTTGAGGAGACATGGGTTCTATCCTTGATAAACGCTGTCCCGTTTACAACTTCAACGTTGCTCGCGCGCATTTGCGCCGCCACGCCGGCAACTAACTTTTTTACGACATAGTTCTTTCGATCGACGACGGCATTGTGATCATACTCTACACCGGTGATTTTGACCCCTAACGTCTCGCTTTTTTTTGCGCTATCAAGCGCTTTTGCGCTGTTTAGAAGGGCTTTTGTAGGTATGCAGCCCTCGTTGAGACACACGCCTCCCAGTTTGCTCTTTTCAAACAGCAGAGTTTTCATACCGGCGGAACCTGCCAATTTCGCAGCATGGTAGCCTCCAGGGCCGCCTCCGATTACTAATAAGTCATACATCATAAATTTAATTCCTTTCTGTATTAACTGATATCCGGTTGCTTTAACCGGGTTCGAAAATCATACTTATTGACATGCCTATCTTCGAATTGACATGCCTATTTTCGAATTGACATGCCTATCTTTGAATTGACATGCCTATCTTCGAATTGACATGCCTATCTTCGAATTGACATGCCTATCTTCGAAAGTCATGAAACCCCATGGAGGAGAAAAAAGAACACCAAATAACTCAGCCTATTGCAGCAAATAAGCTGAAATTTTCTAAAAGTGTAACAAGCGCTTTCAGAAATCGCGCGGCGTCTGCGCCATCCATAGCCCTGTGATCAAATGTAAGTGACAACCCAATTGCAGGATATGGTGTTCCCCCCCGAAAACGCTCTATTATAGAGCATACCCCTAAAATGCCCGTTTGAGGCGGATTAAGTACGGGAGTGAATGACTCAATACCCAAAGTACCCATGTTTGAAATTGTGAAAGACGCGCCCTGAATGAGATCCGGGCTAATAGCGCCTTTCGCGCACATGGAGTACAATTCCTTAGTTTTTGATGAGATCCCGGAGAGGGGCAGTGCGTTTGCACGGAATATTGTCGGGACAAGTAAGCCGCGCGGCGTATCTACAGCAACTCCAATGTGCGCATCGTTGAAAACTTTCATCGTATTGTCTTCCAGGAAATGGGCGTTGAGGCTTTTATGCCTAATAATTGTTCGGGACACGGAATACACGATAATGTCTGTGACGGTAACTGCGGATAGCCAGGAATTGCCCGCGACCGCTTTCGCCCTTTTGCGAAATCCAATAATATCTGTGGCGTCAAACGAGGTGTTTAATGTGAGCTGCGCGGAATTGGCAAGCGATTGGCGCATAGTTTGCGCAATAGTTTTGCGCGCGTTCGAAAGCGGTATAATATGCCAATCCGCAGTTTTCGTTTGAACTGAACCTGGCTGGACGCCAGATGAAGGGCCTGCCGAAAAGTCAACCGCCGCGCCGGCAGCCATCCTCCTTTGAGGGGCCTTCTGGGCTATATTCAGCGGAGTCCTATGCACCGCTGTTAGCAAGGTCTTTTGCGGCGGCGCTAGCGAGGTCTTTTGCGTTGCGTTTAGCGGCGCCTTTTGCGCCGCCTCGTGGGTGTTTGCAGTGACGCTGAAATTCGTTGACGTCTTATGCACCGCCGTTAGCGGCGTCTTCTGCAGCGCCGCTAGAGGAGTATTTTGTGTTGCCGCGCGGGTGTTTGCAGTGACGTTGAAATTCGTTGGCGTCTTTTGCGCCGCCTCGTGGGTGTTTGCAGTGACGCTGAAATTTGTCGGAGTCTTTTGCGCCGCCGTTAGCGGCGCCTTTTGCGGCGCCGCGTGGGTGTTTGCAATGACGCTGAAATTTGTCGGAGCCTTTTGCGCCGCCGTTAGCGGCGTCTTTTGCGCCTCAGTTTGGGTATTTGTAGTGACGTTGAAATTTGTCGGCGTCTTTTGCGCCGCCGTTAGCAGCGTCTTTTGCGTTGCATTTAGCGGCGTCTTTTGCGGCGCCTCGTGGGTGTTTGCAGTGACGATGAAATTTGTTGGCGTCTTAGTTGTCTTGACCAAAGCCCCCTGCGTCTCTACCGTCGGCTTCAAAGTTAACTGAGCTGTAGTTTCCTGGTCTACAGCTATCGGAACATTGACTTCCGGAAGCTCAACTTCCGGAAGCTCAACTTTCGGAAGCATGATTTCCGGAACCTCAGCAGTAGGATACATGACTTCAGGAACCTTAGCAGTCGGAACCGTGACTCTTGGAACTGGGGTGGTTGTAACTGTGACTCTTGGAACTGGGGTGGTTGGAACCGTGACTCTTGGAGCTGGGGTGGTCGGAACTGTGACTCTTGAAGCTAGGGTGGTTGTATCTGTGACTCTTGGAGCTGGGGTGGTTGTAACCGTGACTCTTGGAACTGGGGTGGTTGGAACCGTGACTCTTGGAGCTGGGGTGGTTGGAACCGTGACTCTTGGAGCTGGGGTGGTTGTAACTGTGACTCTTGGAGCTGGGGCAGTCGGAAACATGATTTCTGGAATCTCTGCAGCCTGTATCGTGATTTTTGGAACTGGCTCAGTTGGATACATAACTTTTGGAATTGGCGTAGCCGGAACCCTCGCCACCCGTGCTTCTATATCCTGGCTTGAATGAGCGAAATATGCGCTTATATCCTCTCCCGGCTCACCTATTATACACACATTTGCCAAACAATCAACCTCATCTCCTTCCCGGTAAAAAATCGCCAGCAAAACCCCGCTCGTTTTGGATAGTTCATCAAACGTTGCCTTATCTGTTTCGTAAGAGAAGAGTAAATCATCAATGTTCACTGTGTCTCCGACGTTTTTACGCCATTTTGTGATGATACAACTCTCAACCGATTGTCCTTGCCGTGGCATTATTACTGCAACCGCCATATCATAGCCCCCTCTCCAGCAAGAACTTTTCGGCTTCCATACACCATAGCCCATTGTTGGGCTCTTCGATTCTGGCAAGCCGGGCAAACGCCGGTTCGGTTATACCAAGTCCCGGCGGATAGATGCTGTCTGACGCAATTTTCGCAAGAATCGCACCCTCTCCTATTTCGGAGAGCTCAAATTCTTCCGAAGGTAAGTCGCGTTTTCCATAAGGCCTGACAGCTTTTGTTTTCATTTTTGCATCACCCCTCACGTTACATAACTTGCTTTCATAACCTAATCATTTCTATTAAATTAGTAATATCGAATAAATTAGTAATATCGAAATGAAAGAGACATATTTGGTTATCCTGATGCGCAAACGACAATATCAAATATCCTCTTTCCGTCAAACTCCACCCATGGCGTATAGGCGCCCTCGGTTATCATTTTCAGTTTGATATTCCTTATGTCGTAAACTCCGGCTAGAATAACGCTGTGGAAGGTGTTTGCCGCTCCGGCTTGATTTGCAAGGTATTTGCTTCTGAGTATGCCTAGGAAATGTAAAAACACCTGATTGCTGCTCGTTTTGTCAACCTCATCGATCATCAGGACGATTTTTCTGTCTTTGCATAATTCGTCAATATGATAACCTAACAGGTAAAAGTCTGTCACAGTTTCGTCTTTCCATAGCGCGGCAAAGCTTTTGTCGGTTTTCTCAAGGGTTTTGGATACATGCAAAAGAAAGAACTGACAGAACGATGCTGAATTCTCAAACATCGTATCCCCCACACCTTCAAAGCTGAGGCTTATGCAGGTGTATTCCTTCGGCAGAGCTCTGGCAAGCATCAGTAGCGTCGTGGTCTTGCCATACTGCCTCGCGCGGTTTATCGTAAAATAATCGCCATTGTCGATCATCTCCATTATCTTCGCTAACTTATCGCTTATATCGACCATATAGTGTTTATCGGGCACGCACAGCCCCGTCACATTAAACCTTCGCATAAACAGCCGTACCTCTTTAGGTTTATCCGACTTCCCGCATGTCTTATTACATTTTAGCTTAATGTTTTCAGAAACGCAAATCAGAACAAAGACCAGACCAATGCCTGAAATCCTCTTAATATAATCTTGTTTTGATTAATCAGGTCAGTCCTCATGGCGGTATTGCCCAATGAAGACTGACCTGACACAGTGCTGTTTAATACCAATAAAATGCCGTTTTGTGCATATGGAAAGAGATTTACGGCCTTTTCCACTTACAGTTGCAGAGCAACAAGCTTTCCCACGTCAAATTGCAGAGCAACCATTTTACCTACTTGCTGTTGCAGTGCAACAAGCTTTCCCACGTCAAATTGCAGAGCAACCATTTTACCTACTTGCTGTTGCAGAGCAACAAGCTCTCCAACTTACTTACGGTTACAGATCGTATGAATCGCAGTAGTTCGCGATGACTTCGATCATATCCGCTAAGTCTACCCTGCCGTTTAAGGCCACGTCGCAGTCTTTAGCTGAGGCGATGTCAAACTTTACTACTTCCCAATCCGCTTCCAAGTCATTCGCAAGATAGTAGAACACCACGATAGCGAGATCAAGATCATCGATTTTGCCGTCGTGGTTCAAGTCGTACTTGGAATACACAGGCGCCTTTGCCACGACGGAAGTCACCGCCTCCGCCGCAGTTATCGCGCTCGGCATGACGCCGGATGTTCCATTCACATCGCCCGTGACCGCGAAGCCGGTGAGCGTTACCGTCGTGTCGCCGATGAGATCAAGCGCTACGCCGCTGATTTTCAAGATGTCAAGCGGGTTATCGTTTTGGACAAAGCCGGGGCAATACAATTTCACGGTTCCCTTCCACATTTGGCTGCCTATATACTCCCATGTAAGCGGATCCAGTATCGTGAAACCGTTCAACGGGGTTGCGTCGGTTAGATTCAGATACCTGCTGTCAGCAGTTAAACTCAACGAGACGACGCCGGCGCCTTGTGCGGTACCCAGCGAGACAGTATAGGACGCCGGGGCGTTCACGGCTACCGAGGCTGCATCAGCGCGGATGCCGGCAGTTACCGCAATTGCATTGATAGTATATGGAATTAGTTTTACATCACCTGTCATACCATATGGTTGCCTGGTGTTGTTAATCGCGGCGTTGCCTAACGGGCTAGTAGCCGTTACCTCAATTGTATTGGGTCCGTCGGTCTTGAGCAAATCAGTGATGTCGATAATTGGATCGTTGAAATTCACGGGGATTCCCGGTTCTCCGTTGACGGAAACAGACGTGAGGCTTCCGTTTGTGGAACTCAGGTCAAACAGCATTCCGTTTCTTTCGGAATTCCAGCCGTCTGGAAGAACAAAGCTTGTGGTATAGGTCCCTATGCCGGAAACATTGCGATTGGTTGCGGCGCCGGGATCGATGAGATCCGTGATCTGCGCCCAAGGAAGTATTGGCGTCGTTAGTTTCTGGTCCACCGTAATCGGAGTTTTTATTGTGTCATACTTGTATTCCGTCGTAGTGTAAGGACCGCCGGGGAATGTAGCGTCACGATCCTCGGTTCTTAATATTTGACTGCCCGCTCTCCAGCTTTCAACCTCAAGGTCCCATTCAGGGGAAATATTCTCCGGAACAATCACCGTTGTCGCTATAGTTTCTCCATTTCTCAACTCTGTATTGTAAGTACCTGATTCCGTGGCGATAAGATAAAGACCGTTGTCGGACGAAAGTACTCTGTAGGCGTCACTGGATATGACATAGTCGTCGTAATCCGGATCAGCGTTCAGGTCAAGAACAACCATGGTCGTCTCTCCTGGATTCAATGTGATTTCAACGACAGTGCGACCGTCTTCAATTCTGTATTCGTTCAAGGCTTTGCTTTCCCCCGTCCAGGCGTCGAGGATGTAAGGCTTGCCCAGAGCGTCAATGGAAATCTCTGTAGTGAAGGGCGATCCTCCCTGCAAAAGGCTGCCCTGAGCTGCTGTGAAGCCGCTGTACATGTAATTGTATGCAAACATATACAACTCTCCGGCGTCCTCGTCCAGGCGCGTGAAGGTAAGGATATTTTTGTTCGGCTGGCTGAATTCAGTGCGGGCATAGACGCCAAGCTCTTGAAGCGCGTCAATTGTATCCGCTTGATTATCTAGCACAGATACGTTCCCCAGCGCCTTCATTTCATCCATAACAAGCTTCAGAGCCGCGTCGTTGCCGTCGTTGAAGGGCGTCTGACTGGCGGCGTTAGTATAGAACCTCTGGTATCTGTCTTGCGTGAGAGCTCCGGCTGTCCCCGCCGTGAAGGCTGTCCAACCGGAAGTCACCGGTCTTCCTACTTCAAACGTATTGTTGACAATTACAACCGGAAGTCCTTCCTTTGCCCATCCCAGGATCCTCTTTGCGGCGTCCAGCTGCATTTCTTCCTGATAAATAATCAGCGCCTGATACCCCGGGCCGTCTGGCTGCACTAAGCCGTCTTCAAAGACAATATCAGGGTCTTCGAGTATCATGGGCGTGAAGTAGTCATAGGTATAACCGGCGTCCTGCAGCATAGTAGTCCCCAGCGAGCGATCCCAGTAGCTGGGCGCGTCTGCTCGAAGACCCCTGGTTTCATAGTTTATGCCGTTGCGCAGGCATTGAACCATGTAATCCGTACGTAAAATGCCGATGTCCATGCGGGGCTTGCCTTGACTCAACGCTTTTTGATTGCGCGAAATCATAGACATCCAATCTTTCCATAAGATAAAGCCAGGTTGCCTGTCGTCGAGGCGTTCGGTCACGCCGGTGCTCATACCGTGGTGCCCGGGCCACGTGGTGGTAGACGATCCCCACTGTCCGGACCAGCCGTGCATGATATTACGTGAGATTCCGGACGCGAACCCTACGTTTATTATCTGGGTGTAGAAATCCAAATTGGCGCAATAAAGGCCTCCGTGTGTAGACGGGCTATAGGCGCCCATTTCAATGGAATAGGGTCTTCCGTAGAGGTGCGCCACACCTGAAAGATTGCGATAACCGTCGATCTGGGAGCCAAATTCATAGGACTCAGTCTCGATAGCGTCCACATATTTGCCTGGAAGCGACGTCTCGTAGAACAGGCCGCCGAAGGAAATTTCCGCGCGAAGCTTCATGCCGAAAGAGTGACACCACTCCTGTAAAGGTTTCAAAACGTTGTCTATGTAGAGTTCTGTTATTGTCTGATAGTAGTCGTTGCGAACACGGTTCACAAAATCCTCCGGCGCCCCGCTGTTATCGTTGCCTGTATGCCAGTTGTAAGTATACTCAAAAGCGCGAAGGCTGCTGCCGCTTCCGGTTCTTATCAGGAAAGGCAAGTATGGCGTCAGATCGTATCCGCGCCTCTTCTGGAATTCCTCTAAGAACGTAAATCCCCAAAATACGCCGCAAAGCTGACCGCTGGTGGACAGTTCGACCTCGAGCGAGTCCATATACATCTCGCCGCGCCCGTTTTCCTTGATGAGATCGCGCAGATCCTCGGTTAAAACCTCATCCGCCCAGTATGATTTCATCGCCTCAGCCCCATAGGGGTCAACATAGTTGATTGCGTAATTTGTGGCGTATGACGGCGTGGCGGTTACGTGCGCTCCATACATCCAGAAAGCAAACAACACATAGTCGCCGTCATTTGGCGCCGTCCAGTTGATTGAAACGGTTTGGGCGCCATCCGCCCATGTGTAGTGTACGTCTTTTTCCAGAACGATCGAGCTTTCATAGTCAAGCCGCTGCCTGTTAGTCCCTGAGGCGTTCGCTATCGATTTCATGGCGACGACCGAGACAAGATTAAATACCGTGACGGCATTGTGTCTGTTGGCGTTGTTGTTGGCGGCGGCCGGCAGTCCCAGCGTACCGCTATAGGTCGCTCCCGCAGTAACGGTTGTGTTTGTAAAGTGGAGTCGCTGGGCGGCAGCCCTGTGGTCGGCGTTCCACTGTTTACCCTCATACTCATAGGTATTGGGAATGTTCGCGTTGCCCCAATGCGCGCCGCTGGTCAGGCTGAAGCCCATTCCGCGCTTCGTTGTTTCCTCGATGATGAGTTTTGTGTCAGCGATCCATTCGGGGGAACCCCACGAGTACCTTGGCGCATCAATGCCGCTTTCATCCAAACAGAGGATCTCAACGGAGCCGTATCCCGCGTTACTCATTTTTTCAATTTCTTCCTTAATTGTTTGATTAGTGTGTAAGCCCAGAGCCATCCACCATCGGGTTCCCGGTCGGTACACCCCCTCGGGGTCGGCGTACTTTGATTCCAGTCTTTCGATAAAGGCGTCTTCCTCGATTGCAACACTGAGGTTTGGGCTGCCCTGCGCGAACGCAACGACCGGCGTGGAAACCGCCATGGCAACCAACATGGAAACTATAAGCAACCCTGCAATAATTCGTTTACTTTTCATAGGAAATCTCCCTTTCACTTAGATTATTGAGGTTTGTAAAGAATGTAACAGATATATCCACCCTTTCATTCCACATACTCCTTCTCCAATATCAACTCATAAACAATATGTTAAGCGCCGCCCCCTTCCTTCCACATCCTTCAGGAATGCAACCTGAAGATGGCTATTTGCCGCACCTGTAAATTGCAAATCGCATATTGCCCGTTGCAAATTGCAAATCACATATTGCATATTGCCCGTTGCAAATTGCATATTGAACAACTCAAATAAACAATTCTCAACGCACAATAAACAATTCTCAACGCACAATGAGCAATTCTCAACGCACAATGAGCAATTCACAATGCACAAAGCGCAATGCACAAAGCGCAATTCACAAGGCTTTGTTCTGACGCCCCCTTTCAGAATAAGACTAAATCCGACTACATATATCATGCTATACAAATCTTGTTTTTTTTCAAATGTCTCAATATAAACTGATGATGTCTAAAATGTACCGATTATGTCTAAAATGTATCGATGATGTCTAAAATGTATCGATGATGTCTAAAATGCATCTGAAACCACGCGGCAGATTGATTATCCGCCGCGGGTTCCATTCCCAAAAAAGAAGAGGGGTAAATAATACTTATTACTTATAGGAGTTTTACTTATAGCAGTTTTACTTATAGGAGTCTTGCCTATAGCAGTTTTGCTTGTAGCTGTGTTGCATAAGGAAAGGAATATACAGTCTTTCCCTCCAGCGGTTACAGTTCGAATTAATCAGTGTAGTTCGCGATAACTTCTATCATGTCGGCCAAGTCGACCCTGCCGTTGCGCGCCACGTCGCAGTCTTTGGCTGAGGCTATGTCAAACTTCACCACATCCCAATCCGCTTCCAGATCATTTGCAAGATAGTAGTAGACCACAATAGCCAGATCGAGTTCATCGACCCTGCCGTCATGGTTCAGGTCGTACTTGGAATAGTTTGGTACGATAGAAGTCTCCGCATACGCCGTCCTGATTAAGCCCGGTATATCGCCGGCGTATCCATACACGTCGCCCGAAACTGTAATGCCGGAGAGGGTGACCGTCGTGCCGCCGAGGAGGTCGAGAGCCACTCCACTAATTCTCAAGACGTCCAGCGGGTCACCGTTTTGGACAAAGCCGGGACAGTACAATTTCACGGTTCCCTTCCACAATTGTGCACCCAAGTATTCCCAGGCGGGGCCTTCCAGTATCGTGAAACCGTTAAGGGCGGTTGCGCTGGTAAGGTCAAGATACCGGCTGTCCGCTGTGAAGCTCAGCGTAACGACGCCGGCGCCCTTTGCATTTTCCAGGGATACGGTGTAGGAAGCCGGGGCGCCAACTGCCACATCATCCGCGTCTGCGCGGATGTCCGCAAAGACTGTGTTCGCTTGTATTGCCTGCTCAATAAAAGGCACTATGACAGCCTGGCTGGGGCCATAGGAGCGGTAATCTATCCGGTAGGTCAACCATTGGTTGTTGCTGTGCCAGGTGGTAGTCGTAGCGCTAATGATCCTGGTATTTAGCGCAACGTTTGTCAGGCCGGAGCTGTACACAATTTCAATTTCGTTACTGCCGACCACCAGGTAATCCGAGATGTCAAGGATGGGGTAGTTGATATTGACATGGGCTGCCTTCTCTCCGTTAACGAATACCTCCATGGAATCTATAATGCTGCCAAAGTCCAGATAAGCGCCGTCTGCGGATCCGTCCCAATCAAAGGTTGCCGAGTAGTAACCCTTTCCTGAAACAGTCCTGCCAACTTCCGGTATATTGTCCCATGTTGCCAGGAGTCCAAGTGAGACGGGAATATTTGTTTTTCTGGTCGTAAAAGAGTATTCCTTTTTTTCCACGTCAGGCAAGACTAAGCCGGTTTCAGTCCTCTCAATCCTGTCGCCCGCAGTCCAGCTCTCTACGGTAAGGTCCCAATCAGTGATATCGAAGGCTGCCGGCGCCTGAACGGAGTAGTTGCAGGTAAAGCCGTTACTAAGCTTCATCTCATAAGTCCCACTCTCTGTCGCGCGCATGAATAAACCCTCTTGTGTAGAATAGGCGGCATATGCGTCTGTTGACACTATGTGAAGGCCCGCTTCGTTATCCGCCTCAATAGCTTCAAAGGCGTATAGGGCTATATCCCCATAATCCAGATCGACAGGGAATATCGTTTTCCCGTTTTCATAGCGGTAATGCGCCAGCCGGATAATTTCACCGGACCAGGCGCCAATCTGGTAGGGAATGAACATACCGTCCATGGCAATCTCTGTTTTGATGTTGGTTCCATGGCCTTCCTGGCAGAATATTTCGGGGCAGTAATTGTAGACATAGAGATATTTATCGTTGCCATCCTGCCTGACCTGGGTAAGCAGCTGATGGTTTTCTTCAAACCCGGCGTAGGGCTCGACACCCAGATCCTGTAAGGCTTCAAGAGCGTCGTCGGCCGTTGCCACAGTCTTGACTGTTGACAGCGCTTTCATCTCGGACATGATAGTTGCAAGTGCGTCGTCGTCGCCATCGTTAAAGGGCGTTTGTACCGCCGCCCCGTCAACAATGACTACCTTGAGGCCCTTACCGACCATGTCAAGGATTGCCGTAGCGCCGTCAATATCCAGCCAATCCTGCCAAAGCACAATAGCCTTGTAACCAGCTTGCTCAATGGTCTTCGTCACAGTGTTGAATTCCACGCCTTCCGCGGTTAAAAACCTGGGGCTGAAATAATCATAGGTATAGCCGTTATCCTGAAGTTTAGTGGAAGGGAAGAACATGGGGTCATGCATCCACATCCAGTTCAGGCGGTCATGCCTGCCAAGAGACGAAGGGGCGCAAATGGGCGAGCCGTATTTATGGTAAATCATGCCGATATCAGTGCGGGAGTTCCCCTCGCGCAGGAGTTGTTGCACCCTGCCCAGATGGTCGTTGAATGCCGCGTATTCGCTGTAAAACGGGTGCCGAGTGCTCCAGACATTGAAACCTGTATTACTGGTGNATGCCGCGTATTCGCTGTAAAACGGGTGCCGAGTGCTCCAGACATTGAAACCTGTATTACTGGTGCTTCT
>JGI24702J35022_10002019_pt1 | contig 12500 bp, 11 predicted proteins | sample TergutTh196P4_FD_35022 | JGI IMG/M metagenome (IMG submission 35022)
TTGGCGAAAAGAAATAACCTTGATCCCTATCAAATAGGGATGGCGCATCGCGCATGGGGATACTCCACCGAATATGAAAACGCTTCGTCCATAGAAAGATCCGCTTCGCAGCCGACCGGTTCCCCGAGAAGCAAAACACAAGCAAGGCAGCTGTTGTCCGGCTCGTGGAACTGCGACTCCCGGGAGAAGCTCATCGAGATCATCAAGCGCATGACGCTCGAAGGGCATAATGACAATTTTCTCTATGACTATTCCATCGTCAGATCTTTGTCGGAGCAGCAATACAGCGAATTGCTCTCGAAAGCCACGGGCATGGACGCCTATATGTGGCCTTTAGTCAAGCGACTCGGCGAGAAATGGGGGAATATCGGCATTGCCGCGTGGGACTGGTTTCGTATGACCCATTTGGCTGGCTGGGGCTACAATGCGGGTTTTCTGGAGTTCTCCGAGGCATATAATCTGGCAGCGCCGTCCATCTTCATGCTCCGCCAGTCCTTTTCCTCTTGGGACGAAGCCATGGAAAACTACATGGACGGTTACGCTTACTGGGCCCGGATCGACCTCAGCAAAAGTTCTTCGGAATACCACGCACGGCTGCAAGTCTATGAGAGACTAAAGGCAAACCAACTTACTGACGGCCTTTTGTTTGACCCCAGTGTTTGGGATTGAACAAACCTTTATTTAGCACAGGATTCGGACCCAGGCAGTTGGATCAAGTGTTTACAAAAAAACGAAAAAGAACCGGAGGAATAAAATGAGTTTTTCACTAAAATGGACTGCTCAGGCAACACAGAAAATGCAAAGCTGGCAGCATTGCAAGCGATCTTTGCTAGTCTCCTTTGCGGTGTTTCTTGTATTGATTGCACTACCTATATCAGGCGCCTATGCGGATACCTATACCGATACAGAAGGGCACTGGGCCAGTGAAGCCATCGAACGATGGAGTGATCTCGGCATCCTAAAGGGCAGCGGGGATGGTTTATTTCGCCCGGATGATCTTGTTACGCACGGGGAACTTGCGGTTATCCTCAACCGGGTGATGCGATATCCGCCAGCAAAATGGCAATATTTCAATGATACCAATGGGATATGGTATGAAGCCGACGCAAACGCGTTGATGGAGCAGAGAGTGTATGGCTTTATCGGCAGGGACTCCCTTGGAGGGCGCAGTATCAGCCGGGAAAGCGCCCTAAGTATGATATTTGATTCTTTTTCCGTGTACCTGCCGGATGAGCAGATAACGAAAAGCTTCATCGACAGCGATCAGATTCAGGCGTCATGCAAGCATGCCGCCAAGAATATGTTAAATATGGGTTTTATCAGTGGCTTTGAAGACGGTTCTCTTCGCCCGAAGGAGCGGCTTACCCGCGCTCAGGTGGTGACAATCCTCAACAATATTATTGAAGTCTACATTACCGAACCGGGGATCTACGATGCCCCCTTAGGCAAGCGGGTCTGCATCGTCGTACCGGGCGTAACCCTGCGAGGACAGGACCTCGATTATCTAGTCGTAACACCGGGCGCCAGAGAAGGCCTGACGGTCATTGAAGATTGTATCGTCCGTAACGGAACCTTTTGGAACAAATTTGGCGGGGAAGAGGTATCGATTATCCGATACCATTTGCCTGACGCAAATATCACAGAAAGGATTATCGTCATGGCGGACGAACGTTTTGCCGGCGGTTCGGGGTTAAAAGAGGATCCATACCTGATTGGTACACAGGCGCAATTGGAATACCTGCACCAATATACGGGAACCGGTTATAAAAAAACTTACTTTCAACTCATCAACGATATATCCCTCACCGGTGACTGGACGCCNGTCGGTATGAAAGTGCCTATGGATCTGTATGGCTTTATGGGNCACTTCGATGGCGGTGGATATACTGTCAGCAATATTTCCATCAACCTGGACACAAGCGAATATCTCAATGTGGGTTTCTTTGGCGCTGTCTGCGAAAGTGGCAGTATAAGCAACCTGACGGTCAAGGGAAAGATTGATGTCCGCTACAGCGGTAAATCATTGAGTGATAGCCGCTATGTGATCAGTATGGACTGTGGAGGACTCGTGGGCGGGGTGAACTCGCATGCAACGATCGAAAACTGCCATGCGCAGTTTGTTATCCAGGCTTCAGCCAACATTACCGTTTCTGCAGGCGTACTGGCGGGACGGGTGTCCCACTCAAGTCTGATTCGCTGTTCGTCAAGCGGAAGTGTTATTGGCAAATCGACAACGACTTCGTCATATGACGATGCCTTTATTGGCGGATTGTTGGGAATGATAGACAGCAGCATGGTAAACGGCTGTTATTCTACAGCCGATGTTACGGCATATGGCGGACACCATAGCACCGCCGGAGGGATGATCGGTCAAATCCCGGGCGCCATCAACCCAACTACCGTCAGAGATTGTTTTGCGTCAGGGGCTGTCTATGCCGCGAACGGAGATTTCCAAAATAATGCGGGGGGCTTCTCTGGTCAGATTTTCAATGCGCTGGTCGAGAATTGTTTTGCCATCGGTTCCGTCACCATAGGCTTAGATAACGTTTATCATGTAGCGGGCGGATTTGCCAGCGGCGTTTATGAGGAAGGAATAACGACGAATTGTTATGCGACCGGTGACGTAATCGACAACAATGGAGATGCGATACCCATGTCCGGAAGCTTCACCGGCCGGCTGGAAGGCGAGGTCAAAAACTGCTATGCGACAGGCAACACGACCATCACAATCCGGGGTCAAGCCTTCGCATATAACACCATTGTCGGCTCGCGAAGGGGAAAAGGCGGTATCATTGTCGCTTGCGTAGAGCTCACCGACAACGATTTGGGCGTTCCCTTTTTTATTGACGAAACAGACAATAGCAGCTTCTTTACCAATAAGCTGACAAAAGACCAACTCTCACGATCAAGCGTCTATACGGATCACGGTTGGGATTTTGCGAGCGTATGGAGAATGTTGCCAGACGGTAGCAGCTACCGGCTGCCCATCGTGAGAGGAAGCTTTGAGAAGGAGCAACAGGCGCTGCAGATGCCCGAACACCTGAAGTAAACCAAACCTGCGTATGCCCATTCAACGGTTCGGTTTTGTCAATGCCCCGATGGTGAACACGGAGAACAGTTCCTTAACCGAGAGGGGCGCTGGTTTCGTCCGCGTAACCGGTAGTGAGATTTCCCTGCTGTAATCCCTGATTATGCTCGAATCTGCGTTTAACCGGGTCATCATTTCATCATCGCATTTCTGGCCGTAGATACTATATATCGTTATGACAATATGCATGGACTCCTCTATTGCTCAGAATGATCGGGTTATCCAAGCAAAGATTCGTTCTATGGGACGGGCTCCCATCAAAGTGTTCTTCTGAGAGGATGCCGCTTCGATTTGGCTATGGGTGGTCAGCTCGCTTCAGTTTCAACCTTGATAATATTCAATGTAGTTTTAACATTACCGAAAATCTCTCCGGTTTCACAGGTAAGGTATAAGCGATTCATTTCGTTGAGAGGGTGTTTGCTTTGCACGGCTTCACGTCTCCTCTATTTCCTTCTGTAAGCTGCGAATCAGCTCTTCCTTTGCTTGCATAATGGCTTCCTTCCATTCCTCTCGTGGTTTCGCACTGAGTTTATAGACGTCGCCATCCTCTGTTGTGATGATGAAGGCTTTGATGAACAATCCGAATTTGCTGTCCTCAAAGGACTGCACATCGGTAAGCGGCAGGGAAAAGCCCCATTTCTGCCTGCTGGCAATCAGCGCGCCGACCAACCCGCCGCCATAGAGCATGGCGTTTGAGTTGTTGATACACAANAAGCGCTTATTTGTCAGATAAAGGCTTCCTATTTTATTGAATATTTTACCCGAAGTTGAATACTGGCANTTCACTTTCTTGATTACCCATTCCTGCTGTGGATCCTCCAGGTTTGCGCCGCATCGGGGACAGTTTTTCGGCACATTCTCGCTTTTCGTAACCTCTCCACAAAGATAGCATGTTGTTTTATTTTTTGCCATAGCTGAGTTCTCCTTTGTTTATCCTTTGCTTTCCTTATCAGTATATGACGCAACCGTTTAATTATCAAAGGATTTCTTGTCGCGGACCAGCTTTGTTTCTGCCCCCGAAGCGACAAAGAGGTATATTGTCTTGAGCCGTCGTTCTTGCATTCGATTAACGCCCCCTTCGTTCTGGTGCAGCTACAGCACAGCAGTTTTTCGCTTGATTAATATACCATATCATAACCAGTTATTCTATAAAGCGATACCCTTTTGCGGATAGAGTATATAGTACCTTACTGTATAGAGTCGCAAAAAAAACACGAAAATGTAAGGTACTGAGCAATATTCGTTCTATGGGACGGAGTCCCATCAAAGCGTTCCACTGAGAGGATGCCGCTTCGTTTTGGTCATGGACGGTCAGCCCGCTTCAGTTTCAACCTTGATAATATTCAATGTAGTTTTAACTTTACCGAAAATCTCTCCGGTTTCACAGGTAAGGTATAAGCGATTCATTTCGTTGAAATCCATATTTTGCAAAATGCGGCAGTTAAGCGTTTCTAAGTAATCTTCCATTTCGAGTTTATCCATTCCGAACAAAACCGACTCATCTTTACGTCTTATGCCAATATCGCCGCTGATGTGGATATTCACGTAGTCAAACGATATAACGCTTTGTGGAGCAGAATTGCTTATTAACGCGGTCAGGGTTTCCTCAACAGCGCCGGGCGTTAAGTAGAAGCAAACACCTTCCCATATATGCAGTGTTTTACGCAAAGGGCAATACCCGCTGTTAATCATACACTCCATCAGATTGTCTTTTTCAAAATCAACCGACACATAAATTGCTTTGTCGGTATTTATTTCATTACTCTTTAAAATACTCAGTTTATTTTCCTGTGTAAACGGCGCGTCAACTTCAAATACTTTTGTATTGCCGATTGAGCCGTTATACCGATAAATTCTAGAATCATATCCGGCGCCAAGCAAAACAATCTGGGGGATATTTTCCCCTAATGCATGAACAAACAAGTCGTCAAAATATGCCGTTCTTGCAATAATGTACTCATACAATCCATTACGCGCGATAGCCTTAACAGCGTTACGATAGATCTCGTTTGTTATCTTGTTACGCTTTTCCTCAGATAGAAAATATTTTGCTATATCGTCATTGCCCCTAATGTTGCCGTCTGTTTCATAACATGCAATCGCTCGTAATAAAGCAGCAGTCTCAGCGGTTTCCGATACGTTCTTTTGTTCACTCAACTTCGTTATGCTCAACTTTCAATAATAATTTGATTCAACGGTTCGAATCGTGACATCATCATTGGCAAGTGTAAAATGGACTATCCATCTTTGGATAGTCCTTAGGTCAGCTACACACACAGTGGGGGGGTTGAACCCCCCTCTGCGTCAAGATTCGTTCACTCAGCCTCTTCGGTTCTGCGGAGTCCCTGGCTCTGCATCCAGGTGTCCAACTGATCCAAAAGGCGCTTTTCGTCTAAATCGGTCCGGTCGCCGGGCTGACTGCCTTCATAATGCATGACGCTGAAGCCGGCTTCTTTCAGGAACATAGCTTGCTCTTTGGGTACCAGATTGCATCCCACGCCGCTGCGCCACGCCGGCAAAAGAGCGCCGTCCGCCTGCATGAGTTCCGCAAACTCCACGATGCTGTTGCGGTCTATGTATGCATTCGTTCCCATATTAAACGGCTGCCTTGCATCGTATCCGCAGCCCAGGCGTATCGCGTCTTCACGGGTTTCAATCGTGAAGCCGGGCGGATATGCCTTAAGTTCTTTTTGTGCAATGGTGCCGTCCGGTTTAAGATAAAGGCCGTCTAAACTTCCGTGCGTGTACTGGGAGCCCACGCATACCGCACCGTAGGATTCCATATACCGGTAGTACTTCATGTAGTGCCAGGAGGGCGGATAGGCTTCGATCCAGCGGAAGCGCTCGTTACCAACGGCAGCTATTTGATTGTCTGCACGCCATTTCACTTCGTCCCGGACAGTTTTCCAGAAGTCCAGCGTCGCATCCGGATCCATTTTTGTCAATCCTCCGATGGTGAACACGGAGTACAGATCTTTAACCGACAGGGGCGCGGGTTTCGTACGCGCAACCAATAGTGAGATTTCCCTGCTGTAATCCCTGATTATGCTCGTATCTTCAATTAACCGGGCCATCATATCATCATCGCACTTCTGGCCGAAGATGCGCTCCATATCGTTGATGATTCTGAAGTTAGTATACACTTTGTGCTCCGTTAACGCCTCATTGCGCTGTGCATCAAAAGGCCCGAAATACATGATCTTGTCCGCCATCCACTGNGGCATGTTCTCAAAATCTCTGGCTTGCGCGCCCCGCTTGGCGTGCTGGTCACACATGGAGGGGATGGGCACCACAAATCTGCGGCGGGGAAAGGGCGAGCCGTCGTCCTGGAAGCCCAGGAATTGGGCGCCCCAGCAGTTGTTCTGATAGCCGCATATCTCGCGCCCCCATCCGCGCACCTCGCAAGCCAGCCTTGCTTTGCGCGAGAAAGNCTCGCTTTTGTTCGCCATCATCGANCCGACCGGGTTGTCTTCAATGACAGTGACGGCNGGGAAAGCGGCGCTCCAGTCACAGCCAAAGCCTCCNGTATTGCCCTGGCCGACCACTTTTTCGACGCTCTCTATGGATTTCTGCCAACCTGCCCGAAGCTCTTTTGCCTTATTCCAAAAATCCAGCGGCCGGGTTTCCCAGATCTGTCCTTTTGACACTTCGCATCATCCTTTCATTTAGTTTTTTCTGCAAGGTATTTCTTTCTAAAAACGGTTTTCTGCATTATTATTTCGGAATTCGAGGTTCAGTATTCCAAGGACAGCGTTCGGGCATTGTTTCGGGTGCTTTTGTGGTTTACAATAGAGAGGCGTATCGCCATCGTTGTAGTCCTTCTAAAAAAGCAGCAATGATGTACTCCTGATATGGATTCATTGTACTATGCCATATCCTGTATGTAAAGCGGCGCAGCTGGTTCGCTGCGGTTTGAAAAATAGTTAGCCAAATGCCTTGCTGTACCTATAGAGATAGGATATCATGATGTTATGGCGTTACCGGCACGGAAGCGGTTGCTCCTCCATTTCCCTTGTTTGCTTTATTGCAATACCGGACGTGGAGGTGATGCCGATGAGTCTTTCAGAGTTGTTTCAATTCTGTATTGTAATCATCAGCATTGTGGGCTTGTTAATGCAAGCCTATAAAAAAAAGTAGCCGCCCTGCTTCCTAAGGCTGCGGCTACTAAGACGTAGAGGAGGAGCACCCGTTTGCCGGTAGCGCCTCTTTTTATACCCATTTTAACGGTTCAACATAGGGTTGTCAAATGTTTTCGTAATCCTTTGTTTTCGTATTTTCGTAATCCTTTGTTTTCGTAATCCTTTTGCCCTTTTGCTTTTGTGGAAATGCTATATAGGAGAAACGTTCCCGGATCAACCTACTCAGGACGTTTAAGCAGGCGATCGGTATTGGTAACAGGGATGCTCTACATGATTATGGCGTTTAAACGTTAATCGGATTTCCTGAATAGCGTAGCACCTTCTGCGTACGGTCAATCCGATTTTCGGATAGCATGGAAGCAAGCATTCTTGAACCTATAGCTGGCAAATAGAAATCAACCATGTGGTCTAAATACTCCCATCCACTAAGCCTCATATATATACCTCAATTCATTGAGAATACGCTCCCTGAATTTTATTGCGCTGTTTCTAAGGCGCCATACGTCAAAACGTCTGCCTTTAGGTTTATACCGTTCTCCACCTCATCCCATATAGTAAGAATAATGTCGGGTAGTACGTTTGTGTAGTCAATTTCAAGAAATATGTCCACATCTGAATCCCCGTTTTGCTCACCTTTTGCATAACTGCCAAAGAGCGCGGCACGTTTTATAGGATACTGCCTAAATATTGGAGTAAGTTTATTTATCAATTCTTGCTGCGTATACATGATTCTCCCTCTCTTGTGCGAACATTTTATTTAGGCAAGCGCGTTTTATTCGAGGTACCCGGCATAAAAACCTGCTCATTATAGAAAAGCCTTAACAGTTTTCATTGGATTTCATCTGCCTTCGCTTTCAGTATATGATGTAAGCGCTTTATGATCAAGGGATTTCATGCAGCTTGACATCCTCTTCGTTGGTGGCGCCGGGAGGGAGGCTGCGAGGGATTCCACTGACAAAGCAAACACCCGCGTTTTTATCGCAGGTGTTTGCCTTGTCTTTCGCGGATGTCTGCTTTGCACGGCTTCATCACAGACCCAACTCGTTCTAATACCTGTGATTTCAGTCATGGGATAAGAACTCAGCAGTAGCTTACAGCCAATCGGGCTACGGCTAGTGCCTTGCCCTCTTGGGTAAGCCTTGCATGGCTGCTGTTCGCCAAATCAAAGATTTGGACAGCAACGTATAGGGTCTGTATGGACTCATCTAACGTTCAGCATGGATCCGAATCTAATGCTGAACGAAGATTCGTTCAAGCCTCTTGCATTTCCTTCTGGAAGCCGCGAATCAGCTCTTCCTTTGCTTTCATAATGGCTTCCTGCCATTCCTCACGCGGTTTAGCGCTGAGTCTATAAAGGGAGCCATCCTGCGCAGTGATGATGAAGGCTTTAATAAACAATCCGAATTTGCTGTCCTCAAAGTACTCTACGTCGGTAAGCGGCAGGGAAAAGCCCCACTTCTGCCTGCTGGCAATCAGGGCGCCGACCAATCCGCCGCCATAAAGCATGGCGTTTGAGTTGTTGATCCACAACAGACGCTTGTTTGTCAGATATAGGCTGCCTATATTTCCGGGCATTTTTCTCGATGCCGAATACTGGCAGTTCACTTTCTTGATTACCCATTCCTGCTTAGGGTCTTCCAGGTTTGCGCCGCATCGGGGGCAGTTCTTCGGTACATTCTCGCTTTTTGTAACCTCGCCGCAAAGATAGCATGTTGTTTTAATTTTTGCCATAACCGGGTTCTCCTTTGCCTAAAGTGTCTTTGCTTTAATTATCGCTTCCAATTTCGCAGAAGAAACACTTTTCACCACGTTAATCATCAATTTTTTTGAATTAAGACAGTATATGCGCCTAAGATTGTCCCGGCATGGCGGGAAGTTCTACTGTAAATGTAATTTGTTTGCCGTCGCTATCTGCATAGATGCGTCCGCCATGGGATTGGATGATTTCTTTGGCAATGGCCAGCCCAAGCCCTGCGCTTCCCGTGCCGGAGGAGCGGGCGGAATCCAGGCGATAGAACTTATCGAAAATAGAAGTCAGTTTATCTTTCGGAATACCCCCGGCATTGGTGAATCGGATGGATACGCTGTCCCCATTACCTGAAGTTGCCGCGCTGACGTCGATCCCGCTGTCTTTCGGGCTGTACGCCACAGCGTTTCTCAGTACATTATGAAAGACGCGCGCCAATTGATCAGGGTCGCCGTATATACGCAAATCCTCTGATACATGGAGGGTGACTTGCATTCCTTTTTCGGCAAGCAGAGGATAAAACTCATCTGTCATTTGCGCCAGCATATAATAAAGGTCAATCTTTTCTTTCGACAGCGTATCCGCCGGGGAATGATAGCGTGTAATTTCAAAGAACTCATCTACGAGTTTTTCAAGTCTATTGGCTTTTTCTAATGCGATCGTCACATATTTCGCTTTTTGCTCCGCCGGCATATCCGGCGCTTCCTCAAGCAGGCTTAAATATCCGATGACGGATGTGAGCGGCGTTTTGATATCGTGTGCAAGATACATCACAACGTCATTTTTTCGCTGTTCGGCTGACCGCGCTTCCTGTTCGCGTTCTTCAAGCGTCTGTTTTATAGCCTTGAGCTTATACTCCATGGTCGCGATTTCCGGCGACAGCGCAATGTCGGCGTCCTGATCTTCAACCAGCACATCCAAGCCATTGCTGATTTCGCCAAAATACCTGGCGAACTGTGATAACAGGAACCGGGATAGAATCAGAATTAAAACCGCGACCGCCGCATACAGGATGAAATCCATATTACTGCGGACGATTTGTTGATAATATCTCGCGGCGGTAAAATGATCCGTATGAAAAATCCATTCCATCAGTCCAACCATCCCATCCGCGATATTGCCGCGGGTCAAGCTGCGCAACAGAAAAACGGTAAAAAGCGCACCGATTGTGATCAGCGCAATTCTGCCATAAATCTTCTGCTGTAATACCGCATAATCCGGCTTCCGCTTTCGATCACTTTTCAATTTTATAGCCAACCCCCCACACGGTTTTGATATACTTCGGGTTATCCATCGTATCGCCCAATTTTTCGCGCAAATGCCGGATATGCACGGTTATGGTATTGTTGTTTTTGGTAAAGTATTCGTCGCCCCATATTTTGTGGAACAGCTTTTCCGCGCTTACTACACTTCCTTTGTTCTCGNATAGAATTCGCAGGATTGAGAATTCTGTAGGCGTGAGGGATAGTGGCTTTTCATTCAGTAATACCTCGCGGGATTGGATATCGATCATCAGCCCGCCATGAACAATCACGCCACTTTCAGCCTGTATCGTTCCGCCGCCATATTTTTTATAGCGGCGCAGCTGTGCTTTAACTCTCGCAACTAACTCAAGCGGGCGAAACGGTTTGGTTACATAATCATCCGCGCCGAGTGTCAGCCCCGTAATTTTGTCTGTTTCCGCGTCTTTTGCCGTCAGCATGATGATAGGGTAGGTGTACTTATCCCGTATCGTTTGGCAGAGGGAGAGGCCGCTGATATCCGGCAGCATAATGTCGATGATCGCGAGGTCGAGCTCCCTTGCTTCAATACAGCGCAAGGCTTCTTGTGCGGTATAAAACTTATGGACAGTGTAGTTTTCATTTTTTAAATTGAGCTCAACCAAGTCCGCGATTTCCTGCTCATCGTCAACGATCAGTATTTGTTCCGCCACAAGCGCCGCCTCCCTTTCTCTGAAGTGTGCTGCCGCCTACAACCCAAAAGGCGAAACCGCGCATCCATAGTACCTTACGGACTTTCAACAATTTATTTTTTGTTTATCCTGATAGTCCGTAAAGTCCTTACTCTGCACATCAGTATATACAAAACAAGGATCGCGTTCCTTTGTTTATCCTTGATAAGTCCTTAATCTTTTCCTAAGATTTTTGCATTGTGTGAGAAAGGAAGCAAGGCTGTAAATCTTTCAGCGGTCTATGCTTGCCAGCGCATCTTTCCAATGTTCCAGTTCTAGACCGTCAGCAAAATAGAGGGAAACGATGTATTCGTCGAATGAAACGGGAATCTCCAGGTCATTGCTTTCGCGATCATAAGCATAGCTGTCTTTTTTCTGTCCCCTGACGCCGATGATATAGTCATGCAACACTAAAATAGCGTCGCTTCCGGGGAAGCGAAACAGGTCTTTCGCATACCAATCGTCCCATCCACCTGTTAATGCTAACGGTTCCTCATGGGAAGCCAGGAAATCGGGAACACGGTTGCTATATACCGCAAAACTGTCTATCCAACTGGAGTAGCTGCCGTTCCCCGGATGATAATACTCCTGCATGACCGGGAGCATAAGGCTCCATTTGCCCAGGTTCCGCGCGATGGATAATTGCTTGAAATCAATATACGGTCTTGTACTCCCGCCATAGGTAGTGTTATCGGATTGATAATACTCCTTTGCTTTTTCGCCGTATAGTAAATCCGCCAGCGTCGATTCCGGAAAATCCGGTATCAAGGTATCAGCTAAAGCGTATCGCGGCAGATTATCGATCCTGTCGAATCTGATTATTGAAGGACTCACTCTGAATGAACCGCCTCCGGAGAACCGGGCCTGCTGGATATAGCAAACGTAGTCTTCGCCGACATAAAGGGGAATATCCGTACTCTCGCGATAGCTCCACCATTCACCATTGATCTCGGCAATATAGTCTGCTGGCACGTCGCTCCCAAGCGGGACGCAGACCAGCTTTCGGATGTCGGTTTCTCCTGCCGGATAGGGTCTCTCTGCTCCATCCTCATCTTCTACATATTCTTCTTCCAGCACAAAATGCTCCAGGGAATATAACTCGCCTTTTCGCGGAAAGATGATTTGCCCGAAGTAGGTATCCGCCTGTATCTGATCGCCTTCCTTACGGATAAACAGTGTCCGGATATTGCCTTCCGAATCGCTCAAGCCAAGCAGCAGTCCGGGCATGGTATACTCCACCGCTTCGCTCAGCGCCACGCCATCAGGCGCCTTGAACTCGATCGTTGCGCTGTCAAATACGACTTCCGGCTGGTTTTGTATAGGATATCCATAAGAAAGGCCGGCTATTATCGTTTCTCCGCTTTGTCTGAGCCGAAGGATATTGCTGGAGTCGACCAGCAGAGGAAGTAGGATTCGCTTAATAGAAAAGCCATCGTCTATCAGCGAAAAAACTTCCGCATAATATTCAGAAAATGTATTCGTTGTGCTATAAGTCTTTTTTTCATCTCCCGGCCAAACAGAGAAGGCAAAGCATCCGTCGCTGTTTTCGAATACATAAAACTGCTCGCCCGGATC
>JGI24702J35022_10002020_pt1 | contig 12499 bp, 7 predicted proteins | sample TergutTh196P4_FD_35022 | JGI IMG/M metagenome (IMG submission 35022)
TTTCCGCTGCTCGTCAAGGAAGCGATGATGATCGAACCGACGGAAACGGAGAACAAACGGACGCTCGATCTGTTCGCCGAGGCGCTCAAAAAGATTCTCGCTGAGGATACTCAATTACTACACGATGCACCCCATTCGACGACTGCCAGCCGTCCCGATGAGGTTGTTGCCGCGAAAAAACCGGTACTCGTGTCCCCCCTTCCACCGGGAAAAGGTTAAAAAGAAGAGACAGTATTTTACCCATTCCAAACAATCGTTGCCGTCGGGGACATTGTTATCAAAAAAACAAAAAAAATACGAAAAAACGTGGCCACCCCTTGAGATTTTTGGCCGCACCCCTTATGATTAACTGCGTGGGTTGGCAACATCCGGGTTGTTCCTGATGTCCCGCCGCCCGATTTTTCACCAAAAGCAATGGGTAAAACAATGAAAAAGCTGGTAACCTTGAGTGTGTTGGCCTTGTGCCTCGGTTTGTTCTCCTTTGGTTGCGGTGGCGAAGAGCCGAAAAAGCCGACGCCATCCCCGGCACCTGCCGCTGGCCCTGCGAATCCCGCTGACGATGCGAAGCCTGCGGATGCTGCGAAGCCCGCCGACGATGCGAAGCCTGCCGACGACGCGAAGCCTGCCGACGCCGAATGAGCGAAAGAGTCCACTCGGATTATTTCCTACAAAGACCGCGATTCATCCGAATTGCGGTCTTTTTTCGTTAGACCGTTTTTCACTTGAAACGATGACAGACGCTTTTTATTCCAATCCGTCTCCATTTACTCCATCGGCGTATTTTTCCGATGCGAAAATGGCCGATAGGAACGGATTGGTGGCACTCGGTGGCTTCATGACGCCGGAAACGCTGTATGATGCCTACGTTCACGGAATTTTTCCCTGGCCTTTCAGCAGTTTTGGATTCGGACCTCCGGACCACTTGGGGTGGTTTTCGTTAGACCCGCGCGGGGTGTTCGAGTTCGACGCCTTCCACGTTCCACGGCGATTGGCTCGGATTTGCCGAAGCGGACGTTTTCGACTCACGAGTAATCAGGATTTTCGCGGCGTGTTACGAGGTTGCGCTCTGACACCGTATCGGGATGGCACCTCCTGGATCACACCATCACTCTACGGGGCGTATGTGCGGTTTCACGAACTGGGTTTTGCGCACAGCGTCGAAGCCTGGCTCGATGACAAGTTGGTCGGCGGCGTCTACGGTGTTGCCATCAATGGTCTTTTTGCGGCGGAATCAATGTTCCGTATCGAACCGAACGCTTCCAAGGTTGCCTTGGTTGCCCTGACGGAACATTTAAAGGCACGCGGTTATCGACTGTTTGACATCCAGATGACCACGCCGAACACGGAACGATTCGGCGCCGTCGGGATTTCACGAGACGAGTATCTTCGCCGTCTTCACGAGGCCCTTCAAGTGCGGGTAACGTTCGGAACCGTCGGCGAAGGTTGAGTTTGGGAATTGCTGATTTAATAGACCTGTTTCATAACCCACGTGGAAATCCGAGAAAACTTCCTTATTGTCCACAGATTGCGCAGATTTTCACAGATTTTTGGGAAAACATCAACATCCTCGAATGAATCTGTGCTAATCTGTGTTAATCTGTGGATAAAAAAGCATTGATCGGAAAGGTATTGAAACAAGCCTAATGTCGCAACCCTTATCGCAACGAGGGTGTGTAAAAGTTTCTGGGGAATGGTACCATAGTGGGGCTGGGTAATTTTCCACGGAGTTCTTTTTTAACACGGAGGTTTTTATGCGTCCGCCGTCCCCCTCTCTCGGCGTTCATGAGCTTCTTCACGAGAAACTCGACGCCCTGCTCGCCGATTGCGATACGATCTCCGTAACACGGCTGATCCAGTATCTGATTTCACCTGTCAAGCCTCCTCCATCAAACATCCTTTGAACCACTGCCTCAATCTCCTTACCCTCGTTGAGCAAGCGTATAGGGAAGGCCACCGCTTTGTCATCGTACCCGTCGATTACAACGGCAGTTGCCATTTGGGACGGGTCTTGATTCTCGCCAATGTCTTCGAGAATCTTCTTCAACAATGCTTTGCCACGTTTCATAGTGTCCTCCTTTGAGTAGGGAGGTGTGGAAAATGGGATGCAGTAGTTCTTCTATTCTGCCACCCATTCAAGGGGGTGGTATTGAGTCTTATCATTTGCCTTGATCTAATTGATCTAATGCTTTTTGTGCCCTTTCCAATTCACTTTGGTGCCTTCGCAATGTTGATTGGGCCTTTTGCAATTCACGTTGGTTCATTTGCAATGCTTGTGAGATCCCTTGCAATGCCCCTTGGATTCTCCTTCCCGCAAGATCAATTTCTGTACATCCACAATCACAGTGCGTGACTTGAGTTCCCGAACCTCTGCATAATGAACATTCTCCAGAACCAAGTCCTCTACATGAACTACACACACCCTTGCCATCAGACGTTCGCCCTGAACCATTACATAAGGAACAATTACTTGTGCTTCTTCCCGTTGCGTTGCAATTGTAACAACGCTCGTGTATTTTTCCAGTGCCGCCACATTGACGACAGTTACGTATCCTTGCGGCTTTTTCGGCAACCAGTTGCTTTAACTGCAACGTGTATGCCGCCCCTTGATCGCGTAACAACGGTGCTTGTTGTTGCAAACTCTGCACGTTCTGTTCGGTTCGCTCCAGTTGTTCTTTTTTCCGTGCCAATTGGGCCTGTGCCGCCAGTCTATCTCGCACCTTCCATTCAGGCGATGCTTTTTCTCTCGCCAATTCCCTGCCAGCCTCTTCCATTTCTTTTTGCCATTTTTGGACATACGTTTGATCCGCTTTCGAAAGTTTTTCAAGAGGAACATCAATATCTTTGAACTCCTTATTCTCGAACTTCCGCAGAGTGGCGGTCTTACCGTCTTTGGAAATCTCGACTAACTTCGCTTCGGTCTTGTACTTTCCATTTGCCGAAGTCCAAGTGCGGAATTCGTTGGCACTAATCGCAAAGGTGAACAGGAAAAACAGGGGGGCGGTAAGGCAAACGATCTTCTTCATGGCTGTTTTCTCCTAAGTGAAAGGTGGAACAAAACAAACGGAATATGCCGTCACTCTATCAAAGAATCCCGCCAATGGGCAAGAAATAAAAAAGGGCATCGGCTAATCATGTCGCTTGTAGCCGGTATCCTGACAAGAAACCGTTCTTCGTTCAAAACATGATTCGACGCCCCTAAATTGTGGGGACGTAAATCAAGAGAACGAAGAAAAGATATTGAAGGCCAATCAGAAACGGCACGGTATTGAAACCATGCCATCCTGAATCACCTTTTTGTCTTAAATCTGTCAGGATGTTGCTACAAGACAATAACTTTTTCGTCAAAAACTGATTGTCAAAATGTCAATTATTCGATAATCTGAACCTTGGGGGGCTTGAGGGATGGGGTCACACTGCTGCCAACCACCCAGTTTCGTGAATCATAACAGATTCCACGAAAAGTATAAGAGGACGATTTTGTCGCCAACCCCACCCCAGACAATCCCTATTGCAACAGTAAAGTATGGGGCAATGCCCCCCAAAATCGTTACTGTTGCGGTAATGATGGGCGTTAAATCAGTAATTCCCTTAAGTTTTCACAAAAACATCGTGCCGTTTTTCGCCCTCCACCTCCCATTCGATTTCAGTCGTCGCCGCCGGGATAATCGTCGTCGGTAATATTGTCGTTATCGAAGTACGTATCCGCCTCGTTGTAGAACTGTGCACTCACATCGGGCGACAATCCCTTTTTCGTACCGACAGAGGGTTCGGGAATGTCTTCAAGCAATGCGAACTTCGTTGCCGGTGCTGCGGTTTCCTGTCGGGCAAATTCTTCCGTCGCCTCGTTTCTAAAGCGCCATTGGGAGTTTTGGTACGAACGGAACCCAGTTCCCGCCGGGACGAGGTGTCCGAGAATCACGTTTTCCTTCAAGCCAATCAGGTTGTCCGTCTTGCTGGCAAGAGCGGCTTCGGTGAGAACCTTCGTCGTTTCCTGGAAGGAGGCCGCCGAAATGAAGCTGGAACTTTGAACGGCGGCCTTGGTGATTCCAAGAAGTTGCGTCGACGCGTGTGCCAGTGCGATTTTCTCCGCCGTTGCTTTTTTCCCGCCGGTTGCTTCCGTTTCGTCGTTTCGCTGGTCGAACTCGTCCCGTTTGACGATATCTCCTTTTTCGAACTTCGTGTCGCCGGGATCTGTCACCTTAACACAGGTGGCAATCTCTTTATTGGCCTTTTTAAACTCAAACTTGTCGACCGACGAACCTTCGAGGAGCCTTGTGTCCCCCGCCGTTTCGATTTTCACTTTTCTCAACATCTGCGAGACGATGACCTCGATATGCTTGTCGTTGATTTTCACCCGCTGACTGCGGTAGACTTTCTGAATTTCGTTGACAAGATACTCCTGAACGGCTTCTTCGCCGGAAATTCGCAGGATGTCATGCGGCACGAGCGGTCCGTCGGTAATCGGCTGGCCGGCTTTCACAAAATCACCGGGGTGAACCCTCATGTGCTTTCCGTGCGAAATTTCGTGGATGCGCTCGGCCTCGATTCCCTCGCTTTTGATGACGACCGTTCGTTTGCCGTGTCGCTTTTCGCCGAGTTCGACGATGCCGTCGATTTCCGCAATAATGGCGGGGTCCCTCGGTTTGCGTGCCTCAAAGATTTCCGTTACGCGAGGCAAACCACCGGTAATGTCCTGGGTGCCACTGACGTCGCGCGCCGTTTTCGCCAAAAGGACGCCGCGCTCGACCTTTGCTCCGTTTTCGACTTCGATGATCGCTTTTCCCGGCAGATAATAATAGTCGAGCGTTCCCGACCCGTCTTCGCTCTTGAGATCAATCTGCGGTTGTCGATCGCCTTTCAGTTCGGAGACGATCAGGCGAATTTTGCCGGTATGCGGGTCCTTTTCGCTTCGGACCGTTTCACCCTCGACGACATCGACGTAATGAACGGTTCCGGCAAGTTTGGCATAAATCGGCACACTGTGCGGATCCCAAGTACAAATCACGGATTTAACGTCGATGTCGATCCTGCCTTCCTTCAATTTATCCGTTTTCCCGTCGATCGTCAAACCGGAATTCGTCAGGCAAAATTCCTTGCGGTCCCAGGAAATTTCCCTGGCGACTCCTTTGGCATCGGGAGACATGATAGAGACGTTACGGACGGTTTTCGCTTCCTTGCCGTTGATGATGATTTGGCGTTCGTCCGCCTTCGAGTGGGTAATCATCAAATCCGTGACGGCAAACAAGGTCTGCTTACTCGTAGCGGACACCCTGGCTTCCAAGGGGACTCCGACGCCGGGAACAAAACCGGCTTCCCTGAGTTTTTCCTCCATTTCGGCCATTCGATCACTGTCGCCTCGCAATTTTCCAAGCTCTTCGGGTTTCAGTGCGGCGAGTTCGGCCAGTGTTTTGATCGATTTTTCCTTGATGAGATTCGTAATCGGCGCGGACCATTTGATACTGCCAACACTTTTCGTCAACAGGCCGATGTCGACGGAAAGAATGAAATCGGGATAGACCTGATCGCCGTTGTTGATGAACAACTCGGCGCCGACCGGGACGTTGAACCGTTCACGTTCCCGGTTTTTTTTGTCGAGAATCGCAAGGGCCCCATTTCGAATCAACGAGATGCGTTTGCCTTCCTTGGACTCGATGACGGCAAGATTGACGAACTCGACGGTTCCGGCGTGCTTCGATTTGTATTCCCTGTCCTCAACGTCGCGGGCCGCGACGCCGCCGATATGGAAGGTCCGCATCGTGAGCTGCGTTCCCGGTTCGCCGATACTCTGGGCGGCGATGATGCCGACGGCGAGTCCCTCTTCGACTTCACGGCTGGTCGAAAGGTCCATTCCATAACACTTGCGGCAAACACCGAGTTCCGCCTCGCAGGTCATCGGACTGCGAATTTGGACGGTATCCATACCGGTATCGCGTCCGAAATCCTCGATTCTTTGGGCGATGTCCCGGGTAATCAGTTCATTTTCGCGGACAATCACTTCGTCGTCGCGTAAAAAATTGACGATGTTTTTGCGTGCAACGCGGCCACGAATCGAATCGGCCAGACTGACCTCGACTTTTTCCCCGTGATAAATCACGCCTTTGGTGATTCCCAGTGTTGAGCCGCAATCTTCCATCGTCACGACGACGTTTTGGGCAACGTCGGCGAGTTTTCGTGTCAAATAACCGGAATCCGCCGTTTTGAGGGCGGTATCCGCCAGACCTTTGCGGGCACCGTGCGTCGAACTGAAGTATTCGAGGACGGACAACCCCTCGCGGAAGTTGGCCTTGATCGGCGTCTCGATAATTTTGCCGTTCGGTTTGGCCATAAGACCCCGCATTCCGGCGAGCTGGCGAATCTGTTCAGGACCGCCTCGTGCGCCGGAATTTGCCATGAGGAAGATTGGGTTGACGTACCACAACTCCCGCATATCGCTTTCCAGTGCGGTCATCATCTGATCGGAAATTTCCTGTCGGGCGTGAGTCCAGGCGTCAAGCACCTGGTTATACCGTTCCGTTTCCGTGATGAGACCGTTCATGTACTGGTCCTGCTTTTGCGCAACTTTTTTTTCCGCATCCTCGATGATTCTCCCTTTCGTGACCGGCGTGATGAGGTCGTCGGTCGCAAACGAGAGGCCGCTGTGCGTGCTTTCCTCGAATCCGAGTCGCATCAGGTTGTCAAGCAGATCAATCGTTGCACGGCGGCCCTTGTACTCGTGACAGTCGCTAATGACGGATGCCAGCCCGCCGGATTTCAACTGCTCGTTGTAGAATGGCATCCCGACCGGCAAAATGTCGTTGAAGATGATCCTTCCCGGCGTTGTTTCGAAAAGAACGCCATCGCGCACTTTGGGATCGGTTTTAAGCCAGCGTCCCTTGGGCATGCGAACCTTGATTCTCGCATGGATATCGATGATCGGAAGCCCATCCTTGTCTTTGGAAGAAAAGGCAAGGAGCACTTCTTCCCGACTTGAAAACGCCATATCCTGCCCTTTCACGTCGGGACGCATCAAAGTCAGATAATAGCACCCCATCACGACGTCTTGCGACGGCGAAATGATCGGCGATCCGTTGGCCGGCGTAAAAATATTGTTCGTCGAAAGCATCAGGGTATGCGCTTCGACCTGTGCCTCCAGGGAAAGTGGAAGGTGAACGGCCATTTGGTCCCCGTCGAAGTCGGCGTTAAAACCGCGGCAAACCAACGGATGCAGCCAGATGGCGTTGCCTTCGACCAGAATCGGCTCAAAGGCCTGAATACCCATGCGGTGAAGCGTCGGGGCGCGGTTGAGCAACACCGGATGGTTCTGAATGACCTCTTCGAGGATGTCCCAAACTTCCTCGTCCTTGCGTTCGAGCATTTTCTTGGCGCTCTTGATCGTATCGGCGTGCTGGAGTTCTTTAAGGCGGCGAATGATAAACGGCTGGAACAGTTCCAGCGCAATTTTTTTCGGCAGCCCACATTGATGCAATCGGAGGTGCGGACCGACGACGATCACGCTCCGCGCCGAGTAGTCGACGCGCTTGCCGAGCAGGTTTTCACGGAATCGACCCTGTTTGCCCTTAATCATGTCGGTCAACGACTTGAGCGGCCTGTTGCTCGAACCGAGGACCGGGCGTTTGCAACGTCCGTTGTCGAACAGGGCGTCGACGGACTGCTGGAGCATCCGTTTTTCGTTGCGGATAATGACTTCCGGCGCGTTCAGGTCGACGAGTTTCTTGAGCCGGTTGTTCCGATTGATGATCCGGCGATACAGGTCGTTCAGGTCGCTGGTCGCAAAGGTCCCTGATTCCAACAGGACGAGCGGACGCAAATCCGGCGGAATGACGGGAATGGCATCGAGTACCATCCATTCCGGCTTGTTGTCGCTTCCCAGGAGCGATTCGACAAGTTTGAGACGGTTAATGATGTCTTTCTTCTTCTGCTTCGAATTCGTCTTGTCCAATTCGGCACGGAGGTCCTTGGAGAGTTTGGCAAGATCGAGATTTTGGAGCAGTTTCCGAATGGCCTCGGCGCCCATATCGGCGGCAAAGGAACCGGTGGGATATTCTTCTCTGGCATTGCGATACTCCTCTTCGGTCAGGAGCTGATAGGTTTTCAGCGGGGTGTCGCCGGGATCGATGACGACATAATCCTGAAAATAGATGACTTTTTCGAGGCTGGCCGCCTTCATGGACAGGAGCGTTGCCAGCCGACTGGATGCGGCCTTGAAGAACCAAATATGAACAACCGGCGCCGCAAGGTCGATGTGCCCCATTCGCTTGCGGCGAACGCGGCTGTGCGTAATCTTGACCTGGCAACGGTCGCAGGTCATGCCTTTGTATTTCATGCCGCGGTATTTTCCACAACCGCATTCCCAGTCTTTTTCCGGTCCGAAGATCTTTTCGCAGAACAGACCGTCTTTTTCCGGACGGTATGTCCGATAGTTGATCGTTTCCGGCTTTTTGACTTCGCCGTAAGACCAACTGCGAATGTCATTGGGCTTCGCCAGGCTGATCTTGACGGCGGCATAGTCGTTAATGCGATCGTAAGTGAATTCGTTGTTCACGGTCCGGCTCTCCTGTGGGTGATAGGAAAATGGATGGTGTCTACTACACGTACGGAAAACGGAGATTCCGATTTATCCCGCCGTTGCAAGTAGCTCGCTTTTTTTGAGGAAACTATCGACGAACTCGTCCGCTTCGGTTACGGCGGAGCTATGAACCAATTGGAACAGGTTGATGAACACGAAACTGTCGGGAAATTCGTATTCCAGCACCGTTTCATCCGCATTCCAGAGTTGCAACCTTGCATTTTCGCATCGACCATTGCGATGGACAATTCCACTCAGTCGAAAAGTTTTGTTTTCTACAACCGATCTATAAACGAACTGATCCCCCTGGTTTACGATTGGATAGGGATCGGAAAAATACCATGAAGGAATCATGCGGCCCCCTGTATCATCGTCTGCGGAACTTTTGTACATAAGGTTCCAGATGATCCCTTCCGACGAGGTTAACTCCATGAGGCGTATCGACAATTGAATGGTCTTATCAGAATCCATCGCTTATCTCCTTTTTTGTATTGTCATGGCGCACCTCAACTTCCGTAATGAACGCTGAAATGTTCCGGTACAACATTTTGAAATCTTTGGCATTCAATTGGCGTTCATCGGTCTGGATAATTCGCTCGGTAATGTTCTCAATACTGTCTATTGTTTGGGGGGAAATCAATCGTGCTTCATCGAGTTTTTTGATGTTTTCGCATGTTTTTAGTACGTTTTCAATTGACGGAATCAAGGAAAGCACATCGGGTTTGCTGTTTTTTGTCGCAAAAACGGCTTTCGCGACAACTTCTGACGCGATCCGCAGATTCCTCAAATGCATTGGCAGACGCAATAAACGCCTTGTTTTCAAACCGTCAATAGCAGTACGAACGTTTTGGACTCTCCACAGCGTCCAACATGTGACACCCAACCCGACAACGCTTGCCCAAGCGGCTGCGCACGGGACAACATTGTTTCGACAAAGGATGGTATTCAGGATCGTGTCCACGGAAAGCAAGAATGCGTTATGGCCGGTAAAAAACTTCAACAGTCAACGTTTACTGGCCGCCTCCTGCTTTTTCGAGCTGCATGTTCAGTGCCAGTCCGCGGATTTCGTTCGTCAAAACGTCGAAACTCGCGGGGGTCCCGGCTTCCAACGTGTTTTCTCCTTTGACCATCGATTCGTAAATTTTCGTTCGGCCTTCCACGTCGTCGCTCTTGACGGTGAGCAATTCCTGTAACGTATAGGCGGCGCCGTAGGCTTCCAGGGCCCAGACTTCCATTTCGCCGAAACGCTGGCCGCCGGAACGGGCCTTGCCGCCGAGCGGTTGTTGCGTAATGAGCGAGTAGGGGCCGGTGCTGCGTGCGTGAACCTTGTCGTCGACCAAGTGGTGCAATTTCAACATATAAATGAAGCCGACCGTCGTTTCCTGCGCAAACGGTTCGCCGGTTCGACCGTCAAACAAACGAACTTTGCCGTGTTTGGGCAGTCCGGCCTTTTCGAGTTCGTCATTGATGATCGTTTCGGTGGCGCCATCGAATACCGGCGTAATCGCCTGATAACCCAGCTTGGCGGCGGCCCAGCCGAGATGCGTTTCGAGAATTTGACCGACGTTCATCCGGCTTGGAACGCCAAGCGGATTGAGCAGAATCTCAATCGGCGTTCCGTCTGCCAAATACGGCATGTCCTCACGCGGTAAAATCTTGGCAATCACGCCTTTGTTCCCGTGTCGTCCTGCCATTTTATCACCGACGGAGATCACACGCTTGGCGGCAACATAAACCTTGACCATCTGAAGAACACCGCGGCGAAGTTCATCGCCACGCTTCATCGAATTGATTTTTCGATCCTTGGTATCAACGGCGTTTTCGATGGCCGGCCAATGTTTTTGATAAATCTGGTTGACTTTGTCGAGGAGTTTTCGTTTGGGATCGTTGTCGTCGACATTGAGATGCTCCAATCGGAACAACTTCGGCTGTCCCATGTCGACATCATCTTTTAGTGAACGACCAAGCGTTTTTTCAAATTCCTGGATCATCGGTACGAAGAGGGATGCGATTTTTTCATCCTCGTCCCTTTCGGTCCTGTTGACTTGGGCGTCGAAGTCCCGGCGTTCCCCTTCGGACAAACTCATGCGGCAGGAAAACTTTTGCGTGCTGATCACGATGCCTTCGATTCCGGAGGGAACTTCGAGCGATTCGTTTTTGACGTCTTCGCCGGCGCGGCCGAAGATCGCGTGGAGCAGTTTTTCTTCCGGGGTGAGCTCGGTTTTGTTTTTCGGCGTGACTTTGCCGACGAGGATGTCGCCCTGTTTCACATAAGTGCCGACGCGGACGATTCCTCCTTCGTCGAGATTGCGCAACGCCTTGTCGCCGACGTTCGGGATGTCATTGGTAAATTCTTCGCGACCGAGCTTCGTGTCACGGATTTCCGTGTCGAACTCCTCGATGTGGATCGACGTGTACGTGTCTTTTTTGACAAGGTCCTCACTGATGATGATGGCATCCTCGAAGTTGTATCCGTCCCATGCCATGAAGGCGACCAGTACGTTGCGTCCCAGGCAAAGTTCGCCCCGATACATACTGGCTCCGTCGGCAATGATTTCATCGTCGGCGATGACTTGATCCGGTTTCACAATGGGGACCTGATTTTGGCAGGTTCGTTCGTTGAGACCGACGAATTTCCGCAGGAGGTACTCGTCTTCGAACTTTCCTTCGGCTTTTCCCCCTTCGACGATAATTCGTTGGGAGTCGACGTATTTGATCGTTCCACCGCGTTTGGCGTGAATCAACAGACTGGAGTTATACGCCGCACGTCCTTCGAGACCGGTGGCGACGAGCGGCGGCTCCGACACGAGAAGCGGGACGGCTTGTCGTTGCATGTTCGATCCCATGAGGGCGCGGTTCGCGTCGTCATGTTCAAGAAATGGAATGAGTCCCGCAGAAACGCCAACCATTTGGCTCGGTGAAACATCCGTATACTCGACATCGTCGACCTCGACCGGATCGTAATCGCCGCGACAACGGACAATCACCGTGCCGCTGATCGGATCGGGTTCAATTTTGCCCTTTTTCATCTGAACGTCCGCCGGGGCAAGTTTCGCTTCGTGTTCCTGATCGGCACGAAGCCACTCTATTTCTCCCGTGACTTTGCCCTTCAGGACTTTTCGATAGGGGGAAATCAGAAACCCAAACTCGTCGATGGCGGCGTAGATGCTGAGACTGGAGATCAAACCGATGTTCGTACCTTCCGGCGTTTCAATCGGGCAAATTCGACCATAGTGCGACGAGTGGACGTCACGGACGTCGAATCCGGCTCGCTTTCTGTTCAAACCGCCGGGACCCAGTGCCGAGAGTCGCCGTTCATGCGTCAACATCGAAAGAGGATTCGTTTGGTCGACGACCTGCGAAAGTTCACTCCGTCCGAAAAAGAATTCGATGGCAGCCGAAATACTTTTCTGGTTGATCGCCTGTCGGGGTGTGACGTCATCGCCGCGATTGCTGAGTCGCTCCTGTACCGTTCGCCGTAGTTTGAGGAATCCTTTGCGCAACTCCTCCCCGGCAAGTTCGTCGATTGTCCGCAGGCGCCGATTGCCCAAATGGTCGATGTCGTCGACTTCGGCGGTACGGTCTCCTCCCCAAAGACGGTTCAGGTAGGTTACGGCATTCACAATATCCTCCGGTTTCAACACCATTTCGTCGAGTGAAATGTCGATACCGAGTTTCCGATTGATGCGAAAACGTCCGACACGGCCAAGCCGGTAACGGTTCGTATCGAAAAATTTGTCGTTGAAGAGTTCCCGCGCCTTGTCAAGCTGTGCCGGATTGCCGGGACGAAGCCGCTGATAAATCCGCATCAGCGCCTCTTCGTGCGATTTTGTTTTGTCCTCGGCAAGCGAGTTGAGCAGGAGTTTGTTTTTCGGCTCGTCCATGACCTCGATTTTCTTCATGCCGGACGCGAAAATCGCCTCGGCAAGCGGT
>JGI24702J35022_10002021_pt1 | contig 12498 bp, 9 predicted proteins | sample TergutTh196P4_FD_35022 | JGI IMG/M metagenome (IMG submission 35022)
TTACTAATAATTTTCGCGCTCAGCGGAATTTACATATATCCAAAGTTGCTATGGGCGCAGCAAATAACCAAAGAAGAAGCCGCGGAGCAACTGCTGTCCGTAGCGGGCAGCGCGAGCGCGGAGGAAATAACCCGGCTTATAAAGGAAGGCGCGGATGTTAACGCCGCTGACGAGGATGGAGAAACTCCTTTGATGTACGCCGCTAGAACTAACCCAAATCCCGAAGTCCTGCGAGTTTTGATTGAAGGAGGCGCGGACGTGAGCGCGGTTAACAAGAATGGACGGACTCCTTTAATGCGCGCTGCTCGTTATAACTCGAATCCCGAAGTTCTGCGAGTATTGATCGAAGGAGGCGCGGACGTCAACGCCGTTGATAATGGTGGATGGACTGTTTTGATGTACGCCGCTATAGGTAACTCAAATCCCGAAGTTCTGCGAATCCTGATCGAAGGAGGCACGGATGTCAACGCCGTTGACGAGGATGATAAATGGACTCCTTTGATGCTCGCTGCTTATAATAACGCAAATCCCGAAGTCCTGCGAGTTCTGATAGAAGGAGGCGCAGATGTAGACTTCGTTGACTCTGACGGACAGACTCCTTTGATGCTAGCTGCCTTGAATAAACCAAATCCAGAAGTCTTGCGTGTTTTGATTGAAAGCGGCGCGGGCGCTAACGTCGTTTCACCGCAAGCCACGCAAGAAACCAAAGAAGAAGCCACGAAGGAACTGTTGTCCGTAGTGCGCTGGGGGGCAAGCGTGAAGGAAGTGGCGCGGCTTATTCGTGCAGGCGCGGACGTCAACGCCGTTGACGAGAATGGGTGGACTCCTTTGGAGCTCGCTGTCGACGAGTATAGTGAACCCGGTATTATGCGACTATTGATTGGCGCGGGCGCTAACATCGTTTCACCGCTGGCTACGCAGGAAACCAAAGAAGAAGCCACGAAGGAACTGTTGACCGCAGCGGGTTACGCTGGCATGTATCAGGTGTTTTCGCTCATACGAAAAGGCGCGGATGTCAACGCCGTTGACGAGTTTGGGTGGACTCCATTAATGCTTGCAGCCTTGGATAACCAGGATACCGGCGTTTTGNAAGTCTTGTTTGAATGCGGCGCAAATGTCAACGCCGTTGACAGCAATGGATGGACTGCATTGATGTTGGCCTCCTGGAATAATCACCCAGGCTCTATCTACTTTGCATATAGTATTGTAGAGCTCTTGGTTAACTTTGGCGCNGACGTCGACATGGTAGATGTAAAAGGCAGAAAAGCAGAATATAATGAGGATAGAAATGCATTAATCAAGGAGATATACGCTTTCCGCCGCCGGGGAATAACTTACACCGACGGCACCGATTTAGCTCTGTATCACCCATGGGGCGACAACAGTTTAGCGCGTCTCGATTCCCCGGCGTCACTCCAAATAAGCAGCGATTATCCACGACTCGACGGGCGCACGTCGGCTTATCCAATTTATGCGGCCGTCGCCAACGAGGTTTACGATGTGAACAATAAAGAAGAACTGAAGAATTATCTGCGCTGTTCCGCAACCGAAGGCGCCTACGATAATATCATCGGCGGCGATGTTGACATTGCTTTCCTAGCCAAGCCGTCGGACGAACAACTGCAAAGGGCGAAAGACGCCGGGTTTGAGTTGCATTTCACGCCACTTGCAAAAGACGCCTTCGTCTTTATCGTCAACGACCGCAACCCCGTCACCAACTTATCCATTGAGCAAATACGGGACATTTATCTTGAAAAAATCACAAACTGGCGCGAAGTCGGCGGAAACGACCGCGGAATTTTACCGTTTCAGCGCCAGCCAAATTCCAGCAGCCAAACGGTGATGGAAAAGGATGTCATGAAGGGGAAAGAATTGCCTCTGGCATTAGGCGCGTTCTTCGGCGATATGGGTGAAATGGTTGTAGCCGTCGCCCAATACAGGGACCAGGAGGAATCCATCGGCTATTCGTTCCGGTTTTATGCCGACGAAATGGTTCGTATAGTCATGAATGAGAACAAGAAAGAGGCNGATTATTTGTCACAAAATCCGGCTGATTCGGACGACGCGCGCATGCGATATATCGAAGTGCTGAAGCCCGTTAAACTTCTTGCGGTGGATGGAATTGAACCGAGCGTGGAGAACATCCGGAACGGTACGTATCCTTTTACGATTGACGTTTACGCAGTGACGACCGGAGAATCAAACCCGCGTTCGCAAGAGCTGATAGACTGGATGACCTCGCCCCAGGGTCAGGAATTAATAGAAAAAACAGGGTTCGTAGGCGCTGTCGAAACCAGGAAATGAAATAAAGAAATATCTCGAGAGAGGCGAGAGAGGACACGACAGAGGATACTGAGGGAATAGAAACGTTTTAATTAACCACAACCATGCCCCATAGAACTGTAGGGGACGCACACTGGGCGTCCCGTCCTGATAACCGGAACGCTCTTGTCAGGGGTGTGTCTGATAACCGGAACGCCCTTGTCAGGGGAACCGCCCCCTTTTCAAAGGGGGCGCCCCGAAGGGGCGGGGGTTTGTGCACCATAACTACGATATCCTTCGTTGTGTGGTTTTTATTAACCACAACCATGCCCCATAGAACTGTAGCGTCCCGTTTTTGCAATTTTTATGCAATTGCCCTGGATTGTNATGTTGTCATGNTGTTATCAGGGCAATCNCATAATGCTCAATTGGTTATTTTGAATATGAGGCTTATTAATTAAGTTATAGCAGCGCCTTATAGTTTTCGTGCGATTGCCCTGTGTTGTTATCTCCGGTAGTTGACATGATGATGTGTTATGTTTAAAATAGTATGGTTAAATACGCATGAACTGGGTGATTAATCCAAACATGGAGCCTTGGATCAGCGAAATAAGGAGGAAATTATATGTATGCAGTTGTGGAGACCGGGGGCAAGCAGTATCGCGTCCAGGAAGGCGATTTACTTAATGTTGAACTTCTCAGGGGGGAACCCGGCGACGAAGTGATACTTGACAAAGTGTTGATGAAAGGGAAAGATGACTCCGTTGAAATAGGTAAACCCTACATTGAAGGAGCTTCTGTAAAAGCCGAAATAGTTGAATTTGGGCGAAACGACAAAATACTTGTTTTTAAGTATAAGAGCAAAAAAAATATCCGGAAAATGCAAGGTCATAGGCAGGACTTTGTAAAAATCCGCATAACGGAGGTAATTTAATCTGACCGTAGTGACGGTGAATCGCTACAGAGGCGGGATTATAAGTATAGAATCAAGTGGACACAGCGGATATGCGCAACATGGAAAAGACATAGTATGCGCGGCTGTATCGGCGCTGATGCAGGCGCTGTTGGTAGGGGTACAGGAAATAAGCGGTAAGCGTTCGGAATCGAACTTAATAGAAAAAGACAGTTACTTTAAGCTTGAATGGAATATCGAAATCATTCCGGAAATAAAACAGCTTTCAGAAACTATAGCTTTAAGTTTAAAAAGAATCGGAGAAGCTTACCCGGATAACTTAAAATTTTTGGAGGTGCAGGTATTAGATGAGAAAATTTAATCTTCAGATTTTTGCTCATAAAAAGGGTCAGGGGAGTTCAACAAACGGCCGCGACAGCCAACCTAAGTATCGCGGAGTTAAGGTTTTTGCAGGTCAAAATGTGAACGCGGGCAGTATCCTGGTTCGTCAGTGCGGAACGCGGGTGCATCCCGGTAAACATGTAGGACTTGGTAGAGATTTTACTTTATTCGCTTTAATTGATGGAAAGGTAAATTATCTTACCAAAGGCGGCAGAAAGTTTGCATCGGTAGAGCCTATAAGCTAAAATATCAAGAGGTTGTAACAAAAGCTGGATAGCAATTATACAATCCACTATATATTAATGAGATTTGTTGACCTGGTAAAGATACATGTAGCGGCTGGAAGGGGCGGAGACGGATGTTTAAGTTTCCGCCGTGAAAAATATATACCTAAAGGCGGTCCTGACGGGGCTGATGGAGGGAAAGGCGGAGACGTCATATTAGAAGCTGTCCCGGGTATTTTAACTTTAGCTGACTTCCAATATAAGAGAAGGTTTCAGGCAGGAAGAGGAGAATCCGGAAAAGGTTCAATGAAAATTGGATCGGACGGAGATAATGTCGTCATATATGTTCCGTTCGGAACCGTGATTCAAGACGCTGAGTCCGGCAAAATTATGGCAGACCTCATTAATGAGGGAGATAAAGTTATTGTTGCGCGCGGAGGAAGAGGCGGAAAAGGAAANGCTCATTTCACGACTTCTACGCGAAGAGCTCCACGTTTTGCTCAAAAAGGGGACGCCGGTGAGGAAANGGACTTAAAGCTTGAACTTAAGTTAATCGCTGACGTTGGGCTTGTTGGATTGCCAAATGCGGGAAAATCCAGTATGTTAGCCGCGCTATCCAATGCTCATCCAAAGATAGCCAGTTATCCGTTTACTACCCTATCTCCAAATTTAGGCGCATTAAACGTTGACGACCAACAAGTGATTTTGGCTGATGTGCCGGGGCTCGTTGAAGGGGCCCATGAAAATAAAGGATTGGGACATCAGTTTTTAAGGCATATTGAAAGAACTCGTATTCTTGTTCATGTTATCGACGCGTCTGACGAAAATATTGATCCGATGGCGCAATGGAGCATTCTTCGTGATGAATTTGAGGCGTACAGCAAAGACCTTTTGTTGCGTCCATGTGTTGTTGTATCGAATAAATTGGATTTATTGACGCACGAAACGCTAAAAAGGGCAAATGAGTTTTGTAAGGAAATCTCTGACAAAGGGATAAAATGTATTAACACAAGCGCATTGACAGGAGAAGGCGTTGATAATCTTGTTCAAACTATTGCTGAATTGGTTAGGATTCATCCCCGCCAATATCATGTTGAGAGAGAAGAATATAAAGATTATTACGTTCCTGTTATAAAAAGGCGCTCGTCAGAAGCTGCGCCCGTGGAAATAGTAAAACTTAGTCACGGCGATGGGGCGTGGCGTATTGTACACGAAAATCTTGAAAAGACTGTTTCCAGAATGAATTTTGATCAGGAAGACACTTTTATCAGATTTGCCCGCGCGTTGAAAAAACTTAAAGTTGAAGAAGCTTTGGAGGAAAACGGAGCTTTGGATGGGGACAAAGTTTATATTGGAAGCATCGGATTTGATTTCCATCCGGATAGAGTAATGAATGATGATGAATAGCGCTTCTGTACTTAAAGGAGTTAAAAACAGAATAGGAATAATGGGAGGAACATTTGATCCTATTCACTTTGGACATTTGCTTGCGGCAGAGGAAAGTCACAGAGAGCTTGAACTTGATGAAATAATATTTGTTCCTACGGGACAACCTCCCCACAAGCGCGGCGTTTCAAATCAGGAACAAAGGTACGATATGACTTTGCTCGCAACGACTACAATACCTTATTTTTCTGTTTCAAGAATGGAGATAGATAGAGGTAAACCCAGTCATACTATCGATACTTTAAAAGAATTTCAAGCGTTGATGGGGGGAAACGTTGAACTTTGCTTCATTACCGGGCTTGATGCTATGTTGAAAATTGCTACATGGAAAGAATACATGAAATTACCTCAATTATGTAGGCTTGTAACTGTAACTCGTCCCGGATATTCGCCTAAAAGCTTACATGAACTTCCAATAGAAATAAGAGAAGCTATTGTATTTATTGAAATTCCACGTTTTTCACTTTCAAGCACCAATATAAGAGAGAGAATAAGAGAAGGAAAAGGCGCAAAGTACCTGGTTCCCGACGCAGTTGAAAGTTACATAAGAAAGTGTAAATTATATAGTCCATAACTGACGTGGAGGCTGACTAAACGAATGAGAATAATGAGAATTATAATAATAGTTTTATTATCTATTAGCGCAGGCGCGGCGGGGGCATATTTACGTTTGCAGCCATATATATATCCCAGTGTAGGTGACATATATTCGGAATTTAAAAATATAGATAGAACAGTTCCTGATGAATTATCCGGAACTATAAGCATTTTAATAGCAGGACTGGATTCGACCGATGGAACGGAGAGGGCGGATTCGATTGCNATAGTCATCATTGATATTGATACTAAAAAAGTAAAACTATTGTCAATACCGCGTGACTCCCGTGTATTGATACCAAGAAGAGGCTGGGACAAAATAAATCACGCGTATGCTTATGGTAAGATTGACCTATTGAAGGAAGTTACCGTAAATTTATTGGGAGTACCGATTGATTACTATTTAGTATTAAATTTTAAATCATTCCCAGCCATTGTTGATTTATTGGGCGGCGTGACCATTGACGTTGAAAAAAGATTAGTTTACAACGACTATGCTGGTAAGCTGCACATAGATATTCCAAAAGGAATTCAAACGCTGGACGGGAAAAACGCGCTTCATTACGTTAGATTTCGTCACGACTCTTTAGCCGATCTCGGACGGATAACCAGACAACAAAGGTTTGCAAAGGAGGTTCTAAAAAAACTTCAAACCCCATTGATTATTCCAAAAATACCGGATCTTATAGCTGAATCTCTTCAAATGGTCAACACGGACATGTCACCAATGCAAGCGCTTCAACTTGTTTCATACATGAGAAATATTGAAGAAAGCGATATAAATTTTTTTACGCTGCCGGGGAAAGCCGCCAACATCGGAGCTCTCAGCTATTGGCTGCCGGATATCCCATCAGCTTCAATGCTGCTTGCAGATCATTTTATTCCTGATTCACCTGAAGACAACAGAGTTGACTTTTACGAATCAAGAGAGGATATACCGCTTTTATTAAGCAGAATAAACGGGAAAATTTCAGTACTAAATGGCGACGGCGCCAGGGGCTTAGTGAAACGCGCGTCGGAAGAACTGCAACAAATAGGCATAGATGTTGGAATAACAGGTAACGCAAAGCATTTTGATTATCGCTCTTCATGCATAATGATTCCTTCAAATGGGAATCAGGAGGATTTGGAATCAGCGGAAGCTTTGGCTGCATTATGCGGAATAAGTAATAAATTAATTTCAAAAAACGCCACGACTTCTTCTGTGACAATAATTATAGGTAAGGATAAGGAAAGTATTTTCACAAATTTACGGGCAGCCGCTACTAAATAATAACGGGAGGTCGGTTTATGGAGCATAAAAGATTTGAACAATACGCATTCATATGTGAAGCTTTAGCAAATAAAAAGGGTCATGATATTACCATTCTTGATCTTGGCGAAGCAGCAACCATATCAGATATCTTTATCTTAGTTACCGCAAATTCAGAAACGCACATGCGCACTTTAGTGGAAGCAGCAGATGAAGCATTGTCAAAAAGCGGCGTTTTACACCCGCAGATTGAGGGAGAAAACAGTCCTCACTGGCGGCTTGTGGATGGTCATAATGTTCTTGTGCACGTCTTCAGTTATAAAGGTCGGGATCATTACAAAATAGAAAAAGTCTGGGGAGACGCCGAAATTTATAATTATGAGCCTAAAATTTAAACGGATTAACAACTTTTAGCTTCTTATCGATAATTTGTCCGTCCTGCATATCCTCGCTTAGCAGCGCTTGGCATCTTGATTTTATTGCAGTTGCAACTATCAAACTGTCGTAGAAGGAGAATTTGTATTGTTTATATATCCCGAAAGCGGAAAAAACCAGTCCTATTTCCTCATTCACAACTTCCGCAACATCTATTATTTCATTAATTGTTTCCTGAATAGCTTGCAGACTGATATTTGTCTTTTTTAATAAGACATTCGAAAATTCTTTAACTACCTGTGTTGATATAACAGGTAGGCAATTGTTCAGGTATTTTAGAGCTGTTTGCTGTTTTGCTGGTTCATCCGCAGTAAAAGCGTAAATTAGAACGTTTGTGTCAATGAAGGTTTTAACGGCGTTCATTTGCTTCCTCCCTGTCAAACTTCCACCCTTTTGTATTAACAAGAGGTTTTGCTATATCACTGAATTTTTTTTGAGATTTTTTTTGAAGTGTTAGCCCCCCGTTAAAAGTGATGATTTCTAAATCGTCATTCAATCGTAAGTTACTGCTCTCCAATGCTTCTTTTGGTATGCGAACCCCGACGCTGTTTCCCCATTGCTTTACAGTTGCGTTCATTTTGTACACCCCCTGTGTATAATTATACAATAGTATATACATATGTCAACGCGCCTGCGAACGAACTCGCTTCGCCTGGGGATTCAGCGGGGTTCTGTGGCGCCCACCGAACCACCGTAGCCCGGCGGTTTCAAAAGTTAGTGTTATGCTCTGGATTCATCCTCCAATTTCACTTCGCTTAAAATTGGGAGACTCCTCCCACGCCATTGTAACTTTGTTATCTTGACAAAAGAATGCTGAATATTGTATGATGTCAGACATTATGCAAATACCATAACGACGTCATAAAAGCGTGACTTGGAGGCGAGCTCGCCCGGAAATCTGATGGATTTCCAGTAGTAAAATGATTTGACGTGGCTTAATTGTGTTATATATTATTTTTGGAGCTTTTTCTTATTTGATGCGTGGATTTCGCGGCTTAAGGGAAGAGTTGTAGGGGGGGTTTATGAAAATATACTAAAGAGATTCTATTAAGTTTACAAATATCAATATGTCTTGGCGGAGCGGCTCACCCCGGTCAGAGGTGTTTAATTGTTTATGCGTCAGCGGCGAGGCTGAAAACGGAGAACCTCAACTCCAAAATAAAAGAGGCATAGAAAGTTACAATTTCTTAGATTATTGAAAGGGTGAGAGAATTGATAAAAAAATATGGAATTGTCTCAATTTTTGTTGCTATACTCATTGTATTAGCGCTTGCAACAGGCGTTTCGGCTGGTATAAACCGTGTAGATAGGCCTGCCCTGAAAGACGTCTACAAGGACTATTTCTATATTGGCACTATTTACTATAGTACACGGGACGTCAGCTCTACCAATTATATTACCGGATTATATCCGGAGCGTGAGATGGACGGAATAACTCAGGGCACCCGAACTGACGCCGGTTTGAAGCTCAAGCATTTCAACGCATTTACGAATGCGAACTTCATGAAGCCGGACAGTTTATGGACAAACACAAACGGCTCACCGAACTGGAACCAGGGCAACGGCAACGTAGATGACTCAGTCAGGTTGGCCAAAGAATTGGGGAACTTCATGCAGGGACATACGCTGCTTTGGCACAATCAGTCTCCAAACTGGCCCATCTCTGATAACAGCTGGGATTACGCAACAGCAAGGACAATGATGGAACACTACCTCCGAACTGTATTGACGCATTTTAATAACCCTGATCCCCTTCTCAAGTTCGACGCCATCGACGTCATCAACGAACCAATGAAGAACAACCCCTCAAACCCAACCGACTGGAGAAACGCTCTCCGCACCGGTTACAACCCTGAAGAGAGAACGGCAAGATGGGCGCGGGCTTACGCCAAAGGCGGCAACAGTTGGGATTATGTTTATGACGCTTTCATATTTGCGCGCAGGTATACGGACTTTCAACTGACTTACAACGACTTTAACGACCTGGAGAACGACAATATGTCAACCGCAGTCGTCTCGATGGTCAATGAGTTCAACGAAAAGTACAGGAATAGTAACGAAAGGAAACTGTTCGACAAGGATGGGAAGCAAAGAAATCTGGTTGATATAGTCGGAACACAGTCGCACTACGACATGAGGCTCAATCTGGACGCTTTTGAGAGAAACATCAGAAAATACCTCGACGCCGACGTTAAGGTCGATCTCACAGAGGTGGACGTTTCCCTTACCAGAACCGTGAACAAAAATCGCACTTCCGGTACCGGCGCCAACATGGGATTTATCACTAACCGGGATGAACTTATTGAACTTGCCAAAGAGCAGGGGATTTTCTACGCGAAGATGTTCGCTATGCTCAGGGATGTCGACAAATATAAAAAGGGCATAAACCGCGTTACAATGTGGGGCGTCAACGACAACGACTGGCGAGCATCGGGTTATCCGTTGCCGTGGTACAACACTGCTTCAGCGAATGCTTTTGGCCGCCTTGTTAATGAGCCCAAAGAAGCTTACTGGGCTCTGGTGCAGCCGGAAGCTTACCTCGAAGAGGTTGGTTTATCGCCGAATGGCGTTCATGCAACATTCACCTACAACGGGAAATCATACCCATCCAGGACTTGGGGCGGCGCCAATTGTTATGCGGAGGTTAAAATAGACGTACCTGAGAGTACGCAAACAATTAATTTCACCGCCGCTAACGTTACCCTGCCAGCCGACTTTACCATCACCAGCATCACCATGTCCCCGCCGAGCGGAGACATAAGCGGTGGGAAGCCGTGCGTTGTGACTGTACAAGCTGTGGGGACAAATCCAACAGCTATGGATCCGACAGATCCGGCAGTTCCGCTGACAACAGTTAAGAACACCGCAACGTACAAACTCACTTTCGCCTGGGGAGCGGACTCCACAAGGAAGAATGGCGCATGGAGGCTTGCCAAGAAAATCGAATCCGGCAAAACATATATCGTAGTGTCCACGGAGACTGTGTCGGTTGACCCCGTGACGGGCGTGACGACGGGCTATGCCCTGACCAACAAGAATAAACCGGCGGTTGCAAACGTAGGGCCGCAATCGCTTTCGCGTATGCCTGTCATCGTTTCGGGCGATATCCTTAAGTTCCGTAAGGACAGCGGCGATGCTGAAATAGAGCAGGAAAACATTAAGTGGATCTTTACGGACAGAACAAGCGTGCCCCCGGGGAAATATACGCCCCCTGCAAAATATGCAGCAAATCAGATAGGCTATACGTTACAATGCCTTGTCCACGCCACCAGAGCCTACCCCCAGATGATGTTCAGGGATACATCGCTCTCGGTCGCTGATCAATATGAGCTGGTAACAAGAATGCAGGACGGCAGCGAGAGTCCGGGAGTTGCGGACAAAGCGCTGGATCAGGCGATATGGTTCAACACGGGCATCGACCAGGTAACCGGCGCGACGAAGATGTTCCTGTACACCGCTTCCGAAGACCAGCATTACGTTCTGAAAGAAGTGCTTACAGGCGCTACGAACATGACGGATCTTGGCTCTAACAATACAGCTGTTATTATTCCGACTATAGGCGGTTTCGTCGCCATGAAGGCAAATGGCCCCGAGGACGCCACCGAGGTGAAGCTGTACGAGTACACAATAGAACCATACGTTGATATTCCGGCGACAGGAGTTTCGTTGGATAAATACTCCACGACTATCCTTCTGGGAAATAACGAACAATTGACGGCGGCAATGATCCCAAGCGACGCTTCGTATCAGCAATTTACATGGAAGAGCGACAATCCGTCAGTGGCAACTGTCAGCCAGACAGGATTTGTAGAGTCGGCAGGACTTGGTTCCACAAACATAACGGTAACAACGGTCGACGGATTTGAAGCTAAATGTTATGTGACCGTGGCAATGCCGGCAAGCGGAATAACGATAAGCCCGGCGGCATTATCGCTCGACGCCGGAGAAACGTATTTCCTCATGGCGACGATTACGCCTGAGAATGTTGGCAACGCGAACCTTGTATGGACAAGCAGCAACGAGAGTGTAGTGACGGTCACCCAAGGCGGAATTATAAGAGCAGTGGGTTCCGGAGCGACTGTAACAATAACCGCAACGGCGGCCGACGGTAGCGGAGTTTTCGGTACATGTATCGTTGAAGTGCCGCTTTACCTCACCTCGGGCGTAGAGCTAAATAAGACGTACATGATGATGCTGCTCGGACAAACCGAGACATTGATAGCGACAGTGCTGCCGACATACGCAACCAGTAAGGACGTCATATGGTCATGCGACAGCCCATACGTGGCGACAGTTGACCAAAATGGACTTGTAACGGCGATAGGCACAGGTCCCGCAACCATAACCGTAAAGACTGTAGACGGCGGATTTGAAGCTACATGCGTTATTAATGTAATTCAGCCTGTAACCGGTATAACGATATCCCCTGCAACACTTTTAATGAATGTGGGACAAACGCACTGGCTGACATCAACGGTTGAGCCATATAACGCCGCCAATACCAGCTTAGCATGGAGCAGCAGCAATACGGCGGTTGCAACGGTCAATGCCGCCGGAATTGTGAACGGACTTGCGGGCGGAACCGTAACGATAACCGCAACGGCGACAGACGGCAGCTTAGTTACCGCTTCATGCCTTGTGACTGTTACCGACATGATGCCGGCAGCTCCAGTGCTTCCTTCAGGGCTTGTAAGCATAGACGCAACTGAGCCGTTGATAACCATTCCGGGCAGCACCACAGAAGCAGCGGCGGCAATTGATATGCTTTCGACTTTGATGCCAGGCATTAAGTCAGCGGATTTGCATGTTGATAAATATGGACAGGTAACCGTTCAGGATTACATAGTGAAAGATATTGTTGAGGATATATACGGTTTGATTACCGATAATATCCTGACATTGCCGGTATTTGAAGCAAATGTCAGCGCTAACGGTAACACTGCTGCTATAGCGTTCGATCTGAAGGGCATTGATCTTATGGCGGACAG
>JGI24702J35022_10002023_pt1 | contig 12494 bp, 8 predicted proteins | sample TergutTh196P4_FD_35022 | JGI IMG/M metagenome (IMG submission 35022)
GGGTGGGGATAATCCCCCAGCCTGCCGCTGCCCCATCAAGCAAAACCGCATCGCCTTACACCGCCCTTGGGCGTCCCCGCCTGGCCTTTCTTGCAGGGGCGGGAAACCTTGATTCCATGGTCGCCCACTACACCGCCGCCAAGAAGCCCCGCTCCGATGACGCCTATTCCCCAGGCGGCAGGGCCGGTTTCCGCCCCGACCGCGCGCTCCTTAAATACGTCGAGGGCATCCGCAGAACCTACAAGAACATCCCTGTCATCATCGGCGGCATTGAGGCCAGCCTCCGCCGTTTCGCCCATTACGACTACTGGTCGGACACGGTGCGGCGTTCCGTCCTGCTGGACTCCAAGGCGGACATCCTTGTTTACGGAATGGGCGAAAGGGCCATAACCGAAATAGCCCACCGCCTGGCGTCAGGCGAAACAGTCGAAACCATTGACGATGTCAGGGGAACCTGCGTGCGTGGCCGGGATTCCCCAGGCGGATGCCCGGCAGGGGCCTTGGAGTTGCCGTGCTACGAGGCGGTCAAAAGCCGGGACGAAGCTTCGCTTAAGGCATACGCCGAACACTTCATGATCCAGAAGCGAAACGCCGACCCCCTGAGCGGCCGGCCCCTGGCGGAAAGAAGCGGCACGGGACCAAAGGTTCCCGAACGCTGGGTGATCCAGAACCCCCCCGCCTTCCCGCTTTCTATAACCGAACTTGACCGCATCTACGAACTCCCCTTTACCCGGAGGGCCCATCCCGCTTACGACGCGGTGGGCGGCATCCCGGCCCTGAAAGAGGTGCAGTTTTCGCTTACCGCAAGCCGTGGCTGCTTCGGCGGCTGCTCCTTCTGCGCGATCGGTTTCCACCAAGGTCGGGCGGTCCAGTCACGCAGCAAGGAGAGCCTGGTACGCGAGGCAGTTATCTTGACTAAATTAGTCAACTTCAAGGGGTATATCCACGACGTGGGCGGCCCCACAGCCAATTTCTACGATCACCCGTGTAGCAAGCAGGAAAAAGGCGGCTTCTGCGCGGGCAGGGAGTGCCTGACCGATTCTGAAGGGAAACCTGCGCCCTGCCCGAAGCTAAAAGCAGACCACGGGCCTTACCTTGAAACCCTCGCTGCCCTGCGCTGCGCCGACACGAAAATCAGGAAGGTTTTTATCCGCTCCGGGATTCGCTTTGACTACATTGAGCTGGATCATCTGCACGGAGACGAATTCCTTGAAACCCTCTGCCGCCACCACGTTTCGGGCCAGCTCAAAGTGGCCCCGGAGCACGTCTCGGAAAAGGTGCTGGCCGCCATGGGGAAAGCCGGCAACTACGAAAAGTTCCGTGAACATTTTTTTGAAGTGAACAAAAAGCTTGGCAAGAAGCAGTACCTCATTCCCTATTTAATGTCCGGCCATCCCGGTGCGACCCTAGAAGATGCGGCGGCCCTTGCAAGCTATCTGAAAAAAAGTGGCTTTGTCCCCGACCAGGTTCAGGACTTTTACCCCACGCCCGGCACCCTCTCCACGGTCATGTACCGCACCGGCACCGACCTCCGCAGCGGCGAAAAAATCCACGTCCCCGGCGAAAGGGAAAGGCGGCAGCAGCGGGCGATGCTGCAAAAAAGTGCCAGGCAGAAGCGTCAACTGTAGCCTAAAACTGTAGCCTAAGGGTGTATAATTAAATCATGGTACAAATGAACATAATCGGTGTGATCGGCGGGATCGGCCCACAGGCGGGGCTTGATTTCGTGCAGAAGATTTTTTCCAACACCCTGGCGGTGAAGGACCAGGATCACCTCAACTGCATCCTCGTTTCCTGCCCTTCGATAATCCCCGACAGGACGGGGTTCCTCCTGCACGGCACCAAGGAAAGCGAAAACCCCGCGTCCGGGATGTACGAGAGCGCCCGCCGCCTTTACATAGCGGGCGTCCGCACCGTCGCCGTGGCCTGCAACACCGCCCACGCGGGCCAGATCTTTGCCCCCTTCTGCTCGATGGTAATAGAATCGCTCCCGGATCTCAGAATAGTCAATATGCTTGAAACCTGCGCTTCATACGTCAGGGAATCCCTCCGCGTTTACCGCCTGGGCCTGCTTGCCACCAAAGGGACGCACCAAAGCCGGGTATACCACGAGTATTTCAGGGAAGGGGACGGGTTCCGGCTTATCGAGCCGGACGCGGACGGGCAGGAAAGAGTGCACGACGCCATCTACAACGAGGACTATGGCATCAAGGCCAGTTCCCAGAAAATTTCATCAAAAGCAATTGATCTGATAAACCGGGAAATTTCTTCGCTTGTCGGCCGGGGCGCGGAGGCAATTATCCTGGGCTGCACGGAACTGCCGCTTGTAATGGCGGGCCTGACAACCATCCCAATAAACGGAGTCAACTTTCCAATCATCGATCCTGGGCTTGTTGCCGCCCGCAGGCTCATTGAGCTGACTGCCCCGGAAAAGCTGAAAAGCTTCCCTTGAAAAGTTGCCTTGAAATGTTTCACGTGAAACAAAATTCCTCGTCTAAACGGATTTCTTTGATACGAATTTAGAGTATTATAATATTAGGTTATATAAGCCAGATAGCAGTTTTCCGGAAGGAGTGAGAAATGATTGATTTTTACTATTTAGTCCTTGTTGTCCCGACCCTGATATTGTCCATGGTTGCACAATTCATGGTCAAATCCACCTTCAACAAGTATTCCAAAATACGCTGTTCCCGCAACATAACGGGGCAGGATGCGGCCCAGCTTTTGCTCAGGGACAATTCCATCAACAACGTGGCCATAGAGCCGGTCGCAGGTTCCCTCACGGACCACTACGACCCGGGGTCAAAGAAACTTCGCCTTTCCGAGCCTGTCTACGCCCAGCCCTCAATCGCTGCGGTCGGGGTCGCGGCCCACGAAACGGGCCACGCCATCCAGCATGCCAGGGGCTACGGGCCGCTGGTGCTGCGAAGCACCCTTGTACCCGTGGCGAACATAGGTTCCTCGCTGGGGCCTTGGATTGCCATGGCAGGGCTTTTCCTTTCCATGCCCCTTTTAATCAACATTGGCATTTTGCTTTTCGGCGGTGCCGTGGTCTTCTACATCATAACCCTGCCGGTGGAATTCAACGCATCCTCCCGAGCGCTGGCCATACTGCGTGAAGGCAACGTGCTTACCGCCGATGAGCTAAAAGGCGTGAAAAAGGTACTCACCGCTGCAGCCATGACCTACCTGGCATCGGCTTTGACGGCAGTCATGAGTTTCTTGAGGCTTATTCTAATTTCCAGGAACAGAAGACGGTAGTTTCGCAGACTAGTACTCAGAAACAACCAGCGCCTTACAAAAATTCAACCACATGCTAAGACATCCATTTTGCAATCATCCCCAGGAGGGATTCCGTTTCGACGGGCTTTTCGAGGTGATCGCTTATTCCGGCTTCCAAACACTTGGACCGGAGTTCCCCGCTGCTTTCGGCGGATATGGAAATGACCGGAACCGTTTTATCCCTTGAGAAAGACGATGTACGGATTTCTTTTGTTGCCGCAAAACCGTCCATTTTTGGCATATGGAGATCCATTAAGACCAAATCATACTGTTTTTGGGAGCACAGCTTTACCGCTTCATCCCCGTCTGCCGCCCCTTCAAGGATTGCCCCGGTTTCTTCCAATATGGAAAAAAGTATTTCGCGGTTAATTTCCACATCATCAACAACCAGCACACGCTTCCCTGCCAAATCCAGGGCCCTAAGTATACTGTCTGCATCACTGTTTATTGTACCGTTTTCTTTGATTGCTGCGGTTTTTTCCCCATCCCTTATACGCGCCTGCACAAGGCCAAAACTTATGTCGCATAGAAAACGAGAACCTTTGCCCAGTTCTGACTCGACAGAAATTTGGCCGCACATCATTTGGACAATGCGCCTCGTCAATGAAAGGCCAAGGCCCATTCCGCCATATTGCCTCGTGATGCTGTTGTCAACCTGCTCAAAAATTTCACCAAGGCATTCCAGTTTGTCTGGCGCGATTCCAATTCCAGTGTCTGCTACCTCAAAACGGATAGTGCACCTGTTGCTGTCGCGCATAAGCTCCCTTGCCGACAGCTTAATTTTGCCCCTTGCAGGCGTAAATTTTAGTGCATTGTACAACAGGTTTAGCAGGACCTGCTTAAGCCGCCTTTCATCGCCTAATAATTGATCCTGAATCCCGCTGTCAAAACTGGTGTTGAAAGTCAGGTTCTTGTCTTTTGTTTTTGTGGTAATGTTCTCAACAATTGAGTCCATAACTGCATTGAAACTAAACGGCTTAAGCGAAAAATCAAAATTATCCGTATCGAAACTTGATAAATCCAAAATACCGTTAATTAGCCAGAGCAGATTTTCGGAGGCTTCCTCAATCTTGCTGTGGCAGCGTTCAAGCTCGTCTTTTTCACTCACCTTTTTTGCAATGCCTGACATTCCGATAATCGCATTCAAAGGCGTCCGCAGTTCATGGCTCACCCTGCTCAAAAAATCGCTTTTTGCCTGGTTATACTTCATCTCGGCTTCAAGCGCCTTCTCGGCCTGCTCCTTGGCCAAGGCCAGATCCCGCTGGGTTTTCTTTTGCTCGGTTATGTCCCTTCCGATCAGGCCGACGCCGACACTGCCATCGTACAGCTCTACGGAAAATGCCGAAAAGAAAAAATCCAGTTTTTCCTTTTCTTTTGTGATCAGGGTAATTTCAAAGTCGCCAGGACGATCCCTCAGCGCTGCAGTTATATGTTTCTTGTTGAGGCTCTCAAAATCTTCGGGGCTAAAAATCAAATCTAAGCCCCTTTCCAGTAGTTCCTCATGCGAAAAACCGGAAACGTCAGAAACCGCCGGGTTTATGTATTCAATGTTCCCGCCTACCCCAATGAAGATGGTGGCGTTTGGGGAGGCTTCGGCGGTGGCCAGCACCCGCCGGAGGTTATCCTCCGTTTCGACAAGTTCACTCAAGTCGCGGGCGCATACAATTGCCCGATATTCGTTTTTCCACGCCACGCGTATCGTGGAAATTTCCGTAGGCAACAGGGTACCGTCCTTCTTGACATGATCCCAAAGGAACATTAAACGTTTCTCGGTACTAAATACGTGTGCCACAATTTCCTTAATTTTTTCCCTGCTTCGGCTGCCATCGCTCTGGTACTCCGGCGAAAGGTAATAAAAACTATCAAGAAAATCTTCTTTATCGCTGCATCCAAAAAGGTTTACGGTCTGTTGGTTACAGTCCAGCATATTGCCTGAAGGATCCAGGAAATAGCACGGCATTGATATGTTGTCGAGCATGACCCTAAGGCGATCTTCAGTTTCATGCAGGGCATCTTCACTTTCTTTTTCTTTGCGTATATCCCTTTGGTAGGCAACGATGTAGTATTTTTTTTTCCAAATTATCTTCACAGTAGTTACTTCCAAGGGAAGTTTTTCACCCGTGGCAGTGAAAGCCATCCATTCAAAACAATACCGGCCGTTTTTTAGGGTTTCGCTTATGATCTTCATTACCGCTTCGCGGGAAGTTTCCCCATTCGGCTGGTATTCTGGGTTCAATTCGAAAAAGTGCTCAAGGTATTCGGATTTTTTGGAAAAACCGTATATCTTAAGGGCTTCCCCGTCGCAATCGATTACGTTGCCATCGGTGTCCCAAAGCGTGCAAATCAGGGGCGTCGCGTCCAATATGAGCTTTGCACGTTCATCGACTTCTGCCTCCAGCATGGGGACAATGACCGATTTGTAACTTAGCCTTATTTGGAAGACGATGAGGGCGAGGATTGCTGTTACTAAAAGAATTTCCTGGAATTCGAGTTCCTTGTGCAGAAGCAAAAAGAGCCCCAGCGCTATTGTGGCAATTAAACTGAGGCAAGTAAGCAGGATATACCTGCGAGTCCTACCAATTATCATAATCAGTATTAACCTATAATTATGCACACTTATTCTAAAAAATGTCAAGTGGTCAAAACATAACTGATACCAACAGCTTTTTTAAGGCCAGACCGGAAAAGAAAGTTCCGAAGAGAATGGATTCTGCCTGACAAAATCAGGGAGCCATTCCGAACCTGTCTCCAATTCCTGACAAAATCCATCATCTATTCCGAATTCGTCAAGCATGGAAAGGACGGCCTGGTATTCACTTGCCGACAAAAAGGTGCCAGGCACCTTTTTTACCGGCGTATACTGGGTCATGAGCGACAGCAGGGCCCTGCCTCGACCGCCGTCGGTGCAATTCTCGGAAAACCAGGCCAAAACCTGCCGGGTGTTTTCCAAATGGCCGGGGATGACCAAGTGGCGCACCATTACCCCGGAAACCATCACCTCATCACCGGTGCTCCCCGGAGCAAAGCGCAGCGCGCGGTATTCCATCATTTTTAGAATCGCTGCCTTTGCATTTTCAGGATAATCCGGTGCATTGAAAAACCTGGCCGCCAGTCTTGTGTCAATGGTCTTTAAATCCGGCAGGTATGCATCGACAAAGTCCTTCAAAATCGCCAGGGTTTCCATCCCGTCATAACCGGAAGAATTCCAGAGCACGGGGATGGAAAGCCCCTGTTTGCGGGCTTCCCCTATCCCGGCGGAGACGGCAGGGGCGGCGTGGCTTCCCGTAACGATGTTGATGTTCTCCGCGCCCTTTTCCTGCAGGGCAAGGCATATTCCCGCAAATTCCACTGTGTCTACAGGCCTTCCAATGGCGCTCCTGCCAGCAGCCGGTTTCGATATCTGGTAATTCTGGCAAAAGGTGCAGCCAAGGTTGCAGCCCGTAACAAAAACAGTCCCAGACCCCCCAGCCCCGGTGACGGGAGGCTCCTCGCCCCGGTGAATTCCGGCAAAGGCAATACGCAAGGCCGATGTCTCCCCGCAAAAGCCAAGCTGCCCCGCATCGCGATCTACGCTGCAGCGCCGGGGACAGAGGCCGCAATTTTTGTAAGGGGATGCCATCAAAAACCCTCCCACAAAGGAAAAGACGGGATTATAGCCGGTTCCTTTCCCTGACGCTTTCTTCAAGGTTTTTAAGGGCCGCGTACAATTCCTCGTCCTTGGGCAGCTTGCGGCTGTCTTGCCTTTCAGGCCATTCCTGCTTTTCAGGTGGCGGTTTGGCGGCAGGCGGCTCTCCAGGGGCAGAGGAAGCAGCGACTGGGGAAAGAGGCCCGCGGCTCAGCGTGAAAGCTAAACCCCGGACGCTCAGTTCCGGGTGCCGCTTCTGGACAGTTTTTAGAAGCTCCGTCTGCCTTGTTTGGAGTATCTGAACCCAGCCCGGGTGGTCTGCCTCAACAAGAAGCACGTTATGCTCCAGCCCGCGGATTTTCGAGTGGACAGCAGCAGCGGGAATGTCCTCTTTTTTTTGTTCGGCGCCATGCGGCCAAACTTCTGAGACAATTTTTTCCCATGAAGTAAACAGTTCCGCGCTTGACATGGCGGTTTCCATGAACTCTTTTCCGAAGCGGTCCTTGAACAGGTCGGCAATAATATCGCCGGCTTTCCTTACGCTAATGGTTTTCCCCTTTGTTTAATTTAGCTTAATCCCAGGTTGAATTTGGCTTGATTTGCCCGGATTCAACGTTATATACGATTGTACCCGTTTTGCGGTACGCGTCATAGGGTTCCCCGGGGAGGAAGGTGTAAAAAGCCTGTTCGTATTCAGGCATGGCCGCAAGGAATTTCCGCCTCTTCTCCCCGTCCAGTTCCAAAAGCACATCGTCCAAAAGCAGGACGGGCCTTTGCCCGGTTTTTTCCAGGGAGAAGGCGGCCTGGGCCACACGGAGCAGCAAAGCCAAAAGCCGCCTCTGACCCGTGGAGGCTTTTTCCGAAAACTCCTCCCCGCCCCTGGTGAAAAGGTAACGGTCCCGGTGGGGCCCCGAAAGGGAAGCGCCGAACAAGGCGTCCGTTCCCCGCCTTTCCGAAAGATGGGAGATAACGCTCTCAAGGTTTTTTTCCTTCCAGGAGGGAAGGTAATTTACCCCAATGTCTGCCATACCTGAGATCTCCCTGTAGAGGGGCTCAAAAACAAGGGAAAACTCTTCCGCAGTTTCCCTCCGTTTTGCGGTCAGTTCCAGGCCATACCTCGCCAGTTGGGGATCCATGGCATCAAGCATGGCGGCAGTATCCCCCGAAAGGCGGGCCGGCCCTTCGCCCGGCATGCGCCTTGACCTTAGGTCGCGCAGGATGGCGTTCCGGCTTTTAAGAACGTGCCTATATTTGCGGAGGCCTTCCAGGTAAAGGGGATCCCAAAGGCTCCTGCACTGGTCAAAAAACCAGCGCCGCCTTTCTGGCGTCCCTGCAACGAACTCCATGTCCTCATGGCAGAAAACGATTGTGGGGGCCACAGAGAGAAGCTCCTTCCTATCCCCGACCTGTTTCCCGTCCAGGCTTATTGTTTTTTTCCCGTTTGAAAAAACCACGTTCACGTTCATGTAAAGCGAGTTTTCAAAGGACAAGGCTGCCGAACAGTCCCTTTCGCCGTTCCTTACGAGGTCTTTGTCCCCGCAGCCCCTGAAAGACGAGGCGTACGAACAGAAGTAAAGGGCTTCCAGAAAATTAGATTTTCCCTGGCCATTCTCGCCTACAAGGAAGACATCCTTTCCCCTTACATCAGTCTCTGCATCGTTTAAGTTGCGGAAATTTACGGTTCTGAGAAACGCAAAACTCATTACAAACCAGAAAACCCCTAGTCCTGTTGCATTGGCATGACGATATGAAAAAAGTCCTTTTCCGGAACCGGCAAAATGGTAATAGTTTTATTTGGGTCGTTAAAAAGTATCTTTATTTCATCCCCGGTCATTACCTTAAAGGGTTCCTCAAGGTAGCGGTAATTCAGGGCAATAGAAAGTTCTTCGCCGTCATATTTGCAGGGAATTTCTTCCCTTGCATCGCCGATGTCGGTTTCCTCGCAGTAAATCGAAGCGGCATCGGGGGAAAGCCCCAAAAAAACCTTGTGGGACTTCTGTTCGATAAAAAGTGAAACACGCCTTAAAGCATCAAGCGTTTCAAGGCGGTTAACGGTAAAGCTAATAGGCTGATTTTCGGGGATAACACGCCTGTAATTCGGGAATTGTCCGTCGATAAGTACCGACGAGAGCTTATAGGAACCAAACTGGATAAATATTGTTTTGTCAGTAACCGAGATTTTAGCCATCCCTTCGTCTCCGGCACGTTTCAATACGGTATTTAGTATTTTTGGGGGGACAATAATGCCTGAAAAATCATCAACCCCGGATGCCGCATTTTTGCTTATATAAGCCAGCCTTCGTCCGTCTGTTGAAACCATGATGAATTTGTCTTCTGCTTTTTCAAAGAAGACCCCGTTCATGAAGTATCTGGTTTCGTCGTCAGAAACGGCGAAAATTGTTTGCTGAACCATCTCTTTGAAGTCACGTATCGGTATCTCAAAAAACTCTTTGCCTTCAGCCGTAAATTCGGGAAATTTGTCGGAAGCAATACTTTTCAACTGGAAACGGGCTTTTTTTATTCTTGTTTTTATATTTACCTTATTGTTTGTCTGCTCAATTTCTATTTCCCCGTCTGGAATTGAATTAAGTATTCCATGAAATTTATCACCATATATCGTTAATATTCCCTCTTCTACAACATCAACAGGGACACTTGTCTCAAAATTCACATTTGTGTCCGTTGCTTTAATAACAAGGATATTTTCTTTTGCTTCCAGAAAAATATTTGAAAATATGGAAATAGCGTTTTTTGACGCAATAATTTCGTTGGCTATTGATATTTCTTTAAGCAGTATGCTCCGTTCACAGGTAAATTTCATAGCATCTCCCGATTCTTATTATAACATATATATAAATAATAATAATAGTAATAGGGACCCAAAATTGTGGATAAGTTGCCTAATTCATTGTTTTGCAACGATTTAGACAACTAACAAGCTCTGGAAAAAGGCCCTTTTTTTTCCATGTTTATCAACAGTTTCCACACCTCTTTTTAGTATACAGCATTTTTCCACATATTAATAACCGGTTGTTATTTAACATTGTACGTTTTTATCATACTTTTTATTCTTTCCAAAGTCGAGTAAAGGTTGGCGTCGGAGCGGCTTGTTTCTTCAATCATCTTGTATGAATGGAGTATGGTTGTGTGATCCCTGTCCCCGAATGCCTGGCCGATTTCGGTCAGCGAATACTCGGTCAGTTCCCGGCAAAGGTATATGGCAATGTGCCTGGGCCTAACGATGCCTGCGCTTTTCTTTTTGCCTTTGAGGTCATTGGGAGAAAGGTGGTAATCGTCTGCGACTACCCTCTGTATTATGTCGATGGACATATTTCCCTGTTTAGGATCCGCGAAAACGTCTTTAAGCTGCTTCTGGGCAATTTCCATCGTAACGGGTTTGTTTACCAGATCAGCATAACCCATCAGTTTATTCAGTGCACCTTCCATGTCGCGTACATTGGAGGAAATATTTTTTATTATTAATTCGATTATTTCATCTGAAATTATAATTTCCTTTTTAAGTTCCATTTGCTTTAGGCCCATTTTTTTCTTTAGGATTGCTATTAATTCTTCATATTTAGGCAATTGGAGTTCAACGCTTAACCCGCTTGTGAACCTTGACTTAAGGCGGTCTGCCATACCCTTAAGTTCAGTGATTGGTCTGTCGCAGGTAAACACCATCTGCTTTTTCTTGTTGGAAAGGGCCTCGAAAGTGTAAAACAGCTCGTCCTGGGTGCTTGTGGCCTGTGCGCTTATTGTATGGATGTCGTCAATCAAAAGGGCGTCCACGTTGCGGTATTTCTTCGCAAAGGCGTCCTTGTTCTTTTGACCCAGGCCCACTACATCCACAAATTCCCGCATAAAACCTTCGCCTGTGATATAGAGAATTTTGAGGTCGCTGTTTTCATATATGTGATGGCCGATAGCCTGCATCAGGTGGGTTTTCCCAAGGCCCGTGCCGCCGTAGATGAGCAGCGGATTGTAGATTTTTGAATTTCCGGGGTTTTTTGCTACTGCCGTTGCGGCGTTAAAGGCATAGTTGTTGATTTCCCCCACCACGTATGTGTCGAAGGTATATTCTTCCTGTAAATGGGGATGCCTTTCCCTTTTTCCGCCATCCTGGGCTGTAGGCCGGGGAGCATCGGTTACACGCTGGTTTTTCCCCGTTTGGGCGGTTTTTTCGCCCCCGTGGGACTGTGCGTTTGTTTCCTCGCTGCTTTTTTGGACTTCCATGGCTATTGTAAGGTTTTTTCCGGTTAATTTGCCAATTTTTCCCGTAAGTCCGCTTAAATGCGTGGACTTGAACATTTCCAGAAAGAAACTCGACGGCACCGAAGCGTGAATTACGCTTTCTTCCGACCGCAGATAGCCCAGTTTGCTGAACCAGATCCCGAATTCCTCCTCACCCAGTTCTTTTTTAAGCTGAGTAAGGGATTCATCCCAGAAAGATTTGTAATTCCACTCCGCCATAAACCAGTCCCCGGTAGGTTATCCACATATTATCCACAACTTTCATTATTGCGGTAAAGCTCAAATTCCCCAATAATAGCAAAATTTCTGTTCCGACACCTTAAAACCTGAATAGTATTATTAGCTAACTCCTTATAATACAAGTAATTAGGTTTCGGTTAAAACAGGCCTTTTCATGGCTAATTTTCATTTGCCAGTCCAACTGCCTAATTGGCGTCCGTCTGCTAAAAATAACAAAGTTTTCCACAACTTGTCCACAGTGTGCTTTCACAAACTTGTGGCACATGTTTGGATGGCATTGCGCCGCGTTGCGGAAACGCCATTCTAGCCTGTCTTTGCCCTTTTGCGCAAGCTGATTTTTGGCAGACGGCCTTTGCGCCATGGCGTTTACTTTTTCCTCTATTTTCTATAATGTGGTAGCAATGAATTCCAGCTATAATGCGCAAAACATCACTGTCCTTGAGGGTCTGGAACCGGTACGCACCCGCCCGGGCATGTATATTGGCACCACCGGCATAGACGGCCTGCACCATCTTGTTTTTGAGGTGGTCGATAACTCCATCGACGAGGCCATGCAGGGCCACTGCAGCAATATCCTTGTGGTTTTGGAAGGCAACGACATAGTGCGGGTAGAGGACGACGGTCGGGGCATTCCGGTGGACATCCATCCCAAAGAGGGGGTGAGCGCCCTGGAGCTGGTCATGACAAGGCTCCACGCGGGCGGCAAGTTCGACAAGAAGTCCTACAAGGTGTCCGGCGGCCTGCACGGGGTCGGCGTGTCGGTGGTCTGCGCCCTTTCGGAGTGGAGCGAGGCTTTCGTGTTCCTCGACGGCGGCGTTTTTACCCAGACCTACAAGATCGGCATCCCCGACGGACCCGCCCGCGAAATTTCCCCGGAAAAACTCCCCTTCCCCGCCGCCTCGGAGATGCCCGTCACCCCGGAACGCCGCGGCACGGTAATCCGCTGGAAGGCCGACGCCTCTATCTTCGAGACGACGACCTGCAATTTCGACGCGCTCTCCAACAGGCTCCGGGAACTGGCCTTCCTCAACAAGGGCCTTAAAATCACGATCCGGGACGAAAGGCTCCTTAAGCCTAAAGTCCACGTTTTCCAGTT
>JGI24702J35022_10002024_pt1 | contig 12486 bp, 8 predicted proteins | sample TergutTh196P4_FD_35022 | JGI IMG/M metagenome (IMG submission 35022)
CGGGGGGATTCGAACCCCCGGTACGGTTACCCGTACGACAGTTTAGCAAACTGTTGGTTTCAGCCACTCACCCACACTTCCAATGATTTACGCTGAAATATTTCTAAAACCGGTTGCAAAGATAAGTATTATTTTTCTAATCCAAATGATTAATCAAAAAAACTTTTTTTGTATTTTTCAGGATTATACTTATATTTGCATAATTTTTTTGTAGTCGAATCTTAAAGAATATATTATGTACAGAACAAAAACTTGCGGAGAATTACGTCTCAAAGATGAAGGACAAACCGTTATATTAGCAGGATGGGTTCAGAAATTGCGTAACATGGGTGGCATGACATTTGTGGATATTCGCGACCGGTATGGCATCACACAGTTGGTTTTCAACGAACAGGTGAACGCCTCACTATGCGAACAGGCCAATAAGTTAGGGCGCGAATTTGTCATTCAGGCTACCGGCATTGTTAAGGAACGTTCCAATAAGAATATCCATATCATGACGGGGGAGATTGAAGTCGTCGTGTCGGCGCTGAACGTTTTGAATCCGGCGATTACCCCTCCGTTCACGATCGATGATGAAACCGATGGAGGCGATGATCTTCGCATGAAATACCGGTATCTTGACCTGCGCCGTAACGTGGTACGTAAGAATCTGGAATTAAGACAAAAGATGGCTTTTGAGACAAGACGTTATCTAAGTGAGGCGAAGTTCCTGGAGGTGGAAACGCCTGTGCTCGTTAATTCGACGCCGGAGGGCGCTCGCGACTTTGTCGTTCCTTCACGTATGAATCCCGGACAATTCTATGCCCTGCCCCAGTCGCCGCAAACGCTCAAACAGTTGTTAATGGTTTCGGGGTTCGACCGCTATTTTCAGATTGTCAAATGTTTTCGTGACGAAGACCTGCGCGCCGACCGGCAACCGGAATTTACGCAGATCGACTGCGAGATGTCCTTCGTAGAACAAGATGATGTATTACAGACATTTGAAGGACTGACAAAGCATCTTTTCGGTGTGATACGAAACATTACTTTCAAAGAAAACTTTCCGCGTATTACATGGAATGATGCAATGAAACAGTATGGATCGGACAAACCGGACCTTCGTTTCGACATGAAATTAGTTGAGTTGATGGATGTCCTGAAAGGCGCTGGTTTTTCTTTAATGGATGAAGCCGTTTATATTGGCGGTATCTGCGTTAAGGATGCCGCTACCTATACGCGCAAGCAAATAGACTTACTTACAGACTTCGTCAAAAGGCCTCAGATCGGAGCGAAAGGACTTGTGTATGCACGCATCGAAGCCGACGGGATTGTGAAATCGAGTATTGACAAGTATTATTCGCAGGAATCGCTGCAAAAGTTGAAAGCGGCTTTTAATGCTCAACCCGGTGACCTGTTACTCATTTTAGCCGGCGATGAAACAAATAAGGTTCGTAAGCAGTTGAGTGAACTGCGCCTCGAAATGGGGAATCAGTTAGGATTACGAAATAAAAATAAATTTATCTGCCTATGGGTTGTTGATTTCCCGTTATTGGAATGGGATGACGAAACACAGCGCTATTATGCCATGCATCACCCTTTCACTTCGCCTAAACCGGAAGATATTCCTTTATTGGAAAGTAATCCCGGCATCGTACGCGCCAATGCTTACGATTTGGTTATCAACGGTGTGGAGGTCGGAGGCGGTTCGATTCGTATCCACGACAGTCAACTGCAGCAACGCATGTTCGGCCTGCTTGGTTTCACCGAAAAGCAAGCGCAGGCGCAATTCGGATTCCTGATGAACGCCTTCAAATTTGGAGCGCCTCCACATGGTGGTATTGCGTTTGGCTTAGACCGGCTTGTGTCTTTGTTTACCGGACTTGATTCTATTCGCGACTGTATCGCCTTCCCCAAAAATACTTCCGGTCGCGATGTGATGCTTGATGCTCCCTCCGTGCTCGATGAAGCTCAGTTGAGGGAACTGCATATTCAACCGACGGAGATATGATACGGATAAAAGACATACTGAACGAAATAGAACGGTTGGCGCCGTTAAGCCTACAGGAAGATTTTGATAATGCGGGGATTCAGGTTGGCGATGTCGAACAACAGGCTACCGGCGCATTGCTATGCTTGGATGTGACGGAAGAGATAGTAGACGAAGCCATCGATGCCGGATGTAACCTGATTATATCCCATCATCCGTTAGTTTTCAAGCCTTTCAAATCCCTTACCGGCCTAAATTATGTGGAACGGTGTGTGATAAAGGCTTGCAAAAATGATATTGTCATCTATTCCGCACATACAAACTTGGATAATGCGACAGGAGGCGTCAACTTTCAATTAGCGGAAATGTTCGGTTTAGTCGATGTTCGTATATTAAGACCTCTAAAAAACCGTCTGTTGAAATTAGTGACGTTTATACCCGACCATGCTGCGGAGAAACTGCGCAAAGCCTTGTTTAAAGCCGGAGCAGGGCACATCGGAAATTACAGTTCGTGCAGTTTCAACAGCGAAGGGCAAGGCACCTTTTTAGCGATGGAAAACAGCCACCCCTATTGTGGAGAAATCGGAAAAATGCACATGGAAGAAGAGACCCGCATCGAAACCGTGTTCCCTGTTTTCCTCAAATCACAGGTCGTCCGTGCGTTATTGTCCGTACATCCGTATGAAGAGCCCGTTTTCGACCTCTATACCTTAGAAAATGAATGGGAACAGGCGGGCAGCGGCATCATCGGCAATCTGCCCGAATGGGAGGATGAACTGATTTTTCTGCAACGAATCAAAGACATCTTGCAGGTCGAGTGTCTGAAGCATTCTGCTCTTACCGGACGCAAATTACGTACGGTAGCTATATGCGGCGGTAGCGGCGCTTTTCTGATACAACCGGCTATTGATGCCGGAACTGATATTTACATTACCGGTGAAGTGAAATACAATGATTTTTACAATGTGGATAATAAGATTTTACTCGCCGTAACGGGACATTATGAAAGCGAAATTTGTGCAAAAAATATTTTTTTTCATGTCATATCGGAAAAATTTCCTACCTTTGCCGTTCAAAATTCAATTATTAGTTCAAACCCAATTAAATATTTATAAGCATGGCAAAAAAGACAGAAGCCACAGCAGATAAGAATGAGGCTGAAAAAGCAACGAAGAAAGTTAGTTTTAAAGATATAAAAACGACAATCAAACAACCGGTTACAGTAGTAAAACAAGCGGAAACAGTCAAGAAAAACGTATCTAAAAAAAGCATTTCCGATAAAAGAGAAAAAATAGAAACGGTTTCTTTTGAAACGACGCCAATCGAAACATTTTCATCAAAAAGTAAAGAAATGAAAGAATTTACGGTTGAAGAAAAATTATCCATGTTATTTAAACTTCAATCGGTCGTTTCGGAGATAGACAAAATTAAAACACTGCGGGGAGAACTGCCGTTAGAGGTGCAGGATCTGGAAGATGAAATAGCCGGTTTGAAAACGCGCTTGGATAAATTTCAGTCAGAAATACAAGAACAGGAAAGCAATGTCATTGCGCAACGCAACAAGATTTCCGACTCGAAACTGTTGATAGATAAATATAAGGGACAGTTGGATCAGGTACGTAACAACCGCGAATTTGACAACCTTTCGAAAGAAGTTGAATTTCAGGAACTCGAAGTTGAGTTTTCGGAAAAGAAAATCAAAGAGTTCAATGTCGCTATCAAACAAAAGAAGGAGAGTATTTCCAGCTTTAAAGAGGTGTTGGACGGACGAAAGATCGACCTTGATCAAAAGAAAAAAGAGTTGCATGAGATCGTAACGGAGACGCGACATGAAGAAGAAAAACTTCGTGACAAGGCTAAAACCATCGAAGAGAATATAGAAGCACGCCTTTTGAACGCCTTCAAACGTATTCGTAAAGGCGCCCGCAACGGTTTAGCCGTAGTGAATATCGAACGCGACGCCTGTGGCGGCTGCTTCAACAAGATACCACCCCAAAAACAGTTGGACATCAAACTGCATAAGAAAATCATTGTTTGCGAATACTGTGGACGCATCATGATTGACCCCGAACTTGCAAATACGCAATAGGGGGAGAAAGGGTCGAAGGAGGTGATACGTACAATAAAATCATTTATTGAGACAAACCGTATACTTACGGCAGACAAGCCTGTGATTGCGGGGTTGAGCGGCGGAAGCGATTCCGTCACATTATTGTTTATACTCAACCGGTTGGGATATAATTGTATTGCTGCCCATTGTAATTTCCACCTTCGTGAAGAAGAATCCTGTCGCGATGAAGCATTTTGCAGACAATTCTCAGGACAGCTGGCTATTCCATTCGAAAAAATCGACTTCGATACAAGGGCGTATGCCGTTGCACATCATCTTTCAATAGAAATGGCTGCACGTAAGCTACGGTATGAATGGTTTGAAGCCTTGCGACAGCAATACGATGCGCAAGCAATCGTCGTTGCGCATCATCGCGACGACAGTAACGAGACAATGCTGCTGAACTTGATACGCGGAACAGGCATACGCGGGCTTTGCGGTATGCGCCCCAAAAACGGGTGGGTCGTCCGACCCTTGCTCTGTGTAGGTAAAGACGACATAAAACGTTTTATTGAGGAACAATCCCTCTCGTATGTCGAGGACAGTTCCAACCAATCGGATGAATTTATGCGCAACATCATTCGTTTGCGCCTGCATCCGTTGATGAAAGACATTAACCCATCCATCGAATCCACTCTTGCACGGACCGCTGAACATCTGACCGATGTTGAAACGATTTATCAGCATACAGTAAAAAAAATATTAAAAACATTACTGAAAAATAATGATAGTGACGTCATTCGTATTTCGATAGATAAGTTGAGTAGTTTTCCGGCGCCCAAAACCATTCTTTTTGAGCTTCTTCGGCCTTTTGGTTTTACACCCCAGCAGGTATCATCAATTTTTCATTCGCTTTCGGGCGAATCCGGAAAACGGTTTGATGCTCCCGAAGGCGACTATCAACTGCTGAAAGACAGGGATTCGTTATTCATCTATAAAAAACCGGATTGTAAGACAGAAATATATCTGATAGCAGAAAACGATATGGATTTAAGCCATCTTCCCATTCGTCTATCCTTTCGTACAGTTGAAATAGACCGGTCGTTTGAGATTGATAAATCTCCTTTGACTGCTACTTTAGATTTTGAGAAGATACGTTTCCCGCTTATCCTGAGAAAATGGCACAAAGGCGACCGGTTTATTCCTTTCGGCATGAAAAGGCAAAAAAAGCTGAGCGATTTTTTTACAGACCACAAATTCAGCCTTTTGCAGAAAAATAAAACATGGCTGTTGTGCTGTGAAAATGATATTATCTGGGTTGTCGGGGAACGTATTGATAACCGGTTTCGTATTGATAATCATACAAAATTTGCCTTCATAATAAATTTTTTTCAAAAATAATTGGATTAAATAAAATTATTTACTACCTTTGCGCCGTCATTAGCTTATTTTCAATAGACAATTTTTGATAGAAACAGAAAATAGCTTCATCTAAGTAAAATAAGGCAGGTTTTAGTATACTTTTGATTTTCGCTATATTTCGACACAAATCAATCCATCCATTCTATTTATTACTAATTAAGAAAAGTGTAGTAATAAACCACAATATTAATGATTTACGTTTAAAAACTTTTTTATTATTTTTATATATGCAAAAATACAACATTCAAGAATTAACGGAGAAGCAGTTATTCGAGTTAGAGGAGATTGCTCAATCGTTGGGCATTCCGAATATTAAAACCCTTCAGAAGCAACAGTTAGTATATAAAATACTTGATGAACAGGCTATTACTGTTGCAGGCGAACAGGTAAAAAAAGAGGCGCTTCGAAAAGAAAGGAAAGCGAAAAAAAGCAACGAACAGCAAAAAACGGGCAATCAAGTTGCTTCTCCTTCCAAAAATCAAAACAATAATTCGGACAGTAATGCTTCGTCCAAGCGCAGAGGCCGTCCGCCTAAAGTCTCAGCCGAACAGGAATCCCATTCCCACCCATCAAATGTAAAAGGTCGGGGACGTCCGCCAAAAGCCAAAACCGAACAAGAACTCAGTTCGGGCAAACCAAATGTATCAAGTCAAAATCAGCAACCGAAAATAAAAACGGATGTAGACCCTCATGCCGGCAAATCAAATTTTCAAGGTCAGATTCAACCGCCGAAAGTAAAAACAGATGTCGATCCCAATGTCGGAACATCCAATTTAAAAGGTCAGATTCAACCGCAAAAGAACAAAACGGATGTCGATATCCATGCAGGCAAGTCGAATTTCCAAGGTCAGAATCATCCGCAAAAGAACAAACCCGGAGCTGAACACCATTCCGGTATATCAAAAGTAAACCGTCCGGGACGTCCGCCAAAATCTCAAAACAACAACGAACAAGCCAAGGATACAGTAAAAAATCTTACTGAAACAGTCGCTACTGTTACCCCGCCACTTCCTGTTATCATACCCGCTGTCAAGGCAGACCTGTCTTCTCCTCCCCTTGAAAAGGCAGATAACCCCACCCCGGCCAATTCATTAGTAAAAGGAAAAAGAGGACGTCCGCGGAAAGAAAAAACGATTATTATTCCAACGCTACAAGCAGAGCCACAACCTCAGAAAGTTCAGTTTGGCGATGTGTCTAAGATATTACAAAAACCTGATAAAGAGGTTATTGAAGATGAAAAAACTGTGACGCCACTTATTCAGGAACCGATAAGTGAAAATATTGAAGAGACTGATGAGCAGCAAAAAAATGTCATACAAGAAGATAAGACCCTGCAAGATCAGCCAAAGCGTGTTATTTTCAAGCATAAATTTGCGTCTAATTCGATGTTGGATCAGGTGATTCCGATACTGCCGGTAGTTGAAAAGAAACAGGAAACACAACCCCCTGTTTCCCCCGCCACTCCGCCTCAAAATCAGAATCGTCCTGCCAAACAACATTTTAATAATAATCAAACCCAACGTCCGCCGGCGCCGGTAGAGCCTGAAAGAACATATGATTTTGAAGGTATCCTGATTGGTACGGGCGTCTTGGAAATCATACAGGAAGGATACGGGTTTTTACGCTCTTCCGATTATAATTACCTCTCCTCCCCAGACGATATTTATGTGTCACAAGCGCAGGTGAAACTGTTCGGTCTTAAAACCGGCGATTTAGTGGAAGGGCCTATCAGACCTCCAAAAGAGGGAGAAAAGTATTTTCCATTGGTAATGGTGGATAAAATAAACGGATACACTCCGGAAGAAGTACGCGATCGCGTACCGTTTGACCATTTAACGCCACTTTTCCCGGAAGAGAAATTCATGCTCACGGCACGACATTCACACAAAGTATACGATCACATTTCCGTTCGCGTGGTTGATCTATTCTCACCTATCGGTAAAGGTCAACGCGGACTTATTGTTGCTCAACCTAAAACCGGAAAGACCATGTTGCTGAAAGATATTGCCAATGCAATCGCTACCAATCATCCGGAAGTATATATGTTTGTTCTGCTTATCGATGAACGCCCTGAAGAGGTAACGGATATGGCGCGTAGTGTAGATGCGGAAGTAATAGCTTCCACGTTTGATGAACCGGCGGAACGACATGTGAAAATTGCAGATATCGTTTTAAACAAAGCAAAACGTTTGGTGGAATGTGGCCATGACGTCGTAATCCTGCTCGATTCGATTACCCGTCTGGCGCGCGCTTACAACACTGTTCAACCTGCATCAGGCAAAGTACTGTCCGGCGGTGTCGATGCCAACGCGCTGCAGAAACCAAAACGTTTCTTCGGGGCTGCTCGTAATATTGAAAACGGCGGAAGCCTCACTATTTTAGCTACCGCATTAACAGAGACAGGTTCGAAAATGGACGAGGTGATATTTGAAGAATTTAAAGGTACGGGTAATATGGAACTGCAATTAGACCGTAAATTATCAAATAAACGAATTTATCCGGCTGTCGATATTATAGCCTCCAGTACACGACGCGACGACCTGTTACAAGATGAAGCAACTGTCAACAGGATGTGGATACTGCGCAAATTTCTGTCGGACATGAATTCAATCGAAGCCATGGAGTTTGTAAAGAAACAAATGGAACATACCGTTGACAACATGGAATTCCTTGCTTCCATGAACGCGTGAACGGTATTCACCCCCATAAAAAAAGCGAGTAATAATTACTCGCTTTTTTTATGGGGGTGAATACCGTCTTTTTTTATGGGGTGAAACCCAGTAAGGCTTTTGCATTGTCGAAAGCGGCTTGGGTTTTTTCTGAGCCGCTTAACATGCGCGCTACTTCATCGATTCGTTCCGAATCGGATAGACGACGTATACAGGTCAACGTGCGTTCAGGGGTATCTTCTTTATAAACAGAGTAATGCGCTTTCCCTTTGGCTGCTATCTGCGGCACATGCGTGATAGTGATCACCTGCATTTTTGCCCCTAAGTCCTGCATGATACCGGCCATTTTATCTGCTATCTCACCTGAAACACCTGTATCTATTTCATCAAAAATAATTGTCGGAAGCGCTGAATGACCTGCCATCATCGACTTAACACAAAGCATCAGGCGTGAAATTTCTCCCCCCGAAGCCGTCTGAGAGACAGGTTTCAACGGCTCATTTTTGTTGGCGGCAAAATAGAAACCGACATCATCCATCCCATCGGCGGTTGGGGCTGATTTTTTAGAAAAAACAATTTGAAAACGGGTATTAGGAACGCCTAAAACAATCATACGGTCGGTTAGTTGCCGTTCGATTTTCTTAGCCGACTTTTCACGTAACTCCCTTATTTCTGCCGCTTTATGAACAAGCAACCGGTATAGCTCCTGTTTTTGCAGGAAAAGCCTGTCGAGTTCGTCAACATTCGAATTGATCTGAGCAAGCTGTGTCCCAAACAAATCCCGTTTTGTAATCAGTTCATCGACCGAATTGACCCTGTGCTTTTGTAGCAGTGAATAGAGCAAGTTGATTCGCTCGTTCACATAAACAAGCCGCTCCGGGTTAAATTCGATATCATCCTTCATACCATTCGTTTCCAACGCGAGATCATATAGTTCGAGATATGCCGAACGTATTCGTTCAGCATAGCCGTCCGCTTTCTGAAAATATGGAGCTAATTGTTCAATAGATGTTAACGCCTCTCGCAGCGAACCTACTACCGAATGATTGTCGCCGTTCAGTAGTTCCGTAACTTTAAATAAGGCGGCTTTTATCTCTTCTGTATGTGACAGGATATCCAATTCACGCTCCAACTCATCCTGTTCGCCTGCCTGCAACTTAGCCGCCATTAATTCATCAAACTGAAAACGGAGATAACCTTCTTCCTCCTTCATTTTACTCGCTTGTTCCTGTAAGGTGTCCAATGTCTTACTTACAGACAAATAGTTTTCGTATACTTTGCGGTATCCGAATAATAGCCTTTCGGTTGCTGCTAATAAATCAACGGTATTTAATTGAAAACGCTCATCGGTTAATAAAAGGTTACGGTGCTGGGAATGAATGTCAATCAACCGGCCGCCCAGATTCTTAATAATCGAAAGCGGTGCAGGCGAATCGTTTATAAATGCGCGGGATTTACCGTTGCTGAATAATTCGCGGCGAAACATACAAACAGTCTCTTCAAACACCAAGTCATTTTCTTCAAAAAAAGATTTCAATTGATAAGCGGATATATCGAATACAGCCTCAATGACACATTTTTCGCTGCCTGTCTGAATGCTTTTCGAATCAGCACGCTCGCCTAAAACCAACGATAGAGCTCCCAGAATAATCGATTTCCCGGCTCCGGTCTCTCCTGATATTATCGAAAAACCATCCTCAAAATGAATATCCAACTCGTCAATTAGAACATAATTCTTTATATATAAAGACTTCAGCATGATTATTGCTTTAAAGATTCAAAGCGGGAAGTCGCTGTAGGGAATAAATCGGAAAACAATTTAATCGCCTCCTGTTTCTCTTGTATAGTGGCCTTCGAATAAATCAGAACGGATTCATCTAACTTACATTCACTGAAAAACTGGATTAATATTGAATTGGGGCGCGAACTTTTCAGCTCCTTTAATGCAGGAAGGGCTGCGATAAGGTTTGTACGTCCACGATCCGCGTTTGCAGCCATTTCGTCCAACCCTTTACGATGATAGGTATACCACATCGTATGAAACACGTTTCCTTGTGTTTCAGTCAATGCAGTTGCTAATGCATGACGATTCCGGCGGTTGGCAAAAGCCGTCCAGCCGTTCCATGCCGGTTGCGATTGCGCCAAAGTAACGATCTGTTGCGCTTGCAGGAAATAGGGCTGTCCGCCATTAGGCGCAAAACTGGCAAAATCAAACCCAAGGATTATATAGATATAATAAATAATTGTAGCGGTCAGGTTACTGTTTAGTGTTGTCTCCGAATATTCAAGCGGTTCAAATTCCGTATATTCAAAATCAAATTCCGTATCTCGGAAATTGAAAATAGTCGTTTGATAGGAGGAATTATAGACCGGACGACGCGCCGAAACTTGGATTTCTGCGCTAAATCGGTTATTTTCCAATGTGTTAACAACAATAGTAAAACTACAATCTACGCGTTCGTTTTGAGAAAATGTAGCGGTGGTCCATTTTTTATTATTGATAAACTCGGTTAGAGCACGCTGTAAAGTATTGAAAATCTGCTTATCTGTCCCCTGAATTTTATCGCTGTTGATCGTAAGGGTTGCATTCAACTCCTGCCCATACATAACGCCCGAAATACTAAAAAGTAACATTGCGAATAGCAGTAAAACGGGTTTCATTTGACGCTTAATCGTTATCATAAACTTAAATAATTTGAGATTTTATTAAATAATCTATTATTGCTTCCGCCACTTTCATTTTAGAAATTAGCGGGATGTCGGTTATCGTTCCCGTCTTATCAATTAACGTTACTTTGTTTGTATCACAACCAAAGCCTGCTCCTTCATCCTGTAACGAATTAAGCACTATCAAATCCAGATATTTACGATGTAGTTTTTTCTTCGCGTTCTCTATATCTTTCTTTGTCTCAAGTGCAAAACCGACAAGTATCTGATTTGAGCGTTTCATCTTACCCAATGTTACTGCAATATCTTTATTTGTTACAAGCGTAAGATTTATTTCATCTTTATTTTCCCGTCTGATTTTCTCAGTAGCTTGTTCGAGCGGTTTATAATCAGCAACAGCGGCACATAATACAGCCATATCACATGAAGTAAAACAATCAATGGATGCATTATACATTTCATCGGCCTCCTTAACATCAATCCGACAGATCGCAGGATGAAATGTTTGCAGGGAGGTCGGCCCTGTAATGAGTGTCACATATGCGCCTCTCTTGGCGCATGTTTCAGCTATGGCAAAACCCATTTTCCCGGACGAATAATTACCAATAAAACGTACAGGGTCAATCTTTTCGTATGTAGGACCTGCTGTTACTAAAATTTTCTTTTTATCAAGATCATTTTGGGAATTAAAATACGCCTCAATAATTTCGACAATTTCATCCGGTTCGGTCATACGCCCTTTCCCCTCTAATCCACTGGCTAAGAAACCACACGCAGGCTCAATGATATAATTCCCGAACGAACTCAATTTGTTCAGGTTTAATTGTGTAGTAGGATGCGCATACATGTCAAGGTCCATGGCAGGTGCGATAAAAACAGGCGCTTTACACGATAGATATGTAGTAATCAACATATTATCTGCAATACCCGAAGCCATTTTACCAATGGTCGCTGCCGTAGCAGGCGCAATCAGCATAACGTCAGCCCAAAGCCCAAGGTCTACATGACTGTTCCATACGCCGTCTCGATTCGAAAAAAAATCACTGATAACAGGTCGTGTACTTAATGTTGCCAAGGTCAGGGGCGTTATGAATTCTTTTCCTGCGGGCGTTATGACAGTCTGCACCTCAGCGCCTTTCTTCACGAAGGCGCGAATAAGGTAAGCCGCCTTGTAAGCCGCAATACTCCCTGTTATCCCAAGAATGATTTTTTTCCCTTGAAGCATAATAGTTTCAGTTTTCTGCTCGCGCGGACTTGTCATCCGTGCGTCCCCCGTTAGGGATTTTCTGCGCGGAGTTGTCATCTGTGCGTCCCCCGTTAAAGATTTGACCGATTGACGATCTCCGTAAGTTTCTGTTTTGTATCGAGTGAAAAATCGCCTTGCATGATCCAGCTATAATAACTCGTATCCTGTTTCAGCGTATCAACCACTAACTGTCCTTTGTACTTGCCGAAATTAAAGACTTCTTCTCCGTTTTCGTTATAAATCATCCGGCCGGCATAATCGACAAAACTCGCTACACTTGAATACTTAGAAAGCGCATCAATGTCGTTTTCAAGTTCAGGATACTTGTCTAATTGCGATAAAAGCACCTCATATGTTGCCCGTGTATCATTCTCGGCTTGATGTGCATGTATGAGTTCTTTCCCACAAAAATATTTGTAAGCAGTCTTCAGGTTGCGCGGCTCCATTTTATGATAAATAGTAA
>JGI24702J35022_10002025_pt1 | contig 12482 bp, 8 predicted proteins | sample TergutTh196P4_FD_35022 | JGI IMG/M metagenome (IMG submission 35022)
GTGGTCGCCCTGGGCGTAGTAGACGTTAGCTAAGCCGATATAGGTGCTTGCGGTGTCCGGGTGCCGCTCGCCCAGGACCTCCTCGTAGATCGCCGTGGCCTTGCCGTAGTACTCCAGCGCCCGGTCGTGGTCGCCCTGGGCGCGGTAGACCCCCGCTATGTTGTTGTAGGTTATGGCGGTGTCCGGGTGCCGCTCGCCCAGGACCTCCTCTAGAATCGCCATGGCCTTGCCGTAGTACTCCAGCGCCCGGTCGTGGTCGCCCTGGGCGTAGTAGACGTTAGCTAAGCCGATATAGATGCTTGCGGTGTCCGGGTGCCGCTCGCCCAGGACCTCCTCCTTGGTGGCCAGGGCCTTGCCGTAGCGTTCTAGAGCAGCAGAATACTGTCCGATATCATACAAGCCTCTTGCGATTCCATGATTGAGCCCGGCTATGTTTAGTCTAGTTTCGTTGTCTTGTAGGTTCGTATTTTTCTCCGCATTATCAGCAATCGCCAGCACATGCGGCAGACATAGACCGAACACCTTTCGCGTATCAACAGAGTCAAAATCGTCAGGTAAGATTTCTAGTGCAATGCCAATGCATTGCATCAGCCATGTCTCATCCCCATGTTCTGTATGGCTAGCCTTCACCACATCCTGGATGAGCTGGTGGATCGTCATGTAAACCTCTCCATCAGCGTCTGATGTGAAGTTGACCAGTGAGTAGTGGGCAAGATCTTCGATCAGCTCATACACTTTTAGCACATCGTTATGCTCGAGGTCTTCGCGCAAAGCGGGCGAGGCGATCATACTGCTACCCTTAATGAACATGGACAAGGGTATGTTGTCAGACGCACAGTAGGCGCAGAGGCTGAACAGTGCGTGCGCGCTCTCCGAGACGATTTTCTCCATGGAGATCTGCCATGTTGTGTTTACCAGTTTCTCTGCCTCATCCTCACTTTTGATAGGTACACTTAATATCTCCAACCCGCGACTTTTCAGTTCATCGATGTATCTGGAACAGCTCATGTTGGCATTTTTCTCCATGAACGCCACGGCATGCTCCAGGGCGAGTGGGAGGTTTCCCAGCATTTTTGCGAGTATCTGCGCGTCTGAGACTTTAATACCCTTTACATGCCTGTTGTTGCGCAGGAAGTCCACCGAGTCCTTCAATGTGAACACACCGATGGTGAGTCTCTTCCCATATATCTGATTTGTGTTGCGGGTGGTGACTAGGATATGGCCTTGCAAGGCGCCAGTGTGTATGTAGTCTGCGAGGTTCTCGGTGCCCTCGGCGTTATCGAAGATGAATAGGTAGCGGCTGTTTTGCGTCTGCCAGTTTTTGACATGCAGCTTTACCAGCTCGATGTCCTCTTCGTCGGACAACGCTGAGAGCATGCCAGTCTCATATGCAAACTTCCTGTATGAGTCTTCGATGCTGATCGTTGAGTCAGCGTTGATAAACCAGATGCAATCGAGTTCGTCGGCATTTCGGTAGACGTACTCGATGGCAATCGAAGACTTGCCGTATCCCCCAGTACCAACAAGAGTGAGGGTGTGGTTAGCGGAGCCACCGGCGAAATAGTCTTTAATTGTTTGCAGATGCCTTTCCCTACCGGCGAAATCGGGGTTGCGGTCAGGCAGTTCACTGAGTCTAGTTGAGCTGCTGGTTACTGGCGTCGCGCTGCCAGGCGAGTCATGCGCGCTAATTGGTTTCGACGCTAGCTTATCGGTCTCCTTTTCAGGGTCGTTGTTGAATCCCCGGGTTTCTACATATCTTTCAAGCTGCTTGTCCATTCGTTCGCAGACTTCATTGTTTCGGATGCTCGATTCGACAAGCTTGTGAAGTAATATTTGCTGACCCGCTAGAATTTCAACGACTTCGCTTATCTGATCGCTCAAGCCTTTTAACACGAATTTGACGATCTCCTGCTGGCAGATGCTGCTGCTCGGATACCTCCCCGGAAAGCGAAAGGTCACCATGCTTTTCTGGTGATTCACACTGACACTTACGACATAATAATGGCAGTACCAAAGAAACTCGCTCTTTTTGGGTATGCTCGAGCTGAGCAGCGAATGCATGACAACACGGTTATTATCCATATCCAGACAGTCACCTAACCGCAGCAGCGCAGCGAGCAACCTGAGTCTGACTTCATGGCCATCGATGTCTGTATTGGCGAGGGATTTGCTACTTAGCTTTAGCTTCCTGTGGAATTTTGAAACGGTGGCGATGCCTGTAATGTATTTTGCGCCACCCAGTCTACGCAAAGCATTTTGGAGCTCGTCGTACTCGCTATGTTTGTATTGCCCTCTGATGATTCTATCCGAATAGAGATGGTGGTTTTTCCTGACGTCCTCAAGCACATCGTAGCTATCTGCAGTCTCCCTATCATGCAGTTTGGAGAAAGCTACTGCCTGCATCCCAACGTCGTGTAGTAATATCGCTCCTAACAGGATGATCTTTTCTGGTCTATTCAGCTTGCACTTCGTGCCTTCAAGCAGTTCTAGTATACTTTTCAAAACACGCAACGAGTGATTGATCGTGTGGTCTGTATAGTGCGTGAGCCTCTGGATGCTTAAGAATTGTTCTGCGACATAATAGATGCCGGTTATATAGTTCTCGTCCTTCGGCGTAAGACCACTGAAGGCACCAGTGAATTCCATTCCTTCAGCCATTCCCTCATCCCTATTTTGCTTGGCACAACATGCATTTCCATGACCTTGTAGGAATCCTACCACTACAGTGTTAGGTCATGTTTTGTGGAAGTGGTTATAACTGTATTGGCTAAGTGAATGAATAAAAAAAGCTGGAGCTACCTTCTAGTATTTTCTGTATAATCATCTGAATAATGCCCACGACATTGAGCTATTTCGATCTCATCTTCACCCACTAGCTTATAAACTAGCCGGTTTGTATCGTCTATACGGCGCGACTACCAACCAGACAAATCACCACGAAGTTATTCAGGCTTACCGATACCTTGATTTGCGTTACGCCCGATGTCTTCTATCAAATTGTTTATACGCTTGATTGTTTTCTTGTCCTGCTTTTCCCAGTATATATAGTCTTGCCATCCTGCCTCAGTAAACTTGATCTTCATTCTTCCATCGCTCGAAATTCATCAAGCGTCTTGGTGGTAAATTTCCCGCTCTCAGCTTCATCAATAGATTTCTGTAATATTGCCGTATTTGTAGAGTTATAGAACGGGTCAGCGACTAAGGACAGCTCAAATGGTATCTTTCCTTGCCTGAGAGACTGACGTACGAAAATATTGAAGGCTGAGGACATAGTAAGTCCAAGCTCGGAAAAGAAGACTTCTGCTTGTTCTTTGAGTTCTTTGTCAATCCTAATATTGAGATTTGTCGTATCTGCCATGATGTATATACCTTTCAAATAAGTATTAACTATATACAGAGTATCACAATGTTACAACAAAAGCACTACATTGCTAATAAATAGTATGATTTTGCATGAAAGCGGAATTCATGGTTATTCATCCGGCTGCAGAGCGAAAGCACCTACGCCTCGCTTCCCATAAACCGGCATTCATGCCTTGGCTTTACCAGCCTCCTAGTCAACAATCATTGCAGTACTCAGGCGCACTTCAATGATGCTGATTAAAAGCGTAGGATTGATACCTCAGAGGTGCCGCTTAGCTCAAAGGCCAAAGGCAAAGGTTCAACCGCAGGCATCAGATCTCTTAGACCGCTTATCGAGCCGGGGGCTGGAGCGTATACGCCAAAAACACAAACAATAACTAGAATCGCCCAGAGTTATGACTAGGCCAGCCTTCTTTCGATAAAAGACGACAGCCTAACGATAGCCAAAACAATGGTTGCATAGCTACCTATCGCAGTTGGAATTCCTGCCAACTGGGCTTTGCAATTTGATAGTGGATGTTTTTGCTGTCTTGTGGCAGGCGTTTTATGTGAAAAGACAATTTAGAGGTAAACAACTCACTTGACTGTGTAAACCCTGCGGTCTACAATATAAACATAATTTTTGTTTATTCTATCAGGAGAAAACTAATGAAGCTGCTTAAACTAGCTTTGGAGGGGATCGATCTGTTCGAAGATAAAAGATTCGAGATCGATCTATTTGCCTCGGATCGTGTCGTAGATCGAGAGCCTGTACATGAATTGCAAAAAGGCTTATATACCCAGAACGCTATTGCAATAGCAGGTATCAATGCAACAGGAAAGACAACTGCTCTTCGAATCATACAATTCGCTGCACGAGTTCTAGGCGGTACTGGTTTTATTGATTTCAATGCAATCGCTGAAATAGCTCACACGGATCTTACTTTAAAAATGATTATTTGGTGCGACAGCGAGTTATTCTGCTTGGTGTCCGAATTTGAGTTTTTAACAGCAGACAGTGACGAATGGCAGAGTTTTAGCTCCCGAACAAAAAGCGCTGTTTTCCACGAAGAGCTTTTATATCGTCTAGACAGGCCTTTAATAAACCGAAAAATGATCTCAAGCTTTGACCAATTCTGTGCCGCATCAACTCTGATTAGTAAACGTAGCGATTTACTTGCAGAGGGGTTATCTCGATATTTACCAGCTGATCGGAGCATTATAACAGCATATATGGATACTAGAAAACTTTTCTGGTTTTTATTCGGTGATATCTCCAACCCCGGTTCTGTAAACTCAGCGATTATACAAGTTTTTGACCCTCGCGTTGATTATATTCGTGATTTGGATTCCAGACAGGATCTTAGCGATGAACGAAAACTACTTTTTAGGTTTAAAGACGAAGCAGAGAATAAAACTGTTACTCCAGATGAGCTGCTTGATCTATTATCGGCTGGTACTATCCGTGGTACTGGCATCATCATGCGCTGCATCGAAGCATTTCGTTCTGGTGGCTATTTTATCCTCGATGAAATTGAAAACCATTTAAACAAACAGCTTGTCGGAGTACTAATATCATTGTTTAACTCTACAGAAACGAATCCTTTGGGAGCAACCTTAATCTTCACGACACATTATCCAGAGGTCCTAGATTTCCTGACTCGAAAAGATAATGTTTATTTCTTAGTAAGAAACAATATGTTTAAGACAAACATAATACGTTATTCCAACGAAATAAAACGAGTCGAAAATAAAAAGAGTGAAGTCTTTTTGTCAAATTATGTAAAGGGTACTGCTCCAAAATATGATGAGATAAAAGCTTTACAAAAAGCAGTCAAGTCAGTAGTAATGCAGGATGTTGACGATGTCTAGCTTCCAAGAAGACCTTGGGGCATCATGGGTTTTGTTCTGCTGTGAGGGTACAGCTGAAAAAGTGATTATTCGTAAGTTATCAACAGCTGGCTATTTATTCTGTCCCGATTCTTCAATAATTGAGATTACAGCCACTAGAGGTGCACGTGACATCGAGAGAAGCTTCTTGGACATTGACTATGATAAGGAATTGATGATAGTCCGCATTCTCGATTCTAGAAGTGAAGCATTCAAGCTTGGAAAACTCTATGAACCTCGTTTCAAGGTATACGATGTCCTAACTCATCGAGAAATTGAAATACTAGTCATCATTAACGAGGGTTGTCTTGCTGACTACGAAAAAGTAAAGAGCACAATGAAACCCAGTACATACTGCAAAGAGGTCCTGGGCATGAAAAAAGTGAAGCAGATGAGGTTTCTTGATGATTACTGGGATCTTGTGAGTCTGAAAAAAGCAATCCTCGAGTACAAACGCATCACTCAGTTGAGACCTGGAGAGCTTTGTCTAGCTGATCTTTTGGTATAACGTTATCATTTATCCATCTCTTTACCACTATATCAGCCATTCGGCAGGTTGCTCCATATCATCCAGCGCAGGCAGCCCGTCGACTATCTCCATGGTCTCGATGGGCACCCGCACCATACGCTTTACAAGGTTGACAATATAACGCGGATCGTCAATGAACTCGTTCGGGTCGTATTCGATGCCGAAAGCCTTGTCGGTCGCGATCATGTAGCGGTCCATCATCCAGACGACTGCAGATTTACTGTTCACAGCATAGCAGTATTACTCCTCTGGAATAATAAACATGCACGTTCACATTACCGGAAGTCATGCTGTTCGTGATCATGCATTGAGCCATCAACTATCCAATCCCAGAATGCAATTCAGATCGAATTCTCTACATTTCTCAGTTGTTGTTGAGAAGGCATATCGTTAATTATGGAAATCACAACATCAAAGAATTGTTGTGGTAGCTCCCCCGAACAACTTCGTGTTCTTACCGCTAATCAAATACTCTTGCCCATTCTTTACTTGGTGGGCACTGTAGTTCACTGTGACCTTTTGGCAAGGTAAGCCAGTATAAATTTCCTCGACGAGCGAGCATGGATCATAAGTTACAATCCATCTGCATGAGCACTTCGTGATCATCTTTCCAAGCCTCCGATGATCGTCATCATCGAATGAGTTAGCATAAAGACCTGGCCCTTTCTGTACGTATGGTGGGTCAAAGTATGCAAAAGACTGATCATTCTGGAAAATTGCAAGATCAAGCATTTTAAAGGCATCCATGTTTAATACTGTGATTCGATCCCTGAGCCGGGCTATAACCCTGATTTTTTTCACAAGATTATTAATATTGAACCTTGCTGACATGTCGTAATCACCATTCTGGCTTTCACCGCCTATCAATCCACCGCTGAGTATTCCAGAACGGTTTGTCCTGTTGAGGTAGAAGGCAGCAAAGCCAAGCTCCTCCAATTCTCGCTCAGATGCATCTCTGTAGATCTCTCTCTGCCTTCTCCATTCATTGACGCTGATTTCGGTTGATTCGATAAAAGCGATGAGCTCTTCTGACCGATTCACTATACAATCCAACATGCTGTAGACAGCTCGGTCAATATCATTGATGATGATTTTCTCAACATCATTCAACACAAGTAGTTTAATAGCTAATCCAGCCCCCCCAGCAAAAGGTTCGATATAAGTGCACCTATTATCGAAGTTATCGTGAATTATTTGTGAAACAACCGGGTAAAGCTTTGTCTTCCCACCCGGATATCGTATGGGAGTATAAGTCGCTGGCATTATTCTTATTCTCCAAAATCCGCTTGTAGTTTGGGTATGAAGTTCCGCTCGGCTACTGCATTGAATGCGATATACATGTTTCTGATAAAACTGTGAAACTCTTGCTCGTTGTCACTAACCCAAAAACCGACAATGTTAATATGCTCAAAAATGGTTTTATTGTCTTTGAACCACTGTTTGAATCTCTCCCTATCTTCTGTAAATCCACTATACACTGCTGTTTGGGGACCATTCGAAACAACCTGGTCATATGTGAACCCATATTCAAACCCTGCATCCCAGATAGCATGGTCTATGTCTGCTTGAACAAGATATTCCCAAATAAATAACTCAGGTCTGCAATTACCGGGAAGTCTCACAATGTTTTTACCGCTCTTATAAAGCTGGGATGGTATACCATCAAGGTCTCTTTGTGAGACATCACCATCGAAAACTATTATCCGGTTTTTCATATATGAATAGTCATGTATGTACAAGTCAATTAGCTGATTACAACCAAAACTACTTTCAATAAAATCAAAACGGTTAGCCATTCTATTGTTATCTAGAAGTTGTTTTGCTAGCCAAATTGCTTCAGCATCTTCTGACAAAACACCAATTCTTGATCGCTTGAGTTGATTGATACTAATGACCCTCAAATCCATAACAACTTGATCAGGGGTCGGGTTTCTAGTGACCGCTAACTTACGATTGGCTTTTGTCAAGTAGTAGCATTCAATGCTGTCACTCTGATCTTCGTCGTTACTATTATGAGCAGTTTTTTCTAGCACGTCATCTAGCAGACTCATACTATGAGTAGTGAACACAGTCTGTAAACCAATTTCACGCCCCTGCTTTACTAATAATTCGAATAAACGTGTCTGAGCTGCAGGATGAAGGGTGGCGTCAATCTCATCAATTACTAACAAACCGCCTCGCCAGTTCTCGAGGTCATCATCGTGTTGACGTTTAAAAGAAAGAATTGCCAATAGGATTTGTCCGACATTGTCTTGACCTGATGAATTAGCTCTGAAGTCATATTCTTCAGAGTTTATACCAACCCCACGTTTATCTGAAGTGTTTATTGAGTACTCAGATATATCTTCTATCTCGTCGTGTATTGTTAAAACTCTCTTGTACTCACTTTCAAACCACTCTTTTTCTTCGTTTGAGCTAAACTTCGTGTGTTTGATCTTCAGGCTTTCATCTCTAGCCTCTCCAATTGGGTAAAGACGTGATAACCCGAGATATATTACTGGCAGCCTCATTCTGGAATCAGTTCGTTTCCCGTCATGAATTCTATACGGTATTACCCTGAAACGATCCTTCTGCCATGTAATTCTAAAATCACGATAGTCTGCTTCACCTTCATGTTCAAATTCGATCTTGTAAAGATTGCTGCCTGTTTGGTCAAATTCCCTACTACCTTTGAGTATCTCACTGAAAATCGCTTTGAACGATCCGCCGATTATTGGACGACCCTCCTTGGCTTTCAGCTCAAACGCGTTTGCTACCATTCCTAAAAGTATGGATTTACCGGTCGCATTCCTCCCAGCAAGGACTGTTACAAACTTGCCGAAATGGAACGTCTTTTCCTCAAATAAGCGGAATCTATTTATGGTTAATCTTGTGATCATTGGTATATTCTACCCTAGTGTACGTTTCTTGCTGTGATGCAGGCTAAGGATCACAGCAAGGATTTGGGACATTCTTATTACAAGGTCTCGATCAGCAGCAAGGCTTCCATGGGCCCATTTCTGAAGCATTGCCTCGATTTTCTCCTCACCGTTGAGCCAAGCTGAAACTAAGGTGAAATTGTTGATATCCATTTCACTAAGCTGCTCATTCAACTCGCTCCTGACTAGCTTGAAGTATTCTGGAATAGGTTTAACAGTCTCGATCCCTACTGTATAATAATACTCATGTGCTGCTGTTTCGAAAAGTAGCCTCATCGACATACAAAGTATTGGTAGTATGTGGCTGTTTTTATCAGCATTCTTTTCATAAAGAGTATAGATATCGCATATCGCTCTATACATGTCATTTGTTCTTCCTGTAACTAGTTCGAGTGTTCCTCCAAACAGCTTTTCGTTTTTCGATGTTGCAGGTGTTCTTCTGGCGAGTTTTGTATTCCTTGTTTCAACATTATAAACTGGATGACTATGCTCTACGGGATGATGCGTACCATTTACATCGAATTTTGGTAGATTCCTAAAAGCAGGGTCAAGCTCTTCCAACGCCTTCCTAAGCTGACCAGCGTTTTTTCGAGCATCAGAAATGCCCTCAGTACGAATATCAGATATAGCTTGAAACAGCTCACGTGTCGTGTTCTCAGAATGAGATGTTTCAATTCGACCTTCGATTACAGCTAAACCTACATCGTTTAAATTTCTTTCAGTCAACAACCTATTTTGAACATACTCTTCATTGAGCTTGGGGTTGTTGCTGACTAAACCACCGCTTGCTTCTTCGAACAGAATCAGGATCCCTTTGGGTTGGCCTCTGTGTATGTTTTGGAAATACTCATATTCAAGTGAACCCCATCTTGTTGAGCCACGATGCTTCCGCTCAATACATTTCAACGCGGTCTCTCGGTCGTACACTGCACAAGATATTTCCAGCTGCCTGGTTAGACCACCGCCTAGCTTTGAAAATAACGGGAGCTTTCCTGTAACAATCGAGTATAGATTTTCGTTTTGCAAGCATTTCATAACAGCAATTCGTCTGTTGCCGTCGTAGACCACATAACGATTATCTTCTTCTACAACTATAGGTAGTTCACTGTAATCATAAAAGTCCCCCATTTCATTGAGCATCTTATCCAAATCCCAGTTTTTATTACTTTCTATAGCTCGAATGATTATCTGCTCATCAGTAGCTTCAAAATCGATTGGATCTCTCGGATTTTCTGTCCAAAGATGCAACTCTGATAAACTAATATCAATTATGTTTTCTATCATTGGTACCCCCGTGACTGAGGTTCGGTATGATGGCTCTCATTTCGCTTTGTTTATTCTATCAATTTATACTGTTATCCACCGATACTCCATAAACTTCACTACAGTCTCTACAATACGAATTAATCCAATCTACAGAGATGAAAAAATCCGTACTCACATGAATTCAATCGCTATAAACACGGTTCGTTTGTCTTTCACACTGCTTCATCCTCTTACCACCCCACCGGCCAATCAGCGGTTTGTTCTAACACGCCCAGCGCAGGCAGCTTATCGATGATCTCCATAGTTTCAATAGACACCCGTACCACGCGCTTGACCAAGTCGACGATATAGCGCGGGTCGTCGCTGTACTCGTTGGGGTCGTTGTCGATACCAGAGGCCTTGTCGGTTGTTATCATGTAGCGGTCCATCAGCCAGCCGACCGCCGACTTACCGTTCACGACATAGCGGTAAGCCTCCTCCGGTATGCCCCGCAGCGTCAGTCTGCTGGACACCTGCAGTACCGACATGTCCTCGCCCTTAGGGTTCTCCTCGGTCTTGGCGACGCTGCCGAAGCGCATCTTGGTCGTGCGTCCCGGGTTAATCGAGTCGCCGTCCTCTACAAGCGGGTACGGCTCGATTGACTCGTAGTTCAAGTGGAGAAGGGCGAGCCGCCTGCCAGCCTCACAGAAGGCTTTGAAGTTGCGAGTAAATGGAATTCGCGGCAGCTCTTTCGCCAGGCTGGCGCTGAAGCGCTGGCGGTACTCCGGCGAGTGCAGCACCCCGTAGATGTAATAGAAGATGTCCTCCTTTGTGATGTCTATGTCGTATGTATTGTGGAAAACCGATAACGCCTCGTCGGTGATCGCATCGTAGCGCTGGTAGGTCGGATCTGCGATGCTCTCGAACATGCCGCCTAGGGGCTCCTCTTTCACATACCAATAGAGCGGGAAGCATTGACTGTCAGACATATAGTGTTTGTCAGAAATGGTATTACTGATTAGACAACTGAGCTCATTGCCGCTTGTAATACTGATCACTTTATTAACCGATATGCTTTCTGGAAAGAATTCCAATTGATGTCCTGGGTACTCTATAACGTCAATACCTGTGTATGCATATTGCTTACAGAAGGGACGATAACTAGAATGACGTATACTTAATGGATCGTATATAACCTCTTGTTCTCTTTTCAACTTACTCCTAAGTCCTCTTGACCATGCAATCTTTGTCGAATCTCTGTTTTCTATATAGCCACTATTGTTGGCATAGCTTTCCAGCTCTTTTGTATAAAATTCAATCATCCTTGACATGTTTGACTGAAGTGCGTTATATGAAAAACTATAAGCCCATTTATCTCGAGTCGTCTCCCATCCTCGCGAATAGATAGCGAAAATTCCATCAGGTTTGCGTACAAAACTATTTTCTATACCCATCGGTGCGAACTTCTTAAAGGAGTCGTCCCGCAGGTTCAACCAGTCGTTATAGGCATCAGGTGTTAGCTCTGTCCAAGCCAGGCTGTCGTCGTAAGTGTGCTGCTTAAGGATAGCCAGCTTCTCTTCTCGGCTCAGGTAGTCGCCGATGTCGTGATAATAAATACGCCCCCTCGTTTCGGAGGCAGGGTTCTTCACAAGCATTGTTATAGCTATAGGCGCTCGCGAACCTGAGCCGAATATCTTTCCGCCTTCTCGCCGGGACTCTTCACCCTGGGTGCGCTGGTTGCCTCTCAGATCAAACACATAGATCAACGAAAACTCCTCTGTCAAGCACTGACGGAAGCCGTCCATTGCCTGACCGTCCAGCCAGCCGGCGTTGCTCACGAAACAGACAATGCCAACCTCGCCGATGCGGTCGGATGCCCAACGGAAGGCCCGGACATACGAATCGTACAAAGCGTTTTTATTCGTGGCATCGGTCTTATCCACATAGGTCTCTCGCAGACGCCGATCCAGCGTTGGATAGCTTTCGTTAGGGTTGTTGTCGTTGGCCGAGCGTTGGCCCACCGAGTAGGGCGGGTTGCCGATGATCACCCTGATGGGCAGGGCGTTTTGCTGTAGCAGGCGCTCGGAGTTCTCGATGAAGACCTCGATGTCCAAGGTGTCTGCGCCCTCCGACATCTGGAAGGTGTCGGTCAAGAGTGCTCCGGTGAAGGGCTGGTAGCCGCCGGCGATGCGGGCGTGGTAGGCATGCTCGATGTTAATGGTCATGATGTAGTAGGCCAGCAGTATGATCTCGTTGGAATGCAGCTCCTGCGCGTACTTGCCCGGCAACTCGTCGTCATTGATCAAGTCGGATGTGATCAGGTTGGCCAGGAAAGTGCCGGTGCCGGCGAAGGGGTCGAGGATGTGCACGTCCGGGCTGCCCAGCGAGGCGCCGAACTCGCGGCGCAGCATGCGGTCGGTGGCATGCAGCATGTAGTCCACTACTTCGTTTGGGGTATAGACGATGCCCATCTTCTCCGCGCTGGACTTGAAGGCTTTGGAGAAGAACTGCTCGTAGAGCTCCTTGATGATCTTCTGGCGGCCAGCATCGGTGGTGAT
>JGI24702J35022_10002026_pt1 | contig 12482 bp, 14 predicted proteins | sample TergutTh196P4_FD_35022 | JGI IMG/M metagenome (IMG submission 35022)
CACCGTGTCCGCTTTCGTGGCCGCGGCGGGCGGCGTCCCTGTGGCGAAGCACGGGAACCGCAGCGTCTCCAGCAAATGCGGCAGCGCGGACGTCCTTGAGGCGCTCGGCGCGGACATCGGCCTCTCCGCCCGGGAGAACGAGGAGGTCCTCAGGCGGACCGGGATGTGCTTCATGCTCGCGCAGCTGTACCATTCGGCGGTGAAGAACGTCACCCCCGTGCGCAAGGAGCTGGGCGTGAGGACCATGTTCAACATAATCGGGACGCTGGCCAACCCGGCCGGGGCGAGCATGCAGCTCCTGGGGGTGTACGACGAGGGGCTCGTGGAGCCGTTGGCGAACGTCCTCCTGAACCTGGGCGTTAAACGCGCCGTCGTGGTGCACGGGCGCGACGGGCTGGACGAGGTCACCCTGACGCACACGACCACCGTCTGCGAGGTCGCGGACGGGCGGCTGAACAGCTACTTCATCACGCCGGAGCAGTTCGGCTTCAGACGGTGCGGGTTGGAGGACCTCGCCGGCGGGTACCCGGAGGAGAACGCCAGGATCGCCCTCGACGTCCTGGGCGGCGCGCCAGGCCCGAAACGCGACACGGTCGCCCTGAACTCTGCCATGTGCCTCCACATGGCGTACGGCGACATGACCCTGCGGCAATGCGTCAGGATGGCGGAGGGCCTCATCGACAGCGGCAGGGCGCTAGACAAGCTGAACGAGTTCGTCAGGGCGACGAACGAGGCGGGGAGGGGATGAGCACGCCCCTGCGGCACATACTGCGGGGGTTGCAGTGATGAGCATCCTGGAGGAGCTGGCGGGGGCCGCGGCGGCGAGAGCGGCATCGGACAAGAGGAGGACGCCCGTGTTCGAGCGTTTCCCCGAGGCCGTCCCCTTCGCCTTCGAGGACGCGCTGAGGTCGGATGGGGTGTCCTTCATCTGTGAGGTGAAGAGGGCGTCGCCCTCCTGCGGGGTCATCGCCCAGGACTTCCCGCACCTGCAGGTGGCAGAGGAGTACGAGGCCGCCGGCGCGTCCTGCATATCCGTCCTGACGGAGCCCAGCCGCTTCCTGGGGAGCGACGAGCACCTGGCCGGGATAAGGGACAGGGTCTCGGTGCCGCTGTTGCGCAAGGACTTCACCGTAGACCCGTACCAGATATACCAGGCGAGGGCGATGGGCGCGGATGCGGTCCTTCTTATATGCGCCATATTGGGGGAGGGGCGGGTCCGCGAGTACCTGGAGACGGCGGACAGCCTGGGCCTCTCCTGCATAGTGGAGGCGCACGACGAGGGGGAGGTGGAGGCCGCCCTGCGCGCCGGGGCGCGGGTCGTGGGGGTGAACAACCGGGACCTGAGGACGTTCCGAGTGGATCTGCGGAACAGCATACGCTTAAGGAGGCTGGTCCCGGAGGAAGTCCTGTTCGTCTCAGAGAGCGGCATCTCCTCCGCAGAGGACGTGAGGCTGCTCGCCGAGAACGGGGTGGACGCCGTGCTCATCGGAGAATCACTGATGAGGCACGCCGACAAAAAAGCGTTCTTGGACGAGTTGAGGGGTGGTTGCCATGGCGAGGATTAAGATCTGCGGGCTGTCGAGGGCGGAGGACGTCGAGTATGCGAACATCTGCATGCCCGACTATGTGGGTTTCGTGTTCGCCCCGAGCAAGCGCCGGGTGAGCGCCGAGCAGGCGGGGGCGCTGAGACGGCTGCTGGCCCCCGGGATCGCGAGCGTGGGCGTGTTCGTCAACGAGGATATCCGCGAAGTCGCTAGGATCTGCGAGGCCGGAACGATCGACATGATCCAGCTCCACGGGGACGAGGGCGCCGGATACATCAGGTCTCTGCGGGGCATGGTCGGCGCCCCTGTGATAAAGGCCGTCCCTGTCGGCGAAGAGCTGGCTTTGCCTGACGCCGACCCCGACTATTTCATGTTCGACGCTCTCTCGGCGGACGTGCGGGGCGGCGGCGGGAGGGCGTTCCGCTGGGATGCGTTGAAAGGGCATCCCGGCGATTACTTCCTGGCAGGGGGCATAGACAACGGGAACGTGGAGGCGGCCGTGAGGATGCTGGACCCGTTCTGCGTGGATGTGAGCAGCGGCGTCGAGACGGACGGCAGGAAGGACCTGGACAAGATGTCGGACATCGTCCGGAGGGTGAGGGGCGTGAGGTGATGGATGAGAGGAAAGGACGGTACGGGGACTACGGCGGCCAATATGTGCCAGAGACTCTTATGAGCGCGTTAAACGAGCTGGAGCACGCATACGATCGCTACAAGTGCGACGAATCGTTCTGCAAGGAGCTGGACTCCCTGCTGGAGGAGTACGCCGGGCGCCCGTCCCGGCTCTACCATGCGAGGAACATGACGGCCGGTCTGGGCGGCGCGAAGGTGTACCTCAAGAGGGAGGACCTGAACCACACCGGCTCCCATAAGATCAACAACGTCCTGGGGCAGGCCCTCCTCGCGAAGAGGATGGGCAAGGCCAGGCTGATAGCGGAAACTGGCGCCGGGCAGCACGGCGTCGCCACCGCCACCGGCGCAGCGCTGCTGGGCATGGAATGCGAGGTCTTCATGGGAGAGGAGGACATGGGGCGCCAGGCGCTGAACGTCTACAGGATGGAGCTGCTCGGCGCGAGAGTGCACAGGGTGACGTCGGGGACCCGTACCCTGAAGGACGCAGTCAACGAGACGCTGCGGGAGTGGGCGTCGAGGGTGGACGACACCCACTATGTCATGGGCTCGGTCATGGGCCCCCACCCGTTCCCGATGATCGTCCGCGACTTCCAGAGCGTCATCGGCCACGAGTCCAGGCGGCAGATCCTGGAGAGGGAGGGGCGCCTCCCGTCCGCTGTGATAGCCTGCGTGGGAGGGGGATCCAACGCCATGGGCATGTTCCGCGGCTTCATCGGCGACGAGGGCGTGAGGCTGATCGGCTGCGAGGCGGCCGGTGAGGGCCTCGACACCTGCCGGCATGCCGCCACCATCGCCAAAGGGGAGGTCGGGGTGTTCCACGGGATGAAGTCCTACTTCTGCCAGAGCGGGTGCGGGCAGATCGCCCCGGTACATTCGATCTCCGCCGGGCTGGACTACCCGGGGATCGGTCCGGAGCATGCGCATCTCTTCGACACAGGGAGGGCGTCCTATGTCAGCGTGACCGACGTGGAGGCGGTGGAGGCGTTCGAGTACCTGTCGGCCACAGAAGGGATCGTCCCTGCGATTGAGTCGGCCCATGCGGTGGCGCATGCGAGGAAGGTCGCAGGGGGCCTCGGCAGGGACGAGAACGTCATCGTCTGTCTTTCCGGGCGCGGCGACAAGGACGTCGCCCACATAGCCAGGTTCAGAGGGGGGTGCCTGCACGAGTGACCTGTCCGAGGCGTTCGGCAGGATGAGGCCCGCGGGCAAAAAGGCGTTCATCGCATACGTGATGGGCGGGGACCCGGACCTGGACATGACGAGGGAGTACATCCTCGCGATGGAGGGGGCAGGGGCGGACATCATAGAGGTCGGCATACCGTTCTCGGACCCCATCGCCGAGGGAGAGGTCATCCAACGTGCCAATGTGCGTGCATTGGCCTCGCGAACGGACATCGACGGGCTCTTCGCCATGGTGCGGTCGCTGAAGGGCGAGGTCAGGGCGCCCATCCTGTTCATGACGTACCTGAACCCCGTTTTCAGATACGGGTACGCCCGTTTCTTCGAAGGGTGCGAGCAGTGCGGGGTCTGCGGGGTCATCGTGCCGGACATGCCCTTCGAGGAGCAGGGCGAGCTGCTCCCCTTCGCCGAGGAGCATCATGTGGACGTCATAACGCTCATCGCGCCCACGTCCCGCGCCCGCATCGGCAGGGCGGCCGAGGGCGCTGTGGGGTTCATCTACCTGGTATCTTCCATGGGGACTACGGGTGCACGGGACAGCATACGCACCGACATAGGTGGGATCGTGTCCGAGATCAGGCGGCACACCGACATCCCCGTGGCTGTCGGGTTCGGCATACACAACCCCAGCCAGGCGGCGTCGCTGTCCGAGCTTGCGGACGGCGTCATCGTCGGCAGCGCGATAGTGAAGCTGGTCGAAGAGCACGGACGGGATGCGGGCGGCGCCATCGCGGAGTACATAAGGGAAATGAAAAAGGCTATGGAATGAGGTTTAAGGCGTTTTCAGACAGGTCAGAACTGGTCGTCGTACATGCCGGCCTTGACGTCCTTCTGAAAGACCTTCGGCTCCTTCCCGTCGATGGTCACCCCGAGAGAGACGCAGTTGCCGGCGACCTCCAGGACGCGGGCCTTGAGCGTCGCCCCGAGGAGGCTGTCCTCCTTCATGGTGGCTATCTTCTTCGCCTGCTCGACGGACATGTCCGCCACCTTGGTGGTCCTGGTGTTGCTGGACCCGCTCGCCAGCCCCATCTCCGACTTCACGAGCGCGGACATCGGCGGCGTGCCGATCTTTATGTCGAACGTCTTGTCGTCGTTCACCACCACCTTCACGGGGACCTTCATCCCTTCGAAAGCGTTCGTCTTCTCGTTTATCTTGGCGATGACCTGGGCGGTGTTCACACCTGTCGGGCCGAGCGCCGGGCCGAGCGGGGGGCCGGCCGTGGCCTTGCCCCCGTCTATCAATGCCTCAACTGTGGTTGCCATTGCTTATTTCTCCTTTTCTACAACTCTGACGCTGTCCCCTTTCACGGTGACGGGGATCGGCACCATGGCCTCTATGAGCTCCACGGTTATCTCTTCCTTGCTCTGGTCGATCTGCTGGACCCTGGCTATCTCGCCCTTGAACGGGCCGTTGATGAGCTCGACCAGGTCCCCCTCCACGATCCCTATGACCGCGGAGACGGGGACGAGGTAGTGGCTTATCTCCTCTATGTCCGTCTCGCCGCCGACGAACGACCGGGCCTTCTTTATGTCCCGGGTCTTCTCCCTCAGGCGGTCCGTGTTCATCCCCTCGACGAACACGTAACCCCTCAGCCCGGGGGGGCTGAATATCGCATAGATGTCCTTCTCCCCCAGCTGGGCCTTGGACATCAGGCTGTCGACGACGCTCTTCTCCTGGTCCATCTGCGTCTTGAGGACCATGATGGACTGCCTCGCCACCGCGCCGTACCTGAACACGGACGCCCCCTCCTGGGTCGTGGCGGTTATCCTCACGCTGACCTCGTCGCCGTACCTGGCGCCCTTGGGGCAGATGACCTCCAGCCTGAGCTCCTTTGGCTTGCCGTCCGGGAGGTCGACCTTCTTCTCCAGCACGGAGCGGTAGTTATTCCAGAGCTCGCTCCCGGTCGCGTCATAGAGCGTGACGTTCCAATCCGGGGCGTTGTCCTCGTCCGGGCCCGTGGACACGTCGAACCTCAGGGTGGCCGACGGCGAGCCCGATGACAGGGTGAACCTCCACTCCGCGACCATCCCCGCGCGGACGTCCTTGACGGCATCGTCCCCGGCCGCCGGGGCCCCACCTGTTCCATGGTCAGACTTCATTACCTCGCCCTCTTCAGAAATGGCTGGGGAGGTAGGTCATCACCCACAGTATGGCAAAGCCGACCGCGCCGATTACCACCATGCCGATCGCTGCTATGTAGCAGGTCTTCTTGTACTCCTCGCGGGTCGGCGTGTTGGCCATCTTGAGAATCCTCCCGTATTTGCCCCTCCCCAGATTCTTTATCTTGGACTCGAAGCTGTCCTGGAACTCCTCTGCCTTTGCCTCTACTTTCATTTTTATCGCTCCCGTGACATACCCAGATCCGCGCCTGGATGTGCCTGCATGCTCTTTCGTTACCACTGGAGGAAACAATTGAACGACAACCCATAGAAAAACCCCCATTATAAAGCTTTTGTCAGGCATCGGGCGGCTGCGTGCGGAGCCGCCGCCGCCCTATGCTCGCCTTGCACGTCCAGAGGACGTACGCGAACAGGGCTATAACGACGGCGTTCCTCGCCAGCACCACCAGCGCGACCGCGTCCGCAGCGGGCGTGCCGAACACGAGGTCCAGGGCGAAGCCCGCCTGAGTCAGGGCGATGGCGGCCACGGACAGCACGACGATGCGCATCTTGGGGACATGGCCGATCGACGTCATCAGCATGAAGATGACGAAGGGGATCGCCCAGATGATGTACTGGGGGGACAGCGCCTTGCCTAGCAGGATGAATGTGAGCAGGGACAGAAGGACCGTCCCGCTCAGCAGTATCATCCTGTCGTTCTCGTTGTCCAGCCTGTCCCTCCGCATCCTGGAGAGCAGGTACGCGTAAATCGCGTATATCACGGCGAGCGCCGCGAGCACCGCAGGTATCAGGCACGTCGCGACCGCGTCCGGCCACGGCCCGGCCAGGTACTCGGAGCCGTACCCCGGCAGCGCCGAAACGTCGGTCAGCCCCATCGCCGACGCGAGCTGGACGAAGGACCCCGCCACGGACTCCGTGTGCAGGGGGCGGCCCAGCTGGTACTCGACGAAATGGAACGACGCGTCGGGCGCGAGGAACACGAATGGCAGGGCGATGAGGAGCATGGCGGCGAAGAACACCCACGTGCCTTTCGCCGCATTCTGCCAATCCCTGTTCATCAGGAACGGGACGAGATATATGGGGAAGAGCACGGCGGGATAGACCTTGGTCATCGTCGCCATGGCGAGCAACGCGAAGGCGAGCGCGTACCTCTTGGTGGCCATACAATAGAACGACAGCAGGGTCAGCACCGCAGGGAACATGTCGTACCTGCTGACAGAGAACTCGATCATCAGCAGCATGAGCGCGGTGAACATGAGGAGGGCGCTGCGCTGGCTCTGGTTGTACCTCTTGGCGAGCTTGCCCATCGCGGCGAGGCCCACCATGAAGAACACGCACACCTCCGCCACGAACACTGCGTTGTAGAGGGACGGCGTGTCCGCGACGAGCCTCGGCGCCGCGATGAACAGCAGCGCGAGGGGCGGGTACTCCGTCTCGGGGACGATGCCGCGCACCAGCTCGTCCGCATAGGGGAAGTACGTCCTCATGGCCTCGGTCTCCAGGCCGAAGTGACAGACCACCAGCAGGTACGCGGCCGAAACGGCGACGAACAGCAGCCCGAGAGCCAGCTGGTACCTCCTGACCCCGTTGCCCGCTACACTCATACGTACCGTTAAGCTTTGGAGGTATTAATTAGGCTATGTAGGAACCGGGCGCGGGCGACCGCCCCCCGTGCCTGCCGCAGCCAGGACGGCATGCCCAACACTTATATACACCCTATATGTTGGTTCCTCAAATTCTTGCACAGGTGATATGATATGGAAGAGATTTTGTGCAACGTTGAATTGGTGAAGGACAACAACGACTTCGTGGCTAGGATACAGAGCGACCTCGGCGGGATGAGAGAATACAAGTCATCGAGTTTCGAAGAGGTGCTGGAACAGCTCATGATCGATCTGCAGGAAGAGTTCGAGTCCATCTGAGAGAGGTGGAAGCAATGGCTGACCATATTAAACAAGTGATAGACATCCTAGACAACCTGGCCGAGGACACCTCGGTCCCCCGCAACATCAGGAAAGGCGCGACGGACGCCAAGAGCAGGCTAATGGACACGAAGGACGCGATGGACGTGCGCGCCACTAGCGCCATAATCATACTCGACGACCTCGCGAACGACCCCAACATCCCCCTGCACGGCAGGACCCTCATCTGGAACGTCATAAGCCAGCTCGAGGTCCTGAACGCCCAGGGCTGAGGCCGCCCGACCGCGCTTGGGGATCACGTCCTCATCGCATACCTTTTATCAAGCTCCTCTTCTGTGCCGTAGTGGACGACGCAGTGGCAGGTGGGGCAGACACGCACATCATCCTGCCAGGGTTGTCGATACGGGTCCTTGCGAGCCCCTCCGTGTGGTGCGCCTCGGCGTACGGGTTGCCGTTCCTCTGCAGAAACCCTTCCGTGCCGCATATCTCGCACCTATAGCCTGCGTACTCTTTCACGAGACGGGCGTACAGACTGTTCCCCACCAGTGCCTTTGCGACCTTCGCGCGCTCCTCGGCCGGCCTTCACTCCCACTCTATTGTCGCCGGCGGCTTGTTCGTTATGTCGTACACGACACGGTTGACCTTGTCCTCCATGGAGTCGGTTATCCTCTTCGAGATCGAGTCCAGGACCTCCGGCGGGATCCTCGAGTGGGTCGCGGTCATGCCGTCCTTGGACGATATCGCCCTCACGGCGATGGTCCTCCCGTACGCCCTCTCGTCGCCGTGCACCCCCACCGACCTAGTCGGCAGGAGGATCGCGAAGTACTGCCACGGCAGCTCCATCCTCCCTCCGGCCGCAGCCCCCTTTATCTCGTCCTCTACGATGGCGCACGCCTCCCTGACTATGGCGATGTTCTCGGGGGTCACCTCGTCCAGGCACCTGACGGAGAGCGCGGGGCCGGGGAAAGGCTGCCTCTCGGACGACTTTATGCCGAGCGCCCTGGCGATCCCCCTCACATCCTCCTTGTACAGCTCCACCAGGGGCTCTACGACCTTCATGCCCATCTCCTCGGGGAGGCCGCCCACGTTGTGGTGGGACTTCACCAGGCCCTTGCCGTCCTTGCCTGACTCCAGCACGTCGGGCGCGATCGTCCCTTGGACGAGGTACTCCGCGCCGAACTTCTTCGCCTCCCTCTCGAACACCTCGATGAACAGCCGGCCTATGGCCTTCCTCTTCGCCTCGGGGTCCCTGACGCCGCGCAGGGCGGCGAAGAACTCCTCTGACGCGTCGATCACCTTGTAGTTCATCCTCATCCCCTCGAGCATGGCCCTGACCTCCTCGGTCTCGCCCTTCCTCATCAGCCCCGTGTCGACGTAGACGGCGAGCAGCCTGTCACCCACGGCCATGCTCGCGAGCACGGCGGAAACCGTGCTGTCGACCCCTCCGGAGCATGCTATTATCGCCTTGCCCCCGATCTCCTTCTTGAGCGCCTCGACGGCCCTCGTGATGAAAACGTCAGCACCTGACATCAGACGCCACCTCCTTCGAGTCCGCTTCCACCTTCTCCGCCATCTCCTTCCTGTACCCCTCCAGCTTGAGCGACAGGGCCTGGTCGGACAGCCCCAGGATCTCGGCGGCGAGGACCGCCGCGTTGTCGCCCCTGTCGAGGCCGACGGCGGCGACCGGCACCCCGGGGGGCATCTGAACCACCGACAGCAGGGCGTCCAGGCTCAGGCTCCCGCTGACCGGGACGCCGATGACAGGCCTGCACGTGTGCGCCGCCACCACCCCGGGCAGGGCGGCTGAAAGCCCTGCGATCGCGATGAACACGCCGGCGTCGGACGACTCGACGATCGCCCGCACCCTCTCGGGCGTCCTGTGCGCCGACGCCACCGCGATCTCATAATCTATCCCGAACCTCTTGAGGAGGGCCGTCGCCTTCTCCGCAACCGGCAGGTCGCTCTTGCTGCCCATCATAATGAGAACTTTCCGCATCGTGGAGGACCACTCAATCATAGGATAAAAACCCACCGAAGGGGTATTGGGGTAAGGGGTTTGAAAGCCCCGTGCCGCCTCAGCTCTTGAGGACGACGACGAGGAATATGCCTATGGCGATGAGCGCCCCTATCAGGACGGCTACCAGGTTGACGACCGCATCGTACACCACGTCCCATGCGGGGACGTTGCAGAAGGGCTCTATATCGCTGAACGCCACAAGATACGCCCACAAGACGCCGACGATCAGCCCGGCGGCGCATATCACGCCGCCGTAGACCCTGTTCTTTCCCGCTCCGAAGTACGCCGAGAAGATACCCGCTATCACCATCACCAATGCGAACACCAGGATGATGACCGTCAGGAAATTCCAGATTTCGAATTCCATTTTCCAAAGCCTCCGTTCCGGCCCGCTCATGCGGACATTATGGGCGGTGATACACGGTCGCCATTATTAAACTTTTTACATCGCCGGCAGGGCCCCCGGGTGCGCTGGATTCCCGCTCAGGAAGGGGACGCCGACCGGCCCTGAACACGATGCGATGCCGGCGGGCATCCTCAGACGACGGTCGCGGTCAGCCGGCCGGCTATTGCCGTCAATATGAAATCCATCCCTGCGGCGTTGACCGCTGGGTATGCCGGAGCAGTCATCGACCCTGCGTCGATCAGGACTACCTCGTCCCCCTGTGACAGAGCGGGCAGGCCGTTGCCGTCGATGAGCACCAGGGCGGCGCCGATGTCTGCGTCGGCTGTCACGACGGCGTACTGCGCCGACGGGCCTGGGTCGCCGGAGAAGACTATCACTGATCCTGCGTCGGAGCCTATGCTGAAAACGCCGTCGACCGTGACACCGGCCATGAGCACAACGCTGTTCGGGAGGTCGGGCAGGGTCACGGCGCCGATGACGGCGCCGCCGATGACGGCGGTTACAGGGGCGGTGCCGCCCCATGCGTATATCGCGTCGCCGCCCGCGGCGATGGTGCCGGAGTTGTCGATGTCGCCGCCCGCGCCCAGCCTGACGCCGCGTGCCCCGCCCTCGACCGTGCCGGAGTTAGTGACGACCAAGGCGCCGTAGAAAGCGACGATGCCGTTGCCGAACGGGTCAGTGCCGGCTATCGCGCCCGAGTTAACGACGGTGCCGCCCTCAAACAAGTTCAGACCGTCCCAAGTGCCCTCGATCAGGCCGGAGTTCACGATACAGGTGTCAATGCTCGCATAGACCCCGTCGCAGTAGGACTCTATGCAGCGGATGATGCCGGAGTTGTCGACCACGCCCCCTTGGCCGATGTAGATCCCGTAGCTGCCGCCCTCTATCACGCCGCCCGCCAGGTTGACTATGTCCGCCGCATCGGAATCAGCATCGATGCCGCGGTCCCCGCCGGTTATGCTGCCTGAGTTGTCGACCGCGCCGCCTGCGAAGAGGCCGACCCCCGTGTAGCCGCTCTGGATAGTGCCGGAGTTCGAGATGTCGGCGTAGGAGTAGGAGCTGACGCCGTACGCGAACGCCCCTGTGGCGGCTATGGTGCCGAGGTTCTCGACGACGCCGCCTGCGTCCAGCAGGACGCCGCCCGACGCGCCCGTGATGACGCCCCCCTCGCCGTTGGCCACCGTCGCATAGCCCGACGCCTGCACGCCGTAGCCGCCCATGGACGTGGACGCTATCGATGCCGTGTTGAACAGGGCGCAGCCGTCAGAGAGGGCCACGCCAGCGCCGCCGGTCGCCGTTATTCCGCCGGTCGCCCCCTCCGACATCAGGTACACCGACAGGCTGCCCGATGCGACCTGCACGCCGCTGGAGGGGCCGGTGACGGTCAGCGTGAGGCCGTCGCCGATGATCAGGCAGACGTCGCCCGAAGTCACTAGGGGGCCAGGCAGGGTGACGTCGCCGCTCATGAAGTACCAGCCATTGCTCGGCCCCGTGTCGTCCAGCGTGTACGGTGCGGATGCGAAATACGCCTGGTCGATCTCCTCCGCGTCCAACTGGAGCCTCATGAGGCCGCTCATGCCCACATAGGGGACGCCTTCAGGCGGGATCGTGAACAAGGACGTCTTGGCGACCAGCTGCCTGCCCTCCACCGCCAGCTTGAAGCTGTACCATGTGGACAGGACCGTGCCGGCCGACGGGAGGGCGACGGACCCCGTGCCGGCGTTGATGAGGACTACGGAGTCCCCCTGGCTGAACGAGGGCGGGAGGCTGGCGCTGTCGATGTACACAGTGGCGGCACGGATGTCCACGGTGCCTGTTATGACGGAGTACTGCATCGACGCGTCCGGCGTGCCGAAGAAGGAGATGGTGGATCCAGCGCTCGCGCCGATGTCGAAGTCGCCGTAGATCCTGCTGCCGGCGACGAGGACGACGTCGTTCGGGGCATCCGGCAGGGACACCGCGCCGACGATCGTGCCGCTGTTGGAGAGGCCTACTGGAGCCGTCCCCCGCGATGCGTCTATGGCGTCGCCTCCGATGCCAGCCGCGATGGCGCCCGAGTTGTCGATGTGGCCGCCGGCGGGGAGGCTGACGCCGGCGCCGGCGCTCTGGATGCTGCCGATGTTAGTGACCTTCGCATATGCGAGGGAGAGGACGCCGCTGGCCGTGGTGCCGGCGGCGACGACCGTGCCGCGGTTGTCGACCGTCCCCCCTGCGCTGAGCAGCACCCCCTCCGAGCCGCCATGGATCGCTCCCGTGGCGCCGTTCGTAACCGTTGCGCCGCCGGACGCATGCACTCCCGCGCCGCCCATCGATGCGGAGGCTATCGAGGCCGTGTTGAGCAGGGCGCAGCCGCCGGCGAGCGACACTCCCGCGCCGCCCGTCGCCACTATGCCGCCGGCCGAGTCGGCCGACTGTGCGTATACCGACAGGCTCCCGGCCGACACGGCGATGCCCCCGCCCGCCCCTGTGACGGTCAGCGTGAGGCCGTCGCCCATTATCAGATGGACGTCGCCCGATGTCGAGATGGGGGACGCGAGGGTCACGTCGCCGGTGACATGGTACCATCCGCCGCTCGGCCCCGCGTCGTCCAGAGCGTACGGCGCGTCCGCGAAGTAACCCTGGCCTATCTCCTCCACGCCCGACCGGTACTGGGTCGCGCC